>Ga0209169_10002643_pt1 | contig 10734 bp, 8 predicted proteins | sample HubBroMetageWRM4_FD_188346 | JGI IMG/M metagenome (GOLD analysis project Ga0209169, IMG submission 188346) | Warmed soil microbial communities from the Hubbard Brook experimental Forest, New Hampshire - Hubbard Brook CCASE Soil Metagenome WRM 4... | ecosystem: Environmental > Terrestrial > Soil...
CTGCCCCGACAGAGACATCCGGATTATAGCGACGTCTGCTCGACTGTGAATGACGAGATGGTTAAAGAAAATCAATAATTGCAATTTTTTGCTGCTAAACACCCTGTTATCGAGCAACCGCGCCATGGCGGCGCGATCGGCAACAGCTACTCCACCGGCAGCGTATCCGGCGCAGAGATGGATTCTGGCGGCCTAGTCGGGCGTAACTCCGGCACGATCACCAACACTTACGCCGCAGGCCGCGGCGCGGGCGCACGAAATGGCACTGCGCATTTCCATCGGCGCGGGACAATGGCGACTTGTGCAACTGGTGCTCATCGAAAGCGCGTGGCTGGCATTTCTGGCAACAGGCATTGGCGCGGCCTTCGCGTGGTGGTCGGCGCCGTTCATCATTAGTAGGATTAATTCGCCGCAAAATCCGGCCCAACTGTCATTGCCGGCGGATTGGCGAGTGCTCGTCTTCGGACTGGCGCTAGCTCTGACCGTGACGATTCTGTTCGGACTCGCGCCCGCATTCCGGGCATCCAAACCCGACCTGAACGATGCCCTTAAGGATGGCGGCTCATTCGCTAGCGGCTCTTATGCTCAGCACGGGCTTCGCGGCGCGTTAGTTGCGGTAGAGTTCACGTTGGCATTCTTGTTGCTAATCGGCTCTGGGCTTCTGATTCGTAGCTTTGTTCGCTTATCCAACGTTGCTCCCGGTTTCGAGCCCGGGAACGTGCTCACCGTCAGCACGGAACTTCCCACCGCAAAATATTCCGGCAACCCGCAGCGGCAGGCATTTTTCTCGCAGGTATTGGACCACGTCAGGACGCTTCCAGGCGTGCGCTCGGCTGCCGTCACCACCCGGCTCCCTTTCAGCCGTTTTTGGGGAAGCGCGTCCTTCCTCGTGGAAGGACAACCTGAACCTCCGCGTGGCACTTCGCCGATGGTGCTGAATCAGGAGGTCAGTCCAGACTACTTTCAAACGATGCGCATCCCGATACTCGCCGGACGATCGTTCATCCCCTCCGATCTCGCGCCCGATTCGCACGCGGTAATTGTCAGCGCCGCATTCGCGCAGCGCTCTCTTCCCTCCGGTGCGCCGCTGTCAAAACGTGTACGCCTGGGCGCACCCACCGATTCCTGGAGCGTTGTGGTCGGTGTCGTTGGTGACGTGCACTATGCGAGCCTCGGTGTCCCTCCGGAGCCTCAGGTGTACCTGCCCTACGACGGCGAGAACTCCAGCTTGGCCTCCCTTGTCGTCCGCACCCAGCAGGATCCTCGAGGCCTAGCTTCGCTCGTTCGAGCCCAATTCGGGGCCATCGATCCGGCGCAGCCGGTTTTCGACATCACGACGATGGCGCAGCGCCTTGATGATTCGATCGAAACTCCACGATTCAATATGACGCTGCTCGCAATCTTCGCGGCCATCGCCTTGGTGCTTGCTACAATCGGCATTTACGGCGTCGTTTCCTATTTCGTCGCGCAGCGAACTCACGAAATCGGTATTCGAGTGGCGCTCGGCGCAGCACCTTCGGATATTCTGCGGCTCGTCCTTGGCCAAGGCGCGGTGATGATTGCCGTCGGCCTCGCGCTGGGCGTCGCAGGTTCGCTCGTTCTCACGCGCTACCTCGCCGAACTTCTCTACAGTGTCGGTCCGGTCGATCCGCTGACGATTCTTTCCGTAGCGGTTTTGCTCATCCTTGTCGCGCTCGCAGCCTGCTACTTCCCAGCCAAACGCGCGACGCGTCTCGATCCTATGACTGCGCTTCGCTACGAATAGTCCGTTGATCGACGGGATGTCGTTCGGCTTCGGGTAGAGCCTCTTGTCGCGTCCGGGGCGTTCCTAGTATGACAACGCGGCTGCTGGGTGTGCGGGTTGGCTGAATGCAACGATGGTAAGTTACGGTCATCAGCTGACCTGGGTGTGCAACGGCGAATGGCACCGGTCCAGGTGAAATACCCCGGCCAGGATCGGGAGGAGCACAAAAAAGTGTTTCGCATGTACTCGGCACCGAGCATTGCGACGCGATTTTCCGGTTGGCGTTTAGTTTCGCAAGTCTCGCTGTTGCCACTTTTCGCTTCCGCGTTATTCAGCGTCGCCGCGCAGGCACAGAACTCCGTTGTGCTCGTGGGGTCAGGGTCGAGCGTGCCAGCGCCTCTTTACGCCCGGTGGACACAAGAGTTCGGCAAGCGCGACGCGAATATTCAAATTCGCTACCTACCGATCGGCACCAGCGAAGGCATCAAGGAAATTTCGCGCGGCGGGGGCGATTTCGGCGCAGGCGAAGCGCCGCTGACAGCAGCGCAGCGCAAAGAGGGCAGCTTGACCGAATTGCCGGTGGTGCTCATCGGAATCGTGCTGATTTATAACCTACCCGACTTGCATGGGGAGCTGCGGCTTTCCGGCGATGTGTTGGCTGACATTTTTCTGGGCGATGTGAAGATGTGGAACGCGCCGCAAATCGCGAAGCTGAATCCCGACGTTCTACTGCCAAATCTGGCGATCCAGGTGATCAACCGCCCCGCGGGGAAGGGATCCAACTATGTGTTCACGGATTTCTTGTCCAAGGTGAATCCGAAGTTTCATGGTGAAGTGGGAGTGAGTGCTTCGCCGAAGTGGCCGGTGGGAGAAGCGGCGGAGCGCAGTTCGGACGTGGCGGAGAAAGTGAAAAACATTTCCGGCTCCCTTGGATACGTGGAGTATCAGTATGCCGTGAAGGCCAATATTCCGCAGGCGACGGTGTTGAATCCGGGGGGCCGCTTCGTGAAAGCTTCTATGGAAACGATCGCGGCGGCGTGCGACTCGGCCGAGCAGCCGCGCTGGAATAACTTTTCTGCTTCGTTGACGAACGCGCCGGGAGCGGAGTCATATCCGATCACCAGTTTTACTTGGATTTATTTGCGAACTACAACGCCTGATGCCACGCGCGCCGCCGCGTTGAGCAATCTGCTGGATTGGATTTATGGCGACGGGCAGCGCTCCGCGGCGCTCGAAGGATACTCCGCATTGCCCGCGCAATTGCTCGCAGAGGTGCGGAAGAAAGCCAAGGCTTTGCAATAGACCGCGCCCTATCGTTTCTTCTCTCCGCGCGCTTCGGCCAATACGAATCGCTAGAGACCAATTATTAGAAATCGCCGTAAACGATCCAAAACAAACAACAGCGCCCCATTCGAATCGGGCGTTTTTCGCGGCTGCGGAAGTCTTTCGCGCGCGAGCGATGGACAAACAGCTGGAATTTTCGCGGCGGCAAATTCAAAATCGTTCGTCAGGCAAGTCCGGGACGGCCGCTACCACGCCAACGGCTCAGGCAAAGTCAAAACCTCAGGCGACGCCGGGGGGAAGGCGCGCAGACAAGCATCGCCGATGCCACCTTACGCCGCGCCTGCGGCGGCTGGTGGATTAGTTCGCAGGCTTCACCGATTCCATCAGGCCAAAGAATCCCTCGGCCAGCGTCGGATGAATGTACACCGCTCCTTTCAGTATTGTGTATGGTGCGTCCGCCAGAATCATTGCGCCGAGGATCTGTACGGTCTCTCCGCCTTCGCTTCCCAGAATGGCCGCGCCTAGGATGCGATCGCTCTGCGCATCCACGATGATTTTCATCAGCCCGGCGGTTTCGTCGCGTTCAATTGCGCGCGACACACTCGACATCGGGAACGTCCCCATCTTGAATTTCCGTCCCGCTTCGCGTGCCCCGCTTTCGGTGATGCCCACGCGTCCCAGTTGCGGGTCGGTGAAAAGCGCGTAGGGCAGATAGCGGTTTTCGATGCTGAGGTTCGCGCCCTCGATGATATTCGCGTATGCGATCTGATAATCGTTGTAGGAAATGTGCGTGAAGGCCGGACCGCCTTTCACATCGCCCAGCGCCCAAATTCCGGGGACGTTGGTTTCCATCCGGCCGTTCACTTGCACATAGCCGTGCGCGTCTGTCGCGACGCCAGCGGTTTCCAGGCCCAGGTCGTCTGAGTTCGGTCTGCGTCCCGTGGCGATAAGCAGATGCGATCCCTGCAAGGTTTCGCTGCCGCGCGGGCTTTCCACCGTCAGCGCAATCACGCCCTTACGATCCTCGGCGCGCTTGGTCGCGGTGTTCACGCGGAACACGATGCCTTCGGCTTCCAGCGCTTTCTGCAGCGCCGACGCGATGTCAGAGTCTTCGCGCGGCATGATGCGCGCGCCGGTATGAATGATCGTGACGCGGCTGCCGAACCGCCGAAATATTTGCGCGAACTCCAGCCCGATGTATCCGCCGCCGAGAATCAGCAAATGTTCCGGCACGGTTTGCAGTTCCATGACCGTGGCGTTGGTAAGAAACCGAACCGTGTCAATTCCCGGAATTTGTGGAATGGCGGGGCGCGTCCCGGTATCAATGAATATTTTTTCGCTCTCGAAGACTTCCGTGCCCACTTGCACCTGGTGCGGGCCGGTGAATTTCGCTTGGCCGTGGACCAATTTTACAGTGGGCCTCGCATCAATGCGTTTCTGTATCCCCGCGCGCCCGTTTTGCACCTTTTGGATCTTCCGAGCCACGACTGCGGGCATGTCCACGCTAACGTCACCGGCCCGCACTCCCCACCGCGCCGCATCGCGGGCGTAATGCGCCACCTGTGCCGAAGCGACCATGGTCTTCGTGGGCGTGCAACCCGTGTTGATACAGCTGCCGCCTAATTCTGCGCGCTCGATGAGTGCAACCTTCCAACCCAGATCGGCCAGCGCAAACGAAAGCGGATTGCCCGCCTGCCCCGAGCCGATTGTGATGGCATCGAATTTCATTTCGTTCCCCCGTGCCGCCTCAATGATTACGCGCCCAAGTGTACCCACATTTTCGCGTTGCGCGCATCCCCGGCAGAGCGGCCCCAACCCTCGCCTGGACGCGCTCCCATCGTCTCGTGCCTGGTTCGCCGAAACCAAGCCAAGGAAACTTCCGCAAAAAATGCATCCCGATTTTTGCCCCGCCAAATTAGAATCATATCCATGGCCAGGGGTTGGGAAAGCAAAGCAGTAGAAGGTCAGGTCCAGGAATTTCAGTCGAAAGAGGACCGCAAGAACAAGAAACAAGTCTCGCAGGACCAGATCGAAGCGCGCCGCAAGCGCGGCGTGCTGATGCTGTCACGCGCGCGCGTCGAAAAACAATTGCAGTCCAGCCAAGGGCCGCGTTACCGCGAACAGCTCGAGCGCGCGCTTGCCGATCTCGACGCCCAACTCGCGCAACTCCCCACCGACACAAAGTAAACCGCCTGCGGTCAGTGCACCGAATCGTTCGTTGACTGAACGGCGCCATAACCGATCTTTCATGAACTCTAGCATCCCATGGGCGCATCATGACTGCAGCTACGGGGAGATCGCCGGCTTCGACGACTCCTTGCGTTTCCAGTCCAGCCGTTTGCGCGCTATGCGTGGCATGATGCGAGTGGAAACAGGAGCCCAGCGATGCCGCAAGATAATCCGACCTCCGAAACGATCACGGCGCGTTGCTGCATAGTGGGCGGCGGGCCCGCGGGAATGATGTGCGGCTTCTTGCTCGCTCGCGCCGGAATTGACGTGGTAGTGCTGGAAAAGCACGCCGATTTCCTCCGTGACTTTCGCGGCGATACGGTTCACCCCTCGACGCTCGAGCTGATGTACGAGCTCGGAGTCCTAGAAGACTTTTTGCGTCGCCCGCATCAGGAGATTTCGCAGATCGGCGCTCAGGTGGACGACTTTGTAGTCACCGTCGGGGATTTTTCTCATCTGCCCACGCACTGTAAATTTGTCGGCCTGATGCCGCAATGGGAATTTCTGAACTTCATCGCGGAAAAAGCCAAGATCTATCCCGGATTTCAGCTGCGCATGGAAACCGACGTCACCGACTTGTTGACCGAGAACGGCACAGTGGCAGGTATCCACGCCAGATCGCAAAACGGCCCTCTGCATGTGCGCGCCGGACTAACCATTGGAGCCGACGGCCGCCATTCGGTCGTGCGCGAGAAGGCCGGTCTTGAAGTGCTAGATCTTGGCGCGCCCATCGACGTTCTCTGGATGCGCGTATCCCGCGATCCGAGCGATCCGAATCGAACGCTCGGCCGATTTAGGGCCGGGAAGATCCTGGTAACGCTGGACCGCGGCGAATATTGGCAGTGCGCCTATGTAATCCCGAAAGGCGGGCTCGACGCCATTCGCCAAAGAGGTCTTGCAAGCTTCCACGACGAAATCGCCAGCGTCGCGCCATTTTTGCGCGAACGTCTCAGCGAACTGAAGGACTGGAACGACGTCAAGCTGCTTTCCGTCGCCGTGGATCGCTTGCGGCAGTGGTCCCGCAGCGGACTTCTGTGCATCGGCGATTCCGCGCATGCCATGTCTCCGATTGGCGGAGTGGGAATTAATCTCGCGATTCAAGACGCCGTCGCCGCCGCGAATATTCTCGCCGGCCCGCTTGCAAAAGGCGCCGTCACGGACCAATGCCTCCGCGAGGTGCAACGCCGCCGCGAATTTCCCACGCGCGTGACCCAGGGATTTCAGGTGTTCGCGCACAAGCGTTTTATCGGCCCGGCGATGCGCAACGCCCGTCCGCTAACCAACCTGCCCTTGCCGCTAAAGCTTCTGCAGATGTTTCCGCTGCTGCGGCGCATTCCCGCGCGGTTGGTGGGATTAGGCGTTCGCCCGGAACATGTGCAGACGCCGGACACGAAACCACAATCATCGCGTCAAAGGTAAGGAAGTCGGGGACCGCAGCTAATCGCGCGGACGCCCAGGATCGGGATCCTCAACGAACACCACGCCCACGCCATTCTGATTTTTTTCCCGCCCCAGCTCGAAATGCACCACGGTGCCGCGCAAAGTCATCACACTGGAGATCGTAGGATCGCTGGACGCCTCAATCACCACGCGCACCTCGGACTGCAGCCGCGGCCGGCTGTGCAGCGCCAGGTAAGCTCCCTGCAAACTAATATCGCGTACCGTCGCCTTTTCCTCGAATGGCCTGCCGTCTTCGGTCTGCCCGCTAACCGTGGCCGCAAAGCGCAACCGCCGCCGAATTCCCAGCCGCGTTTCCTTCATGTCCACGGCCACGCCGCGCTCGCTCAGGCTGATGGACATGCCTTCGGTGGCCGCCCATGTCGCCGGAAATTCCTGGCGCGCCGCGGAAAGAAAACCATCGACCACTTTGTCCGGCGAATCCGGATCGTGGTGAAACAAGATTAGATTCCGCACCTTGGCCTCGCGCGCGATCTTTACGCCCTCCAGCCAACTGGAATGCCCCCAACCTTTGCGGTCCGAAGCCAGCTGCTCCGGAGAATATTGCGCGTCGTAGATCAGCACGTCCGCGCCGTGCGCCAATTGACGCAGATTCTGGTCGCAAGTGTGCTCGCCGGGCTCATTGTCAGTAGCATAGACGATCGAGCCGCCGGTCGTATCGATCCGGTATCCCAGGCATCCCTGCGGATGATTCAAATAGCGCGCGGTAATGTGCGTTCCGTGGATCTCAAACGACTCCGCGTCGGCCACTTCGCGAAAATCGCGCGCCGCGGTCATCATCGTCACATCCACCGGGAAATAAGGGCTGGCGAGCTGCGCGGCGAAAACCTGCTCCAGGCTGTTCGGCCCCAAATACTTGGATTGAAAGCTATAGAAATGGAAGCGGTTTTGCGATTCGAAGAACGGATGGAAAAAGGGGATGCCCTGAATGTGGTCCCAATGGTAATGCGTCACCAGGATGTGCGCCTCGATCCCCATCCCGCGCCGCTTTTCGGTCAGATGGTTGCCCAGCATACGCAATCCCGTCCCGCAATCCAGGATGAAATTGGTGCCGTCCGGCGCGGTCAGTTCCAGGCAAGGCGTGTTCCCGCCATAGCGCCACGTGTCGCGCTCGAGCGTCGGCGTCGAACCGCGCACGCCCCAGAAAACAAGTTTGGCACCTTGGTGCGTCATCGCCGGGCGGCTTGCGACGCAGCGCGCCTGCGCCCCCTCTGAGAGTTGAGGTTCACGAAACTGTGCCATGGTAGGCGGGTGCGGCGAGGTAAGTCAATTGCGTTTCGGCCAACGCGTTCGTTCCCGGCGGTCGCAGCGATTGGCGCCGCCGGAGCCCAGCGATCCTCCGCTAATCCGCGCTGTAAGGCAGAGCAAATCGCGGTTAGAATCGAGCTGATGCACGACGAAGCCCGAAAAGTCGGCGGCCACCCGCACGACGGCCACAGCCACGGCCACGACCATGCTCAAGATCACGATCATGGCCACAGCCACGGCCTAGGCGGGCACTCGCACGTCACACTTCCCGCCGAGGGTATGACCCTAGCGCTGGGCGCCGCGGTCGTCGCTACGTTCGCGCTGGTTGGCGTCGAATTGCTGGCCGGTTACGCCGGGCATTCCATCGCCCTGGTCAGCGACGCCGTGCACAACCTCACCGACGTACCCACCTTGGTGCTTTCCTGGCTCGCGATGCGCTGGGCCGCGAAGCCCCCCACGCCGCAAAAAACGTACGGCTACCATCGCGCGGGCATCCTGGCGGCATTCGTTAATGCGATGCTGCTCACGCTGGTCTCGCTCGGCCTGATCTACGAATCCGTGTTGCGGTTGCGCTCCCCGGTGCAAGTGAAAACCGGCCTGATGCTGTGGGTCTCGGTATTCGCGCTGCTGATTAACGGGGGCATCACACTCGCTCTTTCCAGTGGCCGCCGCGACCTGAATTTGCGCAGCGTGTGGATTCACAATTTGGGTGACGCGCTATCAAACGTCGCAATCGTCGTCGGCGCTCTGGCTATCCGTTACACCGGCACCAGTTGGGCGGACCCGGTGATCGGTATCGCCATCGGTGCCATGGTGCTCTGGTCCGGCATAGGCATCTTGCGCGAAAGCACGCACATCTTGCTCGAGGGCCTGCCGCGAAGCATTGCCCTGGAAGAAGTTGCGCGCGCGTTGCTAAAAATCGAAGGCGTCCAGGAAGTCCATGACATTCACATATGGACGCTTGGCACCGACCTCAACGCGCTCTCCTGCCACATCTGCATCCCAGACATGCACATGGAAGAAAGCGAAAAGGTGCTGGCGAAAATCCACGAAGTGCTCGACCAAGATTTCCGGATCACTCACACCACCATCCAATTCGAGCGCGCCGGCCTCCCTGCCGATGCCGGCCTGTACATGCCAGAACCAATCCGCCGTTCCGAAGGTTAGTCGAACTCTAATTTATTGCCTAAGCAGAAGGGGGCTTGATTCGCAGCGGCTACAAAGGAAGCTGCATCGGGGTTCCGCGCTCCTGGTTCACGCGTTGGGTTGCATCTGCATCAAAAATTTCTGCTGATATGCTGAGGCGCCGTCCTTCCGGTGTGATGTAAATCACTTGGCCTTGCGTCATCGTGAAGGCTATTACGTCCAGCCGGCTGCCGTCGCGCAGAACCAGCGTCAACGTGCCCACGTCAGGCAGCGGTTCCTGTTGCTCGGCTTCCCGCTGTTCGGGGGCGCGCGGAGCGGCACTGGCTTCGGTCTGCCCGTCATCTCGATTGTCAGCGTGTTCGCCGTCGCGTCCGCCACTCCGGTCGTCGTTACGATCGCCGTTCGCAGCACTCGAAGCCCCAGTTTGTTGCTCATCGGCGAGTTGACCCTCTACTTCCGCCGAGTCCTGTGCCGCATCTTGCGGCGCACCCGCGGATTCATCCCCAGGCGCCGCATCGTAATATCCACCGACCCCGAGAATATAAACCACTCGAGGCGTCGAGACGGGCGGCGGGTTACGGCGGCGGTTCAACGGCGGGCCGACCGGCGCGAACACGCGGTTGCCGGCATTCTGAGGTCGCAGCGTGTAAGACATTCCGGCATGGCGGGAAGGCACGTCCGTGGGATGGGCACTTGCGCGCGCGCGAACTGCGGAGCTCGCAACGGACACGGCGCTGGAAGGGACAGATGCTGTACGAACTACGCTGGCAACGTGCGGTGCGCCAACACTCGAAACCGGGCCAACACGCATTCCGGAAGCAACGAATCCTCCGGACGCCCCGCGCTGCGCCGCAACCACCGCCGGCATGAAAAGCAGCACGCCTAGGAACCCGAACATCATCCGCGGTTTCATCATTCTCTCCGCCGCGCCCAGTTCATAAGACGCTGCAAAGCACGTGTCGGTTGCCGATACTTTACCACCATTCGCTGCGGCGGCCCACACCGTGAACTTTTCTAGCCTCGCCGGTGTCTAATGGGAATGGCTCGCCGTGAACGGCTGGAGCAACGCTTCTGGCCCTCGCTGGCCGCGCGGCGAAGGACGGCGAAGAGAAGATCCGAGCTTTTTTGCAGTATCGAGATCTCTGCATTTGCGGCTGCCCACTGTGGGCTGCTGTTCGCTTTCCCGGCTACGACCGCGCAATCGCTCAACCGAGGGAGGGTGGAGTTAACCTAGAGCCAGCACGTCCATCTTCTGCCGGGCGCTCTTCGCCAAGACGCATTGCGAGCCACGGCAGCGCGTGACGGGCGCTTCAAGTGGGGCAGTCAGTTGCCCCTGCACGGTTCCCGGGTCGAATCCGAGACGGAATCGGTGGCATCTCGGAAAGGGAGAGCTTAGCTTACTTGCGAGAGTCGGGCGGCCACGGCAGCCTGGGTCGGAAGTTCTCAGTCTGGCCAAGGGCTTCTCCCGGTAATCGAAGCAGCTTCGCCCAGTGCGGACCCGAAAATTCACCTTGGCTTTTCCCCACACCCCGGATGTGCTATAAACGTGCGTCCGAAGGACTACTAGAAATGGGACAGCCGGAAGCCGTCGTACCGAAGGCGCAAGGAGAGGAGCCGGAAATTAC
>Ga0209169_10002645_pt1 | contig 10729 bp, 7 predicted proteins | sample HubBroMetageWRM4_FD_188346 | JGI IMG/M metagenome (GOLD analysis project Ga0209169, IMG submission 188346) | Warmed soil microbial communities from the Hubbard Brook experimental Forest, New Hampshire - Hubbard Brook CCASE Soil Metagenome WRM 4... | ecosystem: Environmental > Terrestrial > Soil...
TGGCCCGGTGTGAGTAAGAAACATCACCTTCACCTGCGAGCCCTGATTAATCGGAGTCGGCAGGGAAAGCAAGCCTCCAGTCACGGAAAGCACCTGAAGTTTACCGGAAGCGCGTTGACCATCCTGAAATCGAAGCACCGCGGGAGTGAAGTCTGCGAGGTTAATTCGCGGTGCGCGCAGTTGAGCGTGCAGTTGGGAGAGGCCGTCCATGTCCATGCCAGTATCGTCCGGACTGGCGACGAGCGGGAGATTACGAAAGTTGTTGTACGGATTCCATCCACTGAATTCGGAACTGCGGACTGCTTTCGTAATCTGCGAAGGACTTGGGTCGCGTGAGATAGTTGAGGTCGCAATGGCAGACTTCCCCCACCCCAGAAGAAAAATCCGTGCCCCTCGCGTCAATCTGTGGGGAAGGGTCTCGGCAACGATTCAGCTCGAAAATGGACGGCAATCGTGGGCCAAGACTGTTCGGCTTTCCACCACGGGAGGGTTGCTCGAACTGGCCAACTGCCTCGACGAGGGCGTCACCGTCCACTTAACGCTTCACCTGGATACGCGCCCGGTACGCGGCAAGGCGGCGATGTTGTTTCCCACGTGCGCCAAGCAGGGCTATTTGCAGCCATTCCGCTTCACCGATCTGCGCGATGAAGAAAGTAGCGTGCTCGACGCCGAAATTCGAGAGCTACTTAAACAGGCGCGGCCGTTTACACCCGGACGCCGCATCTTCGGTTTCCGGCCAGCCCGATTCCTCGAATCATCGTAATCAGCAAAGCGACGCGTAATAAAAAATCCTCTTTTCCGTGAGGGAAATCGGGCTCGATTTCCGCCTTATGGAGTGTAGAGCACGAGTCCAGGAGTGCATCTCCTATTCTGACCAAGAGGAGCTTTGCTATGAGGTATATCCGCGTTCTGTTGCACATCGTTCCAGCTCTGGTACTGCTGATCGGCTGCAGTGTACAAGCTCAGACCTTTTCCGTGCTGTACAACTTCGGCAGCGAAGCGGGCGACCCGTTTCAGCCCGCCTATTCAGGAATTGTGGCCCAAGGCAGAGACGGAAACCTGTACAGCACCGCTCCCCACGGAGGCACCTGCTGCGGCACCGTATTCCAGATCACGCCAGCGGGGAAGCTCACGAACATACATAGCTTCTCAGGCAGTGGGGATGACGGCGGTTTTCCCCACGGCGGCGTGACACTGGGCACCGATGGAAATTTTTACGGGACTACATACGAAGGCGGGACCAGCGAGTCCGGGGTAGTTTTCAAAGTAACCTCGGGCGGAACTTACACGACACTCTATAGCTTCACCGGTGGCAGCGATGGAGGATTTCCCTATGCGCCTCCCATTGAAGGAAACGATGGAAATTTCTACGGGACAACCGCCTTCGGAGGGGATGTCAACGCCTGCAATGGTGGCTGCGGGACGATTTATAAAATCACGACTGCAGGAAAGCTCACTACCCTCTATCAATTCGACATCACTCACGGCAACGGCCCGTACACGCCGCTGGTACAGGGCACCGACGGGAACTTCTATGGAACCGCGGAGTACGGAGGCGTCGGCAATGCGGGTCTCGTTTTCAAAATTACACCAGCCGGCAAATTTACCGTGGTTTATAACTTTGATGAAACCCACGGCGAATTTCCTCTTGCTCCTCTGGTTCAGGGCAGCGACGGAAATTTTTATGGGACAACTGAATACGGGGGCGTCCACAGCTCTGGCGTAGTGTTCAAGATCACTCCGGCGGGCAAAATCACTGTCCTGCACAGCATGAACGGAACCAGTGATGGATCTGAGCCCTACGGCGGCCTGGTGCAAGCCAGCGACGGCAACTTTTATGGAACCAACGTTTATGGCGGCACTAAGACATGCAATGGGTCAAATGACTGCGGCACGTTTTTCAAGATTACTCCGAAAGGTGCTTTTTCGGTGCTTTACCAGTTCGATGGCACCACCGGAGAACAACCCGCAATTACGCCGTTTCAGCATACTGCCGGTTCAGTGTACGGGGACACCCAGGCCGGAGGCACGGGCGATGTCAGTCCCTGCACGACGGGCAACTGCGGCGTCTTCTATGGCTGGAGCAGTAGCGGTTTACCGGCCTTCGTCAGCCTGCTGAATTACTCCGGGAAAGTGGGGAAGACGATCGAGTTCTTAGGACAAGGATTCGTCAAGGGGAAAACCACCGTATCTTTCAACGGCACGGCCGCGATAGCGACCATCGCCTCCGGTAGCTATTTGACGGCTGCAGTTCCAAGTGGCGCGACCACCGGCCTTGTGACCGTGACCACGTCGGGCGTCAAGCTAGCCAGCAACAAAATCTTCCGCGTGACTCCACAGATTACTAGTTTCAATCCGACCAGCGGCCCGATCGGAACCTCGGTGACGATCGCTGGAGTCAGCCTGACACAAACCAAAAAGGTGACCTTTGGTGGAGTGGCGGCTACAGATTTCACAGTCGACTCGGATAAGCAGGTAACAGCGACCGTTCCGACAGGTGCGGTAACGGGACATATTGAAATCACGACGGCCGGCGGCACTGCTGCAAGCAGCGGTGTTTTCACAGTGACGCAGTGAGTAATTCATGCATTGCACAGTGGAAATTATTCGGTCAGATAAACGCCGCAGAGCCACACAGCAATGCATTCAAGTCGGACAGGAGTTTTTGCTATGACAAATTCGCGCTTCTCAAGGCTTTCCGTTTTCTTGACACTGGTCATGCTTGCCAGCGTCGCCAGTGCTCAAACCCTTTCCGTGTTGTACAACTTCGGCAGCGCCAGCGGCGATCCGTTAAATCCCGCCTACATCGGAGCCGTGACACAGGGCCAGGACGGAAACCTGTACTCGACAGCGCCGCACGGAGGCATCGACAACGGCGTTTGCTGCGGGGCTGTATTCAAGATTACGCCCGCAGGAAACCTCAGCACACTCTACAACTTCTCTGGGGGTGCTGATGGAAGCGAGCCACAAAGCGGCTTAACCCTCGGAACCGATGGCAATTTTTATGGCACGACCCTTTTCGGCGGAGCCGGGAACGTGGGCAGTGTCTTCAAAATAACGCTGCAAGGAACTCTTACAACCCTTTACAGCTTTACCGGCAGCACCGACGGGGGATATCCCGCTGCGCCGCCGGTCGAGGGAACCGATGGAAGTTTTTATGGAACGGCCGTCGAGGGAGGAGCAGCCAACTGCAACGATGGAGACGGATGTGGGACCGTCTACAAGATCAGTCCCACGGTTGGGTTCAGCATTATTTACCAATTTGACTTCACTCACGGCAGCGGCCCCACCGGCCTGATTTTGGGAACGGACGGCAATTTCTACGGGACTACGAGCGCGGGGGGTACAAACGATCTGGGCGTCATCTTCAAAATCACGCCGGCCGGTAAGCTCACGGTACTTCACACCTTCGCTGACAATGAAGGCTGTTTCACCCCTCTGGTTCAGGGCGGCGACGGAAATTTCTACGGAGTGTCGAATACCGGTCCGGGCAGTCACGGCCATGGAGCAGTTTTCAAGATGACCCCGTCCGGGAAATTTACGATTTTGCACAGCATGAATCTTACAAAGGATGGAGAAGAACCCACAGGCTTATCGCAAGGCAGCGACGGCAATTTTTACGGCGTCAACGCTTATGGCGGGCCCACAAACTCTGGTTGCCAGGATACTTGCGGCACTCTTTTTGAGGTAACCGCGACCGGCACTTTCTCGGTGCTCCACTACTTTGACTACACAACCGGGATGGCGCCGGAGGTCGCACCCTTCCAACACACCAGCGGGGTGCTTTACGCGGATACCGAGTTTGGCGGCACTGGCGACGTGGGTCCATGCTCCCCAGTCACATGCGGTGTCTTCTATAGCTGGACGAACGCCAGCCTGCCGCCCTTCGTCAGCTTGCTGCCTTACTCTGGAAAAGTCGGGAACACCATCGAATTTCTGGGACAAGGATTTGTTCAGGGACAAACTACCGTATCTTTCAACGGAACTGCGGCGGCAGCGAATGTAGTGTCCAGCACCTATTTGACCGCCAAAGTTCCCAATGGCGCGACCACTGGCACTGTGACTGTGACCACGTCCGGCGTCACGCTGACCAGTAACAAGACATTTCGCGTTACTCCGCGGATCAAGAGTTTCAATCCAACCAGCGGGCCCATCGGAACCTCGGTCACCATCACCGGAGTCAGCCTGACCCAAACGCAAAAGGTCACCTTCGGCGGAGTCGCGGCAACGCAGTTCACCGTGAACTCAGATAAGCAGGTAACAGCGACCGTTCCCACAGGTGCGGTAACGGGACATATCGCAATCACAACCGCAGGAGGCACAGCTGTAAGCAGCGGTATTTTTACGGTGACGCAATGAGTGGCAGACAATACTTTTGCCGCTCGAGCGACAAAGACGATTCACTGACGATCGTTCGGGCACGCATCGAACTAAGGCAGGGCCACCATCAACGGTATCGAAAGGCGGAATTAATGTTCGATGGGTACACTCGGAGCCGACGGCTTCAGGTGTGATGCGACTCCGGCCGGTTCATGCAAAGCGGCATGTGCTTTGGCGAGTTCGGTACGGATTTCGCCGATCTGGTCGTGGCCGTTGGAATCTAGCTGTCCAGGGCCGGTGCTTCGGGAATCAAGAGCGTTCTGGTAACACGAACTGGCATCGGTCCAAAACTTTCTTTTATCCGCGGACAAACCAGCACCTTTTGCAAGAGCTGCATTAATCTTTCCGAGATCCAAATACGCTTGGCCCATTTCAACGGCATGCCAATACTTGTTGGCCGGATTACCCTCCTGAAAGATCGAAAGAGCTTCGCGCGCCATTGGTGCGGCTTCCTTTGGCTTTCCTTGTCGAAGAAAGATCTCCGCGATGAGAAGGTCGCCCCACGCCAAGTCTGCCTCGGCCATCTTATTAGCGGGATCGGTAGTGACAACTTCCTGCCTAAGTTTCCTGGTTAGACGTGCAACGTTCAACGCCCTTTCCAGACTGCCGTTGGCAATCAACACATCCACAAAATCGCTGTACACGTCGTCCAGACCCTCGCGGAGCGGGGCATTCGTCGGATTATCCTCTGCCAGCTTACGGAACATATTCAACCCTTTGGTCGCACTCGCCAAGCCTTCACTGGTTCGGCCGAGTTCTGCCATAACCTTTCCGATGGTAACGTACTGACGTGCAAGATAGGCCCTCGGGATTAAACTGGCCTGCGGTGCGAAGGCAACTGGTTCCATCTGCGATGCTGCTTTCTGGTAGTTTTCCAGCGCTTCGTCCCAATGACCGGTTTTTTCCAGAGCTTTACCGCTGAAGTAGTAGACTCCCGACATGCTGAACTGTTGTTGCCCCAGGCCCGTTCCGCGAGGAAGGACGCTTACCAAAGGCTGGGCTTTCTGCATCGCCCGCAAGTCACTATCAAAATCGCCAACCATCTCAAAACCTATGGCCGCTTCGAAATACGAACGCATGAGTTCAGGGCGCAGACTTGCATCGTTCGGATTTCCGGCGGCCAGAGACTCGCGAATGGCTAGCGCCTTGGCGTAGCTTGCGGAAGCGCCCGAGAAATCGTTCAAGTTTGGCATCCCGTTGTTTCCCTGAACGTCGCCAATGCGGTCATAAGCGGCGGCCAGTTCTCGTTGGAGCGCAGGATCCGCGCTTTCATGCGAAAGGCTGTCCAGATATTCCAGCGCCCGCTTCACCAGGACTTCTCTCGCCTTGGTCGCGCCCGGCAGGGTCGCGATTGAGTCGTGAATTTCGAATATCAGCGAGTTCGCCAGCTTGCGGACATCGTTAAACCGCCGCTCCGCCCGGGCACGCTGCTGACGTGCCAATTCCGCTTGTTGCTTCGCAATGCGTGCCTCATGCAGAGTTATGGCCAATGCGCCGAGCAGGATCACCGCGACGGACAGGGCGGCGAACACACCGGCTTTGTGCCGAGTGACAAACTTCACTGCCCGATAACGAGCCGTATCTTTGCGAGCGATAACGGGCAGATTCTCCAAATGGCGGCGAATGTCACTGGCAAATTGTTCGACCGACGCATAGCGGCGCTGCGGCTCTTTACGCAGCGCCATGAGAACAATGTTGTCCAGATCGCCTCGTAAGCGCCGACCTAGTTTTTGAAGCGAGCCGGAGTGCGAATCTCGATTATCGGAGTCGGCACTTCCCTCGCGTGGCTCCGCTGGCCTCTTCAGGACTGCCGTGCTCGGCTTTTCGGGCTCGAATTCACAAACTGCTTGAGCCAGTTCGCGAGGCGAGCGGCTAGTCACGCGATACGGGCTGCGTCCGGTCAGCAATTCGTATAAAACCACACCCAGGGAGTACACGTCGCTCGCGGTCGTGATGGGCTCGCCCTTGATTTGCTCCGGACTTGCATAGCCTGGAGTCAACATACGAAACAAGGTCATGGTGGGCTGAATCTCTTCGATTGCATCTGCCTCCAAAATCTTGGCGATACCGAAATCCAGCAATTTGGGGGTGCTCTCCGCTGTTACCAGGATGTTGCCGGGCTTGATATCGCGATGAACGATCAGCCGCTGATGCGCAAACTGCACCGCCGAGCAGACCTGCAGAAATAGATTCAGGCGATCGTTTGTCGCCAGTTTGTGATGATCGCAATAATGATCGATGGATTCGCCCTCGATCAGCTCCATTACAAAATACGGAGCGCCGTCGTCTGTGGTCCCGCCGTCGAGGAGACGAGCAATATTAGGATGATCGAGGCTGGCCAGAATCTGGCGCTCATTTTTGAAGCGGCTGATGACGAAGCTGGAACCCTCCCCCGCACGCACGACTTTCAGCGCAACTTGCTTACGGTACTCATCGTCGGCGCGGAAAGCGCGATACACTTCTCCCATTCCTCCGGTGCCGATCAACTCCACGATCTGATACGCGCCTACACGCCGGTTGAGCATGGTGGCGGAAGGCCGAGATGACTCAGGATCGGAGAAGTTCGAAGCTATAGGCGATCTCAAGAACTCGGCAGTAGCCTTTTGATGGGAAGCAAGCAAAGATTCCACTTCGCGGTGCAGCTCCGGGTCGACCACGGCCAACCGTGCGAGATATGGCGAGCGCTCGGTCGCCTGCATGCGCAGCGCTTTGTCTAATTCGTCCGAGACCGCATGCCAACGCTCCGGAGTCACGCGTTCGTACTCCCGCTGAGCTCGCGATGCAACCAGGCACGGGCGACCGTCCAGTCGCGCTCCGCTGTCGCGGAGGAAATATCCAATACTTGGGCCGTCTCCGCGATCGACAGCCCGCCAAAAAAGCGCAATTCCACGATCCGGCTCTGTCGCTCGCTCAATTGCGAAAGCCGGCGAAGTGCGTCATCAAGCAAGACCACATCCACATTGCTCGACTGTGGCAGTGCGACGGCCTCATCCAGATGCAGCGTATATCCATGATTGCGTTTTGCGGCAGCCCGGCTTCGGGCGGAGTCCACCAGGATTTGCCGCATCAACCGCGCAGCCACGGCCATGAAATGGGCGCGATTCTGCAAATCATTGGGCTCCTGGTTCACAAGCCGCAGGTAGGCTTCATGAACAAGAGCCGTGCTCTGGAGTGTGTGGTCCTCACGTTCCGACCGCAGGTAGTGATGAGCCAACCGGCGAAGTTCCCCGTAAACCAGAGGCACAAGGTCATTCAATGCGCTCTGGTCGCCGTCTCTCCACTTCCTCAGAAGTTGGGTAACCTGGTTGGATATCAATACGGACAAGTCCGCCTCCGAGCAGGATGCAGGCCATCGGACGGCAACGATATCTCCGCCCACTCAGTAAGTCAATGGGGTTACGTGACAAACGAGGCGGTGATTCTGGGTGAGTTAGTCGGCATGAGGTCCTGCGGCGTGTTTTCGGGGTCGTGGTCGCCACGAGTGGCTGCGCTGATTGTCGTTTTGACTCATTCAAACTAAATGGCGGAAGCGAGTGGGAGTCGAACCCACCGGCGACAGGAAAACCTGCCGCCCGACGGTTTTGAAGACCGTGACAGTCACCGGACCACATGCGCTTCCGTTTCGCTGAGCCAACGGATGAGTTTCCATGTTAGCTGCGCGACGCACTGGCTGCATAGGCCCGATGAAATTTCTTCAGCGACACAGTTCAGGAAGGAGCAAACGGCGGCCACGGATTAGCACGGATTTTCACGGATCAGAATTGGGCGGAGATTCAAGACTGATATGTGTTCATCCGTGCTTATCTCGGCCGGCCTGCGACAACTAGCGTGGCGGAAAAGCGCGTCCGCGGCACACACGATCGCTAACTACTTAGGTTGAGGAACAATTCGCAAGTACGGTTTGGGTGACTTCCAGCCTCCGGGATATTTCTGTTGCGCTTCGTCGTTCGTTACCGATGGCAGGATGATCACGTCGTTGCCTTGCTTCCAGTTTACGGGCGTGGCGACTTTGTGTTTGGCCGTGAGTTGCATCGAGTCGAGGACGCGCAGCACTTCGTCGAAGTTGCGGCCGGTGCTCATGGGATAGATCAGCATCAGTTTGATTTTTTTGTCCGGGCCGACGACGAAGACGGTACGAACTGTGGCATTGTCGGCGGCGGTGCGGCCCTCGGAGGTGTGCCCGCTCTCGGCCGGCAACATGCCGTAGAGTTTGGCGATTTTCAGGTCGGTGTCTCCGATCATCGGGTAATTCACTTTGTGACCTTGGGTCTCCTCGATATCGGCTGCCCACTTGCTGTGATTGGTCACGGGGTCGACACTGAGTCCAATAATTTTGGTGTTGCGTTTTGCGAATTCTGGCTGAAGACCGGCCATGTAGCCGAGTTCAGTGGTGCACACCGGTGTGAAATCCTTCGGATGCGAAAATAAGACCGCCCAGCCGTCGCCAATCCATTCGTGAAAATTGATCTTGCCCTGCGTGGTTTCGGCGGTGAAATCGGGAGCAGTGTCATTGATGCGAAGGACTTTGGCTTCGGTTAAAGTGTCGGTGCTCATAATCTCTCCTTAGTGGATAGGGTTACTCGGGAGCCGCTGCGGCCTTTAACGGTGGGCGTCTCAGGCATAAAGGAAACCACCCTAGTTCTCCGGGTAGGTGCGAGAAAACCAGCGCTCACTGCCCACGCGCCGGGTTCTACAACACGTCGGGCGGGGCGTGGAGCGGGTGCGCATACAACCTACGATACGCGGCGGCCAGAATTGAGTCAAACGGGCTGCGGTGAAAATCAATGACCCCAGAAGACACGAGCGGTCACAAAGGAAAGTGTTGAGAGCGCAAGTTTAGATTCAGATCAGACGGTACAATTATCCGACCATGGTTACCGAACTTCGGCGATTTCCTTTCGTGCAATTGGATGTCTTCACCTCGCGCGCTCTCGAAGGCAATTCTGTGGCAGTTTTCCTTGACGGCCGCGGACTCAGTGACGAAGAAATGCAGGCATTAGCTCGCGAGATGAACCTCTCCGAGACTACTTTTATCCTGCCGCGTAAGCCGTCGGTCGAACGCGAACGAGGAATGCGAGTGCGCATCTTCACGGTGCAGGAAGAATTGCCCTTCGCCGGCCACCCAACGCTTGGAACCGCATTCCAATTGCGCGGATCAAGTGGCGCAAAGGAAGTCGCGCTGGACCTTAATGTCGGCAAGGTTCCGATCCGGTTCGAGGAGACGCCGGGGCAGCCGGTCTTCGGCGAGATGACTCAGGTCAACCCAGAATTCGGTCCGCGACACGATCGCGAGGCGGTGGTACGCGCCTGCGGACTGCGCGACGGCGATGTTGATCCTTCCTTGCCCATTCAAACAATTTCTACTGGCCTGCCGTTCACCATAGTTCCGTTGCGAGGACTCGACATTATTCGCAACCTGTCCGTGGATATGAAGGGCTCGGAAGAATATCTGGGGCGCTCGGGCGGAAAGTTTTTTTACTTTGTCAGTCGCGAGACGGTGGATCCGGCAGCCCGTCTGCATGCGCGAATGATCTTCTATAACGGCGAGGATCCGGCGACTGGCTCGGCGGCGGGATGCGCGGCGGCGTGGATGGTCGCCAACGGCGTTGTTGAACCGGAGAAGCGCGTTTTGATCGAACAGGGGGTGGAGATGAAACGTCCCAGCCGGATTTTTGTTCGCGCTTCGCGTCAGGATGACAGAGTGGTTAATGTGCGCGTCGGTGGAAATGTTGTTGAGGTACTTCGCGGGGAAGTTAGTTTCTGACATCGTGGTGCGTGAATTTGCAGGAAAAATGATGGCATGCACAATCGCGGAACTTTTTCAATGCTGCGATTCTCCCATTAGCATCGGCGGCACTTTACATCCGTTGAGTTCGCCTTTACGATTCTTCTCGCTCTGAATTCTCTATCAAGAAAGTTTTCGGATTTCCCCCGGGCGCACGGGCTCGATGGTGCGCCGCTTCGGAAACAAGAATGAAACCAAAAAGAACCATCCTTTGTGTCGACGACAACGAACAGGCGCTCTCCATTCGCAAAGTCATGCTGGAAACGCGGGGCTATCGCGTGGTTCCCTGCACCGGCGGCGAGGAAGCCCTGGAGCGATTCAAGAAAGGCGGCGTCGACCTGGTCCTGACCGATCTGATCATGCCAGGGCTGGATGGGAGCAAACTGATCGAAGAGATCAAGGGCATCTCGCCGCAGACTCCGGTAATTCTTCTTTCGAACAAGGTCAAACTTTACGATCGTGACAGCAAGGCTGATGTTTTCCTGCCGAAAGGAATGTGTGCGCCAGCCGAATTGCTGGAGCGCATCCGATTGTTGTTGGTTCGGAAACGCGGACCGAAACGCG
>Ga0209169_10002646_pt1 | contig 10721 bp, 9 predicted proteins | sample HubBroMetageWRM4_FD_188346 | JGI IMG/M metagenome (GOLD analysis project Ga0209169, IMG submission 188346) | Warmed soil microbial communities from the Hubbard Brook experimental Forest, New Hampshire - Hubbard Brook CCASE Soil Metagenome WRM 4... | ecosystem: Environmental > Terrestrial > Soil...
TGTTTGACAGCGCCGTAGCGGGGCTGCCCCCGCACTACCGACACACCCTCGCACTGCGGCACGTGCGAGGTCTATCGTACCGAGAGATTGCTGAATCGACCGGGGTATCAATTGGCACAGTCATGTCTCGTTTGTCGCGCGCGCGGAGTCATCTCATTTCCAGAATGAGTAATAATGAGACCCGAAAGGCAATCGTGCGCCGCGCGTCAAACGCGCCCTGTCACGGGCAACGATACACCGGAAATATCACGAGCCTGATCGGAAAGGAGAAACGCGATTGCTTCAGCAACCGCCATCGGACTCACCCACCGAGCGAAATCGGCGTGGGGCATGCTCGCACGGTTGCCCGGCGTATCTATAATACCGGGTAATACGGCATTGACTGTGATACCTCGATCTTTCACCTCGTCAGCAAGGGCCTCGGTCAATTTTACGACGCCCGCTTTCGACGCGGCGTAGGCGCCCATCCCGCGCGCAGCCTTGATTGCGCCCGTTGCCCCGATATTCACTATGGCGCCGCGTTTCGCGCGCAACAGGTAAGGCACTACGGCCTCGCATGCTACGACGGCCGTCAGCAGATTCGCCCGGAACATGGACTCCCAACTCTCGAGCAAGCTACCTTCGATCTCATCCCACTGAAATCCACCCGCAAGATTGACGAGTCCATCTATCCGACCCATCTCCTTGAACACCTGCCCACAAATTTCGCTCGCGGCATCCGTTTGTGACAGATCGACCCCTGTGTACATCAATGCGCCGGCGGGACGCTTTGCCCCAGGACGAGCTCGATTGCCGAGGAGCGCGAGTTTTGCACCGCGTGCGATCAAGCAAGCGGTCACCGCCTGTCCTAGCGCGCCGGGCGCGCCTGTCACAACGAAAACTTTTCCAGATAGATTCATGGCAGTTTGGCCTGTCGGTGCAGCCGAGCGGGGAGCGCGGATAGATTCAATTCGAAGAGTGCGCCGAGTCGGGTATCCCGGAACCAACACGTTGACTCGGGTCTGCGTCGGTCTCGCGAGTTTGATCGACCCGCAATTCAAGTGTGCGCCACGCGGCCGCCGCCGGAAGCATCGCCGTCAGTGTATCGTCACGTCGCCAGAAGTGATGGAAAAGCGCGGCTGACACATGGAGCGCAATGAGGCCGAGCAAGGAGAAGCCGAGAGCCTTATGTACTTTCAGCAGCAGTTGCGCGAGCGGTCGATTTTTCTCAATCAATGCCGGCAATTGCCCCATGAAGAACAGGTTCACATGATCACCATGAGCGTTCGTCTGCAGAATTCCGAGAATTGGTTGCGCCAGGAGCAGGGCGTAGAGTGCGTATTCGCTTGCCGTTGCCGCGATTCGCATGGCCTGGGACATGTCGCTCGGCCAATCCGGGTACTTGGCAACGTGACGCCATGACAGGCGGAATAGAGTCACAATCCAGACAGTCAGGCCGACAGATCGGTGGAGTTGCAGAAACGCCGTGTGGGTGGCATGTGACGTGGCGAGATCGATCGAAAGCGCGAGCACAAATACACACAGCATGAGGCCCGCAGTCACCCAGTGCATCAGTCGCGTGGTCTGATCAAAGACTCCTCGTTTTGAATTGCTGACCGCGCGCATCATCGTGACTCCACAAATCAATTGGTCATGCAGCATTTCTGCGAACGGAAGATGCGTGCGTCGCGCCAGCATAAATAGTTCGCTTCGACGAGTAAGACTCTCGAGGGGCTGCTTTTATTCCACGCTCGCGTGCCAATCGAATTTCAACAGCTTCGTGCCAACCATTTCGATGCGACCGGGTACTCATGCGCGGAATCAACGTTTGTAAAAGTAATGGAGAGGAATTATGAATTCGCATCGTAGTAGAAGTATTCGCGCAGTTGCTCTGGTTGGTCTTGGTACGGTTTGCCTTGGTTCCGTTGTAGCGTGTGGCGGCGGGGGTGGCGGTGGCGGCGGCAATCAATCGACGACTGGTGCGTCGGGCACAACTTTCGCTGACACTGCATTGGTCTCCAATAAATCTGAAGTCGTAGCCACTGCAGCGACAATTGATGCCAACCTGCAAAACCCGTGGGGAATCGCCGTGGCGCCGGGCTTTCCGTTTTGGATTTCGGATAACAACAGCAATTTGTCAACGCTGTATAGCGGCGCCGGCGTCCAAGAGACGCAAACCATTACTGGTTCTGCGGAGACAGGCATCGCGATTCCGGCTTCAGCTGCGGGCGTGCAGGCCAATCCCACGGGTCAGATTTTCAACGGAACCGGCGGCTTCTTAGTGCCGACCTCAAAGGGCCAGGAGACGGCACTGTTTATATTTGATGGAGAGGGCGGCCTCATTTCTGCATGGGCGCAGGATAGCGGTGCCACCGCTGTTACCGCATATGACGATGGTGTTGTTAACGGCGCGAATCATGCCGTGTACAAGGGTCTTGCGATCGGCACGGTGAGCGGAGCTACCTATCTTTATGCAACGGATCTGCACAACAATAAAGTCGACGTGTTTGACACGAACTTTTCCAAGCCCGCCGCGATGCAGGGCAAATTCGTCGATCCGAATCTCCCCGCCGGTTTCGTGCCGTTTGGCATAACCGCGCTCAACGGCCAGCTATACGTCACTTTCGCGAAGCAAGATGCAGCCATGCACGACGAAATGACGGGTGCCGGACTGGGCTACGTCGATATCTTCGATTTCAGTGGTAACCTCGTGAATCAATTTGCCTCGGGCGGAGCACTCAACGCGCCCTGGGGAATTGCCATCGCACCCGCGGGGTTCGGGTCCCTCGAAGGAGACGTGTTAATCGGCAATTTTGGGGACGGGACGATAAACATTTTCTCTCCGAATGGAACTGCGTTAGCGACGTCGAAAGGGGCTCTGATGGCGGGCAATGGTCAACCGTTGACCTTTCCCGGACTGTGGGCGCTCACGTTTGGAAACGGCGACGCCGACAAGCCAATTACCACGCTATTCTATACCGCCGGCTTCGCGAGTCAGATAGACGGGGTATTCGGGAGCATCACAGCTTCGATCACTCCACAAGGGGGCTATTGATTTAGAGGCGCGGATCCTCCGCCGGTTGCCACACTCCCGCGGGTCTGCCGCGGGAGTGTCGTTGCTCGCCAGCGTTCCTCGCTGGAAAGTCTCAGGGCGATCAATGCCATCGCCGCATGTGCGCTCGTGCTGACACCGATTGGCACTTCGAGCGGCGCAAAGATCTTTGTTACTCGCTGGAATAAATGGCGCCCTTGAACAGTCTACTTGCGTACTGACGGTTAGCGCAGCCGCACCACTGTATCAATGCGAGAAAGGTCGCAATTGAGGTAACCATGAGCATTCTTGCACTCACCCGCGTCACGAACACCTGCTTTCAGATACCCGGTCTTGATCCTTGGCACGCGGATCCGCAGGATCCAGCCTTAACAGTAATGACCGACTTTCGCGAGCGAGCCTCTGTGACCGTGCCAGATACTGCATACATCGATGAGGCTCTGGAGCACATGAGACACACTGGCGTTCGTTGTGCATTCGCGATCGATGACCGAAGGAGCATCGTGGTCGGCTTGATCACGGCCTACGATATCACCGGCGAGAAGCCGATGCAGGTCATGCAGTCCGAGGCAGTACCACGTCGCGAAGTGCTGGTCCGGGACATTATGCAGGAGATCGCGGAATGCCCGGTTGCGGATATCAAGCTAATCGAACGTGCAACGGTGGCCGCCGTGTCGAATATGTTCATCAAGAATCAATTCACTCACGTGCCGGTCGTGGAGACGAGCGAAACCGGCGAGCAACGTCTGCGGGGTCTGCTGTCGGCGGCGAAGGTTAGGCGATTGTTGTCGCGGTCCGAGTCAATTGGACACGATTTGGCTGGGAATACCGCGACTCAGGGCGCCCACAAGGTGCGTGCGGCGGCCCATCCGCTGATCAGCGGGGATCGGCTGCTCACTCCGACCCGTCGAGTCTTCCGATGAAGCAGCGCCCTTAAGGTCGTGGCGCGTAGGGGATCGCGCGCGAACGCGAGCGTTCAACTGAGCGCCTGCGTGCTGTCGCTGCTGGGAGTGTCGGCGGCGAGGGCCGAAATGCCCGCTGAAGCTGATGCATGCGGCAACGTTGAGACGGACATCGCCACGGATCGGCCCGATGTGACGAACTCGAGCCAGGTGGTTCCGCGCGCAAGCGTGCAAGTAGAGAACGGGATCAATTCGACCGATCGGCAGGGTGTGACCGTGATCGATGGATCGAATACGCGAGTGCGGTTTGGGGTTGCGCAGTGCAGCGAAGTGCTGTTCGATCTGCCCGATTACCTTCATTCGCTACACGGCGCTGCGTTGACGGGGTTTTCAGATTTCTCGCCCGCTATAAAACATCAATTCGGACACTTGCCGGGCGATATCGAACTCTCCGCAACATTGGGCTTGGAACTGCCGAGCGGAAATGCGCGCATTGCAGGTTCGGGCTTCGGCACATACATCCAGCTGCCTTGGTCGAAGAAAATTGTCGAAGGCTGGAGCCTCAGCGGTATGTTCACAGCCTTCCTGGTACCGGGCGGACACGCCAGCAACCCGACATTGGAACCGACATTGGCTGTGGAGCGGCAAGTGGGGCCCCGGGCCGACTTCTTCTTGGAATACGTCGCGGATCGCCCGCGCCGCGGCGCCTCCACTCAAATCGTCGACTCGGGTGGCGCCTACCGAACGACGCTCACGCAGCAGGTCGATTTTCGCCTGGGAATTGGGCTCAATCGCGCCGCGCCCGAACACCTCTTCGGTGTTGGCTATTCCGTCCGCTTCGACAACGCGATTTGAGCCGGCGGAGGAATGCCAATCGATATGCGCCGTCAATCCGGATCCAAGCGTCGCCGGGGCGCCAGTGCCGGATCAGTGCCTGTGCGATACAGGCGGCGCACCGCCGCGAAATGTGAGTCGTGGACTTGTCGGTCGAAAAGCGACCAGGACTCGCTCGCCTGAAGCACCGGCACGGCTGCCGTCAGCATGGCGCGCGAACGTCCGAGCGCTTGAGCCGCCCCGTCAAAATCATTATTTCGAATTGCGCTGCCGATCTGGTGCACGCTCAACACAACATATTTCAGGGCATCACGCGCTCTCATGCGTTCCTCCGCTCCGGCGGTGACGATGGAGTTTTTGCGCTCCGGAAATTGCTCGGTGAGATCGCGCAATTCGCGGTCAACGGTGTCCAGCGTCATCGCGACGATGCTCACATTGTGTTCGGGTAGAGCAGTGTCGAGAACGGTCAGAAAATCCGATATTTCTTTGACGCGCGTGTCGATGCTGTCGGCCCGGAGCGCCTGCTCTCCATCGCCAATCGCCTCGAGGTAGGCCACCAAATCCTGGCGCTCCTCGGCGGACAGACCCAGATAGAAAATGCGATCGAAATGGCCAACGACCTGCGCATAGCTGGTGTATCGGCCGTCATGAAAGTAGGGCGCATTAAAATTCGCATTGAGCAAAGTCGGCGTCTTGAACAGGCCGCCCGAGCCGACATCGTGTTGGCGGTGATCGACGAATGCTTCGAGCGGCTCATGACATCCGGCGCAGCTTAAGGTGGGATTGCGAGGGAAGGGTTGATAGAAAAGTAATTCGCCGTGCTTTTCCGATGCGCTCATCGGCCCAGTGAGCTTGCCGAGGGATCCGAGCCGGCGATTGGGCACGAAATCGATGTCCTCGATATAGGCGACCATGGCCCCAATGACTTCGGGCGAGGGTTCCGGGCCGGCGAACTCATTGACGATGACGTCGTGCACGAAGTCGCGCAGCGATACGGTTCGTCCGTCGTGGCCATAGGGTGCCAGTAAATGCGCGCCGCGCAGGCTGGGGATCGAGAGCGGATCCAGCACGCCGTTATCGGATTTAGGATTGAATAGATGTCCGGTGGTATCAAAGGTCCCGGATTGCGTCGATAGGCCGGGAATATACAGCCTTGGATTCGTCGTGCCGTTAATGTGACAGGTGTTGCAGCTGATGCCCGCCCGGCGGGCGGTGCCTCCCAAGATCAACGGTGAGCTGAACGCGATGTCTCCCAGGTTGATCAGATAGGACTTGCGACCGCCGCTACTCTCCGAGCGGAATACTTCGCGCGGCTGCTCAAAGACGTCCTCGCCCAACTCGGTGCCGGCCGGCAACAGGCTCGCAGTTCCGGTGAACTCCGCGGCGGCGGTTCCCGCCCCTGCCGCCATCGCCGCAATGAGTACGACTAGGCTGCCGTATGCCATGAGGTTCCTGCCCACGAACGACTCTCCGCTAGTTTCCGAGACGGGGCTTTTCCAAGCCCGCCGCTTTCCCGACCATCGCCAGATCCTCGACCAGCGACTCACTCGCATCGCGCAAGCGCACCTGATCGAGATCCAGCAACGTCGGCACAGACACCAGCGCCTGGATGACCGCCAGGTCTTTGGCGAAGATTCTCGCAAGATCGGCGTTTCTCCTTTTCGTCAGCGGTGCGAAAACTCGCTGATAGGCGGCCGCAACGGATGCGACGTTGACACGCATTTCAGCCAGCGAATTGCCGCTGAAAGGCGATTCGCCGCCGTCCGCTTTGTTCTCCCCGATCTCGTAGATCAACTTGGCCGTGCCGTTGAGCAGTCCCTGCGCGGTCAGCGTCGTCGCACGCAATTGGCGCTCAAATTCCGTGAGGTTGTAGATGAGTTCTTCGGTGACCGGCAGTACCGCGATGTTATGGGCACCGAAGAGCTTGGCCTCGATCGCGTGAAATCCCTTCTCGGCATCGGGCCATGCGTCGATCTTGCGGTCAAGATCCGGGAAAAACTCGTTGGTGATCACCTCCGATCCTTCCCAGCCGCTTCTCGCCGCGAGCCACGACTGTTGCGCACCGGCGAGATCGCGCGCCGCGACACGCTCGCCCATACCCTTGACGGTAGTGAGGCAGCGGGAAATCTGCTCCAGCACGTAGGGTTTGAATGCGGCGGCCGCCGTTTCGAGCGGCAATGCATCGTCCGCGCGTATCGGAGTAACCGGAGCGAGGATTCCGAGGCACCAGGCTGCCACCGGGCCGTAGATCAGGGCGCGCGCGGCTTTGAATTGATGAGTCATGGTTAAAAAAGTCGCTTCAAATTGGGTTTGCGGTGTGTAGGGGGTTGCGCGTTCGGGCGCGACTCTATGTCGCTTTGATTACCGTTTTGTGTCAGTACCGGCTCGCAAGTCAGTCACAAAACCTTCACGCAAATTCGGGAATAACGCAGGCGGCACGATGGTCTGGTGGGTGCAAGCACCGTCTATCGGTGCAACCGACAACATTTCAAAACTGAGGGAATCACATGACTCATGGCATATCGCCTACTCGAAAAACGCTGGCGGGGTTCGTCGCAGGCATTCTCGCTGCGAGCGTCGTTTCGACCGCCAGTCTTGCGGGCGAACACGATCGCGACGAAGGTTTTAGCAAACGACCGAACATCAAACACGTGGTGATCATTTTTCAGGAGAACGCCTCCTTTGATCACTATTTCGGAACCTACCCCGATGCCAAAAACACGGATGGAACGCGCTTCGTGGCCCGCAGCTCGACGCCAAGCGTCAACGGCCTGACGGATGGCAACAGCAAATTGCCCGAGCGTGTGAATGTCGGACTGCACGACTTCAACGCGAATAATCCAGTGGGGACGCCCACGGGGTTGGATCCGAATGGCGGTGCCAATCCCTTCAGGATGACTCACGAGCAGGCCATCACGTGTTCGAATAACCACGACTACAACGGTGAGCAGTTGGCGGTGGACAGCGGACTGTTGGACCGCTTCCCGCAGCAAAACTTCCAGAACGGCGCCGGCTGCGCCACCGACGGTTCCACCGTCATGGGATATTTCGACGGCAACACGGTCACGGCCCTGTGGAATTGGGCGCAGCGATATGCGATGAGCGACAACTCCTGGGGCACGACGTATGGGCCTTCGACGCCCGGTGCGTTGAATCTCATTGCCGGCCAGACGGCCGGCGCGGTGCTGCACACCTTCACCGGCGCCAAGGGCGCGTCCGGCCAGTTGGTCGACACGGTTCAGACCACCACGATCCCGGACGTGTTCTTTGTCGGTCCCACCAATCCACAGGTCCTCGCGGACACGGTCGGTGCCGCGCATCCCGTATCCGTTCAGTCCGGTACCCTGACGACGGACGAGGATCCTTACCTCGATGATTGCGGCAATGATAAGGGCGGCACGGTCGCGGGCAAACTGACGGTCGAAATGACCGGAAAGAACGTCGGCGACCTGTTGAACGAAAAGGGCGTCACTTGGGGATGGTTTGCCGGCGGCTTCCGAACGGCGGCCGCTGCCAATCCGCAGACTACCGATCCCACCCATCCCTTGTCAGGAGTCAGCAACGATCCTTTCGGCACACCGACTTTCGGCGGCGCGGCGAACGATGGCCAGGCTCAGAATATCGGCGCAGCGAATTTCGTGCCCGCGGTTTGCAACGCCGCCCACGTACTGCATCCCGACTCGAGCACCTCTTTCGACGGCAACGCTTCGATCGTTCATCCGGTACGCGCCGACTACAACGCGCATCACTCGCCATTTCAATACTATGCATCGACCCGCAATCCGCATCACTTACCGCCCTTGTCGGTGGATATGATTGGCAAGACGGACCGCGCGAACCATCAGTACGATTTGCTCGACTTCTACGCTGCTGTCCAAAGCGGCAACTTACCGGCCGTGTCCTTCCTCAAGGCGATCAATCGCGATGACGGCCACCCGGGCGGCGAATCCGACCCGCTGTCGGAGCAGCGTTTTCTGGCTCAGACCATCAACATCCTGCAGCAGTCGCCGGAGTGGGCGGAAACGGCTGTGTTCATCGCCTGGGACGATTCGGATGGTTGGTACGATCATGCCATGGGGCCGCTGGTCAATCCGTCCTCTGCCGCGGGTTTCGATGCGATCAGCGCCGCCAATGGTTGCGGTACGCCGAAGTCCGACGCCATTCAGGGCCGCTGCGGCTTCGGTCCGCGCTTGGTGCTCAACATGGTATCGCCGTGGGCGAAGGTGAACTACGTCGACCATAGTCTGACGGACCAGTCTTCGATCCTGCGATTCATCGAGGACAACTGGAATCTCAACTATATCGACGGACCCTCGACGCGTGATCCCGGCAACGGTCTTCGTAAGGCCGCCTTCACCGTCGCCCCTCAAAAGCAGTCCTTCGATGTGGTGACAGGATCGTTCGACAACATGTTCGACGACGAACGGCATCTCGAACGATTCATCCTCAATCCAGTCACGGGCGCGGTGATCAGAGACGACCGCCGCTGATCTTGGCAGTGTCCGCTGCCGGTGGCTCAAACCATCGGCGGCGGACGCTTTAAATGTTGTCGAACTGAATCGCCCGGTGGCAGCTGCTCCCGGACGCCGTCGGATGACAGCCAAGTTCGATGCCGACTCATCAAGTCCTTCCCGATGACAGCCAGCGCTCGAGACGGTCTGCGTAAGTGCGACTGGCGCGGTGTTCAGAGCCGTCCGACACTTTCACGGTGAATTCTCGGTTATCGATGGATTGCAGCTCCACAATGTTGGCAACTTGGATAATCCGCGATCGATGTATGCGAATGAATTTCGCGGGATCGAGCCGCCGCTCCAGCGACGCCATTGTCTCGCGAAATAGGTGGCAACGGCCGCTCACGTGCAACTCCACATAATCCCCAGCTGCGCCAATCCACTCGATATCGTCGGCTAACACGATCTGAATTCGGGCTCCAGTTTGTACCGTGAAGCGCGCTATGTACTTTTCGGGCGTTTGACCAAGCATTTGCCATACACGCTCGACCATGCTCGCCTTCAAGGTCGAATCCATGAGCTTTCGAGCTCGATTGATTGCGGCTGCGAAGCGCTCGTCATGCAACGGCTTGAGCAGATAGTCCAATGCGTGAAATTCAAATGCCCGTAATGCATGGTGCTCATGCGCTGTAAGGAAAATGACAGCCGGCAACTTTTCCATCGGCAGAGCTCGAAGAACGTCGAAGCCATCCATGCCGGGCATCTGGACATCGAGAAATACCACATCAGGCGATAGGTTCATGACTTTCTCCACGGCAGATGCCCCGTCGCCGCATTCGCCGATGACTTCGACGTCCTTAAACCTCCGCAGCCTCAGAATGACCCCCCGCCTGGCCAACGGCTCGTCATCAACGATGAGCGCACGCACCGTTACGCCTCTTGCTCGCGTACGGTCGGACGAAAAGGCAGCTCCACGGTGACTCGGCACCCGCCAGCCTCTGGCCACTCCATCCAAAACTTATGGTTGCGTCCGTACAGAGTCTCGAGTCGCGCCGCCGTGTTGCTTTGGCCAATCCCGTTCCCAGCGTTTGTTTGTCGTTCCGACTCTCGCCGCCCGGAGTTGCTAATAACCATGCGTAACCAGTTATCGTGGAAATCGCTTTTTATCGCGATCCTGCCACCCTCGACCAGTGGCGCCACGCCATGACGCACTGCGTTCTCAACGAGCGGTTGGAGCAGCATACTGGGTACGAGCGCATCCAGTGTTTCAGGATGAATCGCGAACTCGACCCGCAATCGATCGCCCAACCGAGTCTGCTCAATGGCGATGTATTGTTCGGTAAACGCCAACTCCTGCGAGAGCGTAATTTCGGGCGCCACCTTGTCATCGAGACTTGTCCGCAGCAGGTCCGAGATTTGCGCCAACATTCGCGTGGCCGCGGAAGCGTTGCCGTCCAGAACGAGTGTGGACACGGCGTTCAAGGAATTGAAAAGAAAATGAGG
>Ga0209169_10002648_pt1 | contig 10717 bp, 9 predicted proteins | sample HubBroMetageWRM4_FD_188346 | JGI IMG/M metagenome (GOLD analysis project Ga0209169, IMG submission 188346) | Warmed soil microbial communities from the Hubbard Brook experimental Forest, New Hampshire - Hubbard Brook CCASE Soil Metagenome WRM 4... | ecosystem: Environmental > Terrestrial > Soil...
GCTCTCAGCTCTCAGCTCTCAGCTCTCAGCTCTCAGCTCTCAGCTCTCAGCTCTCAGCTCTCAGCTCTCAGCTCTCAGCTCTCAGCTCTCAGCTCTCAGAAGAGAAATCCTCATCCTGCGCTGGGGTTGTATGTGGTTTAGGCAGAGTGTGGAAAGTTCAAACGTGGTTCTGCACGCTAGGGGTGTGAGGAGAGACTTCAGAAGTTGAAGTTCCGAGGCTGAGAGCTGAGAGCTGCTTCCCAAAAAATTAAGAGTTCCGAGGTGGTGTTGGGTCCATTCCTCTCGGCCAGTAGCTCGCTTTTAGACCCTTGCTTGACCTGCTGTCGCTGCTACCCTTGCGGGCCACTGCGCGCGATCTTTGCTCGGGCTCCGGGCTTACCGCCAACCGGACAAACCTACCCAACGCCTCGGAACTCTGTCTTGCCTTCGACTGGGCTTCCCGTTCTTCTCGACCAGCGCTTTGCTATAGACCCTTGCTTGCCTTCCCTCCTCATTTTGCAATGTTGAGGGTGACCCAGCTTGAGCCCCGGACGCCGCACCAACCGGAAAAACCAGAGAAACTGTCAAAGAACGATTCCCTTTGTACGCTTTCTAATTCTGCAGTCAACAAAAAGCGTGCCGCTTTATCTGCTTTATTTTCAATCGAGTGCAGGCCGTCCACAGGCGGGTGACCGGATTTTGTGCAGCTGCAGAGGGCAATATCGCGCAGAAGGCAGGCGGGGCGCGGGTTTTCGCGATGCCGGGCCGAGGGGAGCCGGGATTGCAAGCTTTTGCAATCGTTCGGGCCGGTGTGAAAATCTGGCAAAACCCTTGCTGGATAAGGGTTTTCGCAAGCCGGGATAAGAGCCTGGGGCGTTTGGGTGGACGGAAACCGGGCGTTCTTGCCCGATTATTGGCAGTTTAGGGCTTAATCCCTTGACAACACGGGTAACTCTGCTAAAGTTCGAGAAAAGCGCTAAACCCTACAACTCGCTCACAGGTGCCCTGTTTATGAAGAATGTTTATGAGGTTTTGAGGCAGAAAGAGATGGAGCTGACCCGGCTGGAGAAGGAAGTCGAAGCCCTGCGGCTGGTTGCTCCACTGCTCTCTGAAGGAATGGAACTGAACTCCGACTTGGCGAAACCGGCGCTGGCCACCGCCGTAAATGGACCGCAGCCGACCGTCCGAATACCGTCGCCGCCAGTAGTAGCGGCAGCGCAACCGGTGCGTGCAGCCGGTTGGGACGATAACACCAAGCGCTGGCCGTAACCGGCGCCCGGGCAGTTCGCCGGGATTCTTGCCGGAGCTTCTTTAACTCAATGTCTTTTGCGCGTCGTCGCGCTCCCTACCAGCCTGGGACCAACGTCCCGGGCTGACGTGTTTCCGCAGCATTTTTCTCGCCGGCAAGCATTCTCTGAGGTTACGGCGGACGGCGTAGAGACGTAGCTTGCTACGTCTTGGCGGCGGCAGAGACGTTGCAAGCAACGTCTCTACGACAGCGCCTTGGTTACTCCACAATTTCCCTGAGCGCTTGCAGCAGGCGATCTACTTCTTCGGCTGTGTTGTAGTGGACGAGGCCGATGCGCAGGAAGCCGCCGGATTTCTCCACGTCGAGGCGCTCGGTTAGATTCAGGGCGTAATAGTTTCCATCCCAGGTGAAGAAGCCGCGGTCGCCTAATTTGGTGGCGAGGGCCAGCGGAGTCTGCTCCGGGGTTTGATTGACGACACGCACCGCAAGCGTGGGACAGCGCCAGGCGAAGCACGAGGGATCGGTAATCCCGTAGATCTTTAGTCGCGGAATTTTGGAGAGCCCGGCGATCAGACGATTCATCAGCGCGTGTTCATGCCGATCAATCGACTCGAAAGCTGCAACGATGGCCGCGCGGCGATTAGAAGGACCATGTGGGGACGGCCGCCTCGGCTGTCCGTCGAGCGAAGCGAGACGATTGGGATCATGCACGTGGAGCCCCAGATCGGCGATGTACTCGACGCAAGCGGTGATCCCGGCGATGCATTCGTGATTGAGCGTGCCCCACTCCCAGCGATTAGGGATGGCGTCGGTGAGCGGACGCACTTTGTAGGGGCGCAGGCGCTGTAGGTGCTCGCGTTTGCCGAAAAGCACTCCCATGTGCGGGCCGAAGAATTTGTAAGTCGAGCAGACCAGGAAGTCGCAATCGAGCGCGGCTACGTCGATCAGGCCATGGGGGCCGTAGTGCACGGCATCGACGTAGGCGAGTGCTCCAAAACTGTGAGCCAGGCGGACAATTTCTTTGACAGGGTTGATAGTACCGACCGCGTTCGAGGCGTAGCCGATAGCGACCAGTTTGGTTTTGGAATTAAGCTTCGCGGCGAGATCTTCAACGTCGAGAGTGCAGTCGCCTGGGTGGATTTCTGCCCAACGAATGGTCACACCTTTTTCTTCGAGCGCGAGCCAGGGGGAGACATTGGCGTCGTGATCGAGGCGCGTGACCAGGATTTCATCGCCGGGTCCGAGATCGCGGTCGATCGAGCGGGACATCGCATAGGTCAGCGTGGTCATGTTCGGGCCGAACACGATTTCGTCCGCGCCGCAGTTCAGAAAATCAGCCATCGCAGCGCGCGCTTCGGCGAGCATGGCGTCGGTGTTGCGGCTGGTGGCGTAAGCTCCACCGGTGTTGGCATTGTCGCGGCGCAGGTAGTTCGAGATGGCGTTGATGACACGCTGCGGAACTTGCGTTCCTCCGGGGCCGTCGAGGAACACGGCGGGGTGTCCATTCACGGTTTGCGCAAGGGAGGGGAATTGGGCGCGGACCCAGGTTTGGTCGAGGTCAGCGAGGGCGGTGGTTTCGGCGGTCGGCATGGTGATCATCTAGTTTTACCACGAGGAGCGCCGCAGCCATTCTGTCGGAACTGATTCTCACCACGGAGAATAGCGCCCGAAGGACGCGGGACTCGCGGCCGCATCGAGTCAAGAAACGGCCCTAACAAAATCCGCCAGCATTCCATATGCGGTTGCGTACACGCCAGGATTCTCTTCGGTGATGGCCAGGCCGGGGAAGATATCGGTTTCGAAGTAGATGTAGTTTGACGTGCCGGAAATCTTTCCCATCGCGCTGCTGCTCAACACTTTTTCAGGCGCGACGCTCGCCTTTACGCCGTCCCCTATGCGCTGCGCGCGGCATACGAGCTTGAATGGCCATCCATCGCGGCGTCCGTTGCGAACGGCGTCGGTGCTGAGTTCGCGAATGCCTTCGCGATGGATATCCTCCAGGCGCACCGGAACATCCATCAGCACGGTGATGAGAGCGGCGGTCTTCACTGCAGCATCCCATCCGTCGATGTCGTGCGTGGCGTCGGTCTCGGCTACGCCTAGCGCTTGCGCCTTCTTCAGCGACTCGTCGAAGCTCAGGCCGTTTTCCATTTCACTCAGGATTACATTTGTCGTGGAGTTCAGGATGCCGTGGAATCCTTGCAGATGAATCGCCGGTAGTTGATCGAACAAAGAAAAGATGGGGACGCCATCCATCACAGTGGATTCGAAGAGGAAGCGCTTGCCTTGCGCCGCTGCCAGATCACGCAGGTCGCGATAGGCGTGGACGATTGGTCCTTTGTTGGCGGTGATGGCGTGGGCTCCGTGCTCGAGCGCGGCGCGGATGTGATCGATGGCGGGTTGGCCGGTTTGTGCGTTTAGCGCGGTCGCTTCGAAGAGGACGTTGGCTTCGGCTGCTTTTAGCCAGGCTTGGACGCTTGTTGGCTTTTGATTCGCTTCCCGGCTTTTGGCGGGCGAGGGCGACCGCCCTACGCTTGCCAGATCTACACCGTTCGGATCGGCGATCCATCCCAAGCGGCGGGTTGCTACTCCCGTGATGCGGAAGGAAATTCCGTGGCGATCGCGTAGTTCATGCTTGCGGTCTTCCAGAAGACGGGCGAGGGTCCGGTTTACGTTTCCGAAACCGAGCAGGCAGAGGTTATAGGTTTGAATCTAAGATCTCCTCAACCCGCGACATTCGTGGGACAGCCGGCGAGACGCCGGCGCTACTCGTTGGGCGCTACTCATCACCTTAGCCCATCACCGTTACGTGCTCGGGCTTTACCTTGTAGATCACGCGCACTTCGCCGGGCTGGCTGTAGGGATATTTGTCGACGCCGAGATATTTCTTGGAAAGCTTGTCGATGCTGGCGCTGCCACCTTCTTCGGTGATCTCAACCACGCGGCCGCGGATCTCGAGATACCGGTAGGGATTCTCCGGGTCCATTAAAGTCATGGCCACGCGCGGGTCGCGGCGGACGTTTTTATCTTTCTGGCGTCCCTTGGCGGAGTTGAAGATGACGTGTTCGCCGTCAAAGTCGCACCATACGGGCGTGACTTGCGGACGGCCGTCGGGCATCAGGGTGCCCAGGTTGGCGAAGGCGCGCTTCTGAAACAGGTCGCGATACTTCTCGGGAATGACTGGCGACGACATTAGGATCCTCCTTGCGATGGTGCTGTGAATTGAAAGCACATTATAGACGCGAGTGGGCAGGGCTGGCTTGATTTGCCGCCTGAAGGCTGCCCCGAGTATTCTTGCAGCCACGAATCGCACTCTGGGAGGAGACCGTATGCGGCTGAAGCCGCGGTTAGCGTTTATTCGAGTTTACGGCGCGGCTGGAAGTCGCGCCCTTTCAAAGCGGAGTCGCCGAGCGAGATTTCTCCTGCTGGCGGCGATGATTTTTCTGCTTTCAGTGTTTGCTCCCGCGCAGACGGCGAAGTATCCGCAAACTATTGTTTTCATGACTGATTTCGGCGTGGTCGATGATTCGGTTGCGCTCTGCCGGGGCGTGATGTATTCGATCATGCCGGACGTTCGCATCGTTGACCTCACGCACGAGGTGACGCCGTTTTCGATTCTCGATGGCGCGCGTTTTCTTTATGGAGCCACGCCTTATTTTCCGGCGGGAACGGTTTTTGTGGTGGTCATCGATCCAACGGTGGGCAGCACGCGCAAGGCGATCGTTGCCAAGTCGAAGCGGGGTCAATATTTTGTGCTGCCGGATAACGGCCTGCTCACGCTGGTGGAGCAGCGCGACGGCATCGAGGGCGTGCACGAGATCACGAATACGGATTGGATGATTGGCACCAAGCTGTCGTCGACGTTCCACGGGCGCGACATTTTTTCTCCCGCGGGAGCGCATGTGGCGCGGGGCGACGACTGGACGACGGCTGGTCCTGAGGTACCGGTCAAAGATCTCGTACGCCTGGATCTGCAGGCAGCCAGGCTCGATGAGCAGGGGCTCGCCGGAGAAGTGATTGCGACCGATGGTCCGTTCGGCAATCTTGTAACCAACGTTGATGCGGAGGTTTTCTTCAAACTCGGCTACCAGCGCGGCCAGGACGTTCCGGTGAAGTTGGGTGACAAGGAGATGAAGATCAAGTTCGTGCGAACCTTCAGCGACGTCGCGGTGGGGCAGACGCTGCTGTATATCGATTCGCGAGGACACGTTGCCATGGCCGTGAATCAGAAAAGTTTTGCTGCGGTGTATGGAGTGAAGCCACCGGTGAAGTTGTTCATTCCCCGGGCAGGGAAGTAACGCCCGACTCAGACAGGCTTGTCATCGACACTCCTGTCATCGACACTCCTGTCATCGACACTTCTGTCATCCCGACACTTCTGTCATCCCGACACTTTTGTCATCCCGAGCGAAGCGAGGGATCCTGGTTCTTGCCCGCGGCGCCCGTGTGCCGCTGCGAGCAAACACCAGGGTCCCTCGCCTCGCTCGGGGTGACAAACATTGTCGTCACAACATCGTCGTAACAACGACTATTGCTTAGTGATTCCTGGATCACCCTGAATACGCGGCAGCACGGCGCGGAGCAGGGCTTCGAAGGTGGTCTTGACGCGCTCGCCGGTCTCCATCACCTCCTGGTGCGAGAGCGGCTGGTCGAGGATGCCAGCCGCCATGTTGGTGACGCAGGAAATGGCGAGAACTTTGATTCCCATGTGACGCGCGGCGATCACCTCGAAGACGGTGGACATCCCAACGAGGTCGGCGCCGATGGTTCTTAGATACTTGATCTCGGCGGGCGTCTCGTAACTCGGGCCGGGCAAGGCCGCGTAGACGCCTTCGTGCAGCGTCATTCCAAGCTTGCCGGCTTCTTCCCGCGCCAGCGTGCGATACGATCGCTCATAAGCTTGCGTCATGTCGGGAAAGCGCACGCCGAGACGGTCGCTGTTCGGGCCAACCAGCGGATTCGTTCCTTGCAGGTTAATGTGGTCGCGAATCAGCACCAGCGCGCCCTGCTGATAATTCAGATTGATGCCGCCTGCGGCGTTGGTCAGAATAACTGCGCGAATTCCCATGCGGCCGAAGACGCGCATGGGGAACGCGACTTGCTGCGCTGAATAGCCTTCATAAAGATGTGCGCGGCCTTGCATCGCAGCGACCGGGACTGCGCCCGACTTGCCGATCACCATTTGTCCGGCGTGGCCGATCGCGGTGGATAGTGGGAAAACGGGGATTTTGTTGTACGGAATGCGCGTCGCGTCGGTCAGGGAATCGGCGAAGCCGCCGAGACCTGAGCCCAGCACCAGACCAATTCGTGGTCGCGCGGAAGTTTGCTTAAGAATAAGTTGTGCGGCAGCTTCAGCGACGTCGTAAAGATCATTACTCATGGGAAAGGTTGTTAGTATCTCTTCTCGAACTTCGCGAACTCGCCCTCCAGCTTCCACTGCATGCGCGCGCGTTCGTTGGCTGCCAGGAACTGGTCGCATCCCGCCGAAAGCTTTTCTGTTCCTGCCGCGTCGCTCACGCAGGCCGGCGCCATACGAAACACCAGCTTCGTGTCTGCCCACAGGCTCTGGCCGGGCAGGAAGCTGTGCTCCAGGCTTTGACGCGCCATGCGCTTCAGATCTGTGTAGGACAAGCGGTAGCTCTCGACCGCGCGCAAATATTCATGCGTCATGTCGGAGCGCGACACGCCCTCGTCGTCGGTGGCCAGCGCGACCGGAACGCCATACTTCATGTAAATCGGCAGGGGATGGTCATCGCCGCTCACACCCAGAATGATGTCATTCGAGGTCAGCGCGATTTCGACCAGCACATTACGCTCGGCCATCTCATGCAGCAGGGCGATGGGATCTTTTTCATCCATCACCGAAACCCCGTGGCCGATGCGCTCGGCGTGCCCGCGCTCGATCGACGCGCGGATGTGAAAAGTGAGATCCTCCGGCGGCACCAGACCCATGGCGAGTTCGCCGGCGTGCAGCGTGATGTGCACCTTGGGATAGACGCCGTGAAGATAATCGAGCATGGCCATATGCTCGTTAAAGTCGTGGAGAGGAACGTACCAATCCTCGGGCATCACCAGATTCAGCCCGACAAATCGCGGGTCGGAGGACGCCAGCTCGAAGCCCAGCAGAATCTGGGCGAACACGATTTCGTGGGGCAGCCCGCGCAGCACCTGATAAAGATAGCGGACGGTCACGGCGCATCCGGGAGCGGCATCGGCGCTCCCGCACTTGAGAATCTGTTTCGCGCGGGCATCGTCGGCGGCGAGTGTCTTGCTGGTCTCGGCGGCTACATCTTTCATGCCGGCAGCGAGCAGCGCGTCGCGCATTTTCGCGAAGTCCGGCTTCCACGCGACTTTAGCTGCTAATTGTGCCGCTGCACCTCCATCCGCCGTGTGCATGAACTCGACGTATTGCAGATGATCCATGCCCGCGCGATTCGTGGATGCCGCGATCATCTCCGCTACGTGGGTGTCCGCGGCCAGGCCGAACTTGCCGAACGCGGCGAAGAAGTGATCGTGGCCCGATTCATCGCCCGGCTTCCAGTTGCGCATCGACCAGGCGTCAATCATCTGGTTGTAGAGCACGTGATCGCCGTAACCGCAGCGGGCTGCGGGTTTCGCCGTATAGTTTTCGCAGGAGTCGCAGGGCGGCGCCAGCAGTCGCGAAGACGTCCGGTCGATACAGAGTCCGCCGTCGGCCGCGAAATCCACCAGGTCTTCGGCGTAAATCGCGCCCTCGATATGATTGTGCAGATCTCCACCCTTGGGCAGGTCGCGGACGAAGGCCAGCAGCAATGGCGGCTGCTTGGTCACCGACTCCAGGTACCGGGCGGTGTGCTGCTCAGAATTTTGGGCCGCGGCTGACGCGGCCAGCAGCAGCAGGAGCAGCAAGCAACGGCGCAGCAGTGCGTTATTAAGCGGGTCGTGATTCGGCAGCCCGTGATTCAGCAGCCCGCGAGTGGTTAGCGGCACGATCAAGCCTCCCAGAGTAATCCCAAAGGATCCTCGAAGTCAGGAAAGGAATTGTAATCGTTGGCAGGTGTGGGACTCACGAAAAGATTCACGGAAGCAGCTACAGCTAAAGGATAGGCGGATCGGAAAGATTCAGCGCAACCAGGCGACCGCGGCAACAACGATGGCAACGAGCAACAGCGCTCCGAGGACGTACTTGTTAGCGGCAAACCACGACTCGGAAGGAGCTGCCGAGCCTGGGAACGGAGCAGCATTGCGGGAGTTCAGAAAATCCGCAGTCAGGTCGGGAGCGCCAGCTGAAGCGTCCGCTGGAGTGTGCAAAGACGCAGCTCCTGAAATCGGCGCGACCTGCGCTGCCGGCCGGATTGGAGCAGAGGCTAAAGTTGCGGGCTTAGCGGCGACAGCAACTGGTCGGCCGGGAGCGAGACCGCTCATTGCCGGTTCTCTGGTCTGCACCGGAAGGCGCTGACCGCGCCACTGCTTCTCTTCGCATTCCACGCAGAAGCTGCGGCCCTGCGATACGGGAAACCCGCAAGCCTGGCACTGCTTCAGATTTCTTAGCACTGGAGGCACCGAGTCCGCCGCAGCCACCCCACCGGTCCGGCCAACGTTGCCTTGAGTTTGCGCCGCGGCCGACCAGAAGAGCGGCTTCTTCGGAGCAGGCTTGGTCTTTTCCGGTTCCTGGGATGGCACAGCATCCCCGCGCACAGCATCCGCGCGCAACACCCTGACCGGCGACTCAACTGGCCCGGTCTTCAGCATCGCCGCATCCGCGGGCAACTTGCTTTCCGCCGGCTTCTCAGCCGCAGACACAGTTTGCGTGGCCACCGCCTGTTTCACGGCGACTTCCACCATCTCGGTCATGCGCTGCAAGGCGGAAATATCGCGCCCTTCGAAGGCTTTAGGCTTTCCGGAAAAAAGCTCGAAGACGCCGAGCACCTGCTGGTCGCTCACGATGGGCATCACCACCACCGAAGCAATGCCCAACTGACGGCAACCCTCGCGGTTTACGCGGGGATCGCGTTCGGCATCGTCACAATGCAGGGCCTTGTGGGTGCGCACGCTTTCCCCCGAAAGCCCATATTCGGTGGAGAGCAGTGCGCCCAACTCAGGAGCGTTTGAGCCGACGCTGGCCCGGCAAAGCATGTCATTATGCTCGCCGCGACGCAGGGCAATGGCGGCTCCGGTGGCCCCTGTAATGTACTGGGCGCGCTCGGCCAGCAATTGCAGGGCGGCATCAAGATCGCTGTAAGCCATTTCGGAGAGCGAACGTCCGCCATCCTCTCCGGGAAAGCGCAGTCCCGGGGCGGCGGGCCATGGCAGATGGCCTTTGGCTGCGGCGCCTGCCGAGAGGCTCGCGACCGCGGATCGAGTTGTGCTGGTCCCCGGCATGTCACCCTTCACCGCGGCCGATGCGGAACCGCGGTCGAGAACTGAGTGCTGTTCCATTGGACTATCGTCGCTCGCCGATCGTTACTCGACGACCGTTACTTAACAATAACTACCTGACGATGGCTACTTACCGATCGTTATATAGACGATCGTTAACTAGCGACCGTTATATAGACGACCGTTTCTTAGCGGCCTGGTGGCGCTGGTGGCCGTTTCATCGGGTCGTGGCGGCGGGGGCGCGTCCAGCCTGCCCAGGACCCACTTCAATTTTAAGGTTGCCTTGATTGGAGTCTGCATCTGGCAGGGAATCGTGTCAAGATGCCGACAGGTAACGGGTGGAAATTGGTAATGTGGGAGGGGGGATGTCGCTGGCTACCCAGCCCGCTGCCGCACCGCCGTATTAGCCAACCGGTTCGCCTCGGCATTATCTTCGCGGGGAACGTGCGAGATGGTGAAACTGAGGGCCCGAGCCAGCTTGCGGCACGTCCAATGCAGGGAATACAGCCGCGAACTGCGGCAAATATACTCGCCGCGCATCTGCCGGACCACCACTTCTGAGTCCGAATAAACGTGCAGCGTGTTCGCTTTCAGAGAGAGAGCGCACTGCAGGGCTTCCAGCAGCGCCACGTACTCGGCTACGTTGTTATCCTGGTGGCCAATCCACTTCGAGATGCGAATCGGGCCGCTTTCGCAGCCGTCGATTACCACTCCAATACCCGAGGGCCCGGGGTTGCCCAGGGAACCACCATCCACGTAGGCCACAAGTTCTGACATCTTTGCTTCGTTTCTGCTATTAGCAAGATGCTCCGAGAATGTTTCTGCGTCAAGACGAATATTTGATTCAAATTGAGGATTTCTTCGTCTCTGGACCATTGTGAAATTTTTTGTGAAAAACCAGTCCCGAATTGGGAAGGCATATCGATAAGCTCCAACGCACCAACAGGTTGCATTTCGCGTTATTCACAGGATGGACGCCACGCATTGCACCAATAGTTTGCGTTGACATTTATGAATGCTCTGTTAAGGTTGCTTCCGTCGACGGTTGAAAGGGACAGCGAAATAAACCTTGCTGACCCGAATAGACTGGGTGATCAGCCTAGCGGGGCAACCTGAGAGGCAGCCAAACCT
>Ga0209169_10002649_pt1 | contig 10716 bp, 13 predicted proteins | sample HubBroMetageWRM4_FD_188346 | JGI IMG/M metagenome (GOLD analysis project Ga0209169, IMG submission 188346) | Warmed soil microbial communities from the Hubbard Brook experimental Forest, New Hampshire - Hubbard Brook CCASE Soil Metagenome WRM 4... | ecosystem: Environmental > Terrestrial > Soil...
GACTGAACGCTATACAGAAGCGAAAAGGTCGCGAAACCGGCGATCAGGAGCGCCAATGAGAGCTTGCGATACTCGGGGGTACCTGACGAGATGGGCTCGAGCTCATCCCGTCGCATAACACGCTCCCCATCCGGCGTGCTCGTGAACGAAGACGTCATGGGTGTATTATCCATCTTCCATGCACACCCTGAAAGTAATAGCCGTCGGTCTCGCAGTATTAGTCGCTTGCGGTGCCGCGGGATATTTCACGGCCGGGACGGCGGGTCTCTCCCGAGCCGCGCTGATCTTCCTGCCGGTGTGGGCCGTTGGCGCAGGAATCAACATGTATCTCGGCGTCAAGCGAGCCGGCTACTCCGTCGCGGATGAAGCTCCCATCTTCTTACTGGTATTCGCCGTGCCGGCCGCAATAGCCCTCGTCACATGGTTCAAATACCGCTGAGCGGACGTCTTCGCCGAAGCTAACCTCACGAGGCGCGCACAGCATTCATCAAGCCGGTGTGCTCCTCAGGGCTCAGCACTCGCGGAGCGACGATAGGCTTGCCGGTGTCGGCGCGAAACAAAGGATTGCTCTTGTAGTCGCCGTTGAGCCGCGCTTTCAACACCCGCGTAATGAACCACCAGATCACCGCCCCCTGCCCCCCTACCTCGGGCTTGGGATCGCCCTTGGCCCCCTTTGGGTTAACCCTCGCCCGGATCGCACCGAACGAGTCGTCGAGCGGCTGGCCAGGGCTCTCGAGGCAGTTATGCACCAGCCCAACGAACGAGATTTTTGGAGTGATCAACGTGTTGCCGATCGGAGTGTTGCAACACGCTGCATACCAGCGAAGCAACCCCTTCTCCGTGAGTCGCATACAGGCCAACGCTTCGCTGCCGCTGGAGAAGGTGAGATTTTTGGGCGGCACCTGGATGATCTCCGACCCGCCGCGCTCGTCCAGAACTGTGTCGGCCTTGCCGAGGAAGTGCGCGAAGGCCTGGCAATCCCGGCAGTAGCAGACGCAGTGGTTGGCGTTTGCCGGGTTGGCGACGGCACCCTGGATCGTGCCGCATTGGCACCGCAAGGGATGGCTCATGACGGGGGCCGACATAACCCTTTGATCCTCTTTAGGAGAATGGCGCGTCCGGAGCGACTCGGCTCCGGCAGACGCGGAGCAGAAGCCCAGGGTCGGTATTAGAGCACAAGCCCGCTATAATCGCCGGTGGAACGTTGCATCAGTCAGGGCAATGAGCAACACGGGGATCTTCATTCGCGTATGCATGACTCAGACCATGATCACGATCACGACGGAGCTCACAGCACCGTTCCCCCCGATGTAGCCCTTCGAGTTACCGCACTCGAATCTTTGCTCGTCGAGAAGGGCCTCGTTGACCCAGCAGCACTGGACGCGCTCGTCGAAACCTACGAGCACAAGATCGGACCGCGCAATGGTGCGAAGGTCGTCGCTCGCGCCTGGGTAGACCCCGCGTATAAAAAGCGCCTCTTGACCGACGCGACGGCTGCGATAGCGGAGCTGGGATTCGGCGGGATGCAGGGCGAGCATATGGTTGCGGTAGAAAATACTTCCAGAGTACACAATCTCGTCGTCTGCACCCTCTGCTCGTGCTATCCCTACTCGGTACTCGGCCTACCGCCGGTTTGGTACAAATCCGCGCCTTACAGGTCGCGCGCAGTGATAGATCCACGCGGCGTACTGCGGGAGTTCGGGTTCGAGCTTCCCAAGGATACTGAGGTTCGGGTCTGGGATAGCACCGCGGAAGTGCGTTACCTGGTGTTGCCCGAGCGCCCTGGCGGAACCGAAAGTCTGACCGAAGAGCAACTCGCCTCGATGGTGACGCGTGACTCCATGATCGGAGTTGGGGCGGTGCAGACCCCTCTTCCGGGAAACAACCCATGAACGGCGTTCACGATCTCGGTGGCATGCACGGCATGGGTCCCATCGAGCCGGAGACGAATGAGCCGATCTTCCATGCGCGTTGGGAAGCACGCGTATTCGCGTTGGTCAGGGCCATGGGGGCCTGGCGCAAATGGAACATCGATGCCTCCAGGCACCAACGCGAGCTGATTCCGGGGCCCGAGGCCCTGCGGATGAGCTACTACGAAAAGTGGCTGGCGGGTCTCCTCGAGCTGATAGTAGCCAAGGGTTTGGTGACGCGGTCGGAGATCGAGAGCGGACATGCATCACCCGGCTCAACCAAAGCGACTCCGGCACTTTCAGCCAACGCGGTGTCCCAGCTCGTCGCCAGAGGAGCGCCCGCGAACCGCGATCTCAGGGTCGCACCGAGGTTTAAGACTGGACAACGCGTCCGGGCCCGCAACATCAACCCGGTTGGTCATACACGCCTGCCCCGATACGTCCGCGGCAAGGTTGGAACGATCGACAGTCTCCACGGAGCTTTCGTCTTCCCAGATAGCAACGCGCACTTCAAGGGCGAAAATCCGCAGCACCTCTATTCAGTGCGGTTTGCCGCGCGGGAGCTCTGGGGCGAGGATGCCGTGACGCAGGACTCCGTGTATGTCGACCTGTGGGACGAATATCTTGACCCCGCCTGAAGAGCGAGTGTTTGCCGAGCCGTGGCAGGCGCGAGCCTTCGCCCTGGCCATGAAACTCTCCGAGCAAGGTTACTTCACCCCGCAGGAATGGACGGCCGCGCTGGCGGGCGAATTGAAAAACGTCGCGAATCGCGGCGAGAGCGACGACGGCTCGCGCTACTATCATCACTGGCTCGCAGCGCTCGAAGCGCTAGTTATAAAAAAAGGACTGGCGAGCACTGCGGCGCTGCTCGAGCGTAAGGACGCATGGAGCGACGCGTATCACCGGACCCCTCACGGGAAGCCCGTCGAGTTGCCCTGAATCCGCACTTCGATGAGGGCTAGCCCCGCATCGCCGGCGCAATCAACCGACCGCCAATCGATTCACTTCACGAACCCTGCCACCAGGGCGGCAATCTCATCCGCAGCCGTGTCGAGGGCAAAATGACCGCCATCGACGATATGGACTTCCGCTTTGGGCACGTCGCGGCGGTAGGCTTCAGGTTCGGATGGGTCGAATGAGACCTCGTATTTTCCCCAGATCACGAGCAGCCGCGGCTGTGTTTTGCGCAGCCATGCCTGCCAGGTGGGGTACGCCGTGACGTTGGTGCGATAGTCATAAAACAAGTCGGTCTGGATATCCGCCTGTCCCGGCTGATTCAGAAATGCAAACTCGTCCGTCCACAGATCCGGATCATGACGCTCGACGTTCGGATCGTTGCCAACATGGCGACTGCGAGTCGTCTCGAGTGACAACAGGTTCTTCCGCAACGCTGCATCGTTGGCCTCGCGATTCGCCCAGAACTCGCGTCGCGTCTTCCAGGGCGGTCCAAGACCAGTGTCATGCGCGACCGCGTCCTGGACTATGAGCGCCTCCACACGCTCCGGATGGGCCAACGCCAACCGAAACCCCACGGGACCGCCATAGTCCTGCATATAGAGGGTGTACTTGGAAAGTCCCAACGCCTCGGTGAAATGCTCGGTAACAGAGGCGATATGATCGAAGGTATAAGCGAACTTGCGCGGGTCCGGCCAATCGCTGTGTCCAAAGCCAGGGTAATCCGGCGCAACCAGGTGATAGCGGTTCGACAGCCGCGCGAACAGCGGCTCAAACATCCGTGACGACGACGGCAGCCCATGGAGCAGCAGAATGGTCGGGGCATCCTTTCGCCCCGCCTCCCGATAGAAGATCGAAAGTCCGTCAACTTCAACCTTACGGTAGGCGACAGGCGACATAGGCGTTTCCTTGGCCCCGGCCCACGAGCCCTGAGGCGGCAACAGAATGGCGACCCAAAAGAGCGCCCCGATGGAACGGACCCCAAACGTCATGTGTTCATCCCAGGTTGTGACCTGCTTCGACCGCGCTTAGGTCGCTGAATTCAATATCGCCAGGCGCGGGAACCTCTGTCTTGTCTCATTCTCCTGTCATTTGGCGCCTGGCCTCACTCTACAATCCCAACGATTGCTGCGCCGACGGTGGCGGCCCGACCCGAACGCCCTCCAACTCGAGCATCCGTAGCTTGGCATCCGACCCACCCGGTGCCGAAAAGCCGCCCACCTTCCCGCCAGCGGCCAGTACCCGGTGGCAGGGGATGATCAGGGGCACAGGATTCCTGGCCATGGCCTGACCAACATCGCGCGCAGCCTCCGGACCAGCGCCGACTTCCTTCGCGAGCGTCCCGTACGTCGTCGTACGACCCCACTCGACGCGACGCGCCGCTGCGTAAATCTTCTCGAAGAAACCATCCTGGCCCGCGAGATCGAGCCGGAAGCGCGAAAAATCGATCTTCTCGCCATCGAAGTAGCGCTTCGCGGCCACAACGACTTCTGCGACTTCCGGCGAGGGTGTACCGGGCTCGGCGCCCGGCAGACGACGCAGCAAGTTACGTTGTGTCGCTTCGGCCGTCTGCGCGGGTAGCTGGAAACGCTTGATGCCAACGCTGTTCCACGCGATTCCGCAAAAGCCGCCCGCGGTTTCGAAGATCAGGTACTGGTCGATCGTCAGGCCCATGGCAGAGTCACCCTGTTTCGAGCTATCCCCTAAAATCGCGGTTTTGGGGCGCCAATTCAACCCGGTTCTTGCCACCAGCGGCGCGGGATGCACCCGAACGCCGCCATTGCCGTCACAGGAATGGCTATCATAATTCGCACCCCCGGAAGCGGCTAATCCCCATGAGCACCCCCAAAATATCCTGGGTCTTCGACGTCATTTCCCCCTTTGCCTACCTGGGGCTCAAACAACTGTCACAGTTGCCGAAAGACGTACACGTCGAATTCGTCCCAATCCTGTTCGCAGGACTCCTGAATCACCACGGCCAAGTGGGGCCCGCCGAGATTGTCCCGAAGCGGCGCTTTACCTATCGCTTCGCCCTGTGGCGCGCCCGGAAGATGGGAGTTCCCATGCGGTTTCCTCCGGCACACCCGTTCAATCCCCTGGCGGCGCTACGTTTGATTCTCGCCACCGGGAACAAGCCTCACGCCGTCGAACGAGTCTTCGATGCGATCTTCGTTGAAGGCCGGGATGTAGCGGACCCCGCAGTGATTGCCAGTCTTGCCGCGGAGTTAGGCATCACGAATCCCGCCGTTGCACTCGCGGCACCCGAGTTGAAACAGCAACTCCGCGACAACACGAACTGGGCCATCGAGAACGGTGTATTCGGAGTTCCGACACTGCTCATCGGCAGCGAGACCTTCTGGGGCCACGACGCATTCGACATGGCGCTCGACTACTTGAGAGATCCACAAGCGTTCGCGTCCGACACGCAGTCCGCTGAAACATTGCCCTACGGCGCCGTGCGGCCACGCTGACCGCGGGCCTGCAGACCGTCCGTTATTATCCAATTCCGATTCGAATGTACTATTCAAATCGCGCCCACCAATCGAAATATGCGGTGTAGGTCAGGAGTCGCGACGTCAACATGAAGAGAAAGAAAAGCTCAGTAGACTTACCCATCGGCAGGCGCGATCTATTGCGAGCCGCGGCCGCCATGGGAGTTGTAGCAGCGAACGTGTACGCATCGGCAGAAGCCGCGGTAGGCGGAGCCACCGCGAGTACGACGGGCGCCGGCATACGAGCATTCAAGCTCTACACCGGGTCTGACAAGGCGTCGCATGTGCTCGAGGGCACGGTCGACGAGAAGGCGCGCACCGACGTCATCGCCATCCACTTCAAGGAAACGCCGGCCCACTCTTCGTACGACTGGCACCCCGATCCGGAGCCGCAATACGTGATTACGCTGTCAGGGACGCTTGAATTCACCACCCCCAGCGGCGAGACCTTCGTGTTGCGGCCGGGCGACGTGCTCCTTGCTGAGGACAATGTCGGAACCGGCCACAAATGGCGCCTGATCGACGATCAGCCCTGGCGTCGCGCCTACGTCGTGCTGAAGCCCGGCGCGAAAGACTCTTTCGTTCCGAAGAGCGGCGCCAAGTCCGGCAGCAATCTCTCATGAATCCTTCAGATCGCGACGATGCGCCGCCGGAGTTCAGTCTCTTGCGTCGCAAGACCCTGATCGGCGGTGGGCTCCTGTTAGGTGGCTTCGTGGCGTCTCCGAGAATTTCGGCGGCTCCGGAGGCGCCCGCGACCGCAGATTTCGACAATTATTTCATCCAACTCTCGTCGCTGCTGATTCAGCATCAGCTCGATCGGGAGGTTGGTTTGAGGCTGGCTGCCGCCCTGCGAACGAGAGACCCCGAGTTTACCGCGCACGTCTCTGCCCTGCTCGATATCGCCCGGAAGAAGAACGCGAAAATCGTCGAGGAGTTTTTTCCGGATGTCCCGGATGGTCCGCTCAAAGACACCGCGCTGCTCATCATTTCAGCGTGGTACCTCGGCGTAATTGTAGATGAGCCGGGCGCCGAAGTTTTTGCCTACGAGCTCGCGCTCATGTATCAACCGACGCTCGACGTTATGACCATTCCAACTTACGCCATTTCGGGGCCGAACGAATGGACGTCGGAAGCACCCCCACTCAACTCCCTGCCGGCATTCTGATGGCCACCGAAAACAGTGCCGACGTGATCGTCGTGGGAACAGGCATCGTGGGCTGTCTGGTTGCGCAGCAGATGCTCGATAGCGGCTTGTCCGTTGTGATGCTGGAAGCCGGCCCGCGCGTCGATCGCTGGCGGATCGTGGAGAATTATCGCAACCTGCCGCCGACACTGCGCCTGCATTTCGATGCACCGTACCCGCCGAAGGCATGGGCGCCGCACATGGAGTCCTACACCGATGCGGCCGCAGCCGAGTATCTGCAATTGGAAGGCCCCAATGCACGGGCCTATCGCCAGGGCTACGTCCGTTACGCCGGAGGAACCACGTGGCACTGGGCAGGGATCTGCTGGCGCCTGACTCCGCAGGACATGCGTTTGAAGTCTCTGTACGGCGTGGCGCGCGACTGGGATTTCGACTATGACACGCTCGAGCCGTACTACACCCGCGCGGAGTACGCGATTGGTGTGTGCGGCCCCTCCGATGCCTCCTTGCAGTGGCCGCCGATGCGGTCCAAACCCTACCCGATGGGGCCATTGCCCTTCGGCCCCGGCGAGCAGCGCTTTACCGATGCAGCCGCACGCCTGGGGCTCAAGAATCTGCCTTCGGCACAGGCGCGCAACAGCCGGATCTCCTACGACGGTCGGCCGCCCTGTTGCGGCAACAACAACTGCATCCCTGTGTGTCCGATCGCCGCCAAGTACGACGCCGCGACGGCACTCCCGAAAATCGAGGCGAAGGGCGGCCGCATTCTCGCGAACGCCGTAGCGTACCGGGTGGAAACGGACCAGAAGAATGCGATCGCGGCCGTGCATTACTTCGATCCTGACAGGCGCTCACATCGCGTCACCGGGAGGATCTTCGTCCTCGCCTGTAACGGTATCGAGACCCCGAAGCTGCTGCTCCTGTCCAAGGACGATCGCAATCCGAACGGCGTGGCCAATAGCTCCGATCAAGTCGGGCGCAACATGATGGACCAGCCCAAACTGGTGGCCGAGCTCACCCTGGCCGACCCCCTTTGGACCGGTGTCGGGCCCGTGCAAGGGAGCAGCATCATGCAGACCTCGCAAGGAGACTTCAGGGGCCGCCATGGCGGCGCACTGTTTCGTTTCAACAATATGGCGCGCAGTACGTTCGGCGGCGTCGCCGCGATCCGCAAAGGTCTCGTGGGCAGGGCATTGGATGAGGAGATTCGGCGACTTTCCGCCTGCACGGCCGAGATCGCTATCGAACACGAATTGCTGCCGGATCCCAACAACCGGCTGACCTTGTCGAGCAAGAAAGACTGGTTGGGCATCAACAAGCCCAATATCTACTACGATGTCGGCGACTACGTCCGGCGCAGTGCGCAGGAGTATTCGGTGCCGCTCGTACGCAAGCTCGCTGCCGAGTTGGGCTCGACCGACGTCAAGGTGTCCACCGAGTTTACCAACAGCGACCACATCATGGGCGGCACGATCATGGGCGCCAACTCGGCAACAGCGGTGGTCGATCTGGATTGCCGTGCCCATGATCACCCTAACTTGTTTCTTCCCGGCGGCGGTGCGATGACCACGGCGGGTTGCGGCAACAGCACCCTGACGATGGCGGCACTGGCGCTCAAGGCCGCCGACGCGATCGCAGGCCAGGTCAAGCGGGGTTGACGTGTCGAACCACCCGTGCCTGATTGGTTGGCTGATCATCGCCGTCGCGGGCGGCTGGTGGGGAGGGGCAGCACGCGCGGACGATGCCGCTTCTGCTTCCGCCGAATTGACCCAACGCGGTGCGTACCTGGCCAAAGCGGCCGATTGCGGCGCATGTCACACGGCGCCGCACGGCAAACCCTTTGCCGGCGGTCTGGCGATCAGCTCGCCCGTCGGAACGATTTATTCGACCAACATCACACCCTCCGTGGGCTACGGTATCGGCCGCTATACGGAAGCACAGTTCGCACGAGCCGTGCGCCGTGGGATCCGCGCGGATGGCGCGAATCTGTACCCTGCGATGCCTTACACGTCGTACTCGATCTTCACCGACGCGGACGTGCAGGCGCTCTACGCCTTTTTCATGCACGCGACGGCACCCGTCGATACGCCGGCGCCGCGGACCGAGCTGCCGTTTCCAATGAATCTGCGCGTCTCCATGATCGGATGGAACCTCCTGTTTCTGGATACAACACCGTTGCAGCCGGACCCGCGGCAATCACAACTATGGAATCGCGGACGATACCTGGTTAAGGGAGCGGCACATTGCAGTGCCTGCCACACGCCGCGGGGGTTCCTCATGCAGGAAAAAGCTAACGAGGCGTTCTCGGGCGGCCAAGTGGGGCCGTGGTACGCGCCGAATATTACTTCCGACGCAAACAGTGGCATCGGTAGCTGGAACCAGGACGAATTGGTGCAGTACCTACGCACAGGAGACGCGCATCACAAGGCACAGGCCGCGGGGAGCATGGGAGAAGCGGTCGAGCACAGCTTTCAATATTTTACCGACGCGGATCTCGAGGCTGTAGCGACCTACATACGAACGGTTCCCGCCATCCACGACACCGCCGACGCTCGTTCGCGCTTTTCCTTCGGCACGGCATCATCCGAGCTCGGCCGGTTACGGGGCAAGTACGGAGTTGGAACCCAAAAGGGCGATCCAACGGGCGCCGAATTGTTTCAAGGCAATTGCGCCTCCTGCCATGCTCCCCTCGGACAAGGCAGCAAGGATGGCTACTATCCGAGCCTTTTCAGCAACTCGGCACTGGGGTCGAGTAATCCCAATAACCTCATCGCGGTAATTCTCAACGGCGTCGATCGCACCACCCGGCTGGGGCAAGCCTACATGCCCGGATTCGCTGGCGGCCCCAACGATCTCGCGGCGCTGTCCGATCATGAAATCGTTTTGTTGGGCAATTATCTGCTCGAGCACTACGGGCGCCCCGGCGTCACCGTCACCGCACGGCAAGTCGCCGAAGTGCGCCGCGGAGGGCCCTCGTCGTCCCTCGTTACGCTCGCTCGCGCGGGAGTCGCGGCCGCGATGGCGCTGGTCTTGATTGTCCTGTTCGTGGTCGTCAGAAGGATTAAGCGGAGCCAACGGGTTTCATAGACGGCTCGGACATCACGCAAGCAGTGGCGCGAGCAGTACACTAGACGCCACCGAAATCCAGCTTTCGCACCTCGGTCCGGCATGACAATAAGCTTCACTCTCTGGCTGTTCGCGGTCTCCCTCGGGGCGAGCGCGCTGGGCGGCGTGCTCGGTATGGCGAGCGGCATCTTCATCGTCCCGATCCTGATCGGCTTGGGCGGTGTGGACATTCATACAGCGATCGTCGTCAGCATCGTGTCCGTGATTGCCTGCTCTTGCGGCGGAGCGGCAGCGTTCCTGCGCGAGCGCCTGACGAACGTCCGTGTCGCGATCGTGTTGGAAGTCGCCACGACCCTGGGAGCTTTGACGGGGGTGCTCTTGTTCGGCCTGGTGCCGACGGCGTGGCTCTTCGCACTGTTCGCGCTGATCCTCCTCCTGTCAGCCCACCAGATGCTGACTCGCCGGCGCGAGCGCGTCTGCGCGGAACCATCCCTGCCAGGTCGATGGCCCGCACTGGATGCAAGCTATCCCGATCGCGATCTCGGCCGGGAGGTCGCCTACCGCGTCGAGCGCGTGCCGTTGGGGATGGGGTTGATGTATGGCGCCGGATTGATTTCCGCCCTACTGGGCATCGGGAGTGGCGTGCTCAAGATCCCCGCGATGGACACCGCGTTACGTCTGCCTATCAAAGTCTCCTCGGCGACTTCGAACTTCATGATCGGGGTGACTGCCGCGGCCAGCGGCGGCGCCTATTTTGCAAAAGGGCTGATCTCACCAGCTCTCGCAGGACCGGTAGCGTTGGGATCGGTTATCGGCGCGGCATTGGGCGCCAAGGTGCTGATGCGCGTTCCGGGCGAGAAATTGCGGCTCGTGTTCGTCGTCGTACTGCTCCTCTTGGCCGTGCAGATGGCCCTGGAAGCTTTTGGCATTCACCTGGGGCGCGCCGGCGAATGACCCCGACCCCTCACTCTGCCTCCCGCCGATGACAGCCCCTCCCACTCCCGTGCTCGAAACGCGCCTGGGACAATTACTAGGTGGAGGAACCTGGCTCGCCTGCGGCATCATGGCGGTGGGACTGTGCGCCCGACTCCTGCATTTCGAGACGATCGGTGACGACATCACGAGGGCCGGCGTGGGACTGATCATCGCG
>Ga0209169_10002650_pt1 | contig 10716 bp, 7 predicted proteins | sample HubBroMetageWRM4_FD_188346 | JGI IMG/M metagenome (GOLD analysis project Ga0209169, IMG submission 188346) | Warmed soil microbial communities from the Hubbard Brook experimental Forest, New Hampshire - Hubbard Brook CCASE Soil Metagenome WRM 4... | ecosystem: Environmental > Terrestrial > Soil...
CCTCGTTGTTCCACTCGCCGATGGTCGGCTTCACGAACGCCTGGTTGGCGTAGGCCGCCGCGGTCTCGAACTTGGCGCCGCGCACCACGATGCCGTTGTCGGTCTCGCCGACGACGTGCAGCAGGACGTCGGGGTCCTGGTCCTGCGGCCGCATGGCGCGGTTGCCCTTGGGGTCGGTGTTGGCAGAGACGTGGAACGGGTCGAGCAGCTGCGCGCGCCGGACGTGATCGGCGATGTTCTGCGCGAACGCCGGGTTGATCTCGTTCAGCACGCTCTGCCCGTCGAACAGCGACCACATCTCGCCGACCGTCTCGTCACCCACCCGGGTGACCACGCCGCCCGCGTCGTCAAGGATGGCGTCGACCGACGCCCGCTTGGCCCGCCAGTCCTCGCGGGTGTGCGGCGGGCGCGAGGTGGTGGCGCAGGGCTCTGCCGTCTGCTCGTCGGTGTAGGTCAGCAGGCCGGCCGTGGCGGCCTCGTGGCCGAGATCGTAGATCCGCGCGCGCACGTTCACCACCGGGGCGAATGCCGGGTGCGTGGCCACGTCCTGCACCCGCTCGCCGTCGATCCACACCTCCCGGCCGTCGCGCAGCGACTCGATGTAGTCCTTGCCGGTTCTCAGCACTTCGGGTTCCCTTTCCAGGATTCCCGCGGAGTCGACATATCGCCTTCGCTGCGCCTCCGCCGGGTCAAAAAACCATGCTCATCCTGGCCAAACGGTACCTGCTAGCCGGATATCCGCCCGCGTCAGCCGGCGTCCTTGGCATCCCTTACCGCGGCGGGCAGCCATTGCTGCCTGGCGTCGCGCGGGTCGTAGCGCCCGCGGTGCACGGCGACCTTGGCGAACCGGGCGTCGCCGACGAGGCGGATCACCGGCCTGTCGGCGTCGCCGCCGTCCTTGCGGCCGTAGATGGCCCGCTTGGCGAACAGCGCGCCGCCCTCGTCGATCACGTGCGCCCCTTCTGGGACCGTCACGATCAGCTTGCCGCAGAAGGCGTTGATCTCCAGCGTGATCTCGCGGCCGGGCAGCACGGCGTCGGACAGGTCGACGATCAGCGCGCCGAAGCGCGCGGTCAGCCGGGTGCGCCGTCCGGCCACCCACCGGCCGGAGCGGATCACCTTGCTGAACCTTGCGGATACCTCGGCACGGTCCGCCACTCCCACGCTGGCCGCCGCGGCCTCGGCGGGCAGGTCGCGGGTGAGCGGGGCGAGGTCGCCCACGGTCTTGGCGGCGTAGACGGCGTCGAGCCGCTCAGCGTGCTCGGTCGAGGTCAGCCGGCCCGTGGCCAGCGCGTTGCCGAGGACGCCCGCCGCGGCATCCCGGTCGGCGTCCGAGGCGCGCAGCTCAAGCTGCACCTCGTCGCGGGACCGCTGGCCGTCGGGCGGGGGCGGGAACGAGCGGGCTTCAGTCATGGCCCTCATCGTAACCGCTAGCGGAGCTAAACGCGATATGTCTCGTCATCTTTCCCTTGCTGCCCGGCACGCAGTAACGTGTGGTCCCGTGACCGCGGTCCTTGATCATCTCGCCATCGGCACGTCGGTCCCGGCCGACGGCTGGGACCTGTTCGGCGGCGTGCTCGGCGGGAGGTGGGCCTACGGCAGCGACTCGGCGGGATTCTGGTGGGGCCAGCTGGAGTTCGCCGCGGGCCCGAAGATCGAGCTGCTGACGCCCGGCGGCAGGCCAGGCGACGACTTCCTTGACCGGTTCCTTGCCGCCCGCGGCGCCGGCCCGCATCATCTCAACTTCGCGGTCACCGACATCGACGCCACGCTGGCCAGGATCCGGGCGGCCGGCATCGAGCCGGTCGGCGTCAACCTGGCCGGTGCGGACTGGAAGGAGGCCTTCCTGCACCCGCGCAGCGCGCACGGCATCGTGATCCAGGTCGCCCAGCAGGGCGGGCCGGCGCCGCTGTCCGCACCGCCGCCGCGCGATCTCCCCGAACCGGGCCCGGCGACCCGGCTGGATCTCATCGAGCACCACGTCGGCGACCTTGACGCCGCGGTGCGGCTGTTCAGGGAGGTCCTGGATGGCCAGCTGGCGGCGGACGGCGCCGGGACCGCCGAGCTGACCTGGCCAGGCGGCAGGCGGATCAGGCTGGTGCGCGAGGACGGCCTGCCCCACGGCGGCGCGCTGCACCACATCCGTTTCGCCCGCGCTCAGGGCACGTTCAGCGAACGGGACCGCGACCGCGCCGGCCCGCTCGCCAGGCGCCTCGGCCTGACCGTCGACCTGGCCGGCGGCCTTCCCCCGGCCTGACCGGGCGTCAGAACGACCGGCCCGGGTTGAGGATGCCGGCCGGGTCGAGCGCCGTCTTGATCGCCTGGTGCACGGCCAGCGACGCGGGTCCGAGCTGCTGTCGTAGCCAGGCCTGCTTGAGCACCCCGACGCCGTGCTCGCCGGTGATGGTCCCGCCGAGCCGGCGCGCGTGATCGCAGAGCCGCTCGCCCGCCGCCATGGCCCGGGCGATGGTGTCGGCGCCCAGGTCGGGCAGCATCAGCACCGGATGCAGGTTGCCGTCGCCGGCGTGCGCCACGGTCGCGATCGGGATGCCGCTTTCCGCGCTCAGCTGCTGGACAGCCGCCAGCATCTCCGCGAGCTGCCCGGGGCGGACGCAGACGTCCTCGATGACCGTCGGCCCGGCGGCCATGACCGCCGTGCCCGCCAGCCGGCGCGCCTCCAGGAGCAGGTCCGATTCCTCGGCCGTCGTCGCCTGGACCACGAGGTCGGCGCCCGCCTCCTCGCAGCACCGCGTCATCAGCCGGACATCGTCGTCCGCGGCGGCGCCGTCGGACTGGCCGATGAGCAACCCGGCGGCCGAGCGGTCCAGGTCCATCCGGCGGTAATCCTCGATCGCGTTGACCGTGGCCTGGTCGATGAGCTCGAGCATGCTGGGCACCACCCCGCTCGCCTGGATGGCGTCCACCGCGTGGCCGATCGCGGCCAGCGCGGGAAACGAGGCCACGAAGGTCACCGGGTCGCGCGGCGGGCGCGGGCGGATCCGCAGCATGGCCGACGTGATCACGCAGAGGGTCCCTTCCGACCCGATGAAAAGAGAGGTGAGATCGTATCCGGCGACGTCCTTGCGGGCACCGCTGCCGGTGTTCAGCACGGTGCCGTCGGCAAGGACGACTTCAAGGCCGAGCGCCGAATCCCTGGTCACGCCGTACTTGACGCAGCGCATGCCGCCCGCGTTGGTGGCGAGGTTGCCGCCGATCGTGCAGATCTCGAAGCTGCCGGGATCGGGCGGGTAGAACATCCCGGCGGCCGCGGCCGCCTTGCCCAGGTCGGCGTTGAGAACCCCGGCCTCGACAACCGCGTACTGATGCCGTGCGTTGATCTCGCGGATGGCGGTGAACCGCTCCAGGCTGAGCATGAGACAGCCGTCGATCGCGTTCGCGCCGCCGGAAAGCCCGGTGCCGGCCCCCCTGGGCACGACGGGAACCGCGTTCTGCGTCGCCCACCGCAACGTGCTGCTCACGTCTTCGACCGTGCCCGGCCGGATGACGGCCAGCGGCCGGCCCGCGGGAACGGTGGCCGCACGGTCGCGGCGGTAACCCTCGATGACCCCGTCATCGGTCACGACGGCGCCCGCGGACAGCCGCCGCGCCAGCTCCGCGAGATCCCCGCTCATAGTCACGGTCCCAGGCTAACCATCCCTGGTACCGATCGGTGAACCACTGCTCGTTCTGGAAAAAAGAATCTAAAAATCATTATCCCGAACGTACCGTGGTATCACGGCCGGCAGCTGGCAGCGGCGGGGTGTGTCAGCTGACGCTCTTGATCCGCCAGACACCGATCGACGCCGCGACGGCCACCACCGCGGTCGCCGCGAACAGGGCCGGGTAGCCGGCCAGCGAGACCAGCGGGGCCGCGATCAGCGGGCCGAAGGCGTACGGGCAGACGATGGCGATGTTGATGATGCCGAGGTCCTTGGCGCGGTCGGTGGCCTTCGGCAGCACCTGGGTGATCAGCGCCTGGTCAACCGCGATGTAGGCGCCGAAGCCGATGCCGAAGAGCACCGCCGCGATCAGCGAGGCAGTCCAGGTCTCCCAGAACGTCAGCAGCAGCGCGGCTACCGCCATCAGCAGCCCGGACACGGTGACCAGCATCTTGCGGCGGCCGCTTCGGTCGGAGATGATCCCGCCGACGATCGCGGCCACCACCACGCCGCCGGTGTAGATAAGGATCAGGATGAGCAGGCCGTCGGCGGCGGTCTGGCCGGGGAACAACCGCGCGTAGTGCACCTTGTCGCGCAGGAAGTAGAGCAGGTACAGGGTGCCCATGGCGATCGACAGGGTGGTCAGGAAGCGGGTCAGCCAGGCCCAGCCGAAGTCGGGGTGCGCGCGGGGGCTGATCCAGTAGGAGGAGACCGCCCGGCGCCACGAGAACGGCTCCCGGTCCTGCGGCGAGAGCGGGGGATCGGGGGTGAACAGGACGAACGGCAGCGCCAGCGCCACCATCAGCACCGCAAGCACGATGTAGCCGGTGACCAGGTCCTGGTTGAAGACCTCGACGACCAGGACCGTGCCGAGGACCAGGCCGAGCGCGAGCGGCATGCCGACCCAGCCGGACACCGTGGCACGCTGCCGCACCGGCACGTGATCGGGGAGGGCCGCGCTCAGGCTGGCGTACTCGCCGTTCTGGAAGACGCCGAACAGCAACCACAGCAGGGCCACCGTCACCACCGTGCCCGCCTTGGCCAGCAGTCCCAGGCAGACGGCGGCCAGCAGGACCATGATGAGCGTCCACCGGTGCCGGCGGCCGCTGAACCTGCCCAGCCGCCTGCCGTGCGCGGTGCGGTCGGACAGCGCGCCGACGAGCGGGGTGGCCAGGGCGGAGGAGATGGCGTTGACCGCGGTCACCACGCCGAGGGCGACGATCTTGTGGCGGGGCGTGATGTCCTGCAGCTGGAGCGCGAGCATCACCTGCGATGGCGTCTGGTTCGCCATCCACATGCCCAGGCTGGCCAGGGTGAGGCCGACGATCCAGCGGTTTCCGACGTGCTGGGTCGGTTCGGCCAGCGCGAGCGAGCCCACGCCCGGCTGGCCGACGGCCTGATTCCTCATCACACCTCCGCTACCATGGACGTCACGCGGCCAGGGGGGTCTTGCCGCGTTTACGGTGCCATGGCTGGATCATGACGCATCCCGGCCACATCGCGGTAGTAGATCGCGGCGCAGTCGTCCCGCGTGAGATTGCCCCGCAGCCATCGTTCAAAATCCGTCAGCTGACCGATGTCTCTCACTGAAACTTGCAGCACTATTTTCATGCAAGCGGTACCGAGCATTTCAGCAAGGCGCTCGGGCCTCCGGGAGGAGTCGCGACTGTGGCCAGCGGCTCCTCCCGGACTAGCTCAACCGGCCCGCTGAGGAACCCGATGAACGCGATGGCGCCGACCCGCCCGACCGAGCTGCGCCTGTGCCGTGTCCGCCTGACCGCCGGGCCAACCGCGGCCGGCCAGGCCCGCGGCCAGGTCCAGGCGGCCATCCGGACGTGGGATATCTCTGTGGACCCGGACGTCGCAGTCCTGCTCACCAGCGAACTTGTGACCAACGCCATCACGCACGAGGCGGGCGCGGACATCACGCTCGCCATCACCTGCTCCCGGGACCGGCTGCGCGTCGATGTTCACGACACGTCGCGGTTCATGCCGGTGCTTGTCGAGGCCTCAGCCGAGGCGGAGACCGGGCGGGGGCTGATGCTGGTCGCCACGCTGTCGGATGAGTGGGGCTGCTACAGCACCCCTGCGGGTAAGGCCGTGTACTTCACGCTCGCGTTCCACCCCGATCGGGCCGAGGGCAACGAACGCGAACCCGCAGGGGGTCCAAACGTGGGGACGGTGGGCCGTGTGCCCCCCCGGCGGTTCACCGTCCCCACTGCCCGCAACTGCGAGCCCTGAGTCCTGCCGCTACTTCGACGAGGCCTGGCGCAGGGCAGACTCCCGGGCGATGTCGATCCGGGAGTTGACGTCGAGCTTCTTCAGGATGTGCGAGACGTGGGTCGCGACGGTCCGCCTGGATAGCATCAGGCGGGCGGCGATGTCGGGGTTGGATAGGCCCTCCTCGACGAAGGCGGCGATCTTGATCTCGGTCTGGGTGAGGCTGTCCCAGCCGCTGGTCGCCCGGCGGTGCTTGGCGTGCGGGCCGCGGCGGATGCCGTGGCCGCGGAACGTGGCCTGCAGCCTCGAGACGTCGGCGGCCGCGCCAAGCGAGGCGTAGACCTCCACAGCGTCGGTGAACGCGACCCGCGCCTGGCCCCGGTCGTCGGCGTCAATGAAGTGCCCGGCGGCCGCCTCCAGCGCCTTCGCCCGCAGCAGCGGCCAGCCAGCGTCCGCGTAGCGTCCCGCTGCCGTGAGGATCTGGGCAGCGTCGCGGTCCAGCAGGCCGCGGCAGAACAGCGCGTTCGCCTGCCGGTGCGGGATCGCAGATTCGGCGGCAAGGGTCGTCGCGCGGCCAGCGATCGTCTGCGCGGTGTTCAGGTCGTCCGCATCGATGGCGAGGCGGACAGCGTCGGCCATCAGGTCTTCGATCTCGTCGATTTCTGCCGCGCTGTCGTCGAGTGTGTCTGTCAGCGCCGCCAGCGCCTCGGGCAGGGCGCCGTCAAGCTCGCGATCCAGGCTGTGAGCCAGGGCCAGCGGGGCGATGACCGGGTGCCGGATCCGTGCGGCGTGCGGGACTGACGCGGCGAGGTGGCGCCGGGCATGTTCGGTCTGGCCACGATGGAAGCTGATCACGGCGGTGATGCCCAACTCGTTGCAGACCGCGTGGGGTTCCTTCAGGTCCTCATGGACGGTCCCCACCTCGGCAAGCGCGTCGTCCCATCGTCCCGTCTTGTAGAGCAGCTGGCCGAGGGCTCCGTGCGCCTGTGCCAGCCGGATCGCCGTGCCGACCTGGCCGGCCAGGTACCGTGCCTGCCGGGCAGCGGCGATGGCCTCCTCGTACCGGTCCAGGTTGCCGAGCGTCACGGCCTTGTTGATCTGCAGCAGCAGCCGCAGGTCGGTTAGGGCAGGATCGGATTGAGTCACGGCGAGAGCGCGGTCGAAGAGCGGCACCGTGTCGGGCACGTGTCCCTGTGCCCCGGTGACGAGCGTCAGCACGTGCAGCGCCCATCCCATCGCCCAGCTGTCGCCCGCTTCGGACGCCGCATCGAGCGCGCTGGTGGCGACGCTGCCCGCCGTTTCGACCTCGCTGAGGTTGAAGTGCACCCGCGCGGCGAGTACGAGAAGGCGGGCGCGGTGCTGAGCGGAATTCCCCGTGGCCGCGAGTGCCCGCTCCAGGGTGGCCAGGGAGGTAGCGGCCGAACCCGTCCGCATCCGGCACTGCACCAGCGTGGAGTGCAGGTCCACGACCAGATCTGGCTCGGAGACATGCTCAAGCGCATAAGTGGCGACCTGCTCGGCCGCTGCCGTGTCGCCGGTCCGGTAGAGCGCGTCGGCGAGCCGGCAGGTCAGCCAGTCGTGCTGGGCCGAGCCGGCCGGAGAGCTTGCCACCGCCGTGGCGAGGAGCTGGGCGGCGACCCCAGGCGCCTGGCCGACCAGCGTATCGGCGGTACGGGCCAGCCAGTCCAGCATCCACTCGTCCATCGGATAGGCCCCGTTGCTCGCCTCGCCCGGGCCACCGGGGCCGCCGACGGCCCGCAGCAGCTGCCTGGCCACCCGGTCGGCAGGCGCGCCGGCCGCCGCCAGTGCCCGCCCCGCGTCACGATGCCAGGCGGCGCGCACCGGCGCCGGCATCTCGTCGTAGAGCGCCGCCCGGATCAGCGGGTGCCGGAACCCCAGGCCGTGACCGGACTCGGCGAGCACGCCAGCGGCGCATGCCTCGTCAACGGCAGGGAGCAGGTCCGGCACGCCCCGTCCGAGCACGGTGGCAAGATCCGGCACAGCGAAGTCCACGCCGAGCAGCGCCGCCGCCCGCAGCACCTCGTGCACGGGCCCGGCCACGAAGCCAAGGCGGTCCGCTATCGCCGCAGACAGCGAGCCCGGCGCGGAATCGCTGGCCAGCTCGGCGGCCCCGGCATCGGTGATGGTCAGGCTGGAGCTGCGGGCCAGCGCGGCGACGAGCTCGGTGACATAGAGCGGGTTGCCCGCCGCCCCGCCGGCGAGCTGCAGCAGGTTGTCATCCGGCCGGCCGCCGGCCAGGGCCGCGACGAGGTCGGCCACGGCCTGCCCGGTGAGCGCGGTGAGCTGAAGCCGGGCGGCGTCACCCGCCACTCGCCGCAGCGCCAGCAGGTCATCCCGCTGCGGCACCGGGCGCATCATCCCGACAAGCAGCAGCGGCATCTGCCGCGACGATCTGGCCAGCCGCCCCCACAGGGTGACGCTGGCCTGGTCGGCCCACTGCAGGTCGTCGATGACCAGGATGGTCGGCCGCACCGCGCACTGCTCGGCGACCAGCGCAAGCAACTGCTCGGCCAGCACCGCCGGCACGTCCGTGCCGCGGTCGGCGGTGACCTCGCCGCGCAGGAGCCCGACGATCGTGGTCCGGCGGGGATTCGTCGCGGGCTCGCGCACCCGCAGCGCCTCAAGGAACGGCAGCAGCGGCAGCGCCTGGCCCAGTTCGTCGCCGGCCCCCCAGAACACCTCGCAGCCGGCCTCGGGCGCCTCCGCTACCGCGGCCCGCACCAGCGAGGACTTGCCGATGCCCGGCTCGCCCTCGATGAGCACCACTGCGCCGCCGTGTCCCCGGGCCACCTCCTTTATCAGCCTTCTCAACAGTGCCATCTCGCTGTCACGGCCGACGAGCGCGCCGGCCGGAGGCACCGGAGGCATGGACCAAACGTTACTACCAGAGCATCTCGGTAACAACCTGGCCTTTTTCGGACATTAATTCGGCTCTAACATATCTTTCTGCGCCGACGGTATAGGCCGCCGCCGCGTGCCTAGAAACTTGCGTTGCATCTTGCAATGCAGGAATTAATAATACTTTACCCGCGTCCCGGATCGGATATTTCAAAGAAAGCGATCAGGAAATATCAGACGCCATTTTTGGTCTGCAAAAATATGTGTAGTCGCTGGTTTACTGTGGGTATGGATTAGCCGAAAGCAGGAGACTTCTCCACCCGACCTACAGGCGCCGGGCAGGTCGGCAGGAGAGCAGGGCCACAAGCTCCTGACCTTAGTAAATGCCATGGAGGCATCATGAGCATTCGGCGAACCATCATCATTCCCGCCATCCTAGCGCTCAGCACGGCTGGGTCAATTGTTGCCGGCTCGGCACTGACCGCAACGGTCGCTCAGGTGCCAGCGGCAGCCACCTCTAGCGCGCACCCAAGCACCTACTACCAAACGTGAATTTATCCGGTGCACGGCTGACGGCCTGCTGCCGATTCTCTTGGATCGCGGCAGGCCGATCCCGTGATTACCGTCGACCGCGGAGCGTTTGTAAGGCGAAGCCTGACGCACCGCAGGGAACGATCGTGGGCTTCGTGACAGCCAGCAACTCCAGACGCTTTTCTTACTATGGCCACTTTCGTCATATAACGCACAACAGTCGCAGCAAGTTGCAGGAATAAGCGATCTCCACCATAGACACCATCAGGCTCAGCGGGTACGGCGCGTGGGCGATCCCGGTTCGGCGAGTCGGTCGCGTGACCATTGCCGCGAGCACCGTGAGCATCGGCAGCCATAGGCCGGCATCCGCCGGGCGTCGATAGTGTCCCGGCAGGGGTCGGCGGACCTTATGCCACCGTGGTGTATCGGGAGCCCGGATAGTAGGGTTCGTCTGGGCTGGTGGAGACAGAGGTCTCCTTGGTTTGCGGCAAACGAGTGTACGGTGTACTAAAGGTTTCACAAATTGTTTCAGTGAAATCTGCGTGGCCCTCGCACCAGTCCGCCCGCGCCGCCGAGGAGGAGGGACGCCCCGATGATCGCGCCATCGTCCCCAACGGTGCGGCGCCGTCGGCTGGCCGCCGAGCTGCGCGGGATCAGGGAGAGCAAGGGCAAGAGCGGCGACACGGTCGCGGCCGCGCTGCGCTGGTCGCCCTCCAAGATCAGCCGCTACGAACGGGCCAGGACCGGCCTGCGGCCGCGGGAGGTCGAGCGGCTGCTCGACTACTACCAGATCACCGGGCCCCGCCGCGAGCTCCTTCTGGCGCTCGCCGAGGATGCCGCCCAGAAGGGCTGGTGGGAAGAATTCGGGGACAGCCTGTCGGAGGACTATCAGCAATTCATCGGCCTTGAGCACGAGGCGACGGCCATGGCGGTCTGGCACGTCGACGTGGTACCCGGCCTGCTGCAGACCGAGGCTTATGCCAGGTACATTATTAGCAGCTATAGCCGCATCGAGCCGATCCCGCCCGGAATGATCGGGCGATTGGTCAGGGTACGCATGCAGCGCCAGCAGGTAGTTGACCGGGACGGGCTGCAGCTGACGGTCGTGCTCGACGAATCGGTGCTGAAGCGCCGAATCGGAGATGAGGCGGTCATGTATGAGCAGCTTCATCATCTCGCGCAACTAGCCGACCGGCCGAACCTGACCCTCCAGGTGCTTCCCCTTGACGCGCAGCACACAGTTTTCGGTGAATCATTTGTTATCTTCGGCTTCGGTCCTGATAGCGATGCGATGCTGCAGGACGTGGTAAGCACGGAGCAGCTGCGGAGTGGTTTCACCCTGGAAGGGGAGCGCGAGACCTATTTGCACCGGATCGCATTTCAGATGCTCTCGGGAGCGTCGCTCGACCCGGCGGCGTCGAAGGATCTCGTGCTTAAGACGGCGGAG
>Ga0209169_10002652_pt1 | contig 10712 bp, 6 predicted proteins | sample HubBroMetageWRM4_FD_188346 | JGI IMG/M metagenome (GOLD analysis project Ga0209169, IMG submission 188346) | Warmed soil microbial communities from the Hubbard Brook experimental Forest, New Hampshire - Hubbard Brook CCASE Soil Metagenome WRM 4... | ecosystem: Environmental > Terrestrial > Soil...
CTGGTCGGCCAATGGCGTTGTGCGTGGAATTTTCAAGCGAGGCGGCGGAAGCTATCTTTCTTCCTGCGATCCGCGCGATGTGTTAGGCCTGGGGCAGGCGGAATATGCCGATTGGGTTCAGGTTCAATGGCCCAAAGCGATTGGGCACACGGACCGATTTGAGCATGTGCGCGCCGGCAAGTACTACTCTCTTGCGCCTGGGGGCAAGCTTCAATGATCTGGCTTCTCGCACTGCAAATTGCAATCACCCCGGCGCAGCATTACGAGAACGCAAAGCAGGATTTTTCCCAGCACAAATTTCCCGAAGCCGTAAGCGAAGTCGATGCAGCGCTTCACGAAAGTCCGTACATGGTTCCGGCCCTGGTTCTCAAAGCCCGGCTGGCCCAGTTTGCGCATCGTCCCGATTTTGCCAAGAGCTGTCTTATTACAGCCATTACGGCCGATCCGACATCCGAAGAAGCGCAATTCTTTCTCGGAGTTTTTTTCTACACGCAAAACGATTTCAAGCTGGCGCTTTCGCCGCTTCAAACGGCCCACACGCTCTCTCCGAGAAGTCCGCTGCCCGTGTTCTATCTTGGAATGACGCATGAAGCTTTGGGAGATTCGAACCAGGCATTGGACCTTTACCAGAAGGCAGAGAATCTTTCTCCGGAGAAATCGCCGCAGAGCTCATCGATTCTTGTTACTTACGGCAGGCTTCTGTTATTACTTGGTCGCTACAAAGAGAGCGTCGAAAAAGATCGTCGGGCCATTGAAGGGGACCCGCAATCCCGCGATGCGCACTATGAATTTGCAAAGGGGCTGGATTATGAGGGAGATTTCAAGGATGCAGCAATCGAAGGAGAACGAGCCCTGACTCTGCCGGAGCTCGGCACCAGCGACGCCCAAATCCATTTTCTTTTGGCAAAAATCTATGTGAAATTGAAACAACTTGATCTGGCAAAGGCACACATGGAGAAATTCCAGGCAGCTCCGCAGTCAACAACCAGATAAATGAGAAATCGCACCTGACTTGTTAAGGAGGTTATCGCGCAGCCTATGGCTTGGTTCTCCCGCATCGTCTTACTTGGACTATCGATGTTCTGTCTTAGAACGGTGGTCGCGCAGACTTCTGAAAATCGCTTTGTCTCAGGCAACGATGTTACATGGTCGAAACTTGGCCAAAACGAAAACGATTCCATGCCCATCGGCAACGGCGATCTTGCGGCAAATGTGTGGACGGAGCAGAACGGCGACTTCGTGATGCTTGTAGCCAAAGCAGATAGTTGGACCGAGATGGGCAAGCTGGTGAAACTTGGCCGCGTGCGGATCCAACTGACGCCGAATCCCTTCGTGGGCGCGGCAGATTTCAGACAAGCGCTGCGATTGGAAGATGGCAGCATTGAAATCACCAGCGGTGCCAATGTGGTGCTGGTGTGGATAGACGCAAATCATCCGGTGATCCACGTCGAGGCGAAACTGGAACATCCCGCGACGATGCAGGCAAGGCTCGAGCTTTGGCGCACCAGGACCCATCCATACAACGAACCCTCGCCAGACAAGGGCGGCCTGTTTGAGATGGGAGACCACGCGATTCCGCTTAATTTTGAAGCGGATACCGTGATGCCGGCGCGCAGAAACCAACTCACCTGGTATCACTTCAATTCTTCGAGCATTTACCCGATTGTGCTGAAGCAAGAGCATCTGGAATCGCTTTTGCAAAAGTATCCTGATCCTTTACTTCATCGCTGTTTTGGAGCAACGATGGATGGGCCGGGATTAGTTAGCAGCGACGATCATAACTTGAAATCTGCAATACCCGAAAGAAGTTTGCGGCTGGACCTGATTGCGCGCACCGAAGCCGGAGCGGCCTCGCCGGAAGCCTGGAAGTCCGACCTGGACTCGCTGGTAATGAGAGTGAGCGCCATTCCCATCGATTCCGCTCGCACAGCACATAAGAATTGGTGGCGTGGTTTTTGGAACCGGAGTTGGATTGATGTCTCGGGAACTGAAGATGCAACGAAGGTTTCGCAGGGTTTCATCCTGCAGCGTTACATGATGGCCGCTTCTTCGCGCGGTGCGTTTCCGGTGAAATTCAACGGAGGCTTGTTTACTGTTGGGCACGACATGCCGGAGGGAGGAGAATCGACGCCACAGGATCACGATCCGGATTTTCGGGCCTGGGGAAATTCTTATTGGAACCAAAACAATCGGCTGCTTTATTGGCCGCTGGTCGAGACGGGCGATTTCGATCTACTCAAGCCATGGTTTTCCATGTACGTGAACGCATTGCCGCTCGCTAAAGACCGCACGAAGATCTACTTTCATCATGGAGGCGCAGCGTTCATCGAGACGGGCTACTTCTGGGGACTGCCGAATCTGAATGATTTTGGCTGGGACAACCCAACCACAGAAGTAAAAAGCGTGTGGATGCGCTATCACATCCAAGGTACGCTGGAAGTTATCTCGCAAATGCTCGACGAATACGATGTTACCCAGGATGCGAAGTTTGCGCGAAAAGATATCATCCCGTTCGCCGATGCCATCGTAACTTGCTACAACCAGCATTGGCTGCGCGGCGCGGATGGAAAAATCAAAGTCTCTCCCTCCCAGTCCTTGGAAACCTATCAAAGGGATGCGGTAAATCCAACACCCGATATTGCGGGACTTAAATCTGTGCTTCCTCGGCTTCTCGATCTCCCCGCCGAATGGATGTTGCCTGAGCAACGAACTTCATGGAAGAAGGTACTCAACGATCTGCCTGCGATTCCGACAGGAAAGACTCTAAATGGGAAACTTCCGCCAATCGGCAAGGGCGACCCCGATGGCGCGCCCACTATTCTTCCGGCCGAGGCCTATGGGAAGACGAGCAACTTCGAAAATCCGGAACTTTACCCGGTCTTTCCATATCGCATTTATGGTTTGGGCAAACCGAATCTGACCCTGGCTCGAAACACGTTCGCTGCCCGGCTCTTTCCCCAGGACACATGCTGGGGACAGGATGGCCCGGAATCTGCATTGCTGGGCTTGACCGCCGTAGCGAAGAAAGCGGCCATTGACGAATTCACCGATTATGGCGACGAGCGATTCATATGGTTCTGGAAACCTGGTCACGACTGGATACCGGATCTCGACAACGGCGGCGCGGGAATGATTACGCTGGAAACGATGCTGATGCAGTTTGACGGCAAGCGTATTCAACTTCTGCCGGCGTGGCCCAGCGATTGGACCGCGGACTTCAAACTGCACGCACCTTATCAAACCACTGTAGAAGGACACGTCGAGAAAGGCAGAATCACGGATCTTAGAGTTATTCCGAAATCCAGAGCGAAGGATGTAGTAGTCGCCGGCCAGGATGGGAGCTCATGACGAACCGGGATTTTCAGCGTCCGGAAACGTCAGGCAAGATGTGGCACGCGACCAAATCAATGTTATTCGGAGTGCCGGCCATGGTATTCAGGTGCAGCAACATTTCGAAGTGCCGGACTGCACCAGAAGAGGCAACACCGCACTTGCGCAGTTCGCTTGCCAAGCGAGGCAGATCAGTCACAAATTTTCCAGCCGCTTCGGTACCCTCTGCGTTTGCTCCGGCAAGGAGGAGGACCTGTCCGCTCTGGTCCGGATTCTTTACAAAAGCAATGATGGAATACGAGTCGCCGGTGGCCCAGCCGGGAGCAGTTGGCACGTATTGCGGCTTCTCGCCTGGGCGAGGATGGAGATTGCGGATAAATTCCGATCGGTAGCCCTTATCGAATTCAAACTGGAAATCCAACTGGTCGTTGAAGAGCGAAAGCCACGGATCGGAACGGGGGCTTCCCAGAAAAATGAAGTTGTTATCGGACTTCAGGTCTGTCAATTGAATGCTTCGAGCCGCACGGACATCGATGCTTCTTGAATTGGTCTGAGCGAGCGCCGCAACTTTTGCGACAATCGCCACGTCGACTCCGGCCGAGTTAACACCCCGTAGGACATTTCTGCAGAAATAATCTTCTTCGGGCGTGAGCTTGTTGGGCACCGGGATGTAATTGTGATTTGCATAATCGGAGACAGTGACCTGGCTGCCGGTAATTCCCTGGATCTCGGCTATATTCGGATCACTTGTGATCAGCTCGATTCCATGGGAGGAACCGAAAAGGGCCGACCAGGGCAGAGAGGAAGTATGTGGAGCTTCACCAGGCGAAGAACGGCTCCAGACGATGCCCCACAGTGTCAGATTAATTGCCACGATCAAAATGGCGAAGAACAACCATCGATATCTTGCGAGGCGTTTCGGTTGAGTTGCTTCGACCTGGAGAAGGGCAGGAGCCTCGACAATCGATCCTGTCTGCGCGGGCACTGGTTCAAGAATCGGCGCTGCGGAATCGTGCCGCGCATGCCCAGTCTCGCCGTGTGTTAAAGCCGCATCAAACAGGCCAAACTCGCCATGCGGTACACGTGTGATTTCGGGAATGTACGAGCCTGATGGGAGATTGATGCGGTATTCGGACGTCTCCCCATAGCGCCCATAATGCTGCAACAGGCGTTTGCGCACATCGCTGGCGGTAACGCGAACAATGGCATCGTCCCCAGTGTCATATGAAGCTGACCGGCCGAATAACTCCATGCCGATCACGCGCTCTTTCAAGGAATCGAAGTGGCCGGCGATTGCCTGGTCGATGATGTATTGCAGAAATTGACCGCTCCGATGGCTCCCCTTGAATGCATCGCCTTCGATCACTTCCTTGAGATGCTGTTGAAGAGACGCTATATCGCCTTTGGTTTCTATTAGCTTCGCAAACTCTGCGATCCGTGAATCGGTTGTCGAGGGTGTTTGCATATTGGGGGTGTAAAAGTACGATTCTCGCACTCCCTCTGCTGGAATGTCTACATTCAGCTGGATATTCGATTCCGATGGATGGCGATTTTCGTGGAGCAAATCGCAGCGTCAACTTTACTAACGCAAAACGCACGCATCATGAACGCGAAACAAATCTCGGATCCCGACAAGAAATACCTCCGTTCGCATACTTTCCGGCCCGGTATCTACCGTTAGGGGGAAACACCTCAATACAAGTCTTTTTGATTCAATCGTATAGAATGGCGCGGGAAACCGCGCTAACGTTGCCTTCTCCTTCGCCGCAGGCTTAGTGTCATCCTTTGCCGAACCTGAAACACAGAGAGCTGTGCACGAAGTTATGAAACCTGGGAATTGAAACAGATCGTGTCCCGAAATCCTCGGATCGGTTGGAAGTGTGGAACGCGGAAGGCAAATGAGCAGCCAAAGTAGCTCGGTACACAATCCGGGTTGGCCGATGTTCATTAGCTTCCTTAACCGCCAGGATTGTCATTCACCGGTAAAAGGGAAACAGGGCCGTGGGCAAATCGCCATTCTTCTTGCAGACAATTCCCGACGGAGATACAAGGAAGAGAAAGAGAGAGAAAAAATGAAAGCGCTTGCAACGACGTTGGTATTACTGGTCATCGCATGTGGCGCAACCTTTGGCCTGGTGCCGGGACAGAAAGAGCCGGTTGACTATGTTTCCCCGAATATCGGAGGGATTGGTCAGCTGCTCACGGCGACTCTCCCGTATGTCCAGCGGCCGCATGGCATGGCGCGCCTCGCCCCGGTTACGACCCCCGGAATCTCCGACAGGTATCTTGCAGACAAGATATACGGCTTTCCAATCGGCGCCGCCACACTGATGGCTTCGGTCGGCGAGGTTGGAACCCGCCCGGAAGCTTACGCTTCGGATTTTGACCACGACTTTGAAATTGCGACACCCTACTACTACGAAGCCGATCTGCAAACCTGGAAGATAAAATCTGAGATGACAGCGACCGCGCAGGCCGCCTATTACCGGTTTACCTTTCCAGCGGATGCCCATGCCCATTTCGTTGTTCGAGCGAGGGAAGCCGCGGAAATCGAGGCTGCTGGGAATGACACGGTGCAGGGAAGTCAGCGCATCGAAGGCCCCGTCGGCCAGATTTCGGCTACGGGTAAGGAAACGCGAGAATTCTTTTACGCAAAGTTCTCGCAGCCGTTCGATTCGTATCAGACCTGGAACAAGGATGGTATTTCTCATCTCACCAAGCTGACGGGGGACGACATCGGCATTGTCACCAACGGCCGGACCACGGCAGGAGAGCAGATTGAGGTTCGCGTCGGAATCTCCTATATCAGCGTTGAGCAAGCTCGCAAGAACCTCGAGCGTGAGATTCCGGGTTGGACGTTTGATCGCGTCAAATCGGATTCACGCGCTATATGGAATAATGCGCTGGCAAGAATTGAAGTAACTGGAGGAACGGATCGCCAGCGCACGATCTTCTACACGGCACTCTACCGCTCCCTGGGCCGCATGACGGACATTACAGAGGATGGTAAGTACTTCAGCGGCTACGATCACACAGTGCATGATGCGGACGGCCACGACTTCTACATCGATGACGGGTTGTGGGATACATACCGTTCACTTCACCCGCTGCAGCTTTTGCTGAATGCAAGGCAACAGGAGGACATGGTCCGCTCTTATCTGCGCATGTATGAGCAAAGCGGTTGGCTCCCGTCGTTTCCTTCCGTGGCCGGAGAGCAGGCGGTAATGATTGGCCACCATGCTGCCGAATTCATTCTCGATACTTACAGCAAGGGCTACCGCGATTTCGACGTCGAGCAGGCGTATTCGGCCATTCGAAAGAACGCTACCGAAGCCACCATGCTGCCCTGGAGCCGCGGGCCGCTGACAATTCTCGATCATGTGTACTTCGAGAAGGGCTTCTTCCCGGCGTTGGATTGGGGAGAGAGTGAAACGGTTCCAGAGGTAACGCCTGAGCGCAGGCAGGCGGTCTCTGTAACGATTGAAAATAGCTACGACGATTGGTGCGCGGCGCAACTTGCGCAGGCACTGGGGAAACAGCAGGACGCTGAGTACTTCGGGAAACTAGCCCATAACTATCGGAATGTTTTCAATGCCGATATTGAATTTATGGCGCCGAGGGATTCGGCCGGCAAGTGGGTAGAGCATTTCGATCCGAAGTTAGGCGGCGGGCAAGGCGGGAGGGATTACTTCACGGAGGTCAATTCGTGGCTTTACACATTTGCAGTTCAACATGATGTGGCGGGAACAATCAGCCTGATGGGCGGCCGTGACGCATTCAACAAGAAACTGGACCGGCTCTTTGTCGAGCAATATGGCACTTCGAAGTTCCATTTCCTTGATCAGTTTCCTGATGCCACGGGTTTGGTCGGACAGTATGCTCAAGGCAACGAACCAAGCTTTCACATTCCCTATCTTTACGACTTCTCCGGGCAACCCTGGAAAACCCAGCGGCGTGTAAGGCAATTGATGGATGTCTGGTATGGAGACGGCCCATTGGGTATTCCGGGTGATGACGATGGCGGGGAAACTTCGTCGTGGTACGTCCTTAGCGCAGTGGGCTTCTATCCTGTATGCCCAGGCAGTCCGGTTTATGAGATCGGGAGCCCCATCTTTGCGAAGAGCGTGATCCGGTTGGGTAACGGAAAGCTATTTACGATCCTCGCCAACAACGTTTCGGCGCGAAACAAATACATTCAGTCTGCGCTGCTCAACGGAAAGCCGCTCGAAACTGCATGGTTCCCGCACAAAGCCATCGCGAATGGCGGTACGTTGCTTCTGGAAATGGGGGACAAGCCCAAAATGGAATGGGGTAGCGCGCTCAAGGACGCTCCACCATCGATGAGTGACGAACAGGGGAGCGAGAATACGGCAGATTTGTTGAATTGACACGGAAATCCGACGCGTCGTGAGAGCGGGATCCTTTGCGACGGAAATTTCCCTCCCTTGGGGCAGCGCGTGGCTCGATGACGTTACGTGATGCTTTCCTGCGCGACAATCGAGAAGGATCTATTGCCGTTTTCCTGCCTGGTCCAACAGGAGAAGAGCCTTGTTGACGTCTTCATCGTTCGGCGCCAGCTTCTGAGCCTCAAGCAGCTCCGTCTTGCCGTTTCTGAAGTCGCCGGAGTGGCAATAGATCAGGCCCAAATCCTTGTGAAGCTGCCCGAGCGAAGTGCATTTTCCGCACGCCTCGATAGCCTCCTTCAATTGCGTGACGGCCTTCGGCCAGTCATGCGCATCGGCCGACGTTAGCGCAAAGTTGCCGAGCATATGAGCGCGGTCCATAATGTGCTGCTGTTCTCGCATTTCTTCGAACCGGTTCTGCAGGCGTTTTGCTTCCTCAGGATCGGATTTCCTCAGCAGCCGCGAAAGGCTGTAATATGCCTCGTCGTATTGCGGGCGAAGCTCAATCGCTTTGCGCCATTGCTTAATTGCGCCTGCTTCATCCCCCTTGCGCACAAGTTCCTGTCCCAGCATGAAGTGAGCCTGGGCATTCTCCGGATTCGATGCAAGCGACTTTTCAAACAGCGGAATCGATTCGCCTGAGTTGCCCTCCTGTCTAGCGATCAGGCCGAGCAGATACCAGGACTCCGCAGACCCCGGATCGAGATGAGCGGCCGCTTCCAACTCGGGTTTTGCTTCGCGATTGCGGCGCAGATCCAGCAATGCCCGGCCCTTGTTGTAATGCGCTACGGCATTGTTTGGATCAAGCCGGACTGCCTCGGAAAATTCCTCCACTGCTCCGTCCAGGTTGGTCTGATCCGCCAGTGCAATTCCAAGGTTCAGATGCGCTCCGGGCGAATTCGGGTCCAACTCCGTCACCTTGCGAAACAAGGGCAAAGCCTCACTGGCGCGGTTCAAACGCACCAGGACCATTCCGTATGCGCTGAGCGCGGCAGTGTTCTTTGGATCGAGCCGCACAGCACTGGCAAGCGCCTGGCCGGCGTCGGCGTACCGCGATTCGCTGGCCTGGATAATTCCCAGATTCGCAAAGGCCTGCCCATACTGGGGGTTGTTTTCAGTAGCCTTGAGAAACAACTGCTCGGCCTCGGCGTTCTTACCGAGCTGCCCGTACAGAACGCCCAAATTGTTTTGTGCCTCGGCGTATTGCGGGTCCAGTGCAATCGCTTCCTTGAATTGCTTTTCCGCATCCTCCCCGTGATTCTCCTGAAGATCGATAAGCCCCAGCTGATTGTGAGGAAGAGCCAGTTGCGCATCCAACTGCACCGCTTTTTCCAGCGCCTCCCGTTCGCCGCGATAATCGGGGATCCGGTCCAGGGCGAGAGCAAGGTTATAGTACATTCGGGCGTTGGTGGGATCTCCGGCGATTGCCTCGCGGTACAGAGCGGCGGCTTTTTGCGGGTCGCCCGACAGCAAATCCTGATTGCCTTGGCTGGCCTTTACGACTGCCGAGGTTTGCTTCATGCTTTGCTGCTTTTCCTGTTGAAAGACGTTCAATTCCTGGGAAGCTTCCTCCTTCTGTCCGAGCGCGCGAAGCACAGATGCCAACTGAAAGCGCGCCTTGCTCGAGTCCGGACTGAGCTTCAGGGCCGCCTCCAGTTGCGGTTTGGCTTCGGCAGGCCGGCCAAGATGGGCCAGGACGAAGCCCAGGCTATATCGGGCATCGAAATAATTTGGATTGATGGCCACGGCCTGGCGCAGAACTTTCTCCGCTTCTGCATTGTTTCCCAACCCCTTTTCCACTACACCGGTCGAGTACAGCGCGTCGAAATCGTGGGGATGACGGCGAAGATAATCGCGAATGATCGGTGCGGCAGTTTCGAACTGCGCAAGCACCACCAGAGTCTTCACATAGGTGAGGCGCGTGACGTCGTCGGAGGAATCCAAGCGCAGCGCCTCCTGGAATGCCTGCGCCGCTTCGCTGAAGCGCTCCTGCTGGGAATAGACCACTCCCAGGTTGAACTGCGCCTGCGCGTAGTCGGGATGCTCTTTGACGATTGCGGAAACAGTTTTCAGCGCATCGTCGGTGTTTCCGTTTTTCGAATAGGCCACGGCCAGGTTCAGTTGCAGCACTTCATCCGGAGGCGCATTATTCAGCTCTGCGATAGCTGCGGTATATCTCTTTTCGGCGATCAGCGCCTTCGTCAATCCATCGAGGGCCTTCACCGACTGGGCGTCCGCATTCAAAACGGATCTGAATACATCGATTGCCTCATCCTGCTTGTCTAACCCGCTCAGCGCCGCTCCCAGGGGCAGAAGGATCTGCTCCGAGCCAGGCTTGAGGCCGGAGGCAGTCCGTAGTTGCTCGGCAGCGCGGTTGAACTTGCCGCTGCTGAGCAGTGCAATTCCAAGATCGTAGTGGCTTTGCCAAGAATCAGGATCGAGGCGAATTGCAGACTCGAAAGCTGACGCGGCGCAGGAGAACTGATGCTGGGTGGCAAACCACGCGCCCAGCGCTTCGTAAGCGCCGGGTGAAGGGTGGGAAACAAGCGTCTGCTCGAGGTTGGCGGGCCCTTTGCAGGTGGACGCATCCTGTGCCAGCGCGGTGATGGAGAAACTTGAGAGCACTGCGAACGAGAGCATGCGAACGAACGAAGCTGGGCAGAGGCGATTGGAGAGGCCAAAGATTCTCAATGCCTGAGACGAACCTCCAACCCCAATAGGAAACCGGCTGGCCATCGCCTGCATGGACCTGGATGAAGAGGACTGACCGCCAATCATATCGACTCCGCTGCGCAATCTCTCCATGCGATTCACTATACCGCCTGGAATTGCCCAAGTGTTTGGTCCTGGGCGATCTCATGAACAGAATAGAACAGGTGTATCCGTAAAACAGGGACCAGCCTCGGCAGTCAGTTGTCGGATGCAGCGTTTTCGATGGATGAAGCGCGATAATTGGACTTTCTTCCGGATGCTAGAATT
>Ga0209169_10002653_pt1 | contig 10709 bp, 9 predicted proteins | sample HubBroMetageWRM4_FD_188346 | JGI IMG/M metagenome (GOLD analysis project Ga0209169, IMG submission 188346) | Warmed soil microbial communities from the Hubbard Brook experimental Forest, New Hampshire - Hubbard Brook CCASE Soil Metagenome WRM 4... | ecosystem: Environmental > Terrestrial > Soil...
CGCCCGGCTGATCGGGATCGACGTCAACCGGGTCGCGGCGGTGACGTTCGGGATCGGGGTGGCGGTCACCGCCGTTGGCGGCATGATGTTCGGCGCCACCAGCGGCGGCTTCAACCCGAACAGCGGCTACGACCTGATCTCCCGGCTGCTCGCGATCATCATCCTCGGCGGCCTCGGCAGCATCGGCGGGGCGCTGGCCGCCGCCGTCTTCATGACCACGGCCGAGGCGCTGGTCGACATCTGGTCGCCGGACTGGGCGGTGGTGGTGTTCTACGTTGCGCTGGTGCTCGTGCTGGCGATCCGCCCATCCGGCCTGTTCGGGCGGGCCCCGGCGAGGGCACAGTGATCACGCAGGCGACAGGCACTGTAATCCAGCGCGGCGGCGGCGCCCTCGTCGTCCTCGCGGTGCTCGCCGTGTTCCCGCTGGCCGTCAGCAACGCAACCATGACCACCATCGCCGTGGACACGCTGATCTTCGCCGCGGCCGCGGTGGCCTGGAACATCTTCTCCGGCTACTCCGGCTACATCTCGCTCGGGCACGCGGTGTTCTTCGGCGCCGGGGCCTACACGGTCGGCATTGCCGCCAGGGCCTGGCAGCTGAACGGGGACCCGGTCTTCGCGCTGCTGCCGCTGGCCGGCGGCGTGGCGGCGGTGCTCTCGGTGCCGCTGGGGCTGATCGCGCTGCGGGTCAGGCGGCACACGTTCGTGGTGATCACGATCGCGTTCTTCTTCATCGCGCAGCTGAGCGCCACCAACCTGTCCTGGACCGGCGGATCCAGCGGCATCCTGGCGCCGTCACCGAACTGGGCCGCCGCGACGTTCAACGACCCGTTCTACTACATCGCGCTCGCCCTGCTCGTGGCCACGACCGCGGCGTCCTGGCTGATCCGCAGGTCGCGCTTTGGCCTGCAGCTGCGGGCCATCAGGGATGACGAGGACCGGGCAGCGGGCCTGGGCGTCCGCCCCATGCCGGTGAAGCTGGCCGCGTTCGTGATCTCGGCGATCGTGACCGGGATGGCGGGCGGGCTCTGGTTCTACTTCATCGGCCAGGCCATACCGCAGTTCGCCTTCGACCCGCTGTTCGACCTCTCGGTCGTGGTGATGGCGTTCTTCGGCGGGCTCGGCACGCTCTCCGGGCCGCTGCTCGGCGCGCTGATCATCGAGCCAACCCAGCAGTGGCTCACGCTGCAGTACACCAACGAGTACCTGAGCGAGATCCTGCTCGGCGTGCTGTTCCTGGCCGTGATCCTGGGTCTGCCGCGCGGTGTGATACCCACAGCGGCGGAGCGGATCGACGCGCTGCGAGCCCGGCGCCGCCGGGCGCCCGCCCGCGAGGCAGTGCCCCAGGCCGGGCAGCCCGGGCAGCCCGGGCGGGCCGGGCAGGCCGCGCCGTGACCGCCCTGCTCAGGGCCGAGGGCGTGGCCAAGGCTTTCGGCGGCGTCCAGGCGCTGCAAGACTGCACGGTCGAGGTCGAGCAGGGCACGATCGCCGGCCTGATCGGGCCGAACGGATCGGGCAAGACGACCCTGTTCAACATCATGACCGGGTACGAGCGGGTCGACTCCGGCGACGTCTACCTCGGCGACAAGAAGATCACGAACCGGCCGCCGCAGCGGGTGTTCGCACTCGGCATCGGCCGGACCTTCCAGCTCACCCGGATCTTCCCCCGGCTGACCGTGCTGGAGAACATGCTCATCGCCGCGCAGCACGGCGGCGGGCGGGCCCGCAACCCGCTGGCGAAGGCGGGCGGCAACGCGGAGCGGCGGCGCGCCATCGAGCTGCTGGAGTTCACCGGCATCGCCGACCACGCCGGGGCGCTCGCCGACACGCTGTCCTACGGGCAGCGCAAGCTGCTCGAGCTGTCCTACGTTCTGGTGGCCGATCCCGCGATCGTGCTGCTCGACGAGCCGGCCGGCGGGGTGAACCCGTCGCTCATCCAGCACCTCGCCGGGCGGATCCGGGAGCTCAACGCGGCGGGCAAGACCTTCCTCATCGTGGAGCACAACATGGACTTCGTGATGAGCCTGTGCGGCCACGTCACGGTGCTGGACTACGGGACCGTGGTCGCGTCCGGGCCACCCGCGATCATCAGGAGCGACCAGCGGGTTCTCGACGCCTATCTCGGCATCACGGAGGAGGACGACGATGCCGGAGAGGACGACGATGCCGGAGAGAACGACGATGCCAGCCCCCGGTGATCCGGCGCTCGTCGTGGACGGCCTGGTCTCCGGGTACGGCGGCGGGGACGTGCTGCACGAGGTGTCGATGACCGTGGCCGAGGGCGGGATCACCTGCGTCGTCGGGCCGAACGGTGCCGGCAAGTCCACCCTGCTCGCGACCATCAGCGGGCTGCTGCGGCCCCGCCGCGGCAGCATCACGTTCCGCGGCGAGCCGCTGGTCGGCAAGAGCCCGCGGCAGATCCTGGACGCCGGCCTGGTGCACGTGCCGCAGAACCACAGCCTGTTCCGGGACATGACCGTCCGGGAGAACATCGAGCTCGGCGGCTACACGATCAGGGACCGGGCGCTGATCGCCCGCAGGCGCGCCGACATCGAGCAGACGTTCCCGCAGGTCGCGTCCTGGAGCCGGAAGAAGGCGGGCGCCCTGTCCGGCGGGGAGCAGCGGCTGGTGGAGTTCGCCCGCTGCCTGATGCTCGACCCGGCGCTGGTGATCCTGGACGAGCCGTCGATGGGCCTGTCCCCGAAGGTGCTCAGGTCCGTCTTTGACGCCGTCCGGATGATGAACGCCCGCGGCAAGACGATCCTGCTCGTCGAGCAGAACGCCCGGGCCGGGCTGCGGCTGTCCACGCACGGCGTGGTCATGGAGAACGGGCGGGTGCGCCTCGCCGGCACCGGCGAGCAGGTGCTCGGGCACCCGGAGATCGGCGCGCTCTACCTCGGCGGGTCCCCGGCGACCTGATCCGGAGCCTGGCCGACCGGCTCCTGGCCGACCGGCGCCTGGCTGGCCACCGCGTCCAGCGCCGGGCCGGCCAGCCGCTGCACGGTCCACTCGTCCATCGCGGCGGCGCCCAGCGCCCGGTAGAAGCCGATCGCGGGTGTGTTCCAGTCCAGCACCGCCCACTCGAACCTGGCGTAGCCGCGCTCGACGCAGATCCTGGCCAGCTCGGCGAGCAGCGCCTTGCCGTACCCGTGCCCGCGCAGCTCTGGCGTCACGTACAGGTCCTCCAGGTAGATCCCGTGCCTGCCGGTCCACGTCGAGAAGTTGAGAAACCACAGCGCGAACCCGGCCACCGCGCCGTCGTGGGTGGCCACGTGCGCGAACACCGCGGGCTGCTCGCCGAACAACGCGTGCTGCAGATCGTCCGCTGTGGCCACGACCTGTTCGGCGGACCTCTCGTAGTCGGCGAGCTCACGCACCAGCCGGTGGATCGCTGCGACGTCACCCGGGCGGGCCGGCCTGATCACGGCTGGCCGCCCGCGGGGACGGCGAACCGGTACCTGAGCCGGAACCTGTCCGCGGCGATGACGATCTCCCCGGCCTCGACCGGTTCACCGGACGCCAGGTGCAGCCGCTCGATGACCAGCGCCGGAGCCCCCGCGGGCAGGCCGAGCGCGGCCGACTCCGAGCGCAGCGACGGCCGCACCGACACCTCCTCGGCGACCTCGTCCACCTTGATCCCGATCGAGGCCATCCGCTCGATCACCCCGCGCCCAGCGAGCGGGCCCTGCTCCGGCAGCTCGACCGGGGTGTCGGCGGTGAGCCGGCCGGGCTCGTAGCTTGTGGCCAGCTGCACCGGCTCGGCGTCGGCGGTTAGCAGGTACCTGGTGCTCATGACCCGGTCGACGCCGGGCTCCAGGCCGAGCCGCCGCGCGATGTACGGCGGCGGCACCACGAGCTCGGTCTGGTGCTCCCAGGTCAGCCGGCGCGCGGAGTGCGGCCCGCTGCCGTCCCCGTCCGGCGCCCGCTCGTCCAGGCCGAACGGCGAGCCGGGGAAGCGCAGCCGGTCGTGCTCCAGGCAGCTCGCGGCCGGCATCCGGCGCACGTACGAACCCGACCCGGTCCTGGCCTCGATGAGGCCCTCGCTGGCCAGCACCTGCAGGGCGTGCTTGGCGGCGGTCTCCCCGACGCCGTAGTTGGCGATGATCGCGTTCCGGGACGGCACCCTCGCACCCGGCTTCAGCACGCCGCCGCGGATCCGCTCGCGGAGGTCCTCAAGCACCCGGAGATAAACCGGGTCGGTAGGGGCGCTCATGGTAGACGTCTAGCCCTCCTGAAACAGACCCGAAGGCGAGACGCCATTCTCTCGGATACTTGGGTCAAGCTGTGGCCCAAGTAAGGATCTTGTGACCACATTTTTGCTGGCCAGGCCGGGGCCGGTGGCGCCGGCGGCCCGGGTAACGGTGGCCCGGGCGCCGGTCGCCCGGGTAACGGTGGCCCGGGCGCCGGTCGCCCGGGTGACGGTGGCTCAGCCGTCAGGCTCGGCGCAGTGGCCATCCGGCGGCGGGACATCGAGCGCCGGGTTGCGGTCGAAGAAGCCGGTCGGCTTCAGCGTGAACCCGCACCGGGCCACCGGCATCACCGGCCAGTCCTCCGGGCGCGGGAAGTGCGTGGGCCCGAACGTGTGCCACAGCACGATGTCCGCGCCGTCGATGTCCCGGTCCGCGGCCACGTAGGCGGGCAGGCCCGCTCCACCGGGGTGCTGGTTGACGAAGTCGCCAGCCGGGTACCGCTGCGCCGGGTCGTACCTGGTCACCCACAGGTGGTTCGCGGCGAAGCCGGCCCGCGCGCGCAGCGGCGACGACGGGTCGGCCAGCAGCACCGGCGCGCCCTCCGGGTACAGCGTGTAGCCGGTGGGCCGGCCGTACCGGTTGACCCGCTCGGTGCTGACCACCCGCCAGGTGCGCGCCCGCGCCCCGTCGCACCGCCGCACGGCCTGCGCCTCGCTGCGCAGCCGGGTCACGGTCCGGGCGATGGCGTTCCCGTACTCGTTGCCAGGGCCGGCCGGCAGACCGCCGAGATCGACCTCGTCGACGGCGTTGGCCACGCCGTCCACGGTCATGTCCAGCCGCGCGCAGAAAAGGTGCTGATGCACGGGCCCGCCCAGGCCCGGGGCGACCTCCTCGGCGTGCGGGTCGTCGCCGCCCGGGTAGGCGGCGGTGAACAGCGCGCCGGACATCTTGACCTCGTGCTCGATCGTGCCGTCCAGGTAGAAGTACCAGTAGAAGCCGTAGTCGTAGTTGCCGACCGTGGCCCACGACGAGACGACCAGCCGGCGCTGCCGGCGGGTCTGGGCGGAGCCGTTGAAGACGTCGGTGTGCTTCCAGAGGATGCCGTGGTCCTCCTCGTGGATGCAGACCGCGTTGCGGATCTCCTGCGGCGCGCCGAAGTCGTCCGGCAGCGTGGCGTCCAGGTACGCGATCTCGCCCAGGCAGTCGCAGCCGCGTTCCAGCGAGTTGGTCCACTTGCCGAGCAGGTACTCGCCCGCGTCGAAGTACGTCTGCCAGTACCGGAACCGCGGGTCGCCGTACGGCACGACCAGTTCGGCGATCGACGCGCGGTAGGCGACCGGCCGGGCCCGGCCGGCGTCGTCCAGGCTGATCTGGTGCAGGATCAGGCCCTCCCGCGCGTCGAAGCCGACCCGCATGGACCAGCCCTGCCAGCGCAGCCGGTGGCCGTCCAGGGTGAAGCTGGGCCCTTCTGGCTGGGTGATCTCGATCGGCCGCAGGCCCTCCCGCAGGGGGCCGCGCACCGCCGGGTCGTCGTAGTCGCCGGATTCGGCAGGCACCGGACGCTGGAACTCGTCAACGACCTTGAACACCTTGCGCTCGACCAGGTCGACGTACGCGGCGACCCCGTCCACGGGGTGCGCCCAGATGTAGTCGTGCTCCCGCTCCTGGCGGAACGCCAGCACCCGGACGAACCGGCGGTGGTCGTCGCCCTGGCCGAACGCCCCCGCGGTCTGCGGCAGCGCCCGGATCTTGGTGACGTCGGTCAGGCCGCGCCTGGCCATCGCCGCCCGCCACTCCGGATCGGCGCGGACCACGTCCTCGGCCACGCCGAATTCCTCGTTGATGATCGGCAGCTGGCCGTCGGATGCGGGCTCGAGCACCCGGTGCGAGACCACCCGGCCCTCGCCGAGGGACACGACCACGTCCGCGGACCGGCCGGTCGCCACGTCGAGCAGGAACGCCCGCAGCCGCCGGTCCGGCCGCCCGGCCAGCACCTCGTCCTTGGGCGGCTCGTCCAGCCCGTAGTAGGCGAACCGGCCCGAGTCGCCGAGCAGGCCGGCCGCGGCCAGGATCTCGCGGCCGGCCAGGAATTCGGCGCCGGTCGCCGGGTCCAGCGGATGCGCGGGTACCTCCGGCGTCTGTGCCGGCCGGACCTCGGTGTCGGTCATCGGACCCCCTGGAGTTGCTGGAACGCGGCGCACCGGCCCGGTCCGGCTCCGCCCGGCGGGCCCGGTGCGGCGGGTTATTCGTCGGCGACGATCGAGCCGACCCGGTCGCCCAGGCCCGGGTCGCGCCTGACCAGCCAGATCGAGTAAAGGACGAACACCACGATGAGCCCCACGGCGACCCACGGGAACCAGTTGTACGGCTGGGGCTGCGGCGGCTTGAACAGGTAGTAGATCGGGACGGCGACCACGACTACGGCGAGGGCCGGCAGCACGACGTGCTTGATGATGTTGAACTCGGCCGGCCGGAACTTGCGGTAGTAGAACGGCAGGGCCACGTTGGCCGCGAGGTACACGAACAGGATCAGGATCGTGCCCATCGTGCTGGATTCGAAGAAGAAGTTCAGCGCGCTCAGGCTGTTGCCGTGCCCGCCGATCCAGTGGCCGAGCGCCCAGACCAGGGTGATGGCCCCGGCGATGCCGACGAAGGCGATGATGGCGTTGACCGGCGTCCGGCGGACTGGGTGGACGTAGCCGATCCAGCGCGGCAGCAGGCCTTCGCGGCCGGCGTTGAAGATCAGCCGGCACTGGGAGTTCACCGCGGCGATGAGCACGCCCAGGGTGGAGGTCAGCCCGGCCAGGTACGCGATGAAGGCCAGCCAGGCCGCCACGCTGTGGGCGACGGCGATGAACGGGATGAGGGGTGCCTCGAGCGCCGTGGCGTTGTTGTGGAAGCCGGTGACCGTGGCGTAGGACACCAGCAGATACAGGATGGCCATGAGGGCGATCGACAGGAACACGGCCCGGGGCACGTTGCGCCGCGGATTGGTAGTCTCCTCGGCCAGCGCCGCCGAGTTCTCCCAGCCGATGAACAGGTAGATGGCCAGCGGGAAGGCGAGGGCCAGGCCGCTGAAGTGGTTGGTGATGTGGCTGGGCTGGAACGGCACGGAGCTGAGGTGGCCGCCGTTCTTGATCAGCACGGCGACGGACACGACCAGCAGCACCACCAACTCGAAGGCGAAGAAGAAGCCGGCCAGCTTGGTGGACACGGCCACGCCGCGGAACATCATGAACATGGCGCCCGCGGTGAAGATGGCGGAGAAGATGATCCAGGGGATGTTCGTGCCCGTGTAGAACTGGATCATGATCGACAGGAACCCGCCGGAGATGACCAGGACCGACGAGATGGCGATGATGTACCCGGCCCCGGCCACCAGCGCGGTGGTCACCGCGCTGGTGCCGCCGAACGTCTTGCCCACGAAGGTGATGAACCCGCCGGTCGACGGCTGCGCCCGGGAGAACTGCGACAGCGTGTTGCCGAGCAGCGCGATGGCGACGGCGGCGACGAGCACGACCAGCGGCGAGGCGAGGCCGGCCGCGATCACGATCCCGGCGAAGGCGAAGTAGAAGCTGTAGGCCGGGCCGATGTTCGCCATCGTCGAGGCGGAGATGTCTACCAGGCCGAGGGCGCCGCGGTGCAGCCGCTCCGGCGATTCCGGGGCCTTGGTCTCCGAGAACGGAACGGGTCCGGCTTCGCTCATCTCCTGGCCTCCTCGCCCGGCCGCGCGGGTGCGCGGTACTGCCTGAAATTGTCGGGCGATGTGCGGCACATGGGAAGAGCCGCGACACACCCGTTATCAGTGGGGATACCGGGACGTATCCGCACCGCAGTTCGGCAAGCGCTTTCCAGCTGGGACGAAGGTAACCCCGGCAGCCCGCCGGCGCAAGGGCCCGTCAGCGCCGCGGGCTTCGGGGAAGCGTGGCGCAAGCGCTCGGTCAGCCGCGCGGCCCTCGGGGGAGCGTGCTGCCGCGCATGATCACCTCGCCGGGCACGGGGACGACGCGCGGCAGGCCCGGCGGCCGGTCGGTGAGTACCAAGCTCGCCGCCATCTCACCCATCCGCGTGAGCGGCAGCCGGACCGTGGTCAGCGGCGGCGTCACGTCACGCAAGGTCGAGATGTCGTCGAAGCCGGCCACCGCGACGTCGCCCGGTACCGAGAGCCCGGCCGCCCGCAGCCTGGCCAGCGCGCCGACCGCCATCACGTCGTTGACCGCGAACACGCAATCCGGCACTTCCGCGCCGGATGCGAGGATCGCGCTCATCGCCTCGTATCCGCCGTCCCTGGTGAACGCCGCGTGCACGATGCCCGCCGGGTCAAGGCCGATCGACCAGACAGCCAGCCCGGCGCGGAACCCCGCTACCCGGTCCTGCACGGTTATCGAGCCCCGCGGCCCGGCGAGCACGGCGAACCGGCGGTGGCCGAGCGCCGCGAGCGCCCGGGCAAGGGCGCCGGCGCCCGCGGCGTTCTCCGGCTCGATCGTGTCCACGCCGAGCAGCGGCTGCCCGACGCAGACCGCCCTGCCGCCCTGGTGGATGAACGCGGCAACTTCCGCACCCAGCGCGGTGCGAGCCGCGGCGTCGTCGGTCCTGCTGCCGATCAGGACCACCGCACGGGCACGCTGGGCCCGCATCAGCGACACGTACTCGCGCTCGCCGGCTTCGCTGGCCGCCGCCGACATGCAGACCAGCAGCTGGCTGCGGCTCGCGGCCTCGATGAGCCCGGCCGCGATCGAGGAGAAGTACGGGTCAGCGATGTCGTGCACGACCACGCCGACCATGCTGCTGTGCCCGGTGGCGACGGCCCTGGCTTGCAGGTTTGCGGTGTACCCGAGTTCGGCCGCGGCCTGATGCACCCGATGCGCCAACTCCGCGCCGACCCGGCGCTGGCCGTCGTTCACAACGCGCGACGCCGTGGTGATCGAGACCCCCGCGCGGTCCGCGACGTCCTGCAGCGTCACCCTCGTGGCCTGGTCGGTCACGGCCGCCCCTCAGACACCGCGCATGAATGTACCGATCAACGGGTTATAGGCCGTCTTCTGGTACATCCACACGATCTCTTTCAGCGGTTGACCCAGCATTTCGGATCAGCCTAACGTGGAAAGGGGTTTCCCGCAGTTCGGGGGTGACGGCACGGCGCGGAAGGGCGGATGATGGCACGCAAGGTCCTGCACGTTGCCCTGAACGGTGTCACCGGGCGGATGGGCTACCGGCAGCATCTGGTCCGGTCGCTGCTGGCCATACGCGAGCAGGGCGGTGTGCCGCTGGCCGGCGGCGGGACGGTCTACCCCGAGCCGGTCCTGGTCGGCCGCAGCGAGGCCCGGCTGCGCGAGATCGCGGAACGGCACAGCCTGCCGCGGTGGTCGACCAGCCTGGATGAGGTGCTGGCCGACCCCCGGGTCGAGGTGTACTTCGACACGCAGGTCACCAGCGCGCGGGTGGCCAGCCTGGGCAAGGCAATCGCCGCCGGCAAGCACGTCTACACCGAGAAGCCGGTGGCGGACTCGCTGGACGGCGCCACGGCACTGGCCCGCGCGGCCCGCGAGGCGGGGGTCATCAACGGCGTCGTGCAGGACAAGCTCTTCCTGCCCGGCATGATCAAGCTGCGGCGGCTGGTCCGGGACGGCTTCTTCGGCCGCGTGCTCTCGGTGCGGCTCGAGTTCGGCTACTGGGTGTTCGAGGGCGACCAGATCCCGGCGCAGCGGCCGTCCTGGAACTACCGCGCCGCCGAGGGCGGCGGGATCGTGCTCGACATGTTCCCGCACTGGCACTACCTGCTGGAAAACCTGTTCGGCCCGGTCACGGCCGTGTATGCGCGGCAGGCGACGCACCTGCCGCGGCGCTGGGACGAGGCCGGGGCACCGTACGACGTGACCGCCGGCGACGGGGCGTATGCGGTGCTCGAGCTGTCCGGCGGCGTGATGGCCTCGGTCAACGCGTCCTGGGCGGTCCGGGTCAACCGGCGGGAACTGCTCGAGGTGCAGGTCGACGGGACGCACGGCAGCGCGGTCGCCGGGCTGCGGCATTGCGCGGTGCAGCACCGGTCCTGCACGCCGCGCGCGGTCTGGAACCCGGATCTGCCCGACCCCGTCGACTACCCGGCGCAGTGGACCGACGTCCCGGATAACGCCGAGTTCGACAACGGGTTCAAGGTCCAGTGGGAGCAGTTCCTGCGCGCGGTCGCCGAGGGCACGCCGCTGCCGTGGAACCTGGCCGAGGGCGCCAGGGGAGTGCAGCTGGCCGAGCTGGCGCTGCAGTCCTCGGCCGAGGGCCGCCGGGTCGGCGTGCCGCCGCTGACGGCGACATGACTCCCGCGATCTCGCTGCCCGGGCGCCCCGAGCCGCTGCCGGTTGCCGACCCCGGCTGGGAACGCGGGTACCCGCCCCCGGTGTCGCGGAGCGTGTACGCCGCGGCCCACGTCGCGGCGACGCCGGACGGGGAGATCGACTGGGAGTCCACGGTCGGCTTCAGGGACTTCCTGTGGGACCACGGGTTCGGGGTCGCAGAGGCGATGGA
>Ga0209169_10002656_pt1 | contig 10707 bp, 11 predicted proteins | sample HubBroMetageWRM4_FD_188346 | JGI IMG/M metagenome (GOLD analysis project Ga0209169, IMG submission 188346) | Warmed soil microbial communities from the Hubbard Brook experimental Forest, New Hampshire - Hubbard Brook CCASE Soil Metagenome WRM 4... | ecosystem: Environmental > Terrestrial > Soil...
ATCGGCCTGCACATTCTGCGTTTCGAGCCACAGAGCCGGACCACCGTTTTGTTCGCTGTAGATGGCGAAGGTGATGCCAATCGTTCCGGAAAGCGTCTTCCCGTTATCATCGGCGGCTTTACCCGAGAAGGGGATCAGTGTCGGGACGACCTGAGCCGAAGTCTGGGCCTGTGCATCGGCCCATGGGCAAGCAGACAAAGCTGCCAAGATTACGAGCACGTATCCGACAAATGTTTTCATAGCCTTCCGCCCCCTGTTTGGCCGTTGAATCTCGGCTCTACTTGGGATAACGGAAAGTGGCGGGGAAAGACGACACGGGCTTCAAATCGCTTGGGAAATTTTTATCGAGGTCAAATGCAAATGTTCGGAGTGGTGCGTTTTCGCTTACGCGCTGGGCCGGGTGAGCGGGAGATCCCTCACTTCGCCTGAAGTGCGGCTCCGCTCGCGATGACGCCCCATAAAGTTGGCATTCGAACTGCGGCACTACCCGAATGTTGCAGGAAATTGCTTTCAATTGGACGACCGGCCTTGTGGCTGACTTTTCCGCAGGCAAACGCTCTACAATGTTGCCAACAATGGCAAATCCGGGCCATTGCCCGCAGTCCGAGCCGGCAAATACTATGCAGGCTGTAACCTGGCGACGGCGCAAATGTAGGCGTTAGCCGGGTTCGGAACGAAACAGGCATGATTTGCATCTAACCAACCCAGAATGGATGCTTCGGGTCGAAGGCCTGAAGAAAGTTTTCCGGTCCGGCGAATCGGACCTGGTGCTCTTTGAGAATCTATCGTTTACGGTGAAGCAGGGAGAAATGCTGGCCATCGTGGGCGAGTCGGGGGCTGGGAAGAGCACGCTTTTGCATATTCTTAGCGCTCTGGATCGGGCTTCGGCGGGTGACGTATACTGCGCCGGCTTGCACCTGAATTCTCTGTCCCAAGATGAAGCTGCGGACTTTCGCAATCGCGAAACCGGCTTCGTTTGGCAGTTTCACTACCTGCTCCCGGAATTTTCCGCCGCCGAAAACGTCGCCATGCCGCTTTTGCTGCGCGGAAAGACCTGGCAGCAGGTTGAGCCGGAGGCGCAGCGCTGGCTCCGCGAAGTTGGACTCGAGCAGCGGGCGCATCACCGATCGGGAGAGCTTTCGGGCGGGGAGCAGCAGCGTGTGGCCCTAGCACGGGCGCTTATTACCGGTCCCAAGCTGTTGTTAGCCGACGAGCCGACCGGCGACCTGGACGGCCATACGGCGGAGGCGGTTTTCGAGTTGATCTCCAGGTTGCACCGCGAACATCAGCTGACATCGCTGATTGCGACGCATAATTTGCAGTTCGCGCGGCGCTGCCATCGCGTCCTGAAATTGCAGCGTGGACGGGTGGATGAGATTGCGCCGGAGTCGCTGCCGGCGTGAAAACAAACTTTAACTCGAAGGGAACTCGAATGAGTTCCTTCGGTAACGTGATTAAAGAGTTTCAGAACGGGTTCTCTTCTTGGGATTGAGCGCTGTTTGATTGCATAATCTAGAAATAAGAGATAAAGATAAAGAAGACAATTTGACGAGGTAAGTTTGAGGGGCAAGATCCTAAGAAGCAGGGTTCAAGGGTAGGGTCGGGCAGGCACGTTCTTCTCGACCGGGAAGGTCCAGGGGGAAGGGCATTTATGTTCGAACGTTATACGGAGAAAGCCAGGCGCGTCATCTTTTTCGCACGCTACGAGGCCAGCCAGTTCGGCTCGCCTTACATCGAGACTGAGCATCTCCTGCTGGGACTTCTGCGCGAAGACAAGGCCCTGACCAATCGTTTTCTGCGCTCCCATGCCTCGGTCGAATCCATTCGCAAGCAGATCGAGGGACACACCACGATCCGCGAGAAAGTTTCTACTTCTGTTGATCTTCCGCTATCGAACGAGTGCAAGCGCGTGCTTGCCTATGCGGCGGAAGAGGCTGAGCGGCTGTCGCATCGGCACATTGGCACCGAGCATTTGCTTTTGGGTTTGCTAAGGGAAGAGAAGTGCTTTGCCGCCGAGATTCTGCACGAGCGCGGCTTGCGGCTTTCGACGATCCGCGAAGAATTGGCCCGGACGACCCAGGAAAAAACTCAGCCGGCGCGGCAGCGTGAGTCTTCGTTGCTCGCGGAGTTTTCCCGCGACCTGACTCAGGCCGCGATGGATTCGCAACTCGATCCACTGGTTGGGCGCGAGGGCGAAGTTGATCGCGTGATTCAGATTCTCTGCCGCCGGACGAAGAACAATCCCGTGCTGATTGGCGAGCCGGGCGTTGGCAAGACCGCTATCGTCGAGGGACTGGCGCAGCGAATTGCTGATGGCGAAGTTCCATCGTTTCTGGCCGACAAACGCATTCTGGCGCTCGATCTATCGCTCATCGTGGCCGGCACGAAATATCGCGGGCAATTTGAAGAGCGGCTGAAGACGATCATGAAAGAGTTGATGGAGAATCAGAACTCCATCATCTTCATCGACGAGTTGCATACGCTGGTGGGTGCGGGATCGGCGGAAGGCTCGCTGGACGCAGCTAACATTCTGAAGCCTGCGCTTTCGCGCGGCGAGATTCAGTGCATCGGCGCAACCACGCCGGGTGAATACCGCAAGTCGATTGAAAAAGATCGATCGCTTGAGCGCCGATTCCAGGCGGTGAAGGTTCCGCCGCCGAATGAGACGGACGCGATCAAGATTCTGTTTGGGATCAAAGACCGCTACGAAAAATTTCACGCCGTCACCTACACCGACGACGCCATCAACTTTGCGGTCTCACATTCGAACCGTTATATTCCCGACCGCTTCCTGCCCGACAAGGCGATCGATCTGGTGGACGAAGCCGGAGCGCGCGTCAAGCTGCGCCAGACTTCGCTGCCCGAAGAGATCACCGAAGTGCAAAAGCGCATCAAGTTCATCGTCCATCGCATGGAGAATGCCATCGCGAACCATGAGTTCGAGAAGGCGCGCTTCTACTCCGACGAAGAACGCAAAGAGCGCGAAAACCTGCGCGCTCTTCGCGAAAAATATCATCTCGACGAGTCTTCGACCGGAGTTGTAAACCGCGAAGACATCGAAGACGTTGTCTCGCGCTGGACCGGCGTGCCCGTTACTTCGATCAAAGAAGAAGAGACGCAGAAACTTCTGCGCATCGAAGAAGAGCTGCACAAGCGCATCATTTCGCAGGATAAGTCGATCAGCGCGCTGGCTCGCGCCATTCGCCGCTCACGGGCTGGACTAAAGAATCCGAACCGGCCGATCGGCTCGTTCCTGTTTCTCGGACCTACGGGCGTCGGCAAGACAGAAGTCGCGCGCACGCTGGCGCAGTTCATGTTCGGCACGGAAAAGGCTTTGGTCCGCTTCGACATGTCTGAGTTTATGGAGAAGCATTCGGTCTCGAAGCTGATCGGCTCGCCTCCGGGGTATGTGGGCTACGAAGAGGGCGGACAGCTTACCGAGCGCGTGAAGCGAGCGCCTTACAGTGTTGTGCTGCTCGACGAAATCGAGAAGGCGCATCCGGATGTATTCAACATCCTGCTGCAGGTTTTTGAAGACGGCCAGCTGACCGACGGTCTCGGCAACACGGTCGACTTCAAGAACACGATCATCATCATGACGTCGAACATCGGCGCGCGGCATTTGCAGCGCCGGGAAGGCCTGGGATTTGCGTCGACCAAGGAAAACGACATCGCCGACAAGGTCGAAGAGCTGGTCAAGAACGAAGTCAAGCGAACGTTCAATCCGGAGTTCCTCAACCGTCTGGATGAAATCATCATCTTCATGGCTCTGAGCGAAGGCGATTTGATCCAGATTCTTGAGTTGATGGTCAACCAGCTCAACGCAAACCTAGCGCAGAAGTCGATCACGGTTACGGTTGCGGACGAAGCCAAGCGCTGGATCCTCAACCAGACACTCACCGACCGCAGCTATGGCGCGCGTCCGCTGCGCCGCGCGTTGCAGAAGTACATCGAAGACCCGCTGTCGGAGGCGCTGATTCAGGGCACCATCACCACGCGTCCGGCGTTCATCGAGGTCTTCCTCGACGGCAACAAGCTCTTCTACCGCCCGGTGGATTCGGAAAAGGCGGAGGGCGTGCTGCTGTACGAGAATTAGGACAGTCAGCTTTCAGCTATTAGCCGTCAGCATAGTGCTGGCGGCTTTTGCTTTCTATGGCAGTTAGCATCTTGCTGATCGCGGATCGCCATAAAGCGCACTTGGCTATTTCCGGCGATTCCCGCCGCGTCCTGTACAATTTTCTTGTGAGTCTTCGCTTCAAGATGAGGCTGGCAGCATTTGTTGTCGTGCTGTCGGTGGTCGCGTGGGCTGAGCCGGTTTCGCAACTTAAGCCTACCGGGTATGTCAACGACTTCGCGCACGTCCTCAATCCGGCCACCGCCAGCCAGATCGAAGATCTCTGCCATCAGGTTGACGAAAAAGCACACGCGCAGATCGCGCTGGTCACCATCAATAGCCTTGATGGCTCCGACATCGAAAGCTATGCCGTCGACCTTTTCAAGCAGTGGGGCATTGGCAGCAAAGCGAGCGACCACGGCGTTCTGATTCTCTACGCTATTGGCGATCACCGTGCCCGCATTGAAGTGGGATACGGCCTCGAACCGATTTTGCCCGACGGCAAGACCGGAAGCTTCCAGCGCGAAGCCATTCCGCTGATGCGCGGCGGCGATTACAACCAGGCGTTGCTGCTGGTCACCAGCCGGGTTGCGGATGTGATCGCGACCGATGCCGGAGTTCAGCTCACGAACGCTCTTCCGCGCGCGCCCGCACAGGAGCGGCCCGAAGGGAGTTCCGGCGGAGTCTCGATTTTTGGGATTATCGTTTTTGTCGTCATCGCTCTGGTGGTTCTTCTTACGCCGCTGCGCACGCTTCTTTTCTGGTTTTTATTTTCCGGTGGTTTTGGTGGAGGAGGCGGCGGATTCGGTGGCTTCGGGGGCGGTGGTGGCGGAGGAGGGTTCGGAGGCGGCGGGGGTGGTGGCTTTGGCGGTTTTGGTGGAGGCAGCTCCGGCGGTGGAGGGGCGAGCAGCAGTTGGTAGGAACGATTGAAGACCGGATCAAGATCGGATGAGAAAGTCGTCAGGGAAAGATTCCTCACATGAACGAGCAAATTGATTCTAAGGCCCAGGAATTTGCGAAGCGCTGCCGCGAGGCTGCCGGATCGAACGTCGAGGCGATCATTCTCTTCGGTTCGGCCGTGTCGGGTGATTTTCACCCCGGACTTTCCGACATTAATCTTTTTTGTCTGCTGCGCGATGGCTCGTTTTCGGCGCTGCAGGCCTTAGCGCCCGTTGCGCAGTGGTGGAGTTCGCAGAAACAACCGCCGCCGCTCTGCATGACGCGCCACGAACTGGAACGCTCCACCGATGTTTTCACCATTGAGTTGCTGGATATGATCCAACATCATCGCGTTTTATTTGGCGAAGATGTGCTGAGCGGGCTGCATATTTCGACGCATCTGCATCGCGTGCAGGTGGAATATGAGCTTCGCGAAAAACTCCTCCTGCTGCGCCAGCATTTGCTGCTCGCCGCCGGAAAAGATTCGCGGCTGTGGGATGTGCTGCTGCACTCCGTGCCGTCATTCGCCACGCTTTTTCGCCACGCATTGATCGCGCTTGGCAGCGATGCGCCGCCCGGCCGGCGCGATGCCGTGCACGCGCTGGCGAAGCGGGTCGCTTACGATCCGTCCGCCATGCAGCAGATCCTGGATGTGCGCGAGCGGCAGACGGAGCAGAAAAAATTAGATGTCAAAGATCTTTGCGCGCGCTACCTGACGGCTATTGAAAAGGTCGCATCGGTCATCGATGAGGCTCTGGAGTCGACACACGAGCATTAGCGATTTGTGAGCACACGAAATACAACTGCGAGAGATTGAGATTAAATACGAAGCTTCCGAGGAGCACTTATGGGCAAAGGATTGATTGCTTTAATCGTTGTGGTGGTCGTGATCGGGCTGATTGTGGCCGTATTTTTTGGGCAATACATCGGTACCAAGAACACTCTGGTGCAAAAGAATGAAGCCGTGAAGGCCGCGTGGTCGCAGGTGGATATTGTTTTGCAGCGCCGCGCTGACTTGATTCCTAACCTGGTGGAGACTGTGAAAGGCTACGCGCAGCAGGAGCAGACGGTCTTCGGCGATATCGCCAAAGCGCGTTCGGCCCTGCTTTCGGCGGGAACGCCGCAGCAAAAAATCGCCGCCAACGGCCAACTCGACGGGGCGCTGGGACGCTTGCTGCTCGTCGTGGAAAATTATCCGCAACTGAAGTCGAACGAAAATTTCCTGCGCCTGCAGGATGAACTTGCCGGCACGGAGAACCGCATCGCGGTCGAGCGCAAGCGCTACAACGATACCTTGCAGGACTACAACACCTACGTGCAGCAATTTCCTGCCAGCCTCTTCGCGTCCTGGGCAGGATTCAAGGCAAACGATGCCTATTTCCAGGCAACTGAAGCGTCGCGGCAGGTACCGAGCGTGAATTTCTCGAAGCCGGCCACGGCGCCGGACGGCAATCCTCAGCCTGCACCAGCGCACTAATTCAACTGAGACATTCGATCGTTACTCAGCCGCTGGCGTCCGCCGGCGGCTTTTCTTTTTTGGGGCGATGCGGTTTCCAGCGATTCGGGCCAGAGATGATCCATAGTCGCGGATGGTTTTGGGCAATGCGCGGCTGTAGATGAACTGGCCTTCGCGGTGGGATTCGATCAGCTTGGCGTCGCCCAGAATTTTCAGATGATGGGAGATGGTGCCGGGCGTCAGTCCATATTTTTCGACGATTTGGCCGCAAAACATTGCATCGCAGGCCGAAATCGACTCGTAAATGCGCAGCCGCGTGGGGTCGCCGAGGGCGCGGGACACCCTGACCATCTCTTTTTTGTTCACAGTAAAGATGTTACTTCCAGCGAAGCAGAGCTTCAAGAAAAATGCGACCAGACAATTTGATAGTCATCAAAGTGTACAAGTAAGAATAAAACGGGTTGCGCGGATTGCGGCCTTTTCTAATCCCGAAAGGAGTCTTTATGGCGAAACGTTTTGACGGCAAGGTTGTGGTGATTACCGGCGGCAATAGTGGCATCGGGCTGGCTACGGCGCAGTTGTTTTATAAAGAGGGCGCGATGGTCGCCATCTCGGGGCGCGATCAGAAAACGCTCGATGAAGCGGCAAAGGCCATTGGCGCGGGGACGCTTGCGGTCCGGGCCGATGTGGCCAAACTAGCGGACATCGACAACTTTTATTCCCAGGTCGCGGGGAAGTTCGGCAAATTTGATGTCGTCTTCGCCAACGCCGGCATCGCGAAGTTTGCGCCGGCTTCTGATACCACCGAGCAGTTTTTCGATGAGACCTTCGACATTAATGTGAAGGGCCTTTATTTCACATTGCAGAAGGCGCTGCCGCATCTCAATGACAAGGCCGGAATTGTATTGAATTCTTCCGTCGTGAGCACGAAGGGCAGTCCCGGAACCAGCGTCTATTCGGCCAGCAAGGCGGCCGTCCGTTCGCTGGCGCGCACTTTTGCGGCGGAGCTTGTCGATCGTGGAATCCGCGTTAACGTCGTCAGCCCAGGGCCGATCTATACGCCGATCCTGCACAAAGGTGGCATGCCGCAAGCCGGCATCGACCAGTTTGCCGAGAACGTGAAGGGGCGCGTGCCGATGAAGCGGTTTGGCACTCCCGAGGAGATCGGCCACGCAGTTTTGTTTCTCGCCAGCAGCGAGGCGTCATACATAACAGGCGTGGACCTCAATGTTGATGGCGGATTCGGCCAGCTTTAATCGGCCGGATTCTAACCGGTGAAGATTTGCGACTTTTCGTGCGGGTTGAAAATCCTAAGGCTATGCCAAAAACCGTTATCCAGAAAATCAATCTCGCCGAAAAGTTTTCCAGCTTTGCCGATTACTACAAGCCGCGCATCGCCGCCGAGCTTAACGGTCAGATGGTGAAGCTGGTGAAGTTCGACTCGCCTTTCGTCTGGCATCATCACGATCACGAAGACGAGATGTTCCTCGTGGTGAAGGGCCGCTTCAAGATGGAGTTCAAAGAGCAGGACGGCCGCGAGCGTCACGAATGGATTGAAGAGGGCGAGTTCATCGTGATGCCGCGCGGTACCGAGCACCGTCCGGTTGCCGAACAGGAATGCTGGATCGTGCTCTTCGAACCCGCGTCCACGCTGAACACCGGCAACGTGACGAATGAGCGCACGGTTGCGAAGTTGCAGCACGTGTAAAGGGTCGCGAAAAAGCTTCATCCAAACAGGCTGCCGTTGGTGTTGAACGTTCCGCCGCTGTAGAGGCCAGAGCCCGGCTGAGAAGCCGTGTACGCCTGTTGCGCCGTGGCCTGAATTTCTTCGAGGAGTTGCGCCAGCGGTCCGGGCTGCGTGCTGTTCTCTGAGTTGCTGCTCGGTGCGAATAGATTCGTCGGCGAGTTGCTGGTCGCGGCCTCGATGCCAAAGCCGCTGTCTTGCCCAGGAGCGGCTGTCACCGCCTCATCCGCCAGCGTGCTGAAGAGACTATTTTGCGCAGGCTGGCTCGACGCAGGGTCGTTCGACGTATCTGCGCTGACCAGCGGGCTGGTTTCGGTGAGTACTGACGTTAGAGTGGTTGGGATTGTGGTAAGCAAATTGGCCGCGCTGGAGAGCGCAGGATTTTCCAACGCCTGATTTTGCAGGGATTCAGCGAGCACCTGCGTATCTTCGGAAAACTGATCGAGTTCCGTCTGCACATCCGCCGTGCTTAAGGCGGAGAAGTTGCTGTTGATGCCGGCAATCGACATGAGGAACCTCCTCGATGAAGCGCGCAGCAATCCTCGCCGGAGAGAATGCGGCGCGATTGCCTACACGGAACGAAGGATTGCGGTCTTTTGACGGGCATAGATATATTCGCCATCGGCAGATGGGGACAGAACTTTAACCCGCCCCGACTGCCGACTGCGACCCCATTGAGGCTTGTCTAAATTCAAAATGAGAAACACATACGTGGCGAAATTTCTCGGCGTGTAAGAGAATGAAGATATGCAGGTTACCGTTTACTCCGCCGCCTGGTGCCCGGACTGCCGCGAGGCCAAGCGCTTTCTGACCAAGCACAATATTCCCTTCCAAGAGATCGATATCGAAAACACCCCCGGCGCTGCTGACGAGGTCGTCAAGCAGACCGGCAAACGAGCCATCCCCCAGTTTGTGATCGATGGCCAATGGGTGCAGCCTTACATTCCCGGCAAGGGCTTTCTTTATGCGGAAATGGCTAAGCGCTTGGGAATCAAGGACCTGTAGATCGTGCCTCGGTGGAGTTCCGCCTTTACGAATTTCTAACTATCCCTCGTACATCCCCTTCGGTACCGTGGCAAAGCCGCGCCAGACGGGCGAAGATACACAATCCAAGTGCTCAGCGATTGCGCATAGTTGTGCAACTTACTGAAACAGAAACACTTGGATCGAGTACCGAGGCGCCACTTCGACACTCATGCCCGCTGAACCTAACGAAATCAAGACCGAACTCTCAAGCGAAATCCGGAACGAAGTCCAGGACGAAGTAAAAACCGGCGACCCGTCGTCCGGCGCTCCGAAGGCGTATCAGGATCCCAGCCCTGTCTGCGACCATTGGCAGCAGATGATGCAGGCGGTCCTCGGCTTTGTCATGCTGGTGGGCGCGCTGGCTCTGGTTCATTATTACGGGCCACGAGCCGCCGAATCTGCTCCGCCGGATGATCAAAGCGAAGTCCTGCAGAAGCAGATTCACGAGCTGACGTCCGAGGTCGAGCAGCTTAAGCGGCAGGAGGCGATGCCTGCCGTCGTGCTCAACCGCTACCGCAATTCGATTGGATATATCTATGGGGTGTACCAGGTTGGATTTCCGAACCAGCGCCCGGAGGTTCGCGCCCGTGTCTCCGGCACAGGATTTCTTGTGGGCAACGGACTGCTGGCCACGAACCGGCATGTCGCCGAGCCGTGGTATGGCGACTCCGATTCGCAAAAGCTGATCGATCAAGGCGCGACGGCGATGCTGGAAAGTCTGGTTGTCTTTTTTCCCGGATCGCCCACGCCGGTCACACTTTCTCCAGCAGCGGTTTCAAAAACTTCTGATCTTGCGATTCTGCGCGCGGAAGATTCTGAGGTACTCCGTGGGCTTGCCGTGTTGCCGCTGGCGAAATCGCCTAGCGCTCCGGGAGAGCACGTCACGGTGATCGGATATCCCATGGGCATTGCCGGCATGGTGGCGAAGTCGCCGAATGGAATTTACGAGCGCCTCGCCTATCGCCACAATGACATCAACGCTGCCGCGGAACTCGCGGCGCTTTCGCTCATTCGTCCGTCAGCCACCTGGGGACATCTTGGTGACGTTGTCGGCGACAAGCTCATCTACGATGCGCCCACCGCGCACGGCGGCAGCGGCGGTCCGGTTTTCAACTCCAAGGGAGAAGTGATCGGCGTCAACTCGGCTTACATGGACGGCTTCTCTGGCGGGACGCTGGGCGTGTCGGTGGAGTCGCTGCGTCCGCTGTTGCAGGAAGCGCAGAAGCCGCGGTAGGCGCGTCCAATCACTGAGCCACCGTGGATGTCTTCTCGCGGAATATCGCCCAAAGATGGCAATTAGCATGGATCTCTTCGGGATGATTTTGACGTAACAACCTCTGGACTTCAACAGCCCGCGGGTCGTACTTGAACGCTAGTTCAGACGTCATCAAACAACGTGGGAGTATTTCCGAAGAGTTCGTCCAGGAA
>Ga0209169_10002657_pt1 | contig 10707 bp, 8 predicted proteins | sample HubBroMetageWRM4_FD_188346 | JGI IMG/M metagenome (GOLD analysis project Ga0209169, IMG submission 188346) | Warmed soil microbial communities from the Hubbard Brook experimental Forest, New Hampshire - Hubbard Brook CCASE Soil Metagenome WRM 4... | ecosystem: Environmental > Terrestrial > Soil...
TCGCCGCCTGCGCTTGCGCGTTGCTGGTGGAAACGGGGAGGTGGGCCGACGTCGCGGCGACGGCGGCGAAGACGGCCGCGAGGAGAGTCACGACGGGTTTTTCAACCGGCGCGGGCACCACTCCGCGCTAGACAGGCAGCGAAGGGTAGGGTAACATACCGTTTTGTCCAAGGAGCCGAAACCGGTTTGGGCGCGTAGCTCAGCGGGAGAGCATCCGCTTCACACGCGGGGGGTCGCTGGTTCGAGCCCAGCCGTGCCCACCATCCGAGTCGGCGGATACCGGTCTTGGCGCTGTAGCTCAGTTGGTTAGAGCGTCGCCCTGTCACGGCGAAGGTCGTGGGTTCGAGCCCCATCAGCGTCGCCATCTTGGTCGAGCGCATCGCAAGGGAGCGGTGCGCTCGACGACCATCGGGCCAAGGTAGCTCAGTCGGTAGAGCACGCGCCTGAAAAGTGCGGTGTCGCCAGTTCGATTCTGGCCCTTGGCACCATTGAATATAAGAGCAGAGGTCTCGCCGCTTGGCGAGACCTCTGCTTAATCCGAGGAAGTCGGATCGCTACGCGCGCAACGTTCGGTTGAGGAAATCGATCGTGCGGTTCCAGGCGGTTTCCGCATGCTCGGGATGATAGTGACCCAAACCGCCCTGGCCGAGCTCGCCGGTATTGTAGAAGCCATGTTTGGCGTCGTAGCGATAGAACTCGTGCGCGACGCCCGCGGCATCGAGCTTGCGTTCGATTGCGTCGACGCCTTCGAGATTGAAGTGGCTGTCTTCGGCTGCCCAGTGGCCTTGAATCGGAACCGCGATCGCGGCTGGATCGCCCGCGTCGGCCGGTGCGTAACCGTACCAAAGGCTGGCGGCATCGAACTCGCGGCCGTGCATAACGCTCAACATCGCTAACGCCCCACCCATGCAGAAGCCGACCACGCCGACCTTCTTTGCACCCTGCTCGCGAAGGTAGCGCGCGGCGCCCGGCAAGTCTTGGCCGGCGGCGTCGGCAAAATCGAGGCCTCCCATCAAGTGATTGGCTTCATCGCCAGTCGCCGCGGTGCGTCCGCGGAAGAGATCCGGTACCAGCACGTTATAGCCGTGCGAAGCAAGCCGATCAGCTGTCGCCTTGATGCGATCGTCGACGCCCCACCATTCCTCGATGAGGACGACACCGGGCGCGCCAGCCCTACTTGGAGCCGCGGCGAAATATCCGGGCGCGGTCTTCCCGTCGGGTCGAACGAACTCGATCGAAGCACCCATCAGGGGCGTCCTGCGACCGTTACTTCCTCGGCATCTTGCCGATCGAGATTTGCGCTACGCTCGTCGGCCAGCCATTGGTTGGCTGCGCGCATGTCGTTCGGATTCACACGCGCGGTGAACCATGCGTAGAGCGACTCGTCGGTGGGATGCTCTTGCAAGGCTCGATCGAACTCGGCGCGTGAGATCTTCCATCGCTCTAACATCCCCATATCCATCGGGCACGGATAGATGTAATCGTGGATCGTTCCGGCCGCCGAGGCGCGACCTTTGTCGGCCGCCCGCAGCAGCCAGAGTGCGTCGCCGATGGCCTCGCGTCCACGGCGCGGAAAAGTCTTTTCGTCTCGAAAGTCGGTAGGCATGCGCCCCATAAGGCGCTCGCGTGCGAGCGGGTTGCACGAACAACCCAGCGAACGGTGGGCGTGATGGAAGCCTCAACGGCCTTGCCGCGCCACGAGCCGCGATGGCATGCGTCGCTGGCGGTTTTAGCCGCGATAGCACTCTACATCACGCTCCCCCCGAAGCTGATCATCGGGCCCGTATGGATCGCTCCGCTTCTCGTCCTGGCGCTGTTGATTCCGCTTTCGATTTTGACGCCCCACCGTCACCGCGAAACGCGGCAAAGCCGTTTTTGGAGCATCTTGCTGATAGCGATCGTGACCTTTTTCAATCTCGCGTCGGTGTTGCTGCTGGTCGCAAGCCTGTTTCATCCGGAAAAGGGCGCGACACACTCCGCCGGACTGCTGTTGCGCTCCGGGGCGCAGATCTGGGCCACGAATATCTTGGTCTTTTCGCTCTGGTACTGGGAGCTCGATGGCGACGGCCCCGAAGCGCGGGCGCACGCCAGCGCCGCAACCGAGTGTAAAAATGCCGACTTCCTCTTTCCGCAGATGCAGATGGCGATTTCGGGCGCTGGGCAGACCGCATACTCGTGCATCGATCCGCTCTGGAAGCCTCAGTTCTTGGACTATTTCTACCTCTCGTTTACGAACTCGACGGCTTTCAGTCCAACCGACACGATGCCCCTCAGCCGCTGGTCAAAAGTCCTGATGACCTTTGAGGCAATCATTTCGTTGATGACCATCGCAATCGTGCTAGCCCGGTCGATTAATGCCATCACCTAGGTGTCCTTTTCTTGGGACGCCAGAACTCTAGCCTTGGTGCAGGCTGTCGTAGGATGCGGTACGGGGGTGCGCGAAGCGATGGGTCGCTCGGGTGCGGGTATGATGTAATGGCAGCCTGCGACCTTCCCAAGGTTGATGCGTGGGTTCGATTCCCACTACCCGCTTTGCCATTTGAGCACGAAGTTCGCCGAGCCGACTGGCGCATAGGAATAACCATGGCCCAAACCTTATCGACCTTGTCGCTGCGCAATCTCCACGACGTGTTCGGCGAGATTGACCCCGTGCGTCGGCGCGCAGCGGCCGACGAAATCTACGACGAAGACGTAGTGTTCTACGATCCTAACGGCGGCATTTACCGCGGCCGCGACGAGATCGACCACATCGCAGGCGTGATCAAGGCGACGCATCCGGACTTCGAATATCAGCCGATCTCCCCACCTGAGGAACTGGGCGATGGCTGTCGGGTTCGGTGGGTATCGGGCAGTCCTGGTAAGCCGCCGGCTTATGCCGGAACCGATTTTATCATCGTCCGCGACGGCAAGATTACCGCCATCTATCTCTTCTTTGACGAGCTCCCCTAAAAGCGGGCCTGCCGAAGCAGGCCCGGTGAGATACGTCTACTTGGAACCCGAGGGCGCGCTAAGCGCCTCGCCGATTGCCGTACCCGGTACGATATCTGGAGAGAATGAGCGTTTGGGATTGCCGCCCTCACTGTAGTTCCACACGTTCAAGCGGCTCGAACAGTCGAGGTTGCCGGCGATCACGGCATTCTCTTTGCGCGTCGTTCCGCCGATGAACGGCTGGGACACGTCCATATAGTCCGAGCTTCCCGAACAGTTGTCCGTAAGGCGCGTCGTGCGAACGGGGGTTACGGATGAACCTGAAACGGTGACGCGAATTATCGCCGAAGTGAAACCGCCCTGATATCCCTGATCGGTCGCCGCGATGTAAGAACCGTCCCATTGAACTCCGGCGGGGAAGCCGATGGAAAGTCCGTTAAGCAGCGTAAACTTGCTGCGACCGGCGGGTAACTCATCGAAGGTGCTACCGAACGAGGTGTTGGTGCCCTCAACAAACAGATTGCCCTTTGGATCGTAGGCTCCAGGCCAGGCTAACGTGAGATTCGGGTCGGCGTAATTCGTCTGCGTTCCATTCAAGCCGCCGGAGAAAATATCGATGCCGCCGGGTCCGTAACTTGGGCCATTGAAGTCCGAGACGGCGATGTTACCGGTTGTCGGATCGACGGAGCAGCCGATCGGAAAGCCGTAACTGTCCGTCGCGGTCGCGATCGGCGTCGTTCCGCCATGCGCGAATTCGTATACCATTGCGCTACCGAGATCCGTGATGTAGACGTTGTCTTTTCCGTCAATGCACTGACCGTAAGGTGCCGAAAAGCCCATGATCTGCCCGAACAGCTTGCCGGCCTTTTTGCGATAGTCATAAACGTCGACCAACCCGGCCGATCCGTCGGAAACGTAGAGAAGCCACTTTTTACCGGCATCGGGCAACATCCACGATTTGTGGTGATTGAGATGACGCTCCGGCACGGTGTGCGCGCGGTTGGTCATTGCGAACGTTTTTGCGTCGAATCGCAGCTCGTGCGAAGCCTGCGCCGGCGCCGCGGGAACTGCGCCATCGATAGACGGTGAGTTACCGGCGTTGCAGCCGGCGAGCAATGTGCTAGCCGCAACGGCGCCCAGCGCATAACTAGCCAATGGTTTCAAGGCCAAGAGAATGCTCCTTATCGGTCCGTAGTGTGGAGAAAACTCGCTACGTGAAGTGAAGCGGGTGTCTCTTTGGTTTCTTTTGATGCCGAATAAATCCCCGCTGTTTTATCGATTGCATGTGCATGCGGCTCGTACACGTAAGCAAGATAAGCGATGGCACTCGGCTTTCCGTAAAAGCAAATGCAACGCGCGCCGTGTTTGGGCTTTAATGCGACCTGCCTCGTGCCGTGAATCTATGCTGCGGTTAGCATATTTGTTTGCGCAGTTGCGATTCTTGTTACCGCATTTACACATGAAGGGTCGGTCTGCGATCGTGCGGCTATACCGCGATGAAAGCCTGTCAACGAGTTGTGATCGCGATATACTGTGGCACGGCGGCTCTAACGCGTCGATAAAAGGGGCGGCCGGAGGAGCGAAAAGGGGACTCCTCGGAGGCGGGGAACCGCAACGATGCCACGCGCCAAACGTGTTCAAAGGCAGCGAAACGGAATGAGCCGAAGCGAGGGGTACCCGTGTGGCGTTTCTCGGCGACGTAGCCAAGTGGTAAGGCAGGGCTCTGCAAAAGCCCCATTCGGCAGTTCGAATCTGCCCGTCGCCTCAAGCATCTCTTAATGACGCGCGTCGCGGTAATCGGCGCCGGCGCGATTGGCGGGTTCGTCGCCGCCGCATTAGCGAAAGCCGGCGTAGCGGTGGTCGTCGTCGCCCGCGGCGAGCACGCGGCTGCTATCAAGCGGAACGGGCTTCACGTTCACAGCGATCTCGGAGCGTTTACGGCGACGGTCGAAGTCACCGAGGATTTGCGGACCGTCGACGCCCCGTTCGATTTTCTCTTGCTGGCGTTCAAGGCGCATCAATGGCCGGGCGTACTAAGCATGCTTGCGCCACGTGCCGGCTGCGCGACGCCCCTCGTGACGATGCAGAATGGCCTGCCGTTTTGGTTCGTGCGCGACCCGGCGCTCGAGAGTGTCGACCCGCACGGAGCGATCGGCCATCTCTTTCCCGACACGCAAGTGATCGGCGGCGTCGTGCACGTCTCCGGCCGAATCCTGGCGCCGGGTCGCGTGCATCAAACCGGCGGGTTGCGCTATATCTTCGGCGATCCGGGCGGCGGCTGCGGCGCGCGCTGCAGCGAGCTCGTGCAGCTGTTTGCGCGCGCGGGTTTGGCAGCCGAGGCGGATTCCAACATTCGCGAGACGGTCTGGTTGAAGCTGGTCAACAACGTTGGCTTGAATGCCGTCAGCGTCTTGCGGCGGATGACGATCAAACCAATGCTGGAAGATACGGATTCGCGCTCGGCGGTACGGCGCCTGATGATTGAGGGGCTACGCGTCGGCCAAGCGATGGGCGTCGTGAGCGAAGTCGACGTCGATGCGCGGATTGCGTATGCCGCCCGGCTCGATGACGTGAAGACCTCGATGCTGCAGGACTTCGAGCGTCAACGAGCCCTCGAGTTGGATCCGATCCTTGGGGCCGTCTGCGAACTCGGCGTACGTTATGGCGTCGAGACCCCGGAAGTGCGACGGGCATATGCCGCGCTGCAGCGGATGAATCTGACGCCGAAATGATCGCCGACGCACCGCCGCAGCTCGACATCGCCGATCTCACCGGCGTCGGGCCGAAAACGGCTCCGCTCTTCCGCGAGCTAGGCATCGATACGGCCTCGGCGCTGCTGGAATACCTGCCGTTTCGTTACGACGATCTGCGTTTTCCGACGCCGGCGCGACGATTGGGTGAAACGGGAGGCGAAGAGAATGCGGTCGGGCGCGTCGCCGCCGTCAAAGAACGCCGCGTTCGCGGCTTAGAAATCGTCGAGTTGCGGATGGTCGACGACGCCGGCGATTCATTCGTCGCAAAATGGATCGGCCGCAATCGATACGTCTACGGCCGCTTTCGGGAAGGAATGAGGCTCTTCGTGCGTGGCCGAATCGAGCGCACTCTCTCGGGGCCGATCGTGAGCGTGTCGCACTACGGCCAACTCGGCGAGGATCAATCCTATCGCGGCGAGCTCGTTCCCATCTATCGCGCCAGCAAGGAGCTCGCCGCCCGCAAGATCGCGGCGGTCGTCAAGAAAAATCTGCCGCGTTTACTCGCGCTCGCGCCGGTGGACCCGATTCCGGAGTCACTGGCGACGTCTCGGGGTTACGGCTCGCTCATCGGTGCGTATCGCACCGTGCACGCTCCTCACTCGCCGGAAGAAGCGGAAGACGCGCGTCGCCGGTTCGTCTTTGCGGAGTTTCTCGTCCTAGCGACGGCGGCGCAGTTGCGGCGGAGCGCGCGCGAGCGCGACCACGACGCGAAGGCGTTGCGCGTGCCGTCCGACCTGCTCGCGCGCTTCGAAGGAATGCTCCCGTTTTCGCTAACGAGCGCGCAACGCCGAGTCATCCTCGAAATTTGGAACGATATGGGCCGCGACGTCCCAATGAATCGTCTCCTGCAAGGCGACGTCGGCAGCGGCAAGACGCTCGTTGCGGCGGCGGCCGTGGTGCTGGCAGCGTTGAACGGAATGCAGTCGGCCTTGATGGCGCCGACCGAACTCCTCGCCTGGCAGCACGCGGCGAAGCTCGCGCCGCTGCTCCTGCCGTTTGGTATCGCGCTTGAAGCCGTCTTCGGAAGTCAGAGTGCGCGCTCGCGCAATGCGGCGGTGGCGAAACTTGCGAGCGGGGAAGCCTCCGTGGCGGTGGGAACCCACGCGTTGCTCACGCAAGGCGTGGATTTCGATCGTCTCGGGTTGGCGATCATCGACGAACAACATCGTTTTGGCGTCGAACAGCGCGCCCGTCTGCGCGCAAAGGGGATTTCGCCGCACACGCTCCATATGACGGCCACGCCCATTCCGCGAACGCTCGCGCAATCGGTCTATGCCGATCTCGACCTGTCGGTCATCGATGAGCTTCCGCCCGGACGGACGCCGATCGAAACGTTCGCGGTTCGAACGAGCCGGCTCGATGACGTCTACGAGTTCGTGCGAAAGATCGTCGCGCAAGGACATCAAGCGTATATCGTTGCACCCGTGATCGATGAAGGCGAAAACGCGCTCACGAGCGTGGTCGCCGAGGCCGAACGACTGCGACGCGACGTCTTTCCTGATTTGCGACTCGGCTTGCTTCACGGGCGCCTCGCGGCGCGAGAAAAAGAGGCGATCATGACCCTCTTCGTCCGCGGGGAGCTCGACGTGCTCGTCTCCACGACCGTCGTCGAAGTCGGCGTCGACGTTGCCAACGCGACCGCGATGGTGGTGCTCGATGCGCAGCGCTATGGTCTCGCACAGCTCCACCAACTGCGCGGACGCGTCGGACGCGGTGCCGAGAAGTCGTTTTGCATCCTCGTCTATCCTGACGACGCGGGCGAGCGCGCGCGGCTCGAGATCCTGACCGAGACGACCGACGGCTTCAAAATCGCCGACGAGGATTTACGGCTGCGCGGGCCCGGCGAGCTCGCGGGCACCGCGCAATCGGGCGGAGCGGAAATGCGACTGGGAGATTTGCTGCGCGACCTCGACTTGTATCGCGCGGCCAAGCTTGCCGCGGAGGCGATCGTCGCTGCCGACCCGCTGTTGGAGCAGCCCGACCATGCGGGGCTGCATATCGCGCTCGCATCGCAGCCCAGCACGCGCGCGCTATTGCTTTCCTCGTGAGGGTTACAGCGAGCCGACGCGAATAGCGTCTGCCATGCAGAACCGCGGAATTTTCGTCGCAGCGCTCGTGCTGGCGGCTATGTCGAGCCTCTTGATGCCGGTCGCACGCGCGCAAGCGCCCGACGTGGTGCGCGCGACCCTCTCCAACGGCTTGCGTGTCGTCGTCGTGCGCAACACGCTGGCGCCGGTGGTCACGATGATGATGAACTACGAGGCCGGCTCGGACGAGCAGTCGATTCCCGGTCTGGCGCATGCCACCGAGCACATGATGTTCCGTGGAAGCCGTACGCTCTCGTCATCCCAGCTGATGGACTCGATCGATATTACGGGCGGCGACTTCGACGCTGACACGCGGCCCACGATCACGCAGTATTTCTTCACCGTCCCTTCGCAGTATCTCGACATCGGACTACGCGCCGAGCGTTCGCGGGCGACCGGCTTGCTGATGTCGCAACGCTTGTGGGACCAGGAACGCGGCGCCATCACCCAGGAAGTCCAGCAAGACAACAGCGTCGCGATCTATCGGCTTTTCGTCAAGATGCAGTTGCGCTTGGTCGGCGGGACGCCGTACGCGAAGAACACGCTCGGCACCGTCACCGACTTCGCCAAAAACGTAAACAGCGCGCAGCTCTTGAGATTCTACAATACGTGGTATCACCCGAACAACGCGATCTATGTGATCGTCGGCAACGTCGATCCGACGGCGACGATTGCGCGCGTGCGCGAGCTCTTCGGCGACATTCCCGCGGGGAAGCTTCCGGCGCGGCCGGCGGTGCGTCTAGCACCGCTGCGCCCGGCCACGTATCACGACTTGTCCGATCAGCCGTATACGGGCGTCTTGATCGGTTATCGCTTCCCGGGGTACGACAGCCCGGACTATGCCGCTAGTCAGATTCTTGGCGACGTTCTCTCGAGCCAGCGGAGCACGTTCGGCGGATTATCCTTCACCGATAAGGGAGTTCTCGGAACGCAATTCTTCGATCAAACCTACCCGAAGGTAGGGATCGCGATTGCCTTTGGGGCGGTCCCGGTGTCGACCCCGCCCCAGACGATCGACCGTCAGTTACGTGACATCATCGATGCCTACCGCAAGACGGGCGTCCCGTCCGAGCTCGTCGAGGCGGAGAAGCTCCGCGAGATCTCGCAGCTCGAGTTCAGCGCCAACTCGATCGAAGGTCAGGCCCAAGAGTGGAGCCAAGCGATTGCGGTCCAGCGCCTCTCGTCGCCCGACGACATGGTGGCGAAGTTTGAAAGCGTCAGCGTCGCCGACGTGAACCGCGTGTTGCGTACGTATCTCGATAACCAGCGCGCCGTCGTCGCCTATGCCGTGCCCAAGAATGCGGGAGCCGCAAGCACGGGCGGCGAGCTGGCGAAAGAGAACAACCAAATTCCTCCGACGTCGCACGAGCCGTTACCGCCATGGGCGCAGAGCGTACTTGCGCACGTTGGGGTGCCGGAACAAACGCTGGCGCCGGTCGACATGACCCTCTCCAACGGAATTCGCTTGATCGTTCAGCCCGAACACATCTCGCGCACGGTCGTCGTTGAAGGGCAGATTCTCAACGACCCACAGGTTCAAGAGCCGCCGAATCAAGAGGGCGTCAACGGCATCACCGAGGCCCTGATGCCGTACGGTACGACCACCTACGACCGGCTTGCGCTCCAAACTCAGCTCGACAAAATTGCGGCCACGACGGGGACGGGGACGGATTTTGGTTTGAGCGTCCTCTCGTCACAGTTCGATCGCGGCGTGCAACTGCTGGCAGACGAAGAGCTGCATCCGGCTTTCAATGCAGCCGATTTTGAGCTAGTCAGGCAGCAGTACGTCGGCGGGCTGTTGGGTGAGATGACGACGCCCAGCCATCTCGCCGGAGTCGCACTCGCAAAGGCGCTCTTTCCGGCCGGGGATCCCTCCCAGCGTTTTGCCACGCCGAAGCAAGTCGGTGCGCTGACGCTCGATGACGTCAAATCGTGGTACGCTGCGGCGTATCGGCCCGACCTCACGACCGTCGTTGTGATCGGCGATACGACCCCGGAGGCCGCGAAAGCAATCTTCGAACGCTACTTCGGCGACTGGAAGGCCTCGGGACCAAAGCCGAACACCGACCCGCCGCCGGTTCCGCAGAACGGACCATCCCAAGTCAACGTGCCCGCCACCGGCCGGGTGCAATCGTCGGTGAGGCTCGAGCAAACGGTACCGATCGTGCGTGCCGATCCGGCCTGGGCGCAGCTTCAGGTTGCCAATACGGTGCTGACCGGCGGCTTTTACTCGTCGCTGCTTTACCACGATCTGCGCGAGGTTCACGGCTACGCATACTCAGTCGGCAGCCGGCTTTCGGCGGGCAAGGTGCGGGCGACGTTCGGGGTAACCTACGCCTGCGATCCGCAGAACATTATTCCGGCCGAAACGCAAGTACGCGCCGTGTTGACGCAGCTTCAGCGCTCACCGATCGAGCCGGATCGCCTGCTGCGCTCAAAAGCGATGCTGATGGGCGACGTGCCGATTCGTGCTTCGAGCTACGACGGTGTCACCGCGCAGCTGCTCGGCTACGCAACGCTCGGACTGCCGCTGAATCAAAACCTGATCGACGCGCAGGCCCAGCTTTCAGCAACGGCAGAGAGCGTTCAGGCCGCCTTAGCAAAATACATACGGCCGAACGATTTCGTTCGCATCGTGACCGGGCCCGGCCCGCAGTAAATGGACCTCGTCCGCGGGATCGGTTTCGATCTCGACCATACGCTTGCGATCGACAATCGCCTCGAGCGGGTCGCGTTTTTACAGCTGCTCGAGGTCGTCTTAGCCGACGGTGGACGGCCGCTCGGGGGGTTCGCCGATGAAATCGACGACATCGACGAGTTGCTACAGCAGCAGCGCCAGGGCGAGTTCTCGATCGACGACGCGGTGCGGCGCTTCGTTGTTGCGCGAGGCCTCGAGCCGTCGAAGCGCTACGAGGAGTGGTTTCGGCGCGCCGCCGTCG
>Ga0209169_10002659_pt1 | contig 10705 bp, 8 predicted proteins | sample HubBroMetageWRM4_FD_188346 | JGI IMG/M metagenome (GOLD analysis project Ga0209169, IMG submission 188346) | Warmed soil microbial communities from the Hubbard Brook experimental Forest, New Hampshire - Hubbard Brook CCASE Soil Metagenome WRM 4... | ecosystem: Environmental > Terrestrial > Soil...
GCGCTCGCCATGATCATCGGCATGGTGCCGATGGCCCTCGCCTTGGGCGAGGGCGGTGAGCAGAACGCCCCCCTCGGCCGTGCCGTGATCGGCGGCCTCGCCGTGGCCACGATCGCCACCTTGTTCTTCGTACCCGTCGTGTTCAGTGTACTGCACCGAAAATCGAACGCGACGGGCGAACCCGAGCCTACCACCGCGCCGGCCGCACCGGCCGCGTAACTGGAGATACGTCCTTGAGCGAAAACCATCATGACCGCCCGCAGGGGCACCATCCAAACTCGACTCCTGCCGCGCCGCCACCGTCGCCCGAGCGGCTGCGACGCGTGGGTATCATCGTCGCGATCGTTGCGGTCGCGGTCGCCATCGCCGGGATTGCCATCCGCTGGGTGCACGGGCGCGACGTAAAGGAGTGGGCAAACGCGCGAGCGACGCCCTTGGTGAGCGTAATGACGCCCGGACAAGGGGTTTCCGGCCAGCAAACGACGCTGCCGGGCAATATTCAAGCATGGTACGAGGCACCGCTGTACGCACGGGTCAGCGGCTATCTCAAGAAGTGGTACGAGGACTACGGGGCGCACGTCAAGAAGGGCCAGTTATTGGCGGAGATCGATGCGCCGGACCTCGACGCGGAACTCGCCGCCGCTCAAGCCAACTTGAAGGCCGCCGAGGCTCAAGTGAAAGTCCGCGAGGCCGAAATGGAATTCGCGCGCACTACTTATGAGCGCTGGCGGGATTCGCCGACCGGCGTCGTATCGGAACAGGAACGCGAGTCGAAGAAAGCGGATTTCGCCAGCGCCTCGGCGCGGCATAATTCGGCGATCGCCGACGTCAGGTCCGACCAGGGCGTCGTCGATCGGTTGGGGGCGCTCGAGCAGTTCAAGCGCATCGTCGCTCCCTTCGACGGGGTGGTGACCGCGCGAACCACCGACATCGGCAATCTCATCAATGCCGGCAGCGGTTCCAGCACGAGCGGACCGCCCCAGCTATTCCGCGTCGCGGACGTGCACGAAATGCGGGTGTTCGTCCAGGTACCGCAAGAGCTGTCCGCGGAGATTCACAACGGACTCACGGCGGATCTCGAACTGCCGCAGTACCCGGACCGGACCTTCAAGGCGACGGTGGCGACCACCTCGGAAGCGATCAACGAAGCCGCGCGCACGTTGCTCGTCGAGCTGCACGCCGACAATGCGGACAATCTGCTGCAGCCCGGCACCTACGCGGAAGTGCATTTCCATCTTGCCGCGAACCCGGATGTCGTGCGGATCCCGACGAGCGCGCTGGTATTTCGCGAGCAAGGCATGCAGGTGGCCATCCTCGGCAAGGATAACCGCGTGGAGTTGCGCCCGGTGAAACTCGGCCGCAATCTCGGTACGGATGTCGAAGTGGTGTCGGGGTTGACACCGCAGGACCGGGTGATCGAGAGTCCGCCTGATTCTCTGAGCACAGGAGATCTGGTCCGCGCTGTCGATAACGCTCCGGCCGGCGAGGATGGCCGGCTGGCCGCCAAGCAGGCGGCCTCGGGAGCGTCCAAGGCCACGCCATGAAGGCTCGACTTTCTCCTCTGCGCTCAGGCGTCGCCGCCGCGGCGCTAGTCCTGGCGAGCTGCTCGGTCGGCCCCTCCTACCGCACGCCAAAGCCCAATGTACCGGATCGGTTTGTGGCGTCAGCCGAGGCGCGCCCGGGAAGCTCCGGCGGCGGCACATCGCCCGCGGTGCTGGATCTCGCCAGCTGGTGGAAATCGCTCGACGATCCCGAACTCGATTCGCTGGTCGATCGGGCGGTGAAGAACAACCTCGACATCGAAGTCGCGTTGGTGCGCCTCCAGCAGGCGCGCACCTACGAGGCCGAGGTGGTCGGCCACGCCCTGCCCGAGGTGGATGCCACGGCGGCCGAAGGGCGCGGCACCGGAACCGACCTGACCCGCGGACGCGCGACGCAACCGCTGGTTTCCGCGGACAACGACAGCGGCGTCCACATCAACACGCTGGCCGGATTCGACGCGGTCTGGGAACTCGATATCTTCGGCGGCTACCGGCGCGCGTTCCAGGCCGCGCGTTTCAGCGCGCAAGCCGCGGCGCAGGCGCGCTATGGCGTGATCACGGCGGTGATCTCCGATGTGGTACGCGGCTACATCGATCTGCGCGGAGCACAGCTACAGCTCGGTATCCTCCATCAGGCGAGCGACGTGCTGCGCAAGTCCCTGGACATCGTCAACCAGCGTTACGAGCGCGGCATCACCAACGAGCTCGACGTCGAGTTGGCGACCCGCGAGCTTGACACGATCAACGCCGAGATTGCACCCGCGGAAGCGGAGGTGAAAGCGGCGCAATACGCGCTCGCCGTCCTGCTCGGCGTCTATCCCGAAAGCATCGTCGCTGAACTCGCGGCGCCGGGGATGATTCCGACCATGCCCGGCTCGGTCGCTGCCGGCGCACCGCTCGATCTCTTGAAGCGGCGGCCCGACATCCAGCAGGCCGAGCGCGAACTCGCCGCCAACACCGCGCGCATCGGCGTCGCGACCGCGCAGCTGTTCCCCCAGGTCGCTCTGGTCGGCTCGCTCGGCGCGCAGCAGGGACAGATTGCGGGCTCGAGCACACAGGTCGGCAAGCACCTCTGGTCGTTCGGTCCGGCCGCCGTCTGGCCGGTACTCGATTTCGGCTCGATCGATGCGCAAGTCGATATCGCGGACCTCGAGGCCCGCGCCAGCCTCGCGAATTACCGCGAGAGCATCTTGGCGGCGGTTCGCGAAGTGGATGAGGCGATCGATTCCTTTTCGGCGCAGCAAAGCCGTGTGCAGAATCTTCACGGCGCCTTGGCCGCAGGCCAACGTGCCGTCGATCTGGCCACCGCACGTTATAACCGCGGTCTCACCGACTATTTGAACGTCGTCGATGCGGAACGCCAATTCTATGAGATCGAGCAGCAGGACGTAACGGCGCAAACCGCCGCGGGTGAGCAGTTCGTTCTGCTCTATCGCGCTCTGGGAGGAGGTTGGCAGAATTATCAAGCGGTGCCCAACATCCGCCAACCGCAGCCGGCAGTGATTGCCGCGTTCCGCCGCTTGCTCAGCAGCGACCGCGCATCGCCTGGGCCTCTCCCCACATCGAGCGCCGCGCCCTCGCCGCCCCCGCCCTGAGCCCAAGTTCCATGATCGCATACGGCAAGGTTCATCTTGCTGTAAGGAAACCGCGGTAGGTTCGTCCCAACAACGGGGGGAACTCGATATGAAGACAAATCAGCTGATCCCGGCGGGGATTGCTTTGGGCCTGACGCTTGCGGCTCTGACCAGTGCTACCGCAGGCGCTTCGAGCGCGGTCGGTACCAGGCACATCAAACACGTGCTTTTGCTCAGTATCGACGGGATGCACGCGGTTGATTTCTACAATTGCTCACACGGAATTGCCGGCGTGAACGGCGGCAACCCCTACTGCCCGAACATGGCAGCGTTGAGCCGTCACGCAATCAACTACGTGGCAGCTGTTTCCTCGAAGCCGTCCGATTCCTTTCCCGGACTGGCGGCGATCGTTTCCGGCGGTTCGCCCAAGTCGACGGGTCTGTATTACGACGTGGCCTATGACAGATCGCTCGACCCGCCGGCAACCACGACGGGAACCGGTCTTGCCGGAGGCTCATGTACGCCCTACGGCATTCCGGCAGGAACGACAACCGATTACGATCAGGGGATCGACATCGACGATACGCTCTTGAATGGCGGTGCTCCGGGCGCCGCGGTGACCGAGGGTGGGATCGCCTCCATTGACCCGAAGAAGCTCGTGCGCGACCCGCAACAGGGTTGCGCCCCGGTATTTCCCTGGAATTTTATCCGGACGAATACAATCTTCGGCGTGGTGCACGCTGCAGGAGGCTACACAGCCTGGATCGATAAGCACCCCTCCTATTCAATGGCAGGTGGTCCGGGCGGCAAGGGTTTGGATGATTACTATTCGCCCGAAGTGAGTTCGACCGCGATACGACTACCCGGTGTAACGACTTCGCTTGGGGTCTCCTGCGCCAGTGTCCGCGATTCCAGCGGCGGTGCGTGGAATGGCAGCTTCGCGAACATCCAGTGCTACGACGCGCTCAAAGTGTCGGCCTTGCGGAACCAGATTGAAGGCAAGACCCACAACGGCAAGCCAGCCGAGATCCCGGCTCTCTTTGGCATGAATTTTCAAGCCGTGTACATCGGACAAAGTGTTGTCGAGCCGGGGGTGGGCAAGGGCGGGTATCAAAATGCCGCGGCGCTGCCCGGTTCGCAATTGCTTCAGGAAATCGAGTTCGTGGATGCCTCGATCGGCGATATCGTGAGCGCGTTAAAGAATGCCGGCATCCAAGAAGAAACGCTGCTCATCATCACCGCCAAGCACGGCGAGTCGCCGATCGACACCAGCTTGTATGTGGCTGACGGCAGCAACACGCCCGCGACCCTGCTCGGCAGCGCAATTCCCTTTTCAGAGTCGCCGCTGAACACCACCGGCATCGGTGCGACAGAGGACGATGTGTCGGTGCTCTGGTTGAACCGCGGTGCCAGCGTCACCGACGCGGTGTCACTGCTGGAGAGCAATGCGGCAGCGATCGGGCTCGGGCAGATCTACTACGGACCCACGCTAGCGCTCAATTACAATGTGGGTGGCCTCGATCCGGGGCAGGATCCGCGCACACCGGACATCATCGTGACGCCGAATGTGGGCGTGACCTATTCCGGCAGCACGACGATGAATGGAGATCACGGTGGATTCGCGCATGACGATACCAACGTCGTCATGCTGGTGGCGAACCCACGTTTCAAGGCCGCAACCGTCTCAGCCACGACGACCACCACGCAGGTCGCCCCGACGATCCTCAAGGCCTTGGGCCTCGATCCGACAGCGCTGGACGCAGTTCGAGAAGAAGGGACGGCGGTCCTTCCCGAGGTGGTGTCCCAAATATCTGGGTGGTAGCTCATAACCGCGCCGAGTTCTCCGCAAAAGAGCCCGGTTCACATACCAGTCACTCCTCCGCTACACATCAGGGTCTGACCGCTCACGTAGTCGGACTCCGGCGTGCATAAGAGATAAATGGCTCCGGCAGCCTCCTCAGGCGTGCCGGCACGGCCGAGCGGAATGGTCTTCTCGATCGACTGCATGAGTTGCCTGTTCACACCGACTCTAATTTGCCGTCCGTCGATATCCACCGTGAGGCCCTCGTCGGCGCCGGCGCTGGTGAGACGCGTCTCGATGAAGCCGAAGGCGACACAGTTGACGGTCGTGTTCAGTCTTCCCCACTCTTTGGCGAGGGTCATCGTCATGCCGATGATCCCCGACTTGGCGGCGGAATAATTAATCTGACCGGCGTTGCCGAATAGGCCGGAGATGGAGGACACGTTGACCACTTTGCGAACAACACGATGGCCCGCTTCCACTTCGGCCGAGGCAAACCGGCGGATCACCGGCTGCGCGGCGCGCAGGATTCGGAACGGAGCGGTCAGATGGCAGTCGAGTATGGCGTACCACTGTTCATCGGTAGTCTTCTGGATCACCCCATCCCACGTATAGCCGGCGTTGTTGACGATGATGTCCAGCCCGTCGTACCGCTCAATGGCGGTTGCGATGAAGCGCTCGGGGAAGTCCGGCGCGGTGACGCTGCCGACGCAAGCGATTGCCTCACCACCGCGCGACTGGATTTCAGAGATGACCTCGTTCGCCGGCCCCGGGTCCAAGTCATTGATCACGACGCGTGCTCCCTCGCCGGACAATTTCAGCGCGGTGGCCCGGCCGATACCGCGTCCGGCTCCCGTGATTAGCGCAACTTTGCCGTCCAGCTTGGCGTTCATTTGTGAGCGCGCTCCTTATCGTCGATTCTTGCATGTTAATCTTTATTCACTAAGGGTTGGTGTGCCTGGCATGATGCCGCATAAGCAACGCATTGATGGCGATCGAGAGATTCAGTCCTTGCAGCCCGTCGTTCCTCGACGCGAGCCTAGCTGTTGAGATTTACGAGGCCGTTCGGCCGCGTCCTGCGGCGGCTTCGCGTTTGCGGATCCGATCGCGGCTCGCCAACATCAGTTCGCGGGCTATTTTGACATGCTCGCCCACGAGCTGGCCTTGCCGTTTGACGACATCGCCGCCGACAATCACGGTCTCGACATCCGCGGGCCCGGCGCCCAGGACCATCGTCGCAATGCTGTCGCCGTAACCGTCGAGATGCGGCGACCGCATATCGATCACGGTGATGTCAGCCTGTTTTCCGGGCGTAAGGCTCCCGACCTCATGCTCCATCTTCCACACGCGAGCGCCGTCGATCGTCGCGAGGCGCAGCATGTCTCTCTGGTGGAGTGCGACCGTTGCAACCTGCTCTCCGCGTGCAAGCGCCGGGGCGTTCGCCCGTGAACGCTCCGCCGCGAGCGCGAGGCGCATCTCGGAGAAGATGTCTGTTCCACAGCTGCAGATTGTGTCCACGCCGAAGCCAGACCGGATTCCACGTTGAAGAGCCGGCCCGGTTGCGGGGAATGTCCCGAACTGCATGAGCATGTCCGTCGACGGCGTGACTGATATCGTGCCCTTGCTCTTCGCGATCAGATCGAACTCTCTATCGGTCAGCATGTTGGCGTGAACATAGTTGACATCGGAGCCCAGCAGGCCGAAGCGATCGAGCACGATAATCGCATCGGACGTTCCCGCCATGCCAACGTGCGTTGAGATCGGGAGTCCCAGCTCTCGCGCGAACTTGAAGTCCTCGGCGTTTCGATCTGCGGAGGTGAAGCACGGTCCGCGAAGTGCCATGCCCATGCGGAGGCGTCCGTTCACGCCCTTCGGAAAATGTTCGTCGCGCATCCGGCGCGCATCCAGAGGATGCGGTGGGTTAGGCTGGTCGCTCGTCGGTCCCGGCCCTCCGTAAAGGAAGTAGCCGCGGATCTGAGATGCTTGCAAACCCCGAAGATTGGCGTTGGCATGCTCAGCGGACCGAAGATTGTGCGCCCAATCCGCGATAGTCGTGATACCGGCATCTAGCGCCTGCAACGCGCCCCAGAGAGCGCCTGCGTAAATGTCTTCGGGCTCGTAACTCGTGGATATGCCGTTGAGCACCGCGGGACCATAACCCGCTCCCGTCATCTGCGGCGTTAAGGCGCCGATCGCTCCCTGCCAAACATGGCGGTGCGTGTCGACGAGACCTGGAATGACAAGGCGCCCTTTGCAGTCGATCACTTCGGCATCCGCGCTCGCCGTCGGCCCCCCGGGGCCGACGGCAACGATCACGCCATCCCTGACCAGAACATCGGCATTTTGCAGATCTCCGAGCTTGTCATCGACCGTGACAACAAGGCCGTTCTTGAGTAGAAGTTCGTCGCTCATGGTCTTCACCCTTTCGGTTGCTCAGACGTCTGGTCTCGGTGGCTCGGTGAATGCACTGCTCGGCAAGGGCCTTCGGTCACGAAGTTTAGGCGCATTCGATTTGACGGTGGTTCGTGCGGCGTTCCGTTTGTGTTCTAATTCGGTTCGCAAGAACCCGCTGTTACGCGGTGTAATAGAGAACGTTCAGACAGACGTCGGAACGCGTAGATCGCGCACTTGCCCGTCGATCAGACCATAGCCGGCCGCCCGTACGGCCAATGCCCGCGGCTGCGGCTCCGCGGGTGGGCGCTCGGCTTCGGGCAAGTGTTCGACCAGCTCCAACGCTCGTGCGAGCATCGTATCGGCTTGCCGATGAGCGTGGCGGCGCCCCGCGATTTCCGCCGCTTGTCGCAGGTAGTCGATAGCGCGGGGCCAGTCGGCGCCCTGCTCGAAGTGGTATGCCAACTCGGACACGACGTCCTCTAGCCGCCGGGCGTACATCACTGCGAGACGCTCGCCAATCCGACGATGCAGTCTCGCTCTGCGCCCCGGCGACTGCCGGTCATAGAGAACCTGCCGGTACACTACGTGCACGAATTCGTATCGCTCGGTCACGCTGCCGTCGGGATGAGACTGAGTGCCCGCCCATTTGACGATGTGACGCCGGCAAGACAGCTCCTCGTAGAGATTCTCCAAACTGCTCGAATCGGTGTCCGATGCGGAACTGATGAGGCTCGCGAAGAACGATGCGCCTGCGATACTCGCCAGCTCCAACGCGCTCTGCTCCTGTTCGGACAGTCGCTCCAACTGTGCTTCAATCATATGGCGCAAATCGTCCGTCACTTCGAATACGATTTGCTCCAATGGCATCTGCAGCTGCCATTGGCCGTTCTCACGGGTGACGAGGTTGCGCTTGGCCATGTCCTCCAGAGCGGCAAGCATGAAAAGTGGATTGCCTTCCGAGTGGCGATGCACCCATGCGGACAGTCCTGGCGGCGGGGGACTGGTTGGTAACTGGGCATCCAAATACTCCTCCACATCAGCTTGACTCAATGGGGTCAAATCGATCTTGCGACAGCAGCGCCGAACCAGAAGATCCGATATGAGCGCCTTTAACGAATGGCGCCGGGGCTCCAACGGGCGGTACGTCGCAAGCAGCATCAATTTCGCGGGGGTGCGGCGGCGCACGAGCGCTGAGATGAGATCCACAGTTGAGTCATCAACCCAGTGTAAGTCTTCGAGGAAGAGCAGAAGCGTGGTCTCCGCCGTGATCGATTCCAACGCGTCCCCGAGCTCGCGCACCATGCGCTCGCGGGTGGCTCCTGAGATTTCCGACTGCAGCATCTCGCGGCGCTCGCGAGTAAGAAGCCCTGGGAGTTGGGCGAGCCACGTCGGGGCTTCTGCTGCGAGGATTTTAACCAACGGTTCCGCCTGCGGGCCGCGGCACAGTCGCCCTAGCGCATCGAGCACCGGACCGTAGGCTTCCTTGCTTCCATACCCTTCGATGCACTGCCCGTGCGCGATGCGAATGCTCTGCTCGCCAAATGCGACCCGCCGCTGAAATACCTCGGCCAACGCCGTCTTGCCGATGCCCGGCTCCCCGGTAATAAAGGTGATTTGCCGCTCACCATTTAAGACGCGCTGCCACGTCTCGCGTAGCATCTCGAGCACGCCGTCGCGCCCGACCAAGTCTTGCGACAATCTGTCGGATACGGTGGCGGGTCTCTCCAGCGCGCTGCGCTCGGACACCGGAGCGATAAACCGATATCCCCGCCTGGCTACCGTCTCGACGAATAGCGAATGCTTCGGGCGGTCTCCAAGCGCGCTGCGCACCGTAAGGATGTGTCTCTTCACCGCCTGCGGCTCGACCACGCTGTCGGACCATACGGCTTCGAGCAGCTCATCGTGCGTGACCAGGCGTCCAGCATTTTCGACCAGATACGCCAGAACGAAAAAGGTCTTCGGGCTCAGGAGGATGCGCTCCTCCGGCCCGGCGTCGCGCCGTCGCCAGAGACATTGGTTCAGGGTATCGAGCCGGAAGGGAACAAACACTTTCATCGACGACCCGGCAGTCAAACGAGTCACTCCGCGCGAGATGCCGTTCAATGTATTGCACTCGCCGCAGACTCGAACGGCAGGTCGGTGATCGCGACCCCGGCCATCAGGCCGAGCAGAGCAACCGAGGCACCCGCGAATTGGATTGGCATCGCCGGGCGCGATAATGCGCGCGTGCTATTGCTTGACATGATAATGCTCTTGAAATATCGCGTTGTGATAGCAGCTTTACCGACGCCTCGATGTCGATAGACGGGTGCGACGCTTCCAATCTTTGAGTTCTGGCTAAAGTGTCAGCCGCCTCGACCTATAAGTGAAATCGTAAAACTTTTCGGCTACTATCCATTTCATGGATAGCAAACGTCTTGATCTTGATCTGCTGATCACACTGGAGACGTTGCTGGTGGAGCGGAACGTAACCAAGGCGGCTACCCGCCTGCACCTGAGCCAACCAGCGGTCAGTGCTCAGTTGAGCCGCCTGAGGGATTTGTTCGACGATGCACTGCTCATTCCCGTGCAGCGTGGAATGACGCCGACCGCCAAGGCCATCGAATTGCTAGACCCGTTGCGTCAAGCCCTCGATCAGGTTCGTGCCACTGTTGCAATCCACAGGACCTTCGACCCTGCCAAGGCCAAGCTGATCGTCCATATCGCCTGTACGGACTACCTGCAAGTGGCAGTGGTCAAGCCGTTCGTCAAGAAGCTCAGGACGATTGCACCCGGAGTCCGGGTGGCGCTCCGCAATTTCGACATGTCGCAGTTGGAGGCTCAGATGGCGCGCGGCGATGTCGCCTTGGCGTTCATGACGCCGCAGAACACGCCGCGCGGTTTTCGTGCCAGGCATTTGTTCGATGAGCGCTATGTGCTCATCGGACGTCGGAATCATCCGCGATTGCGCGACAGGATCACGGTAGAGGATTTTTCTCGGTTGGAGCATGTGATCGTATCGCCACGCGGTGGCGGTTTCGTCACTCCAGTAGACGACGCTCTGGCTGCTCTGGGATACAGTCGCAATGTGGTGCTGTCCTCGGCTTCATTCTTACTCGTCCCCGAGATCGTGTCTCAGTCGGACCTCGTTGCCCTGGTCCCGGAACGGCTAGTACACGGCCGTAGCCACAAGCTCAAGTTTATTGACTGTCCGTTTCCCGTGGAAGGCTTCACCATATCAATGGTGTGGCACGAGCACAGTCACGGACACAGCGGCCAACGCTGGGTTCGAGAAGCTATCGCCTCGATGATCAGCGCTTAACCCGACCTCAACCCCCTGAGCCAAGGCACTGGTGTTCGCGCAGCCTTGGGGCTCTTCCGCAATTGCGGTTTGACTTCGCGCTTTTAGAATTGTG
>Ga0209169_10002660_pt1 | contig 10705 bp, 8 predicted proteins | sample HubBroMetageWRM4_FD_188346 | JGI IMG/M metagenome (GOLD analysis project Ga0209169, IMG submission 188346) | Warmed soil microbial communities from the Hubbard Brook experimental Forest, New Hampshire - Hubbard Brook CCASE Soil Metagenome WRM 4... | ecosystem: Environmental > Terrestrial > Soil...
TCTTCGGTGTGTATCCCGGTCGCGCGGACGACCTCGCCGATCGTATGGAAGACCGTGCGGGCGGGGAGCCTGCCGAGGGCGTCCATGACCTCGTCGGGCGCGCCCTCCTGGAGCGCGTAGTCGAGGATTGCGCCGCGTTCGGCGGGCAGTTTGTGCGGCTGCACGTAGACCGCGATGTCCGCTCGCTCGTTCACGCCGGACGGCGTCATGCCGGCCGGCGTGCCCGCCATCTGTTCTTCCGGAGTGCTGTACGGCTCGTCGAACGGCTCGGTCTGGCGCCACTCCGGGCCGGGCTGCGGTTCGCCGGTGTGCGTTATCTCCCGGTCCTCGCGCTCCATCTCGTCGTCACGCTGGGGGCCGTGCTTAGAGCTTGCCCTGTCCATAGTTGTCCTCCGTGATGGCTGCGTACTGGCGCCGTACCCCGGATGTGCTCCGGCAAAGCACCCTACCCGGGACACCCGTGACAACCCGGGCCTCGAGCGTCCTTGGGCCGCCGCCGCCCGGCGGCTGAATCCGCCTTTACCCGGTTTCACATAAGCGCTGGCAATTACGAGGCTTTTGGAATAGCAGCCGGCGTGTTTCTTCAATAGTTAGTTGTCTCAATCTTTACGGAGGTGCATACTCCTGAAGCGCCCCCGCAAACTTCAGGCAACGACGAAGGCAGGGTGCTAATGCTCGCAGGTAAACCATTCAAAGTCGCCATTGCTGCCGTATGCGCCGCAATGGCCGTTCCGGCGGGTGCGACCGCGGCCGTGGCCGGGACCTCGTCCTTCGGGCTGCAGCGAACCATCGCTGTGACGAACCTGCGCAGCGCAGGGTGGGGATCCCTGCGGGCCGCGATTCACACCGCCAACGCCGGGGCGCCCGGATTGTCGTGGACCATCCAGTTCCAGGTCCGCGGGATCATCACCCTGAACACTTCGCTGCCGCCGGTCAGGCACCCGGTGAAGATCGACGGGATCTCGGCGACCGGCTACTACGGCCGCCCGCTCGTGGAGCTCAACTGCAACGGCAAGGCTGGGCTCAGATTCGCGATGGGTTCGGCTGGCTCGCAGCTGCTGGGCCTGGCCGTGGACAACGCCAGGGGTGACGGCGTCACCCTGAACGCAAGCAAGATCACGCTGAATGCCGATTACATAGGCCTTGACCTGCTCGGACGGCGAGCCGGCAACGGCGGCGACGGCGTCTATGTCGCCCCGGGCTCGTCGCGGAACCTGATCGGGCTCAACCGGGCCGCCGCGGTCGGCGTGGTCGCGAACGTGATCTCGGGGAACGGCGGGAACGGCCTCGTGCTGGACGGGTCGTCGGGCAACACCGTGGTGTCCAACCGCATCGGGACGAACCGCGGGGGCAGCGTCCGCATCGGCAACGGCGGCGCAGGCATCCTGATCACCCGGCGGTCGAACAACAACGAGATCGGCGGGACCGCGTTCGTCGACAAGTCCACGGGACAGGCCAACAACCCGACCGGGAACAAGGGCACGACCACACCGGTGTTCGTGGTGCCGCCGCTCGGCAACCTGGTGTCGGCCAACCGCGGCGACGGCATCGAAATTGAGGACCGCTCGAGTGGCAACATGCTCAACGGGAACTTCGTCGGCACGACCGCCGACGGCAATGGCGCGCTGGGCAACGGTGGCGACGGAGTCTGGATCGTTAACGCCAACAATAATTCCCTGATCGGGTGCAAATTCATCAATAACCCGTTCGTCTACTACAACGTCATCAGCGGCAACCGCGGGAATGGCGTGAGCATCACGAACTCGAACAACACGGTCGTGCAGGGCAACTTCCTCGGCTCCGGCGCCAACAACGCCACGCCGGTCGGCAACCGCCTCAACGGCATCCTGGTCGAGGGCACGTCGGCCAACACCCAGGTCGGCGGCGTCATCCCGCTCGGCAACGTCTCCGCGGGCAACGGCGCCAACGGCATCGAGGTGACCGACCAGGCGAGCGGGTTCACCACCTTCAACACCTTCGGCGGCCTGTTCGCGTTCGGAGGCGCGGCGCCGAACGGCAACGACGGCGTGCTCATCACCTCCACCGGAGGCGACAACCTGATCCGCACGAACGTGATGTCGGGAAACACGCACAACGGCATCGAGCTGGCGGGCAACGCGACGGGCGTGACCGTCGACCCCAACATCTCCGGCCTTACCACCAAGGGCAACGCGATCCTGCCCAACGGCGGCGACGGCCTGCTGATCGACGGCAATGCGCACGGCAACACGATCGGCGGCACGCTGCGCTCGGTGATCCCGCAGAACACGTTCTCGGGCAACAAGCGCTACGGGGTGGAGATCACCGGCTGGGCGCACAACAACCTGGTGTTCCGCAGCTTCATCGGCACCGAGATCCTCGGAACCACCGCACTGGGCAACAGCCGCGGCGGGGTGCTGATCAGCGGCGGCGCGTACCTGAACGCGATCGGCAACTTCACCCACCGGCCGTCGAACCTGATCAGCGGCAACACGGGCCGCGGGGTAACCCTGCTGTCCGGGACGCGGCTCAACCGGGTGGTCAACAACTACATAGGCCGGAACCGGTTCGGGCTGCCGCTGCCCAACACCGGAGTCCCGGTTCTGAATCTTGGCCGCCTCAACGTGATCCTGGCTAACCGGACGTAGCCGGCTAGCCGAACCGGCCCCGGGGCTACCCGTTCCAGGTAGTCCCGGGGTTTAGCCATTCGACCCACCGGCCCGACGGGTGCGCGCGGGCGAGCAGGCGCGCGCTGCCCGTTCCGGCGTGGAAGGTGCGCGCGCCGAGCACCGCGAACACGCCGCTGCGCTGGTAGTCGTCGATGAGCGGCGCGGGCAGGGCGATGCCCTGGACGCTGTCGCGGCCTGCCGGTCCGAGGGGGACCAGGGGGTCGAGCGACAGCCAGGTCACGGGGCGCGCCCGGCCCGCCTCGGCCAGGACGTCGGCCAGCTGCGCGCGCCGCTCCGGCGGCAGGAAGACGGCCAGGTAGGCGTCGGTCACGATGACCTGCGGCGCGTCGAGGCTGGCGAGCACGGCGGGCAGCGCGTCGACAACGTCACCGGCCACGATCCGCGCCGGGTACCCGGCCGCCAGGTCGAGCGCGGCGGCGAGCCGCGACAGCGCGGACGCCTCCGGCGGCGCGCACGCCTCCAGCCAGGCGCGGGCGGCCGGGTCCGCGGCGTCGACGGGGTGCACGTCGATGCCGGCCCGCTCGGCGATCGGCGGCAGCGTGACGGGCGGCGGCGTGCCCGCGCCGCGCGGCTCACAGTCGAGGGTCAGCCCGGCGGCCGGCGGCCCGCTGATCACGGTCCCGACCTGGTAGCGGTACCGGTCCAGGTGCAGGCCGAAGCCGGCCCCGGTGCCGAGATCCACCAGCGCCACCGGGCCGTCGGGCGGCACTGCCGCCGCGATGCCCAGCGCGATCTGGGTGCACCTGGCAACCTCGTTCATCTGGTACCGGCGGCCGTCGCAGACCGCGGCGATGTCGTCGAGGCGCTCCGAGCAGAACGCCCGGGCCACCGGGAAGAAGCCGTTGTCGAAGTCCGGCTGGGCCGCGCCGGGTTCCGGGAAGTAGCCGGCCAGCGGCTGCGGCCGGTCGCGGCGCACCAGGAACGCGATCGCGGCGCTGGCCAGGAGTGCGGGCAGCCGGTCCGGCGGCAGCGCGGCCATGCGGCGCAGCAGCGCGTCGTGCCCGGCGATCACGCCGAACAGCCCCGCGGTGAGCCGCCAGGACGGCGGCGCATCCGGCGCGGCCCAGCCAGCGGCTACCTCCTGCGCCTGGGCGCGTACCTGCTCGGTCCCTGATGCGGTCATCCCGGCCAGCCCCCCGACGTTGCCCGGTCATGTCTCCCCAGGCAGGAGCGTAGCGGCGGCCGGCTGGGTTCCGCCCTACGCGGCAGCTGGCTCCAGCCGGCGCTTGGCCTCCTCATACAGGTCGGCCGGGAGCGGCCCCTTCTCGGCGATCGCCACGTTCGCGCGCAGGTGGTCGGCGCTGGACGTGCCGACGATCGTGCTGGACAGGGCCGGATGGCTCAGCGTGAAGCGGAGCACGAACTCGATCGGGCTCATGCCGTCGAGCAGTTCGCCCACGCCCGAGGTCTCCCAGCGCTGCTGGCCCACCCCCTGGCCGAGGCCGAGCGGCCCATTGCGCCAGGCCTTGTCTTCGGCCGGGGCACCGCGGGCCGCGCCGCCGCGGATCAGGGTCCCGGCGCCGGTGCCGGCGGCGGCCGTGATCAGTTCCTCGTGCTCGCGCTGCACCGCCGAGTAGGGGATCTGGAACACCTCGAACACGCCCATCGCGATGTGGTCGGGCAGGTTCGGCAGGATGCCCGACATCCCGATGAACCGGACCTTGCCCTCGTCGCGCACGGACTGCAGGGTCTCGACCGTGTGCTCGGCTTCCATCAGGGCCTGGCTGGGAGACATGTGCACCTGCACCAGATCCAGCCGGTCCGTGCGCAGCCTGCGTAGGGATTCCTCGATGTCGGCGCGGACGTTGCCGGGGCTGTAGTCGTGCTGGTATGGCGGGGTCGCGTCCGGCGGCGGGCTGAGCGGGCAGCCGCACTTCGACGCGAGGAAGTACTCGTCGCGGCGGTGGCTCAGGTACCGGCCTATCAGCTCTTCGCTGTTGCCGTAGTCGACCGACGTGTCGATCAGGGTTATGCCGCTGTCCAGGACCGCGCCCAGGAGCCTGCCCGCCTCGTCGTCGGTGATCGCCGGGCCGCGCGGCTGGCCGCGCAGTTCCATGGCCCCGTACCCGAGGATCGTTACGTTCGCGCCTGTTCGCCCAAGAGGGCGCGTCTGGATAGCCATGACCGCACGCTATCGGCTGCTGCCCGGGGAAGCGGAAGCAGCCGCCCGGCGCTGGTGACCTGGCCGGTCAGCGCGAGGAACCCGTAGAGGCCGGCCGGGTAGGCGAAGTAACCGAACCGGCTGGCGGGGGAGAGGGCGAACATCAGCGCCAGGCCGAGGGCCAGGCGGCGCGCTGCGGCCGCGCCGTCGGCCGTCGGCCGGGTGACCAGCGACGCCGCGATGCCCAGCCCGGCGGCGATCAGCAGCATGATCGCGGCGAGGTGTCCGGCCGGGCCCAGTGTGGCGAGCACGTGCCCGGGCAGCGGGCTTTGCGCTGGGGTGCGGACGCGGGTCAGGCCGAGCGGGTATGCCAGCGTGTTCTGGATCAGCGCGGCCGGGGCGGCCATGGCGGCGGGTGCCAGGCCCGCGGTGAGGACGGCGGCGGCGCCGACCGCCGTGGCCGCGAACCTGGCGGCGGGGCGGGCACCGTCCCGGGCAGCGATCATGGCGGTCAGAACCGCCACGGCGGGCCAGGCGGTGTACTTCATCGCGCACGCCACACCGATCGTGATGGCGGCGGCCCGCGCGCCGGGAGCCAGCCAGGCGCCGGGGCGGGCCGCGGAACGGGCGCGGCCCGCCCCGGCGTGGGCGGGGCCGGCCAGCAGAGCAAGGGCGAGACAGGTCAGCGCCAGCACCGGCGGGTCAGTGATGCCCTCGGCCAGCGGGAAGGCCAGCACCGGGGAGGCCACGGCGAACGCGGCGAGGTGCAGCGACCTGCCGGTCCAGGCTCGCTCACCCAAGGCGATCCGGAACGCCGCGGCCAGCAGCAGGAAGGTTGCCACGGCGAGCCATGGCCTCGGGTCGCCGGCCAGGCCGGGCAGGCCGAGCGCCCGGGGCAGGCCGAACACGGCCATCACCGGCAGGTACGGGTTGTAGGCGAGAAAGCCGCCGTGCGCGAGCTGCGACAGCGGCAGGTACGGGCTGCCGTGGTGCAGCAGCATCGCGCCAGACCTGGTGACGACCGCCACGTCGGGGGTGGCGGTTGCCTGGGTCGCCAGCCATACCACCGGCGCGGCCAGCGCGCCGGCCAGGCACGCGGCGAGCGCCGCCAGCCGGCCGCGGCGGGTCGGCCAGGCGGCAGCGAGCACCGCGGCCGCGGCGTAGCCGAAGGATGCCCAGATGCCCCAGGAGCGATCGTGGCCAGGACCGCTGAACACCGTGACGCCGCCGGCGTAGACCGCGAACACTGCGTACCAGGCGGCGGCGCGCCGGGACCGGGGCTCGAGCGCCCGCCAGCCCGGCGGTGGTGCCGCAGGGTTCGGCGGTCTCAGGGTGGCCTCGTGCGTGATTACGCTGGCCCGTTCAGCGATGATTGTCATCGGTCCTTCATCGGATTCGTCGGAACGGCCTGCCGCCTTGGCCGCTGTCATGGTGGTTTATGGAGCCCGGTCCTAGCCTGGTTCGTGGCCGTCCGAATATCGATAGCCCTATCCCCCCTAACCGGAATGGGGCCGGCCCCCCGGTAAGAGGGGGCTTAACCCACCCAGTGAGCCCGCTACCGACTGGAGCGCGGCGTCCCTACATGACGCACCCCCTCGAAGCCTGTCCTGGCGGGAATGTCAGTGGGCGCCTGTAGTTTCGGGCTGTGCCCAAGTTCGCCGTCCGGGATGGCTGGGTGTGCCAGGCCTACCGGTTTGCGCTAGATCCGACGCCGCGCCAGGAGCAGATGCTACGTTCGCACGCCGGGGCACACCGGTATGCCTGGAACCGTGGCCTGCGCCTCTGCCAGGAGCGGTACGCGGCCGAGCGCAAGTGGTACTCAGCCGGTGAGCTGCACCGAATGTGGAACTGTGACAAGAAGGTCGATCCGGACCTCGCCTGGTGGAGCATCAACTCCAAATGCGTCTACCAGGAGGCATTCCGCGACCTGGACCGGGCGCTGCACGACTACATCAAGTCGGTGAAGGGCGAGCGCAAAGGCCGTCGGCTCGGGTTCCCTAAGCCGAAAAAGCGGGGTCGTTGCCGGGACTCGTTCCGGTTCTCGACCGGGGCGATGCGATGCGCGGGTTCGGCCGTGAGGCTCCCGCGACTGGGCACGATCACCACTCACGAATCCACCCGGAAGCTGGCCCGCAGGCTGGACAAGGGGACTGCCCATATCCTCTCGGCCACCGTCTCGCGGACTGCCCATCGCTGGCATGTCTCGTTCCAGGTCGAAGTGCAGCGGACGATACCCGCCCATCATCCCCGCCCGGGCTCGGCGATCGGCGTCGACCTCGGCGTGACGACGCTGCTTACCGGCGTGGATGACCGCGGCTGCGTGGTGACCGTCCCAGGACCGCAGGCGCTGAAGACCTCGCTGCGCCGATTGCGGCGCGCCAGCCGAGGTCACTCCCGCAAGGCCCGAGGATCGGCGAACCGCCGCAAGGCCGCCACCCGGCTGGCGCGGGTGCACGCCCGGGTTGCGAACGTCCGTGCCGACGCCCTGCACAAGGCGACCACAGACCTGGCCCGCCGGTATGAGACGGTGGTGGCCGAGGACCTGAACGTCAGCGGCATGCTGGCTAACCGCCATCTGGCCCGGGCGGTCGCGGACCAGGGGTTTGCCACGGCCCGGCGGATGCTGGGCTATAAGACGACTTGGTCAGGCGGGCGGCTGGTCACCGCGGACCGGTGGTACCCATCCAGCAAGACGTGCTCGGGGTGCGGATGGCGAAAGCCAAGCCTGACGCTGACCGAGCGGACCTTCGAATGCGAGGCGTGCGGCGTGGTTCTCGGCCGCGACGTGAACGCCGCGATCAACCTGCTTAACCTTGCTTCAAGTACCGCCAGTGGGGCGGGAACCGGTCCCGGCATCGGGACTCACGCCTGCGGAGCCCGGGTCAGACCTGTCAACGACAGGCACCAGGCGCTGAGCCAGGAACCCGGCATCCCTGACGGGAGCAAGACCGGGACCGCTGCCAGGCAACTGGCAGCTGCAGGTAAGCACGCACGCTAGGGCTCGCTCACTTGCAACGGGAGTTGCGTATCGTGGCGGTGTGGGAGAGGAGCCGTTGACACAGGCGCCCACCACGCACGCCCCGGCCCAGCCCGCTCCGACGGCGCAGATCGGCTGGTCGGTTCTGCTTGGGCCGATCTCGCCGCGGACCTGGCGAGCGCTCGCCAGCGTGCTGGTCTCGCTGATCACCGGCTCGTTCTTCTGCGTCGTTCTGGCGTGCGCGCTGCTGCTCGCCGGCTCGGTCTCCTGGATCGTCGGGATCGGGATGCTCGCCTTGTCGTCCGCACTCCGGCTCGCGGCCAGAATGGCCCGCGTGGACCGCTGGCGGATCAAGCGCATGAACGGCGTGCGCATCGAGCTGGCGTCGCCGCCCGAGCCGGCATCGGACCTGTCGTTCCGGCAGCGCCAGAAGGCGTGGTCGCAGTCGCCCGCGGTGCGGCGGCGCGTCGCATACCAGTTCGCGCGGCTCCCGGTCAGCGCCGTGTCGTTGTCCGCCGTAGGCCTCCTCGGGTACGGGATGGTCACCGGGCTCGGCGGTACGGGGCCCGGCCTGGGCGAGGGCTTCGGCCGGTTCCTGGTCGGCCTCGTCTGCCTGTTCGGGTGGCCGCTGCTCGCCCGGCTGGGCTCTGCGGTCGACGTGTCCCTTGCGAGGGCCCTGCTCGGGCCGAGCCGCAGCGGCCAGCTCTCCGAAGAGGTTCAGCGGCTCGGCGAGGCGCGCACTCTGGCCGTCGAGTCGGCGGAGAGCGAGCGGCGGCGCATCGAGCGTGACCTGCACGATGGGCTGCAGCCCAAACTGGTGTCGCTGGCACTGGAGCTCGGCCTGGCCAAGGCCAGGTTCGAGCGCGATCCGGCGTCGGCGCAGTCCCTGCTCAACCAGGCACACGAGGAGGCCAAAACGGCGATCGAGGACCTGCGCGGCCTGGTCCGGGGAATCCACCCGTCGGTGCTGGACGAGCGTGGCCTGGACGCGGCGTTCTCTGCGCTCGTCGCGAACTGCTCCGTGCCGGTCCGGGTCGAAGTCCGCCTGGCCCAGCGCCCGGATAAGGCGGTGGAGGCCGTTGCCTACTTCGTGGTCGCCGAGGCGATCACCAACATCACGAAGCACTCCGACGCGTCCCAGGCCGCGGTGCTGATCACCGAGGGCGCCGGGATGCTGCGGGTCCTCGTGGAGGACAACGGCAGCGGCGGGGCGCAGGTCGAGCCCCACGGCGGCCTGGCCGGCCTGGCCGCCAGGGTCACGGCGATCGACGGGACGTTCCGGGTCACCAGCCCGCCGGGCGGCCCCACGGACGTCGAGGCGGTGATCCCATGCGTGCGGTGATCGCCGATGACAGCGTGCTGCTGCGCGAGGGGATCGCGCGGCTGCTTGCCGAGGGTGACATCGAGGTCGTCGCCGGCGTTGGCGACGGCGACTCGCTGCTGGCCGCCGTGGAGACGCACAAGCCAGATCTCGCGGTCATCGACGTCCGGATGCCGCCGGGCCACCGGGACGAGGGGCTGCGGGCGGCTATCGAGATCCGGCGGCGCTGGCCGGACGTGGCGCTGCTCGTGCTCTCCCAGTTCGTCGAGGAGCGCTACGCGACCGAGCTGCTGGCGGGTGATACCCGGGCGATCGGCTATCTGCTCAAGGACCGGGTCGCCGACGTCGCCGAGTTCATCGAGGCACTGCACCGCGTCGCCGCGGGCGGAACGGCGCTCGACCCTGAGGTGGTCCGCCAGCTCCTGGCCCGCAGCCGCCAGTCCGACCCGCTCAGCGGGCTCACCCCGCGCGAGCGCGAGGTGCTCGGCCTGATGGCCGAAGGACGGTCGAACTCGGCGATCGCCGAGGCACTCGTAGTCTCGATGGGCGCCGTGGAGAAACGCGTGGCCAGCATCTTCATGAAGCTGGACCTTCCCCCCGATGACGAGCAGACCCATCGCAGGGTCATGGCGGTGGTGCGTTACCTGAACTCCTGACCGGGCAGTTAGACCGCCAGATGAGGTGAGTGCCTGTGGATGTGTCACTGCACGACGTGCGCCACGCTCTGGTGGAGCTGGGCAGGCTGCGGTTCGGCGAGATGAAGGTCGAGGACGCGATCCGGGAGATCGTGCACACCACGCACTCGATGTTCCACGTCGACGGCGCGGGCCTGATGCTCGCCGACGCCGACCAGCACCTGCGCAGCGTGGCAGCGTCGGATGCGAGGCTCACGCACCTGGAGGAACTTCAGATCAAGCACCAGGAAGGGCCGTGTATCGACGCGTTCGAGACCAAGCAACTCGTCGGTGTCGAGGATCTGGCCGGCGACCACCGGTGGCCGCTGTTCAGCGAGGCCGCCATCGCGAGGCAGGTCCGCGCCGTGCTGGCCAGCCCGATCCCGTACAACCAGTACGCCGTCGGCGTGGTCGCCGTGCTCTCGGAGGAGAGCCGCCCCTGGTCACCCGAGGGCGAGCTGGCGCTGCTGGCCTTCACCGACCTCGCCGCGCTGCTGATCGCCAGCATGATGATGGGCGAAGAGCAGTCCGAGCTCTCCACGCAGCTGCAGACCGCACTCAACTCCCGGCAGATCATTGAGCAGGCCAAGGGGGTGCTGATCGGCACCCGAGGGATCTCGGCGCGGGCGGCATACGAGCAGCTCAGGGCGCAGGCCAGGGCCGAGCGCCGCAAGCTCGCCGCGGTCTGCACAGACGTCGTGGAGACTGCCTCGCGCCAGACGGCGAGCGCGGATGGGGCCTGCGCAGGCTAGGGAATGGCCGGGGGCGGTGCCTCAGCAGGCAAACAAAACGGCCGGGGTGATGCCTGGGGAGGTGTCCCCGCAGATTTTGCATCTTCGCCGCGGGCCGACTAATACTGGAACGGCCGTCACGAAAGCCGCCCAGAATCCCGCGGCCCATCGTTACGTCGATGCTCGTCCCCGCGCGTTCGCGGATCCCGCGAACGGCGCCCCCTGACAGCAG
>Ga0209169_10002661_pt1 | contig 10705 bp, 6 predicted proteins | sample HubBroMetageWRM4_FD_188346 | JGI IMG/M metagenome (GOLD analysis project Ga0209169, IMG submission 188346) | Warmed soil microbial communities from the Hubbard Brook experimental Forest, New Hampshire - Hubbard Brook CCASE Soil Metagenome WRM 4... | ecosystem: Environmental > Terrestrial > Soil...
CCCAGGCTAAGGCTTTGCGCTGAACGGATCGTCACTGGTAACTCCACTGGGCAGTGCGTTCACTGCGGCCTGAAACTTCGGCCAAGCATTGTCAACCGAGTCGGACGTGATCTTAGCGTACATCTCTGCAAGGGTGCCTCGGTCCCCCAGCTTTACCATCGCTTGAGCGATCGCACTTAATGCGTGGCCTTGGCTCATCATCCAAGAAAGGAACGCCATGCCGCAGCCGATGCTGTCGTCCTCTTTATCAGTCGACAACGTTTGGTTCACGTAATCCGGCATACCGTCGTCCGCCCACTTTCGCGCGGTTTCGAAATAGGATAGAACCTTGCCGACGATCCATGTCGCGCACCAGCGCGAAAGAGCTTCGCCTGTGCTCTGACTGCAGAGATTTCCACCCATCGAGCACTCGCTGAGCTCCGCCTCAAACAACGCGGAAACTCGCAGCGAGTTCTCGAGCGAGACGCAGACCTCGATATTTCCGCCATTTGAATAGTTGCACGCAGCGTGGTCGCCGCCGGCGGACCCATCGGTTTTTCCTTGTAAAGCCCAAATGAGCACGTTAACCGGAGAGCCTCTAGAGTCAAAAAGCTCGTCGTTTGCCTTGACGATGCTATCGGCATTTCTGAGTAAGGCCGTGGCATTTTGCATCGCAGCCGAAAAAGCCGTGTCGATATAAACCGTAACGCGCCCACTCGTCGTCACGCCAATCCGACGAGCAGTTCCCGAAAAGTTAACCCACTTGGGCGTCGTACCAGCAATGGCAGCGCCGATAGCCGGAGCGGCTACAGCCGCGTACGTAAAAGGCAGGCTATTGCCGGTTGGAGATTGATTGTTCGTTCCAGTCAGCAAAACGCTCACGTAGACCGTGTCACCAGGTTGAAACGGTTTGTTATCGGACGGGTCGATCGCCGGAGCTATGACGACGATCTGTGTGTCCGTCCAGGATGACGACCCTGGAGCGAGGCTAGCGGCAGCGTTACCAAAAAGCACCGAGCCCGGCGTTGTGCCGAATCCGTAACCATTGATCGTCACCAAGCCGCCCGCCGGCCCCTGGGCGGGGGAAAGGGTAGTTAGAATGACTGTGTTAGAGTTAACGATCTTCGCGCCTAGGTACGCGCCTTGACCGATGCCCATCAGCGCCATTAAAGCCGTCCCGATGTCCGGGAAACTAACGGTCGACACGCAGGTGTCGAACGTGGGCAGCGCCGCCCCGACGGCATACAGGTACGTGACGGCGGCTATCACCGTCCACATAAGCATCTGGATCTTGCTCAAGTCTGGCGACGTGCCGTCGTCTTGCGTCACGAGATCGCGAAGCCGTACCGGCCCGTTTCGACCCTTTGCGATGCGCCCTGCAGCGACGTATGCAGTCGTTACGCCTTTTGCCGTGGCAAGCGTAATGACGCTAAACCCCATGGCTAGCAGCACGTTCCCCGGCAGCTCGGGCATCGATGGTGCGGCGGTACCCCAGCATCCGTGCGCGCGAGCGACCCACAGCGCGACGTACGAATAAACGACGATTCCGGTCCAGAGAAAGAACTGGAACTTTGACGAGCTTAATTTGCCATCTTCACCGCGTACGGCACCGAGAATGCCGCCTGAGCCGCGGCCCGCCAAAGAGCCTATCCCAAAGTAGACTAGAACACCCGCGAGTCCCAAGAGATACGCTGCAATCTGCCAAGACGGGAGCATTGGAAGGTCCGTCCTTTCCGATGGGCTTATGGGCGATTATCTCTAGATGATCACTGAATCGATCAGGAGCACAAATCTAACGCCTTACAGCGTGGTCCGCGTGTTGCCATGAACTTTTCTATGTCTCCATTTTGGAGCAGCCGCGTCCTAAGGCCTGGGAAGTTGCCGAGCTAGCTGTTTCTAGCTGAGAAGTCCAGCCCCTCGCTGGGCGCCCTATCGTCAGTGAGGTAATGCCGGTCAGCAGCTTAGCGAGCTAGCGTAGAACGCCCCGGCGGTTTTACACCTTTCGTTTCCGGGAGCTGTAGACTGAAATAATGGGTTCAGCGTGCTGCCTAGCCCGTTGATATTCGGCCTGGCCTGGTTTAATGCCCGAACTAGAACTACGAGCCAATCTTAACATAGCAGCAACTCGCCCGCCCGTTTCGTTTTTGCTGGCCGAACGAAGAGACTAGCTATTAGCAGCTATAGCCAGCCAGGGAAGTTTGCCCGACGAGCGGAACGATAACATCCCTGAGGACCACGCGATCAACGCTTCGGGACCGCAAGGGTCCGAAAGGCTAAGGCTCATCGCTGCTTTCGCGGAAGGATCGCTGAATGGAAATCTGTTTTACAATCAACGGCGTGAGGCACTGCTTCTTTATCCCCACTTTTCAATGGCCGTTCACTTGGAGACGGCCGGGTCCAGGGCCGATAAATTACCCGCAGTTCATTCAAGATGCGTTCGTCCTAGCATCGGTTAAGGCTGCCGTGGAAAATATCGGCGACAACGCTGTTCGTGACCCAGCGCTTAAAGGTATTGCGAGCGCAATCGGAGCGCTTGAAAAACTTGCTGGAGAGCACGCGTCAATCAATATGGGTGGCTAACCCCTGACCACAAGCGGTAGTTGTGGGGACCTTGCGAAGTGCTCTACCCTGATCCGCTGCTGAATGACGAGCGATCAACTTAGTAGCTGATACCGCTAGTCATCGGCGGCAGAGTTGCCTGAATGTCGAGCAATTCAAGAAAGGTCGTTGTGGAGAGGCTGCTCTCGACGGCTTTTCATTCGAACTAGCGGATGACATCGGCACCTTCGGAAAGTCGAGGCACTGCAGCCGAAGTCGCCAACAACGCCAAACGGGAGATTGAGCGGCACTACGTGCGGGTCATACATTCGATCGATCGAACCGCGCTGGGCGGTTCAATTTCCCGGCTCGATGACGTCGCTCCGAATATAGTGAACCTTCACTTACGGTCCGGACGCATTTGATCTCGAAAGCCCATAAGACCGTGGGAATTGCGTCGCCTCGGACGATCTTGTTCCGTCCGAAGCATCATGAGTGGTTGGAGCCTGCGGCCGTTCCATTGGTAGAAGACTTCAGTCGCTTCCCGAATCGGCCCACCGTGGTTCGGCTTCCGTCGATAACACGGCTGCGTTATACTTGATAGAATTGTCGGCTCGACCGACGGAGATTTCGCGTTGGCGGAGCGTGCTAACGCCGTCTTGTTTCCGCCAGGCCCCAGGCGTTCCTGACCACGCTTTCGCCTGATCGATCTCGAGTGCAATCATGCCCATGCTGTCGAGCGCCGCACCTCTGCTTCGCCGGCGTGGAGTTCCTTGAGAGTCGCGAGGGTCCGCGCTTCGGCGAATCGACTTTTCTTCAACGTGGGCCCTTACGCTTGACGCTGCGCACAAAATCCGCACCTCCGTCTATGCTATTTCACACTCTTGTCAAACCAGTTCTGTGGCGGTGCTGCGATGTGAAGCACCTCGGGACGAACTTCATCGGACATATCAATAGACGCTAGAGCATATTCGCCGGAATACGCGAGTTGGAAGCGCTGACCATGATCTCGAGCAGAGCTAGAGACTGCGACCCCGATTCGAGTGTTCGATGCCCGCAGATGTTAGCTGGATTGTCGTTGTTCTGCTCGCGCGTTCCCGTGCTGACGACCCCGATCCGATGGTTATTCAGCGTTAGCTGGTCAGCACTCGCCCGGCATTCGCCCAAAAAAGCGGATCGGCAAGGTAGTCACTATGCACCCACGTAAAGCGCGGTCGATCATGGGGCAACTCAAAATCGTTACAAATTAGGCGTGTTGCAAGGGCGTTCTGAGACCACCGAAAAGTGGTACCGACGGCGACGTCGGACTGATACGATACGATAGCATTCGCAACAATGTCGTGGAAATACCAATGATTCGACCAATAAATGCCGGCATCAGCTGGCGGCTTTTTTAGCTCCTCCGGATCGTCCGTGAAGAATCGGCCATAGACGTCGTTCTCCCATTGATCTTGAGCCGCGTTCAGCGTAGGCTGTCGAACGTCGAAGAAGAAGCGAGTCTTTTCTAGCGCCGTTCCAAAAGTGGTGAACGAGCGAATTTTCTCCCATTGCTGTTTGGCTACCGAGCCCTGTTGGATCATCTCACGAAGCCGAATCAGCACATCCATGCTGACGGTCGAGCCGAGACTATGCCCGAAGATGTGGATTGTGTCGTAGTATGGCTCGGGCGAGGTTTTGGTTGGGTCGACCACGGCGCTGAGAACGCTTCGAAGGGAACTGGCCACGGCTGCGATGATCTGCTGCCGTATTGCGTAGAACGTCGAGTTGTTGTCGTGTGTCGTATATATCTGCACGTCTCCCAGCACGTTCTCAACGGCAAAGTCAGCCATTGCTCGCGCGAACTGAAGAAATATGACCGCTAGGGTAAGCAGTGCGAGATAGGCGACAACGAGGAAAGGTGAGCGGATTTGAAAGTTGCCGGGAAACGTCGCGACGCCGGTGGCCAGGGCAAGTAATGCTACAAAAGTAACCCAAAGAATCCATAGGATGGTGCGATGGAACGCCTGAGCGCTCAGCGTCTTATTCGCGAAGGCCCCTTGCTGCGCCGAGTCGGCGCGCAGTATTGTCGTTCGTGCATCGCGCTCGCGGCTTACCTTGTAGACGACGATAATCTGAGCTAGAATATAGCCGATAATGAGGTCGATGATGAACTCAACATAAACGACCAGAGGTAGCCGGAAAACGGTGTGAAATGGGTCTTGGAGCAGTTGCTGATACGTAACATTAGTGGTGGGAGGCAGCATTTGCGATAGTAGTATCCATGCGGCCCAACCCAAAGCTAGCGCGACGGCGCAGGCCAGTAAAGCTCCGGCCAGGAGCACTACGATATAGAAGAGATCGGACCGGAGCTTCGCAGGCGTGCAGGGAATGCTCGCCGTCGAGCTGGTTCCTAAAAACGTTGCGTTCAGGAGCCAGCGAAGCGCGGACAAGATATTTGTCCTACCCTTGCTGTAGGGGCTCCAGTAACCTTCGTAAACGTCATAAACCCTGCCCGTTGGCACATCTGGGTTATCGTCGCTGCGATAGATCCGCAGCGCCGAAGGGCGAACGCTGTCGGAGCCGTTGGGGCCTTCCTCTGCAACTCTCGGCCAATGCACGACGGCATCCCAAGTTCGGTTCGATTCTGCGGGTTCGTGGGCGTCGAGATAGGATTGAAAAGCGGTAGCAACTTGGTCCTGAAAGGCGTAACGCTGAATCGGGCTAACGCCGTGTACCGCAAAGATTGCGATACGTTTAGCCGCAAGTTGAGCTTTTTGTACCTCAGCTGAGGCGGGGATGGCTTGCGAGGCGGGGATGGTTTGCGCGCGAAGGTCGGCCGTCAGCTCGGTTCGGGATATAGCGATCATCGGGCCTCATTCTCCTTTCGAAGCATGGAGTTGCGAAGAATGTCCGGCATTGTGGGAATGCCATTGCGCATCGTGTTGCGCGTGCACTTCGTTGAGTCCAGACAAAAAGAAGCGATGATAGTATTCTTTGTCTATGTGGTGAACTTGTATCCAGACCCCTGGTGAGAAGATAGCGTCGCAATGAGCGGGGAACCTTCCATGCGTTTCGTAAATGTAGGTGCACACATCTTTCGCGCAGTTGACGACGTCCTCGCTGTAATCGGCGGCCTCGGTGAGGTAGCGCTGACCATAGTTTGCCTTGTATATTCGGGAAAACAACGCCGCATCTCGAAAGAGCCCTCCTTTTCCGAATTTTGCGTTGACGATTTCGTCGACCGCGTCCGTCATGTTGGCGTAGTACGGAGGGCACATGGCCTTGATTAAGTAGTCACCGTTGTGGCGTAGGCCGATTGGATGAGATCGCAGGTACGCGTATTTCGGGAGCGGTACTTGCCAGCGCAGAACGTCCATAATTCGCCATGGCGGCGTGGCAAAATCAAACCCCAACATTGTTCCGTAGGTTGCGGTGAATTCAGGAGCCCCAAGAAGCACGGGCGGGCTGATGGAGCCGTGGATCCATGCGCCCAAGCCCATGGAATCGGCTACTAACATGAGGTTCTGAAGGAGCAGATCGGCTTCAATTTGTGTTCGAAGCATTCCAAGAATACCCAGCGGTATTTTGATGGCGCCGTTGAGGAAGCCGCACTTTACCCACGACCGGACTCCGGCCAGAGCATAGAAGTTTCGATCGTCCACGATCGCCGGACGAGAGCCGTCCGGCTCCGTCAGGAGGTACATCAGACCATTGATGTATTGCCGTGAAAGATCCACGACAGGAAAGAATATCGTCGTCCCGGCAAGATTGGAGAGCAGACGGTTTGAGTCGAGGTAGGCCGGGAAGTTGCGCCGGTCCGTCGGCACATCCACGCGGTGATCTGAAATCGCGATCTTCGATCGTCGCGCTCTCTCGATCGCGCTATCGGGATCGAACGGGAGGGCCCCTTCCGCTGGTGCCTGCCTCTGCAGAAAATACGTGCCGTGGTCATTGAGCATGAAAAAATGAGTGCCTTGTGCATTGTCGGGGCTTCCCGCAGAGCGTCCGGCCATTGTGAGATTAGGCTTCGCCATTACCGGCTCGCCAGTCGCAGGGTCCTGAAAGGGACGGTCGGGCATGGTGAGTCCGGTGCAGCCGGTCACACCGATAAGAATCGCCTCTTCAAGTTCACTAAGCGGTTCGCGCTGCTCCGTCGAAACGTAACTCATGGAACCGGCCGGAACGGATGTCCCGGCGCTTATACGGTGAGTTCTGCGCTGCCAGAGCGCATCCATCAGCGGGCGCTTGAGAAGATCGGATGGACCCTGAATCATTTCTGCATTGCGAACTCGGCTGCAATGACCGGACGCCACGGCGCAAAGGCGCTGGTCGTACGCGGAACGATTGCCGCCAGCTCGGGGCAGTGGCGCAGGATGACGCTCGTCATACCGTTGTTCGCGATCCAGTCCATTCCAAGTGGCGAGTAGATCTCGGGGCGAAAATCTACCGTCAGGAAGCGATCGCTCTGTAGCCGGCGTGAGGCCATAAGGATGAAGATGCGAAACGCCGTATCGCTAAATCCAAAACCGGGTGGCGGAGTCTCGGCAAGCAGCCCGACGACCGTGTCGACAAGGTCAATATCGCCGTAGACTTCTTTGAGGCGTTGTACCGATAGGGGATCGGCAGTCAGATCCTCCCAGCGCGTTATTCGCGGCTTATGCACGGCTTCGCGAAAATCGTTGTATCGTGGAACGCCCCGGCGGCGCGTGCGGACGATATCCACGACCGACAGGTCGACGATTTCACCATCGCGTACAAAAGAACGAAGGGCATTCGGAAAATTGTGGAGTGTAATGGCGCCGGGGTTAGCAATGCCGAATGAGTAGAGCACGTTGTCAAGGCCAGTGCTTCGCATCACACTATCGGTCTGCAGCCCTTGAATTTCATTGAAAGTGACATCCGCTACCTTACGGCCGTCGCTGCACCGAAAGAAAGAATAGTCATCCGGTATCAGCGGGTGCATGCGATAAACCGTTATAAAATCCTCGGTGAGAGAGTACGGAACCTCGTTGTGGTCCGGCATCGTCTTGGGTATCCCGGTCAGCGCGTGTGTGTCGAGTAGCCAAAGGGCTACCTTTGAAAACCACATTGATGGAGGTCCACTCCAGTTGGTATTGAGAGCCACCTCGATCGCCTTGGTTGCCAGGATTGCGGGAGTCCACTCCACCGTGTGAATTTTCGCGATGAGGGCTGAGACGATCAAACGTGCGGTCTGAAAAATGCGCTCGTCATTCCACGTTGGATAGCTGCGCCGTAACTCGTCGCAAAGGACGTTGTGTTCCCTCGCGAACAGTGTGTGCATCGCGCTCAGCCCGAGCCACCAGCTTTGGTTGAAGCCGGTTATCTCCTGGCCGTTTTGTTCTTCCGGAAGGTAACCCTCCGGCAGGCGCAGCTTGGCGCCCTCGCGGAGAGCGCGGTCGGTCTTGCCTGAGGGTCCGTATACTTCGGAGCTGTCCCACCAATGTGTGGAGCTATTCCTGAAGAGGATCGGCCAACCCAAATAGGTTCCGTCGTGTTTATTCTCAGCGATTCGCATTACCGATTCGAGCGGACCTCTAACGGTATTCGTACACTGCATTCCCGAAGGAAGCGGGACGTTCACTGCGCGTTCGGCTAGAGGGTACAGCTCGTGGCTCACCCAGTCGTGAACTTGGAATTGGATCCACGCGGCGGCGAGAATATTGAGGGAGGAGGCTGGGATAAAACGCTCGCGCGCGAGCAATTGCTGACTAACGATAATCGGATTCGGGGTGTCGAAGAGCTCGGGACGATAAATGGGACGGATATTGCGCCCGAAGACCGCCCCAAGCGCGCCCATATTCGGGGCTGAGAGATCGTTAAACGTTCCATCATACGTCCTTCTGGAATGCTCGACCTGAGGGACTTCCGGCGGAACTACACGGGCTTTGGGTGGCGCTTCTGGAACGTCGGTGTCGATCAGGTTTTTGCGTCGAAGTACGTGTCGATAGCCGTCCAGGTTGAGAAGTCCGACCAGCGTCGGCAGGCGATACCACGGTTTGAAACGATTTATTATGCGAAAGAACGCGCGTGACAAGCCGCTCACGATAACGTTACGCAAAGGCGTTTGCGTGAGCCAGCGATAAGACAATCGTTGTGCGCTGCTGGCGTCGTACGCGAGCTTTCTTGCGCGGTTCAAATTGCCTAACGGCCGAAACTCGTCAGTCGTATTCCAAGGATTAAAGCGTAGCTCTTCAATTCGAGCGGCGTCGGCTCGTGCCGCAGCCGTCGATGTGTCTTGCTTGTCGATCGTCAGAATCGCAACTCTCTCTGGCAGCGACTTCTCCTCGGACCATTCGATCGCGGTATTCTCGATCGGTGTCGCCGTTTCGTCCCGATAACGCTGCACATAAAGCTCAAAACATACGTCGCCTCTTGCGAGACGGCCGGTGAGCTCATTCGATAAGTACTGAGGGTTGGCGGTCGGCTCGAGCGTCGTCCCGGCATCGGCCGTTCCGCGCAACAGAAATCGCACGGCAAGCGTGTCTCCCCAGCGGTAGGCGCCTCGGCTCCAAAATGTTTCAAGTGCAAGGCTTTGAATTTTCCGCGAACTCGCGGTGAACACGTTTTTGAGCATACGCCACGTTTCGAATGGTCCATACCTCAAGAGGCCTAGAAAGCCAAATAGCCGCTCTAGCGGCGTGCCGACGGTGGTTTTGGCGAACGCGACGAACTGGCGCGCGTCGCGCGCGTGGGAAACGGGAAAGTTCGTCGCCAGGAAATCGTGCTGCTCTCGTTCGGAAACGGCCACGCGGAGAGCGATACCGCGTAAGTCCCCCCGGTCGTCTGGGTGTGGTATGGGACTTGCATTTGAAAATCGCACGATCGTTGGGTACGTCCGGCCCGGCTGGACCCAGCCTGTGCAAAGGCCCGGCGCGACGTTGCCAAAGATGTGCAAGGATGAGCGAGTCGTAGCGAACAACGGCTTCGCATGAAAAGCGCGCTCGACGACCGGCGCGCCCGCATGGCGCCTGGCGACCAGCTGAAGGTTCATGATATCGTTTGCGAGCCGCGCGAACTCGATCTGCTCGGCCTCCGGGCTACCACCTTGATAAACTTCCCGCCATTTTGGCACGATCTTCACGCCTCATTTCCATCGAATGGTATCATTTTGCACCGGCGCACTTACGGCATAATCACCACGTTCCGTTGAGCATCGCCTGGCATTTTCTCTTGTCAGGCATAAGCAAATCCGATGTATTCGCTGAGCAGCGAATCGTTATAGGGGCGGCCAATTTCATAGAGTAACTGACCGGCTAGGCGGGCTACTGCGTCCCGGATTTGCCGATCGGTGGTTGTAATCCGGTCTGCGAGGTATCGTAGGTAATTGAAGACGCCAGCAGGCCGCTTGCAACGCCATCGACTTGGAAGACATGCGTTGTCTCTGTGGTTATCGTTTGGCTTTGGGTCACAACTGCGCACCAGGCAAACATTAAGGGGTAAAATTTCTAAGAACCGCTCATACGTTGCGGTACCTCCGACTAAGGTTCGAGTGCGGCATTTCGTAAGAGGAAAGCAGGCGGAGACCCTCCGTTGCGAAGCGGTCCTCCATTTGGGAAACGCACCGTTTTTTGGCACGCGCACCATCCCCACGTAATCGTAATTCGCTCGATTTTTCTGTGCTAGCCAATACTAGCTAGCTAAACCAGAGTCCTTCAGGCTGTTCCCGCTTGGTTTCGAGGCATTATGACCTGGCTTAGCCGCCCTGTAGACTTGCTTAGGAAATGCAGCCGGCGGGCGTGTTCGTAATAAGGCTGCTCCACGGGTGACAAAACAGGCAGCACCGCACTGGCTTTACTGGCCACCTAGCGGGCGTAGCGCTCTTGGCTTTGCGGCTAGTATCAGTGATCTGGTTTTAGATCTTTGGCGCTACCCGGTTCATGCTGTTACTGTATTTGTCGAACGGCAGAGGCGAGCTCAAGCTCTCTTGATAAGCCCTTGGCTTGCGGCTTTCACGAGAAGTGCGGAACGACTCTTTACATCGAAGGCCTTGAAGATTTCCTTGATGTGATTGCTGATAGTCCACTCACTGCGCTGCAGTGACTGAGCTATCTCAGATGTGGGCTTTCCCTGACAGAGCTCTTCAAACACGCGCTGCTGCATCGGTGGAAGCGAAGCGCTTCCACTGCCGATCAAATCACGCAGCTCCGCCACCAGCCAACTTTGTTGGTAATTTCGCAACTTCTCTTCG
>Ga0209169_10002663_pt1 | contig 10699 bp, 9 predicted proteins | sample HubBroMetageWRM4_FD_188346 | JGI IMG/M metagenome (GOLD analysis project Ga0209169, IMG submission 188346) | Warmed soil microbial communities from the Hubbard Brook experimental Forest, New Hampshire - Hubbard Brook CCASE Soil Metagenome WRM 4... | ecosystem: Environmental > Terrestrial > Soil...
AGTATGCCATTCCCCGCACGGCTCTACCAACTCCCGGCTGCTGAAGAGACCGGTGGTGTTTACGATGTGCCTGGAATGCCATACCGGCGCCGGCACTTTTGGCCGCACCGGGACCGGCGTACCGGACCCGGTGAACACGGATAGGTTGACAGCCGAGCCGACAAGGGGAGGCAGCGCCAGCGCGCAGGCGGCGCCCGCGGTCACGGCGAGCAGCACAGCAGGCAGCGTCTCGATCAGCACCAGCCTGGTGGTCCGCTGCATGCCCATGGTGGCCAGCCTGGCCAGCGTCAGTGCCCGGTCCGCCGACCCGAGCGCGACCCCGAGCATCAGGATGAACAGGCCGAACCCGGCCGAGGTCGCCACCGTGAGCGGCAGGATGAGGCTGGCGCCGTGCTGCAGCGGCGAGCTCGCCAGGGCCGCAAGCGCGGCCGAACGGAACGCGATGCTCGCCCCGGGAAGCGCCCTTGACACCACGGCGGACATCGCAGCGTTGTCGATACCGGACCCGGTGATCAGCAACTGGTTGACCCCTGGGACGCCAGCGGTGCCCGGCAGGCGCCGGACGGGCATGACGAGGAACGCGCTGCCCGGGGGCTGGGCCGGGACGCTCGCCAGCGTCCCGGCGATCCGCACCCTGATCGGCCCCACCTCCAGCTGCGAGGTCAGCTGCGCGCCGGATACCGCGCCTGCCCGGCCGAGCGCGGCTGCCGCGGCCGGCGAGGCGAGCACGGACAACGGGCCCGCACCGGACGGCTGCCCGCCGAGCCGCGCAACCGGAATGGCCGGGAACGGCGTGCTCGCGATGAGGGCCGCGTAGCTGGCCGGGTCCACGGCGATGACAGTCACCGGCTGCCCGCCGGGTGCCGACCACAGGGTGTCCCAGACCGCGGCCACCCGCCGCACCCCCGGCACCGCGGTGATAGCCCGTTGGGTGGCCGGCGTGACCGGCGCCAGCGGGAGCGGGTCGTTGATCACCACATCGGCCCCTGTGGTCTGCCAGGACGCGGCGGCCTCGCCGCTGGCGATGGCCGCGGCGATCATCCCGGCGAAGGTGGCCAGGCTGAGCGCGAGCACGAGCGCGAATACCGGCAGCACGTTGGTCAGCGAGGACCTCGCCGCCCCGGCCAGCGCGACGAAGCCGGTAGCGCCGCCGCGCCGCGCCGACAAGCGCAGCAGGCCCCCGATGGCCAGCGGGTACAGCCGCAGCATCACCAGGACGACAGGCACGGCGAGTAGCACCGGAGCCGCCGCCGGGTACAGGTCGACCCCGCCGCTGGCGACCGCGGAGCCACCGGCACCGGCAGGCAGGCCCTGGTCATGCAGCACTACCAGCCCGGCCACCGAGGCCGCGACCGCCGTCACCTCGGCCACTAGGCGGCGCAACCCGCGTCGACCGGGGTCGCTGTCACGCTGCGACGCCGCAGAGCGCGATTTCCGCCACGTGAAACCAGAGCGCGAGGCAGCGGACTGCGAGACGGCCTGGCGGTGCTGCCACACCGCGATCAGCGGCAGGCCCGCCAGCGCGACGAGGACCGCGGGCGCGGCCAGCGACCAGCCGAGCGCCGAGAAGGTGCCGCGCGGGCCGAACGCCAGCGCGAGCCCCGCCCCGGCCAGCGCCGCCGGCCCGGCCGCGATCACCGCGCCGCGCAGCATCACCGCCGCGACCTGACGCAGCGACGCGCCGCGTGAGCGCAGCACCGCGAGCTCGCCGCGGCGGCGGACGGCAACCATCCGCGCCGCGAGGAGGATCACCGCGGCGCCGACCACGATCAGGCTGACGAACAGCAACAGCAGCACGGTCTGCACCGCGGCCTGGGTGTCGAGGAAGACGGCCAGGTTCTGGGCCAGCGGGGAACTGGTGGTGGTCGTGCCATTGGCGTCCGCTAGGCGGCCGCTCAGCGTGGGAGTGGCCAGGGCGGCCCGGCCGAGGTTGTCCGCCAGCCCCTGCGCCTGGTCAGCGGTCAGCGCGTCGAGCGCGAGCGGGTATTCCCACTGCAGCTCCAGGCCGGTGGTCCCGAGCACGTTCTGCATCGCGGTGAGCTGGTCCGGGTCCACGATGATCGCACCCGCCCAGAAGAAGGGCAGCTTCGGCGGGTACGACAGGCTCGGTGCCGCGAGGGTGCTGTCCGCGCTCCAGAACGTCGAGGCGGGATCGCGCACCCGCAAGATCGCGGTGACGAGGACCGTGATCGTGCTGCTCGGGGCCGCCAGCCGGAGCCGGGATCCCGGATGCAGCCCGAACCGCGCTGCCGTCTGTGCCGTGACCGTCGCTGCAAGCCAGCCGGGCGGCAGCTTGCCGTGGGCGTACCGCCCCGCTGTCAGGTCGGCGTTGCCGGTGAGCGTGTCCCGGTAGACGACCTCCATCTTGGGCGGGATCCGGGTGTAGGCGCGGCGGGCGGCGCCGGCCGCCACAGTGATCAACCGGGTGCTAAGGCCCGCCCAGTGGCCGGCCGCCAGCGGCAGCGGCGTCGCCGCCAGGCCCCGGGCCATCTCGCTTTCCGCCGCGGTGACCTCCGTCGTTGTCATATCCGCGGCGTGCCCGAAGCCGAATTGGCTCTGGCTGGAGTTCATTTCGCTCGTGAACGAAGTCCAGTCCGCGCTCACCGCGACGGCCTTGTCGGCGCTGCCGAGCGTGGCGAGAGTCTGCTGCAGCGCCTCGGTGCGGGTATGCAGGCTGACCGCGGGCCCGGTCAGGGCGGCGAACACGCAGCCGGATACGAGCAGTGCCAGCGCCAGCATGCCTGCGGCCGCGGATCCCAGCCAGGAGCCCACCGTGGAGGCGGCCGATTCGGCGACCCTCCCCATACCGGGAGCTTAAGTCAACGGCTAGCAAAGACGACAGGGCGGCATCGTGACGAGGGTATGGCCGTGTCCCGCGAGCCCCTTGCGCCCCACTGGCCCCCGGCTAGCCGTGTCAGAGGCCAGAAAATCAACTTACAGTTAACGCTAAAGTACTGAATGTCATTCATAGTTACCAAATGTTGAACGGAAGTTTATCTTCTGATGACAATCGATTGAGCGTTGCCGCCGACCTCTCGACAGCGACATCCCTGGTAGAGACGCTATGCGCGTGGGCAACGATGTAGTGCTAGTCCTGGTGGTCATAACCGCTCTCGGCTTTGACTTCACCAACGGCTTCCATGACACAGGTAATGCGATGGCAACGTCGATCGCGACCAAGGCGCTCGAGCCGAGGGTCGCGGTCGCCCTGTCCGGGGTGCTGAACCTCGTCGGCGCATTCCTCTCCCTCGCCGTCGCGGCCACGATCGCGAACGGACTTGTCAGCACGAAACTGGTGACGCTGACCGTGGTTGCCGCCGGCCTGTCGGGCGGGATCGTCTGGAACCTGGTCACCTGGCTGCTGGGCATCCCGTCGAGTTCGTCGCACGCGCTCATCGGCGGCGTGATCGGCTCGATGCTGGCCGCCGCGGGCGGCCACGCCGTCCTGTGGCACGGCCTGGTCTCCAAGGTCGTCCTCCCGGCCGTCCTCTCGCCGGTCATCGCCGCGCTCGTCGCGGCGACGGGCACGTGGCTGCTGTACCGAATAAGCCGCAGCCTCACCAATTCGGTCCGCCAGCACGGCTTCCGGATCGGGCAGATCGGGTCCGCGTGCATGGTGTCGCTGGCGCACGGCACCAACGACGCGCAGAAGACGATGGGCGTCATCACGCTGGCGCTGATCGCGAACAAGACGGTCGCCGCGGGCTCGAACGCGCCGTTCTGGGTCATCCTCTGCTGCGCGCTGGCGATCAGCCTCGGCACCTACATAGGCGGCTGGCGGGTCATCCGCACCCTCGGCAAGGGGCTGGTGGAGATCGAGTCGCCGCAGGGCATGGCGGCCGAGTCCGCCTCGGCCGCGGTCATCCTGCTGTCAAGCAGCTTCGGCTACTCGCTGTCCACCACCCACGTGGCGACCGGATCGATCATCGGCACCGGGCTGGGCAAGAAGGGCGCCGAGGTCCGCTGGAACGTGGCAGGGCGGATGGCTACCGCGTGGGTGTTCACCCTCCCGTCGGCGGCGCTCGTGGGAGCCGGGGCCTTCGCGCTGGCGCACGGCATCGGGGGCACCCTCGGCGTGGTCGTCGACCTGATCATCCTGCTCGGCGTGGTAGCGGTGATCTACTGGCGGTCCCGCGGCAGCAAGGTGGACCACAACAACGTGAACGACGAATGGACTGGCTCGGTCGCTCCGGCCGAACCCGAGCCCGCGCCGGCAGCCTGAGCGACAGGGGAAGCGTACAAATGTGGATCAACTTGAACGCCCTGTGGAAGATCGTGGTCTTCGGCCTGCTCGCCGGGGCCGGGCTGCCCGCGCTGTTCGCCATCGGGCTGCGGTCCCTGTCCATGCCGGGGAGCCGGGTGCAGACCGCCGGCGCCGACTCCGACCACCTCGTCGGCGGCAACATCGTGGGCATGATCATCGCCGCGATCATCTTCCTGGTGATCCTGGCCGCCCTCGGCTGGTGCGTCTTCGAGGTCTACCAGATCGGCCACCCCGCCAAGGCCAAGTAATCACCGCGACAGCGGCTACCTCATCGAGAGGGTTGGAGAACATGGCGCTACCGCCGCTGCTTGGCAAGATCATCGAATGGCTGCGCGCCGGCTACCCAGAGGGCGTGCCCGACGTCGACTACCTGCCGCTCTTCGCCCTGCTCGGCAGCCAGCTGACCAACGCCGAGGTCGAGGCGATCGTGAAGGAACTGGAGAGCGAGAGCGGGCCGGAGACGGCTCAGAAGATCCGCGACGCCATCGCCAACGCGACCAGCGACCACAAGCCGACCGATGCCGACGTGAACCGGGTCAGGGCCAGGCTGGCCGCCGGCGGCTGGCCCCTTGCCAAGCCGAGCCTGGAACACTGGCCCAATCCCTGACACCGCCCCTCACAGGCGGCGGGACCAGTTCTGGCCGACCAGGTCCTTGCCGAAGCTGTGGTGGCGGCTCTCGTCGTCCAGCGTGAAGCCTGCCCGCTCGTAGATGCGCCTGGCGCCGGCGAGCACGTCGTTGGTCCACAGGGTGATGTCCGCGTACCCCGCGCGCCGGGCGAACCTGAGGACCTCCTCGACCAGCCGGGCGCCGATCCCCAGGCCCCTGGCCCACGGCTCCACAAGCAGCAGCCGCAGCCGCGCGGTCCTGTCGTCCTCCCGGACGCAGAACACGCAGCCGGCCGGGACGCCGTCGACCTCGGCGATCCAGGCCGCCTCCCTCTCCGGGTCCCTGTTGTTGACGTAATCCGCGACGATCCTGGCCACGAGCGCCTCATAGGTCCCGTCCCAGCCGAACTCCTCCGTGTACACCGCCGCGTTACGCTGCACCACCCAGCCCATGTCACCAGGCTGCGGAGCACGCAGCAGGTAACCGCGCGGCCGCGGCGCCTCGGTCAGCACCTCGGTGATCACCCGCATGCCGTCGAGCATCCTGCGCCTGTCCTCGGCGCGCACGTCGGCCAGCATCTCGCGGGTCTGCGCGGCCGACCGCGCGTCCAGGCCCGCGATGACGGAGTGGCCGGCCTCGGTCAGCCGGATGACCTGCCGGCGAGCGTCGGCCGCCGAGCGCTGCCGCCAGATCAGCCCGTCGGCCTCGAACCTGGCCAGGATGCGGCTCAGGTACCCCGGGTCGATGTCGACCACGCGGCGCAGGCCGGTCACCTCGCTGGCGTCCCGCTGCGCCAGCTCGAACAGCAGCCTGGCCTCGGTCAGCGAGTAAGGGGTCTCCAGGTACTTGCCCCGCAGCAGCCCGATCACGTTGGTATAGAACCGGTTGAACTCCCGCACCGCAGCCACCGCCGCATCATCCCCGACGTCGCGGGCAGCCTCGCCAGCATCTGAATTCATGACCCCCGCCTCGTCCGCCCCTGCCCGGCCCTCAGCCGTCAGCTCGCTCATGTCATCACCCCAAGCTATTGATGCTTAAGTCAACCATATACATGCTCTTAGCAATTACAAGAGCTTGCGCCACGCCGGGCAGTTTCCTACGATGCGTCGGTGGCGCCTGATACGGGCGGGACATTAACCAAACCGGTTTTCAAGAAATCGCGGTGGACTGCTGCCCGTCCTGGCCGGAACGTTGTGGCAACGACCCGCATAGGACCGGGTCGTTGCCACAACGTTCTGGTAAGAGCCCCACGGTTACGTGACCATAGGGGCAGACGCGGCTGGCGGGGGAACGGTCTGATGGCGGACCAAGCGACCTGGCGGACTACGCGGCCTCGCCGCGATAGGTGAGGACGTCGCGCAAGACCCGCCCGGGCGTCCCGGATTCCCGCCAATAAGATACGGAATGGACAGGACACCGCGACGGAAGGTGACTACAGATGCGGATGCGGACGCTTGGCGGCACCGGGATCAAGGTGAGCCCGTACTGTCTCGGCGCGATGATGTTCGGCGCCTGGGGCAATCCCGACCACAAGGACAGCACCCGGATCATCCACGCCGCGCTCGACGCAGGCATCAACTTCATCGATACCGCGGACGTGTACTCGGGCGGCGAGTCGGAGGAGATCGTCGGCGAGGCGCTGCTCGGGCGGCGCGACGACGTAGTGCTCGCCACGAAGGCGAGCATGCCGATGGGCCAGGACGTCAACTCCAGGGGCAACTCGCGCCGGTGGCTCGTCCGGGAGGTGGAGGACAGCCTGCGCCGGCTGCAGACCGACCATATCGACCTGTACCAGGTACACCGGCCGGACCCCGACACCGATATCGACGAGACCCTGTCCGCACTGTCCGACCTGGTGCACAGCGGCAAGGTGCGCGCGGTCGGCTCCTCGACGTTCCCCGCCGAGCAGATAGTGGAGGCCCAGTGGGTCGCGCAGAGCCGCGGCCACGTGCGATTCCGCTGCGAGCAGCCGCCCTACTCGATCCTCGTCCGCGGCATCGAGGGCAGCGTCCTGCCGACCTGCCAGAAGTACGGCATGGGGGTCATGGTGTGGAGCCCGCTGGCCGGCGGCTGGCTGACCGGCCGGATCCGGAGGGATACCGGCGTGGACATGACGAGCAACCGCGCGCAGCGGCTGCCGCTGCGCTTCGACCCGGCGGTGCCGGGGAACCAGGCCAAGTTCACCGCGGTCGAGGAACTCATCAAGCTCGCCGCCGACGCGGGCGTCTCGCTCACCCACCTGGCGCTTGCCTTCGTGACGGGGAACCCGGCGGTGACGGCGGCGATCATCGGGCCCCGCACCATGGACCAGCTCACCGACCTGCTAGCAGGCGCGAGCCTGGCGCTTGACGACGACGTGCTCGACCGCATCGACGCGATCGTCCCGCCCGGCGTAACGCTGAACCCCGCCGACGCGGGCTGGCAGTCGCCGGCGCTCGCCGATTCGACCGCCCTCCGCCGCCCGCGGGCGGCTCGTTCCGCCCGCTAGTCCGTTACCGCGGTGGTGGCGGGGGCGGATGATGGGGTGGCGGGGGCGGATGATGGGGTGGCGGGGCCGGGAGCGTGCTCACCGCGGGCGCCGACTCGGGCCACACGAGCAGGACGGGGCAGGCGGCATGGTCCACGACGAACCGGGTGGCCTTGCCCAGGCTCTTCGGGCCGAGCCTGCTCCGGTCGCCGTCCCGCGCCATGATCAGCAGATCCGCGTCGGCCGAGGCGGCCACCACGGCCCGTTCGGTCTGACCCTGGACCTCCAGCCGCTCGCACGGCCGGCCGAGCCTGCGCGCGGCCGCGTCGAGCAGTTCGGTGGCCGACGCGGCGGCGAGCTGCTCCAGCCTGGCGCCGGGGTCGTGCCCGCCGCGACCGAACAGGCCCAGGTAGGCAGCGTGCGCGGCGTCCGGTGCCGCGGCCGACGTGACGTGCAGCAGGGTGAAGCTCGCGCCCGCAGGGGCCAGGCTGAGGGCCGCGTCCACGCTGGCCCGCCAGCTCCCTTCGGAAACCCAGATATATACCGAACGAGCCGTGGTATCGCTCCCGGTCACCGCAGATCATCCTCCTTGATGGGCCTGGATTACCCGACGTGCAGCGCCGCCCACAGGGCCAGCACCGCGATGACGAGCCCGGCCGGCACGGTGAGCAGCCCCAGCCTGGTGAATTCCCCGAGCTCCGGCGCCGACCCGTGGCGTTGCAGGCTGCGGCGCCACAGCAGGGTTGCCAGCGAGCCCGTGTAGGTGAGGTTCGGCCCGATGTTGACGCCGATCAGCACCGCGAGGACGGCGCCGGCGCCGGACGGCGCTGCCAGCGGCGCGAGCACCAGGACGGCGGGCAGGTTGTTCGCGACGTTGGCAAGGACCGCGGCGAGCGCCGCGATGGCGAGCAGCGCGGGCAGCGACGCGCCCGCGGGCAGCAGCGGCCGGAGCGCCGAGCCGAGCCCGTTGACCACCACCGCCGCGACCACGACCGCCAGGCCGAGCACGAACAGCAGGAACAGCGGATCGGCGGCCCGCACCAGGTCCACGGGGCCGACCCGCCGCCGGGCCAGCGCGCGTACCGCCAGCACCGCGGCGCCGCCGAACGCGGCCCACGCCGGGCTCACCCCGGCCGCCGACGCGACCACGAACCCGGCCAGCGTGACGGCGACCACGATGAGGGTGAAGACCGGCACGCCATCGAAGTCCTCGCCGCGGTCCGGCTCCCGCTTCCGCTCCGGGCCGGCCACGCCGACACGGAGGTCGGCGGCGAAGAACCGGCCGAACACCGCGTACTCGACACCGATCACGGCCAGCCACGGCAGCGCCATCAGCGCGGCGAAGCGCGGGAAGGCCAGCCCGCTGGCAGCGAACGCGAGCAGGTTGGTCAGGTTGGAGACGGGCAGCAGCAGCGAGGCGGAGTTCGCCAGGTGCGTGCACGCGTACACGTCCGGCCTGGCCCGCACGTCCAGCCTGGCCGCGGTTGCGAACACCACGGGGGTGAGCAGCACCACGGTGGCGTCCAGGCTCAGCACGGCCGTGGTAACCGCGGCGGTCACGAACACCAGCGCGAGCAGCCGCCTCGGCCGGCCCGCGCTGCCGCGCGCCATCCACCTGCCGCAGGCCCGGAAAAGGCCGTCGTCATCACACAGGTGCGCGAGCACGAGGATCGCGGCCAGGAAGCCGATGACGGGCCCGATGCGCCTGGCCTGGTCGAGGGCGGTGCCGGCCTGGATCGCGCCGGCCGCGATCAGGCAGACCGCCGCGGGGACCGCGATGACCGCCTCCGGCCAGCCACGTGGCCTGGTCACCGCCCAGGCGAGCACGGCGACAAGCGCCAGCACGGATACAGTCTCGCTGGCGGCGGCGTTCAGCGCGGTCCCTCCTCACCATGGGGTCCGCGACCGGATCCATTCGGTGCTACCTCATCATGGGTCGGCGGCCGGATCCATCCGGTGCTACCCGCTCGCGCCCAGTTCAGCCGACCGGCGCCTGTTCCGCCACCGCGGGGAGCCGTCCCGCGGCCGCCCGGCCGATGACGTGCCTGCGGAACTGCTCGGCGGCGGGCAGCAGGCGCCGCTGCGCGGACCAGGTCAGGCAGATCTCCCTTGTCGCGCCGTCGTCCAGGATCTCGGCGTAGGCCACAGGCCCGGCCGCCGACTCCGGCGATCCCGCGCGCGGTGCGGGCACGACGGCGACGCCGAGGCCGGCCGCGATGAAGCCGCGCACGGTGGACAGGTCGTTGCCCTCGAAGATGACTGCAGGCCGGAACCCGGCCCGTTCGCAGAGGTCATCGGCCAGCTCCCGGAGCGCGGAGGCGGGCGCCAGGCCGATGAACTGTTCTCCGGCCACGTCGGCTAGGCGGAGGCGCCGGTGCCCGGCGAGCCGGTGACCGCGCGGCAGGGCCAGCCGCAGCGGCTCAAGCGCGATCAGCCGCGTGTGCACGCCCGGGTCGGGCGGCCTGCGGGTGCCGATCTCCAGGTCGGCCCGGCCGCTGTCGAGGGCGGCCGCGTGCAGTTCGTCGCGCACCTGGGTGAGCTGGAAGCCGACGCCTGGGTGCGCGGCGCGGAAGCTGCGCGCCAGGTCGGGCACCAGCCAGGTGCCGAATGAGTGCTGGAAGGCCAGCGTCACGGTACCGGTGTCCGGGTCGATGAGCTGGCTCACCGCGGCGATGCCGTCGTCAAGGCGGTGCAGCATCGCGTCGAGGTGCGGCTTGAAGACCGCTCCCGCGTGCGTCATCCGCAGCGTGCGGCCGGCCCGGCGGAGCAGCGGCGTGCCGATCTCGGCCTCAAGCCGGGCCAGGGCCCGCGACACGCCGGACTGGGTGACGGCCTCGAGGTCGGCGACCTCTGTCACGGTGGTGCCGTCTGCGACCTGCTGGAGCCAGCGCAGCGCGTCGGTATCCATATTCAATGACCATAGCTCATGGTTTCCTTGCGATCTAATCATTGGACGCATAGTTCGTGGCCAGCGAGACTGGAAGAGCAAGGGACCACCACCGAGAAGGACAGACACATGCCGACCACCGCCCCGCTGCTGACCACGATCCGGGCCCGTACCCGCGCCGCGCGCGGCTCCCGGGCCACGCGCAAGACCCTCGAGCGCGAGATCGCGAGCTACACGTCCGAGCAGGACCTGAACGACCTGCACGCGATCCTCGACAATTACAGCGAGCAGGAAACCGCGGACATCCGCCGCATCCTCGCCGCCCGCCCCTGCGCCTGACCCGCACCGGAACGCCGGCCGGAGACGGCCGGGCCGACGACCCCAGCCGCCACGCCCGCCCTCATCCTGCCCGTGGGGTGACCCGGCCGCTCATGAAGACATAGGGAGTGCCGTCGGGGAGCCGGGAGAAGCTG
>Ga0209169_10002665_pt1 | contig 10692 bp, 10 predicted proteins | sample HubBroMetageWRM4_FD_188346 | JGI IMG/M metagenome (GOLD analysis project Ga0209169, IMG submission 188346) | Warmed soil microbial communities from the Hubbard Brook experimental Forest, New Hampshire - Hubbard Brook CCASE Soil Metagenome WRM 4... | ecosystem: Environmental > Terrestrial > Soil...
ACATCCTGGTATTCAGATCCGCAGGCGCAGCTCACCGGTATTCTGCTGACCCAGCGGGTGATGGATTCGCCAAAACCGCCGCCGGTATTCGCGGATTTCTGGACCACGCTCAACGGGGGCGCGGCGGATTAGGCTGCAAATCGTCATCTCGCCCCGTTTGGTCGTTACCTCCAAAATAATTGCACCCGCCGTGTCGGTATCGCCCGAGGTCAATCGTCTTATCGGAGAGCACCGGTCTGACCGGGGCCTTTCGAACCACAACGGAGAATACGATGCGATTCATGATGCTGATGATTCCGCGGGGTTATGAGGCCGCGGCGCCCGGCGCCATGCCGCCTGTGGAGGCGGTCGCTGCGATGATGAAGTACAATGAGGAGCTGAAGGAGGCCGGCGTCCTGATTACCCTCGATGGCCTGCACCCGCCGTCGATGGGCGTCCGGGTTTCGTTTGAAACCGGCAAGCCGGTCGTGACCGACGGTCCCTTCACCGAATCGAAGGAAGTGATCGGCGGCTACTGGATGATCGATGTTCAATCGCGCGAGGAAGCGATCGCCTGGGCCAAGCGTTGTCCAGCCTCCAACAATGAAACGATCGAGATTCGCCAGGTGATGGAAATGGCGGACTTTCCGCCTGACGTTAAGGAGGCCGCCGCCGGTTTTTCTGAAATGCAGTGCGGTTCGGCCAATCGCTGATCTGAGTTCTTTCAACCCATAGAAACTGCAAATCTTGAGGAGAATCTGATGAGCACGAATGACACGTTCCTTGCTGTCTTCCTCGGCAGCAAAAACAGCGCGAAATGGGCGGCCTGGAATGCGCTTTCAGAAACCGAGCGCAAGGCAAGGGAGATGCGCGGTATCTCGGCCTGGAAGGGATGGATAGAGAAGCACAAAGGCGCGATTGTCGAGATCGGTGGCCCGCTGGGCAAGACCAAGAAAGTCGACGGGCAGGGGATTGCCGACATCACCAACCCGATCGGCGCCTTCACGGTGGTTTGCGCCGCATCGCATGAGGCGGCTGCGAAGATGTTCGAAGATCATCCGCATTTTTCGATCTTCCCGGGTGAGTCCGTCGAGATCATGCCGGTTCTTCCGATCCCCGGCGGCTAGGCCTTTCCGGGAAATCCGCTAACCGCGTTTCTGGTTAGAAGTCCGTGAAGCCGCTTCTTGGCGGCATACGGACTTCTAATCGGCGCCGGCTTCATGTAAAAGCCTTTAACATGAGCTGGCGCAAGGAACAGGGTCGCACCGAACGCGGCTATCACCATGGCAATCTGAAAGAGGCGCTGCTGCAGGCCGCCCTTGATCTGATCGCCAAGAAAGGCGCGGCCGGTTTCACCTTTGCCGACGCCGCGCGGATCGCCGGCGTCAGCCCGGCTGCTCCCTACCGGCATTTTCGCGACCGTGACGAGTTGCTGTCGAACATCGCGGAGCGTGGTTTCGAACAGTTCGAGTCCGCACTGTCGGAAGCCTGGGACGATGGACGGCCCGATACGGTCTCGGCGTTTGAGCGGGTCGGCAAGGCCTATCTCGCCTTTGCGCGTGAGAAGCCCGCGTTCTATTCCGCGATGTTTGAATCCGGCCTTGCGGCCGACGTCAGCGCCGGTTTGCAGGCTGCTGGCGAGCGCGCCTTTGCCGTGATCCGCGCGGCGGCCGAGCGGCTTGCCGCGCTGGCGCCGCAAGGTTCGCCGCGGCCGCCGGCCTTGATGATGGCGCTGCATATCTGGTCGATGTCGCACGGCGTCGCGTCGTTGTTTGCGCGTGGCGACGGGGCGCGGCGCAAGCTGCCGATGTCGGCGGAGGAACTTCTGGAGGCCGAAGTGCTGATCTATCTGCGCGGCCTTGGCTTTCTGGCCGACCGCGGACCGGCGGCCTCGGATTCGGCCAATAAGAAGCCATCGGGTCCTTGGGGCAGCCCAAAATAATTTAATCCGGCCGGCTTGCGCCCAGCTTGACAAAAATCCGGAAGGGTTTACGTATGTAAATGTTATTTACATTCACAACGGCATGTTGCCGTGATGGAGAGGCAGATGGCCTACACCGCAGATGTCAATCGATGGCGCGGCCCCACCGAAGAGTACGATCATCCTCGCATGCTGCATTCGCCCTGGCATCCCGGTTGGATCGCCGTGACGATACTCGGCTTCCTCATCTGGTGGCCGATCGGTCTTGGCCTTCTCTTTTTCACACTTGGGAGCAGAAAAATGGGTTGCTGGAGTCATCAGGATCGCTGGGCGAACAAGATGGAGCGGATGCAGTACAAGATGGAGCGGATGCGCAACCACATGGAGACCTGGCAGGCCTATCGCCGTGGCTTCGGCTTCGGGCCGCCCTCAAGCGGCAACCGCGCCTTCGACGAATATCGCATGGAGACGCTGCGGCGGCTCGAGGACGAGCAGAAGGAGTTTCGCGAATACCTCGATCGCTTGCGCCACGCCAAGGACAAGGAAGAGTTTGACCTGTTCATGGCGCAACACCGCACCCGTCCGGCGTCACCGTCTGACGACCACCCTCAAAACTGAAACGGGACCAGGCCTGAAGACGTAAAGCCCCTACGACCTTTGGGCCCTAGAGCCGCCCGCCTGCTAAACGCAGGCGGGCGTTTTGCTTTTTGGCCCCAAAACGGCCGCTTGCAGGCAGTTTTAAGCCATTGGCGGCCCGGTATTTCCCCCAACCGAAATCCCCTTTGGTAACCAGACGTTAACCACGATTGTCGTCTGGTGAGAGGCGAAAGGACGCGCGGAAAGCCCTTGTTTTGACACGTTGGCAGGGGAAGCCAGCCCCGGCTTTGGACGGGCCTCCCATGTCGCTCATCACGGCTTTTCGCGCCGATGTTGATCGCCCGCGTCTTGCGTGCGGTCGTAGGACCGATCGCCATCCTTAAGCAGGCGGCGACCGAAAGATTGGGGCACTAGCGTCCCGGTTTTGACATTCGCACTCCGTCGCGGCGGGTTCGTTTGCGAATGTCAGAACCAAAGGGATACTGGAAAATACAGGTTTCTGGTGGAGTTTTGGATTTGACATTCGCATCGCGAGGCTGCGGCTACAGGGTAGCGAATGTCGAATCCGCTCCACCAGCGTTGAGAGGACATCGCTTATGAATCCGGCCGACGTGGCGCAGTCTGCCTTGCCGTTGCCATCTGCTGACGTCTCGCTGGTCGCCCTGTTCTTTCAGGCTCACTGGATCGTGAAATGCGTCATGCTCGGGCTGTTGTCTTGCTCGGTCTGGGTTTGGGCGATCGCTATCGACAAGATCATTCTCTATTCGCGTACCCGCCGGGCGATGGATCGTTTCGAGCAGGCGTTCTGGTCCGGCCAGTCGATCGAGGAACTCTACCGCACGCTGGCGGCGAAGCCGACGCAATCGATGGCGGCCTGTTTCGTGGCCGCGATGCGCGAGTGGAAACGCTCGTTTGAAAGCCAGGCGCGGTCCTTTGCCGGCCTTCAGATGCGGATCGAGAAGGTCATGAATGTCTCGATCGCGCGTGAAATCGAACGGCTGGAACGCCGGCTCCTGGTGCTTGCCACCGTCGGCTCCGCGGGACCGTTTGTCGGCCTGTTCGGCACCGTCTGGGGCATCATGTCGAGCTTCCAGTCGATTGCCGCTTCGAAGAATACCTCGCTGGCGGTGGTGGCCCCCGGCATCGCGGAAGCGCTTTTTGCCACAGCCATCGGCCTTATCGCCGCCATCCCGGCGACCATTTTCTACAACAAGTTCACTTCAGAGGTGAATCGGCAGGCCCAGCGGCTGGAAGGGTTTGCGGATGAATTCTCTGCCATCCTGTCACGCCAGATCGACGAGCGCGGATGAATGTCGACATCGAGATTAATGTGAGCACTGAAACATGGCGATGAACATGGCAGGCTCGTCCGGTGGTGGGCGCCGTGGCGGACGGCGCGCCGCCGTGATGGCGGAAATCAACGTCACGCCGATGGTGGACGTGATGCTGGTGTTGCTCATCATCTTCATGGTGGCGGCGCCGCTGATGACTTCCAACATCGACATCGACCTGCCGATCGCCAGCGGCGGCAGATCGATCGCCTCCAACACGCCGCCGCTTACGCTGTCGGTCAAACGCACCAATGGCAGCTGCAACTCGAATGTCGAACTTTATCTTGGGGATGCGCCGGTTGCGGCCGCCGATTTGTTGCCTAAAATCAAGGCGATCCGCGAAACGCGCTCGGAGGCCGAAAGCGTGGTTTACCTGCGCGGCGACAAGGATGTCTGCTACACGGATATGATGAAATTGCTCGGGCAGATCCGGGCCGCCGGATTCAAGGCTAATATTGTCATCATCCCCGAGCAGGGCTCCTGAGCGAGTGACGGGCGAAGCGACGTCTGGGATCGAAACGGAAGACCTGACTTGAAGGGCAAGATCGAAAAGACACTGATTGCGTCGGTTGTCCTGCACATCCTTGTGCTCGGGTGGGGACTGCTTTCGTTTTCGACCAAGGCCTTCGTGATGCCGGAGGAAGAGACGGTCGCCGTCGACGTGATTTCCGCCGATCAGCTCTCGCATGTCATGGCCGGCCTGAAGACGGGCAAGAAAGAAAATCCCAAGCCGCTGGTGGAGAAAGTCGCCGAGGCCAAGCCACCCGTCGACGACGCGGTGGGCAAGATCACGGAGAAGCCGCCCGTCGTTACCGACACCACGCCGCCGCCGACACCGAAGCCGGTCGAAAAGCCGGTCGAAAAGAAACCCGATCCGCCGAAGCCGGTCGCCGAAGCCAAGCCGAAGGAAGAGCCGAAGCCGGTCGAGAAAAAACCGGACACGACCGATCCGATCGCAGAGGCCCTGAAGAAGGAAAAGCCGCAGAAGCCGGTGACTGAGGCCGCTAAGCCGCCGCCCCAACCGCCAAAGCCGAAGGATCGCACCTTCGATCAGACCAAGATCGCAGCATTGCTCGACAAGCGCGATCCGTCGCGCCAGGCCGTCACCGGCGAAACGCTCAATTCCAACGCGGCGCTTGGCACGGCCAAGGGCTCTTCGGCAGACAATTCCGCTACCTGGGGCGCGATGTTCCGGCAGCAGGTCGAGCGCTGCTGGAAAAAGCCCTATGGCGGAATCGAGAGCCAGAATCCGGAAGCCGCCTTCTCGATCAGGCTGAAGCGCGACGGTACCCTGGAGACGGTGCCTGTGCCCGAGGGGACGCCGGCGACGCCTTATCTTCGCGTCTATCAGGAGAGCGCGCTTCGCGCGATCATCGAATGCCAGCCGTATAATCTTCCTGCGGCCTATTTCGAGGAATGGAAGTTTTTTGCGCCCGTCTTCACCGAACGAAAAAGCTGAAACCTAGTGGAGCGGATTTGACATTCGTCATCCACCCAGCCGCGAGTCCGAAAGCGAATGTCAAATCCGACACCCCACTAGAATCCAATATTTACTAGTGGTCTTTTGATTCTAACATTCGCTAACGTGCCCGCTGAAAAGGGAGGCGAATGTTAGAATCAGACCGTTAGCCGTTACGATCCGCGTATATGAAATGAAACCCAACACATGACCGACAAAGATCCATCGCGCCAGATGACGTTTCGTCCGAGCCGCCGGCAACTCGTTTCCAGCATGACTGCGGTTGGCCTGCTTGCAGGCGCCCCAGTTCGTTTCGCGCAGGCACAAAAGCGCATTCCAATTCAGGAAGGCGATTTCGCGCCGGTACCGATCGCGATTCCCAATTTCGCCGCTGGTACGCCATCGGATGGTGAGGTCGGCGCTGGTGTGACCCAGGTCATCACCAACAACCTGAGGCGCAGCGGGTTGTTCGCGCCGATCGATCAGGCCGCCTACCTCGAAAAGGTCGTCAACTTCGACGTGGTGCCGCAGTTCAACAACTGGAAAAGCATCAACGCCCAGGCGCTGGTGACCGGCCGCATGACGCGGCAAGGGGACGGCCGCCTGAAAGCCGAATTCCGGCTTTGGGATGTCGCGACAGGCCAGCCGCTGGCTGGCCAGCAATATTTCACCCAGCCGGAGAACTGGCGGCGGATTTCTCATATCATTTCCGACCAGATCTACGAACGCATGACCGGCGAGAAGGGCTATTTCGACAGCCGCGTCGTGTTCGTCGACGAGACCGGGCCGAAGGAGCGGCGCGTCAAGAAGCTGGCGCTGATGGATCAGGATGGCGCCAATGTCCGCTACCTTACGCGCGGCAGCGATCTGGTGCTGACGCCGCGCTTTTCGCCCTCGACCCAGGAAATCACCTATATGGAGTTCGGTCAGGGCGACCCGCGCGTCTATCTGCTCAACATCGAAACCGGGCAGCGCGAAATCGTCGGCAATTTTCCGGGCATGAGTTTTTCACCACGGTTCTCGCCGGACGGTCAGCGCGTGATCATGAGCCTGCAGCAGGGCGGCAATTCAAACCTGTTCGTGATGGACCTGCGGTCGAAATCAACCACGCGCCTGACCGATACGCCGGCAATCGATACCTCGCCGTCCTACGCGCCCGATGGCAGTCAGATCTGCTTTGAGTCCGACCGTGGCGGAAAGCCGCAGATTTATGTGATGCCGGCGGGCGGCGGCCAGGCCCAGCGCATTTCCTTCGGCGACGGCCAATACTCGACGCCGGTGTGGTCGCCGCGCGGTGACTACATCGCGTTCACCAAGCAGGGTGGAGGGCAGTTCTCTATCGGCATCATGAAACCCGATGGATCAGGCGAACGGCTTCTCACTTCCGGTTTCCACAACGAAGGACCGACCTTCGCGCCAAACGGGCGCGTGTTGATGTTTTTCCGCGATCCCGGCGGCAATGGCGGCCCGTCCTTGTTCACGGTGGATATTTCCGGACGCTTCGAACAACGCGTGCCGACGCCGGGATTTGCCTCCGATCCGGCCTGGTCGCCGCTCCTGTCCTGAAGATGGTTAACGCGTGAATTGCCGAGGCGGCCGGTAGGCCGATCGGCAAACCTTGCCTAGCCTGCTGATTCAGTGGGCAGATTCTCGGCGGCGGGATAAAAAACAACGTCCCGGTAACGATATTCCCTCAGAAAGACTTCACCCGCGGCGGGTAAGACTTCGCTAGCAAAACGAGGTCCGCGGTCCGCGCCCAGCATGCAATTGTTCGAGCAGAAAAAGCGAAGCAATCGAGAGGAGCTGCCGCCGTCGATTTATGCGGCGCTCGTCGATTCGCTGTTTCAGAATTTCGTTCCGACGTTGGCCGGAACGTTATGTGCGACAATTGTCGCGGTCATGACGGCGCTAAAGACCGGCAATCAATTGGTCTGGCCGTGTGCGATCTGGATCTCGATCGTCGGCGTCGCGCGCGCAATGCAAATGCGCAAATACGAACTGGAGCGGCGTATTTCCCCGCTCACTCCGGAGCGCGCTCCGTGGTGGGAAAACAGCTACAAGAATCTGGCGGACCTTTACGCCAGTTCGCTCGGCCTCTGGTGCTTTGTGGTGGTGCTCGGCAGCGACGACGCCGTCGCTCACATGCTGTGCACTGCCGTTACGATCGGGTACACGGCCGCGAGTGCCGGGCGCAACTATGCCCGCCCGTGGATCATTCAGCGCCATATCGTGTTTGCCTGCGCGCCGCTGGCCCTGGCGCTGATCCTGCACGGCGACGCCTACTACAGCGGGCTCGGACTCCTGCTGGCGTTATTCTTCGTCGGGTTGAAGTACATCAACCTCAGCCTCAATGCCATTTTCGTCGATGCGCTGACCTCCAGCATGAGGGAAGCGGCGCTGGCCACGCGGTTCGACACCGCGCTGAACAACATGCCGCATGGGCTGTGCATGTTCACCAGCGACGGGCATCTGGCGGTGATGAACCACCGCTTCAGCGAAATGATGAAGCTGCCGGCTGATCTGGCGCATTTGCGCCCCAGCGCTTCCGGTATTCTCTCGGCCTGCGTCGATGCCGGGTCGCTCTCGGAAGCGAGCGGAAAGATGATCCTCGCCGAAATCGAAAATCCGCAGGCAAAGGGCATCATCACGACCGATCCCGACGTGGCGCGAGGCCGCTCGCTGTCGTGGGCATTCCAGCCGATGGCCGACGGCGGCGCCGTCGTTCTGCTGGAAGACGTCACCGAGCGGCGGAACGCCGAGGCCAGGATTACGCATCTGGCGCGTTATGACGAACTGACCGGGTTGCCGAACCGGGTCAATTTCCGGGACGAGATCAAACATCTTTTGGCGACGCCGCACGGCGTCAGTCAAATGTCGGCATTGTTGTTCATCGATCTCGATCAGTTCAAGCAAGTCAACGACACGCTCGGCCATCCCTGTGGCGATCAGCTGTTGTGCGCGGTGGCCGACCGCCTGCGCGCCATGTTGCGCCCCGAGGATTTCGTGGCGCGGTTCGGCGGCGACGAGTTCGTCGTGTTCCAGCAGAACATCAGGTCGCCGGACGAGGCGGCAGCATTGGCCCGCCGTATCGTCGACCACCTGAGCGAGCGGTACAAGATCGACAATCATCTGGTCGAGATCGGCGCCAGCATCGGCATTGCGATGACCGCAGGCGTCAGCGCCGACACGCTTTTGAAGAACGCCGACATGGCGCTCTACCGTGCCAAGGCGGACGGCCGCGGCACCTTCTGTTTCTTCCGCGAAGAAATGGCGCAAATCGTCGAGGCGCGCCGCATTCTCGAACTCGATTTGCGCCGGGCGCTGGCGAACGAGGAGTTCGAGCTATTTTATCAGCCGCTCGTCAATCTGCAGAGTGGCAAGATATCGACCTGCGAGGCGTTGCTGCGGTGGAACCACCCCCTTCGCGGCACAGTGTCGCCGATCGATATCATTCCGGTCGCCGAAGACATGGGCATGATCGTCGATCTCGGTCGCTGGATCCTGCGCAAGGCGTGCCTGGAGTGCATGCAATGGCCCGAAGCGGTCAGTGTCGCGGTCAATTTCTCGCCACAGCAGTTTCATCAGCGCGATCTCTTGAGCGAGGTTCGCTACGCGCTCGACGTTTCGGGAATGCCGCCGCAGCGCCTCGAAATCGAAATCACCGAGTCTTCCCTGCTGCGCAATACCCAGCATACCCATGAGTTGCTTGCGCAGCTGCGCGAACTCGGCGTGCGCATTTCGCTCGACGATTTCGGCACCGGCTATTCGAGCCTCAGCTATCTGCACAATTTCCCGCTGCAGAAGGTCAAGATCGATCGTTCCTTCCTGGAAGGGATCGACACCGATCGTCCGTTGCGGCTGTTGCGGGGTGTCGCGCGGCTGAGTGCCGATCTCGGCATGTCGGTCGTAGTTGAGGGCATCGAGACCAACGAACAGCTCGAACTCATCAATGCCGACGGCACCGTCAGCGAGGCCCAGGGCTATCTTTTCAGCCGCCCGGTACCGGCGGTGCGGGTGCGCCAGCTCTTGAATGCCTCCCACGGACGGCGGCCTGACGAGGAACCTGTCCCCTCCCGCTCGACCGCCTGACCCCTCCCGATCGCCGCTTGAGGGCGTCCTTCCCGCCGCTTAAATCCTGATTTCAGAAGGGCTTACCCCGCTAGCGGGAAAACTTTTATTTGCGGTTAGGTTAACCCTAACCCCCCGATTCGTTTGCACTTGCGGTAAGAAACAATTAACCTTCGGTTGTACGTGGCTAGTCGGCCGCTGCAAGGAGGCCTGATTGAGTTTAGTACAAGAAACCAGAAGCGGGCCCGACCAGCAAAAAATCGATCTGCTTGATCAAGTCGAATACCGGTTAGCAGAAACAGAAGCTGAAAGAGAAGAGATCTACAACTTAAGATATCGGGCCTATGTCAACGAAGGAGCCATCGACGCCCGGGCCGATCAACGCCTGGCCGATCGCTTCGACGATCTGCCGAATTCCTGGATTTTCGGCATTTACCTCGGCGGCGAGTTGACCAGTTCGGTTCGTATCAGCGTCGCGACGCCCGAGCATAGCGACACGCCGGCCGTCGATGCCTTTCCGGACCTGCTCGAGCCCGAATTGGCCAAGGGCAAGGTTATCGTCGACCCCAACCGCTTCGTCGCCGATCCCGTTCGCAGAACCAAGTATCCGCAACTTCCATACATCACGCTGCGGCTCGCTTACGTTGCATGCGAACATTTCGGCGCCGATATCGGCACCGCGACCGTCCGCAAGGAACACCAGGCATTTTATCGTCGGGTGTTCCTGCACCAGCCCTTGTGCCTGCCGCGTCCGTACCCGACGCTTACGAAGCCGCTTTGCCTGATGGCCGTCGACTATCCGAAACTGCGCGAGAAGGTTTTTCAGCGTTATCCGCTGTTCCGCTCGACCGCGTTGGAGCGGCAGATGTTGTTCGAACGTCAGGGCGACCGCTTGTCCTCCGTGGTCGATCTTCCCGAGTTTCTCGGACAGGCGTCCATCGCGCCGACCCGCTGAAGCGGCGCTCCAGCTGGGTAATCGCCACAAGGCGAGCGGCTTCATAGGTTTCCTCCCGATTCGAACGGGCTATTCCCCCATCATCTGGGCGGCCCAGGTTCCATGATTTGTGGGCGAAACACGCCGATCGCCTTGAAAAACCGATATATTTGGGTGACTGGCCTTGCCTTCACCCTCGCGCCACATTTACAACCCATTAACTATGCCGGTTGCTTTTCGCCGACTGGGGGCATTTGAACGGGTTTGGCAACATCCCATCAAGGTTGACGGAACGTTCGCTTAACCATCGCCCTGTAGACCGGATAGAAGTCGAAAACGTGAGCGTGGAGGCTCCCGAATGAAACATCCTATGCGTATCCTCCAGGGTTTGAAGCTCGCTGCC
>Ga0209169_10002666_pt1 | contig 10690 bp, 8 predicted proteins | sample HubBroMetageWRM4_FD_188346 | JGI IMG/M metagenome (GOLD analysis project Ga0209169, IMG submission 188346) | Warmed soil microbial communities from the Hubbard Brook experimental Forest, New Hampshire - Hubbard Brook CCASE Soil Metagenome WRM 4... | ecosystem: Environmental > Terrestrial > Soil...
CCAATAACTCGCGGCAACATCGATCCGCTCGTCGCCGGCGGCGCCGGCGTCGCGTCCTCTGCCCACCACCCAACTGTCATCCTGAGCGAAGTGAGCCGACGCTTTTTCTCCCGCGTTCGTTTCTGACCGAAAGCGTCGGCTCACGCAGTGAAGGATCTCAGCGCTAAACGGAACCACAACCACGACGACGTGTGACGTTTTCCACCGCCCGTTCCAAAACGAAAACGCACAAGGTTTGCGCCCTTCTCCCCCATCCTCTAAAATGATTCAGCGAAATCATTCCGACGACAACGTCGCGCGCGACCCACACTCCGAAAACAAAATGCAAAATCTCCTGGACCAACTCAATCCCGAACAGCGTCGTGCCGCCGAAACCACCGAAGGCCCCGTCTTAATCCTTGCCGGCGCAGGCACCGGCAAGACTCGCGCCATCACTTTCCGCATGGCAAACCTCATTGCCAACGGCACCCCCGCCGAATCGATCCTCGCCGTTACGTTCACCAACAAAGCCGCCGAGGAAATGCGCACCCGAGTCGCCGATCTCCTCCTCAAAGCCGGCGTCCCTCCCGCCACGCCCTGGCTCTCCACTTTCCATTCGCTTTGCGCCCGCCTTCTCCGCCGCGAAGCCGCTGCCGCCGGCCTCCCCAAGGATTTCGCCATCTACGACACCGACGACCAGCTCTCCGCCGTCAAGCTCGCCATGGCCAAGCTCAACATCGACTCCGAGCAACTCACTCCGCGCAACGTTCTCAGCGCCATTAGCAGCGCCAAAAATCACGCCCTCACTCCTGAAAAACTCCGCTCCGAGGCTATCGGCCAGGATGCTCGCAAAGTTGCCGACATCTACGCCGAGTACGAACGCCAGCTGAAACAAAGCAACGCGCTCGACTTCGACGATCTACTCCTCCGCACCGCGCGCATGCTCCGCGAAAATCCCGCCGTCCGCGAAAAATGGCAGAACCGCTTCCAGTATCTCCACGTTGACGAATATCAGGACACCAACCGCGTCCAGTACGACCTGATGCGCCTGCTTACCAACGCCAAGCAAAATCTCTGCGTCGTCGGTGACGAAGATCAATCCATCTACCGCTGGCGCGGCGCTGATGTCTCCATCCTCATGAGCTTCTCGCGCGATTTCGGCAACGCCAAGGTCATCAAGCTCGAACGCAACTACCGCTCCACACAAAATATTCTCGACGCCGCAGGCGCCGTCGTCGCCAACAATCCCGATCGCCTCGGCAAATCTCTCAGCGCCGAAAATGGTTCCGGCCTCAACCTAAAGTACTTCGAAGGCCGCGACGCCTTCGCCGAAGCCGAATTCGTCGCCGGCGAACTCACCAAGATCCTCGACGACGATTCCTCGCTCACCTGCGCCGTCGAATACCGCACCAACTTCCAGTCCCGCGCATTCGAAGAAGTCTTCCGCCGTCGGGGCATCCGCTACAAACTCGTCGGCGGCTTCAGCTTCTACAACCGCGCCGAAGTCAAAGACGCTCTCGCCTACGTCCGCCTCGCGCTCCATCCCGAAGACGATATCTCTCTTCTCCGCGTGCTAAACGTTCCACCACGCGGCATCGGCAAGACCACCGTCGACGCCCTCCGCGAAACCGCGCGCATCGACAACACGCCGCTGTGGGACGCCATCAACAAATTTGTCTCCGGCGAATCCGGCGGTCGTGCCGTTGCTCCTCTTCGCGCATTCCAGGATTTAATCGCCAAGCTGCAAGACAACTATCTGAAGATGGATCCGCCCGAATTTCTACGCAGCGTCCTCGAAGACACCGGCTACATGGAGATGTTGAAGGACCGCAACACGCCCGACGACGTCGCCCGCATCGAAAACCTCGAAGAGCTTTCGCGCGCCATCGCCGAAAGCGAAGAATCCGGCGAAGATTTCAGCGACTTCCTCGACGCCGCCGCTCTCGTCAGCGACGCTGACCAATACGAAGACAAACCCGGCGTCACCTTAATCACGCTCCACAGCACCAAGGGCCTCGAATTCGATCACGTCTTCCTCACGGGCATGGAAGAAGGCATCTGCCCCCACAGCCGCTCGTTCGACGACCCTAAAGGCATCGAAGAAGAACGCCGCCTCGTCTACGTCGGCATGACCCGCGCCCGCAAATCGCTCACACTGACTCGCGCTGTCTATCGCCGTATCTTCGGCAACGAGCAAACTCTTCGCGCATCGCTTCCGTCGCGCTTCCTCGCAGAAATTCCCAGCGAACTCGTCGACACCGTTCGCGGCTCCATGGCCGAAATCGGCCAGACCCGCCGCTACGAACCCGATCCCGAATACTCCTACTCCCCCGAAGAATTCGCCCGCCGTGTCCGCGGCACACCGCCGCCATCACGCACGCCGTCGCGCAGCACTTCGACTCCGTCAAAGACGCCAAGCTTCGGCAAGTCCGCCTCAGCCTTCGGCAAAAAATCCGCCGGCTCCGACCCCATGCTCGGCCAAAAAGTCCGCCATCCCGAATATGGAGTCGGCACCGTCGTCGGCGTCGAAGGCGACGAAGACGACCGCAAACTCGCTGTAACCTTCCCCGGCCGTGGCACCAAAAAATTCATCGAACGCTACGCCCAACTCACCCAAGCCTAACCACCCATCGAACCAATTCCCGAGACGCGGGGTAACCGGACATGTCCGGTTACCCGACATATCGAGCAATGAGTCGTGACTTGCTGTAAATTCCTCACGTGTGGATTTGGAGAGACGTGAATGGAACCGGAACAGTTCTTAGCTCTTCGGCATGACGCTGTCCATGAGCTCATGCAGAAGAATGAACTCTGCGAAAAAGAATTTCATGTTTCCTCTTGGCCACACTGGGACTACGACCTCGAACGAGGAACGCTCACATTTTCCGAGAACGGAGTGCCTAGGGTTCTGGCCTTAATTCACGTCGTAGGTACGACTTCTGTCTCGGGCGGAACCTGGATGTGGAGTTGGGCGAACGAAAGTCTGCCGCCAAACGTAACGACAAAAGTAGAGGACGTGCGAGAGTTTGGAGCGGCCGAGAATATACCCGAGCTTACGGAAGCCGAGCGCCCAGACGACGAATACCTTGGATGGGCGTTGACCGCAGTTGCCGCCAAACTACTCGGGTCGAAGGGAGCGTATCGCTGTCCCGGGGCTAATGGTTTTGTTTATGTAGTCTATTCTTCCATCGGACTTGTTGCGAGCGACGAGGATACAACGAGTCAGCCAAAGCGAGTGCAATGCAGTGACCACGGAACTGGATTCTCTACTTATGTATGCGACCATCTTGCCTCGAATCCTGCTCAAGAGTGGTTTTCGCGAGCGCCCGATGAAGAACACGAGTGGCCGGATGCTTGGTGTGCGATTTGCGATGTTGCCTTCCAAGAGGAAGGTGAGTGGAACGAGAAGAACGAGACAAAACTTAAAATTAAGCTCCTGTGTCATCACTGCTATGAAAGATTGCGTTCACAGGCAAAGCACTAAAACCTTACCACTTCTTTTTGCCAGGCCGACACGACTTATCAGGAACTGAGATCTAGCAAAATCAGGGGTACTGTAAATCGAGCCTGTAAATTTCTTGCGTGCTTTTATCGAGCATGAGCAGCGGAGAATCATCGGGCAGAAGGCTAACCCAGCCGGGCCAATAACCGCCCACCGTTACGCCTGTCAAGTCCACGATTTGCTCAATCTGACCGCCAGGTACGCTGATACGAACTACTTCCTCCGATCGATCCCGATTTTTGCGCTGCGCATAGACGAACCGGCTGTCGTAGGACCATGCCGGCGCACCGTAACTATCATCAGCAAACTCGGTCCACTTCTCCGTCTGAGAATCATGGAGCATCCAATTCGTTGCATTACTCGCGATCATGTACCGGCCATCTCTTGAGACGCGAGCAGTCGCCATCCCATCCGAACCCGGTACTTTGTACATCTCTTGCGTTTCCAGGTTCATCCGATAAATCGCGTAACCAACCTTCTCGGATCCCATCACGAAAGATATCCAATTTCTGTTCGACAGCCAGAACCCTGCTCCAACCTCAACGTCTGGGAATCCACCCTTGGGCATGACTTGTTGCAGCTGACCACCCTCGGCCGGAACACGAAACATCCTGCGCGGTACATCGGTGAACAGAATCTGTTTCCCGTCTGGCGACCAGCGAGGTTCGTGAGCGTTGATTGGCGCGAACGTTAATTGGAGGCGTTCCCTGCCGTCGAGCCTGCTCCGCCATAAATTGAAATCGGGAAACGTGCTGTACACCACCCACTGACCATCAGGTGAGACCTCCATCTCTCCCGCCGAGATGCCGCCCAAAAATGGGACTAAATCCCTCGACTTTCGGTCATAACGGACTAACTCAATCCGCGGCTCGTTGCCCACTACAAATAAATGCTTACTGTCTGCGGTGGGCGTCGGCGCGCCAAACGCCAGGGGGCCTGTCGTCAATTGAGAGGGTATTCCGACCTCAGCTCTGCCCCAAATAGTTCGTCGCTCTGGAAGCACCCAGATATCGCGGCTCGTTTGATAAAAGTAGTAGTTCCCATCGGCGGACCACTTGCCGCAGCATCCGTGAATCGGCAGTTGCCGCAGACGACTTCCGTCGGTTCCTATCTCCATCATGTCCCAGTCCTCGGGACGTGCACTCAGGGTGACCACAGTGAAGCGGAGGCGCATTCCATCCGGCGAGAATCGAATCCAATACGGTACGCGGTCCAGGTCTGCGATTTTACGTACGTCACTGCCGTCCCGACTTGCGACAAATAGCTGTTTCAGATCGGGGCCACCGACAAAAGCCAAGTGGTTGCCATCCGCGCTCCAGCACGCATCCAGAGCGAGAACATCGCCCACTCGACGTGGTGATCCCGCCGGCAGAGGTACGATCCAAAGAGGTCGCCGAAGCGGAGGAGTCGCCGGTCCGCCCACGAGGAGTTCTGGACGAGTCGGCGAAAGGTCGAACATCAAGGACTCCGCGAGTCCGAGGGGTATCTTTGCTGTCTCGCCTCCGTGAGTTGACACCTGCACCAAAGAGACGCCCTGGATGAAGTCGGGGGCCATGATGGATAAGGGACCCACAGACGTACCTTCTTGGAAATACAGCCGCAAGCCGTCGGTCAACAGCTTCAAGGTAAGGTTCTTAGGTTCACCATCCTTTGTAATCTGCGCGGTATCGACAACCTTCGGGGCGGTTGGTGAATGAAGCAGGTTCCTTGAGACGAAGATGGCGGTGACGAGTAGAAAACACAATACCGTAGCCAGGACGGTCCGCCTCTTAACCCCAGGCAAGCGGGGGGCGGGTTCCGGAACAGGTGGACGCTCAATCTGTTTGCCCGCACTATCACCCGTTTCTACCAGCGCAATAAATCGATAGCCGCGTCGAGGAAGCGTTTCGATGTAACGCGGAGAATCGGCGTCATCGCCCAAGGTTTCGCGCAGGCGCTTGATCGCGTTGTAGACGCCTTTATCGAATTCGACGAAGGTCTCCGCGGGCCAGAGGCGCCGTTGAAGCTCTTCTTTCGTTACGAGCTCGCCGGGTCTTTCGAGAAGAATGAGGAGAACGGCGAAAGGTTGATCTTGAAGCTTCAGGCGGACGCCCTGCTTGCGCAACTCACGGGAGGATGGGTTGACCTCGAAAACCCCAAACTTCGAGAGTTTCGTCGTTGCCGAACGAGATTCAGACATGGAAGTCCGTCGACTGCTGATTGGCGCGAGTCTATCACCACCATTTTGCTAAGACTACGGTGCAGATAATTCCTATGCGATGAAGGGTTTGGCTCGATAGATCGCGGAGCGAAGGTGGAGGGTTGACCGGCAACGCGAATCATCTCAAAACAGTTCTCATTGAAGCTGCTTCATCTCGATCGCCGGGTTAGCTGAGGGATTTGTTGACGTGAACTTTGGTGGCCGATGCTCGGTAGTCCTTGCTCTGACGGTCGCCCTTGCAGTAAGTGCGTCTCCGCATCCGCGAGAGCCTGTAGAAATCCCATTCGAGTACAGCAAAGCTTTCGGGTTGATGTTGGTCAAAGTTGAAGTCAACGGCCAGCGAGCAGTAATGGTCCTGGACACAGGGTCGAACGAAACCCTTGCTAGCCCGCGTCTGGTCGTCGTGAAACAGCCCGGCACGAAGGAACCCGTGGCGTTGGCCAGGGGGTCAGGCTACACGGGTAGCGGTGTGTTGGCGTTTGCAGTATTAAGGGTTGGGCGTTTGAATCCCAAGAACTGCCAGGTTTTGGTCATGGATTTGAGCGACCTTTCGAAAAGCCTCGGACAACAGATCGACGGAATATTAGGCATGAGCGTCTTGCGAGACTTTGAAATCGTGAGCGTGGACTTGAGGCATCACAAATTAGTTCTCAAGTAAGCCAGGCGTAGCCAGAAGGTGTTTATTGAGTTTCAGTCGAAAATCGAAATCCTAAAAAAGCCGGGCGATCTCAACCCCCGATATACGCCGTTACCGGTAAAGTGGAGTCCTGGTACGGCAAGTTTCCGGTTACGCGACTTATCGGGAGTTGACTCTCGCACTCAGAAGGCTGTATTCCGTCAGCTTCACAGGTTAAGCGTCTTGGAGTTATTTAGGCCTCAACCGCTGCAAAGTTGCACTACGAGGGATTTTCAAGTAAGCGGATGAGTTCGGTGGCCGCATTAATTGCCTTCTCCCGGTAAAACTGCTCAGCCTCCGCGATTTCCTTGTCTTTTCTTACTAGTGCCTCTGGATTCCACTCTTTTCGTATTCCGCCAATCGGAAGAGCGTCAGTCTCGGAATCAATTCCCGTAAAGTTCAGGAGCACGCCGGCAATATGTGGCTCTACTTCATGGCGTAAACAACTCAATTCGCGTGACGCGGCGATCACGCCAAGTCGCCCGGCGATCAACTCCCTTGCGGTGCGAAGAATTTGAAACCCGATTTGTTTTTGACGGTCGACGTCATGTTTTCTCACAGAGCCAAGATACGCTCTTTTGAAGCCCTAGGTGAAACGGACCGTCACTTCCCGATAAACGCCGTAACCGGAGAAGTGGCATGAGCCGTATCTCCTCGCCTTCATGGAAGGGCCACACTGAGTTTTTGCCGGACATCGACGCGGTTGAGGACCGCGATGGTTCTCTCTTCGATCTCAGCGACGTAGCCGGAGGTTCAAACTCGCCCTCATCTCATTCGAACAGTACGATCTAGTACCCATTGACAAACACGCTAACCTGTGTTATCCTGCAACATGACTCGCCCTCCCGCCCCGGTTCGAACCAGACCCAGCCCGAACTCCTTTAAATACAACACCTTCCACACTCTTGGTTTTATACCCTCTGCAAATCCAATCTTTTCAACAACTTCCCCACTCTTGGGAAAACAACCCGGGGTATACCCCCCAAAAGCGAATCTCAGGCGAAGCTCTGCGCCCGGTAAATGCCAATCTCTCCGCCGTGAACTCAAATCCGGGCCAACCTCCACGCCCAAAATACGCCAACTCGTCTCCATCACAAACATTCCCCGCCAGTTGCGCACCATCCTCTCTCCATGTACATTGAACCGCGTCCGCACCTCCAATTCAGCGCCAGGCGGCTCGGCCCTCGATTCGGCTCGGCCCTCAGTTATGAACGATCGGAGATAACGAGTGGCATCTCAGCTTTTCAACTGTAAAAGCATCGATCAGCTTCTGTCCGACTCCGAACACGCGGAAGTAAAACTCAAGAAGTCCCTCGGCTGGCTCAGCCTCACTTCCCTCGGAATCGGCGCCGTGATCGGCTCCGGCATCTTCACCATCGTCGGCACCGCGATCGCCGGCCAGAAACTCGAAGCTTCCTCGATTCTCAATGCGCCGCTCCTCGAATACTTGATTCACCACTCCGCCAGCTTCGGGCGTCCAGGCGCCGGTCCCGCGATCGCTCTTTCCTTCGTCCTCGTCGCCATCGTCTGCGGATTCGCTTCGGTCTGCTACGCCGAGCTTGCCGCGATGATTCCCATCGCCGGCAGCGCCTACACTTATACCTACGCGACCATGGGTGAACTCATCGCCTGGATCATCGGCTGGGACCTCATCCTCGAATACGCCGTCAGCAACATGGCCGTCAGCGTCGGCTTCTCCGCCCACGTCGTCGATCTGCTCGACTGGTTCGGCATTCACCCGAATCTGAAATGGATCACCCCGGCATACTTGCCTGGCGGCCTCAGCGACCTCGCAGGCAACACGCTCTATCAACCCGGCTGGCACTTTGGTTTCAACTGGCCCGCCTTCATCATCGTGATGCTCCTCACCGTGATTCTCGTGCGCGGCATTCGCGAATCCGCCGAGACCAACAACATCATGGTGCTGGTGAAAATCATCGCAATCCTCGTCTTCATCGGCTTCGCGTCGCACTACATCCACCCGGCGAACTGGCATCCGTTCGCGCCTAACGGCTGGTCCGGCATTCTCACCGGCGGATCGATCGTCTTCTTCACCTACATCGGCTTCGACTCCGTTTCGACCGCCGCCGAAGAGTGCAAGAATCCGCAGCGCGACGTTCCTATCGGCATCATCGCCACGCTCGTCATTTGTACGTTGCTCTACATCGGCGTAGTCGTCGTTCTGACCGGCCTTGTGCCCTGGCAATCGCTGATGGACGACGCCGCTCCGGTCGTCAACACGCTCAAGAAAATGCATGTCCCCAGCGTGCGCCTCGTCGTCCTCATCGGCGCTCTGATGGGCATGATCTCTTCCCTGCTCGTCTTCCAGCTCGGCCAGGCGCGCGTCTGGTTTGCCATGTCCCGCGACGGTTTGCTGCCGCGCATCTTCAGCCGCGTTCACCCGAAATTCTGCACGCCAGATTTTTCGACTTGGATGGCAGGCTTTGTCGTTGGGATTCCCGCAGGCTTGCTCGACATCGGCACGCTCGGCGACCTCGCGAACATCGGCACGCTGTTTGCCTTCGCTCTGGTAGCCGCTGGCGTGTTAATCCTTCGTTACCGCGAACCGAATCGAAAGCGCGCCTTCCGCGCTCCCGGCGGACCAATCGCGCCAGTCATCACAATCCTGACATGCCTGCTGCTGATGGCCGGGCTTCCGATCATGAATTGGATTCGTTTCTTTGTGTGGCTCGCGATTGGTCTCGTGTTCTACTACTCCTACGGACGCAAGAAGAGCACGTTGCGCGCCGCGAATCAGGCCTAGAGGATTGCAGATGTTGCGGACCTTCCGCAGATCGAACGACGTTGCAGCAGCGCTCGCTGGAAACGCGCGCCTTCTCCGTGCGCCTGCGAATCGCGATCGCCGCAACTCCGGAAATCGCTCAAGTCGTCCCTGGAATTTCACATTTGCGACGATCGCAATGCTCCTCTGCGTCGCAGTCGCTCTCGTCGTCGTACTCACTCCGCGAGACACCATCGCCTGGGGCGCCAACGCGCAACGCATCATCGTCGGCAAAGCCGTCGATACTCTTCCTCCCGATCTGAGACCGTTTTTCGACGACAATCGTTCCTATCTCGCATTGCACGTCGCCGATCCGCTCGACGCCGAAGCCAAAACGCCCGCAGAAAAACACAACCATTTCATCTATCTCGACCGCTACGGCCGCTTTCCGTACACGACGCTTCCGCGCGTCTACAAAACCGCCGTCAGCAAATACAGCAAATCAAAACTCGAGCAAACCGGCCTGCTGCCTTGGCAGATCGGCGTTTACAGCGCAAAACTAACCACGTCATTTCAGCAGGGCCACTGGGACGAAGCGAAACTCAATGCCGCGATTCTCGCCGGGTACGTCGCCGAAGCGCACGATCCGTTCAACACCACCGAAAATTTCGACGGCCATCTCACGCTGCAAAACGGCATCAACGACCGCTTCGGCGCCGTGCTGATTGATCGCTTCTCGTCGTTTTTTCCACTGCGGCCGAACGATGCTTCTTTCATCGCCGATCCGACCGATCACGCCTTTGAAGCGTGCCTGAGCGCGCACAGCGTCCTCGAAACGATTTTGCTCGCCGATCGCAACGCGCGTGCCAACACCAAGTCCTACAATGACGAATACTTCGATCATTTTTACAATCTCACCGCCGCTACATTGATTCGCCAGCTTTCCGAAGCATCCACCGACGTCGGCTCCTACTGGCTCACCGCGTGGACCAACGCAGGAAAGCCGGCGGTGCCGCAAACGCAGACACACTGAAACGTGGCGCAGGCACTCTTGCCTGTGCTCCTCTCAGTGCGAAACGCGAGCAGACAAATTGAACGACGAAAGGAACGCAGAACACGTCCCCGAAGAACGAACCAGCCGCCGGTAACGCAACGCTTCGCGATCCGGCCAGGCTTGCGGAACTTCACCTTCATCTCGAAGGATCGATCCAGCCTGCGACCGTTTGCGCGTTGACGCGCCGGCACGGTGTGGTCTTCACCGAAGCGGAAGTCCGCGAGAAATACGCCTATAAGAATTTCACCGGCTTTCTCGAAGCTTTCAAATGGGTTACCTCATTTGTCCGCGATCCGCAAGACTTCGCGCTCATTCTCAACGATCTCGGCGAGTACCTGCTGTCGCAACGTGTCGTCTACGCAGAAATCACGCTCTCGGTCGGCGTGATGATTTTGCGCAAGCAAAATCCTGAAGCGAATTTTGAAGCGATGCTCGCCGTCGCGGAGTCGTTCGCGCAGCGCGGCCTGCAACTCAAATTTATTTTCGATGCGGTGCGGCAGTTCGGCGCCGATGCCGCGATGCAAGTTGTGAACGCCGCTGCGCGATCACAAGAGAAA
>Ga0209169_10002669_pt1 | contig 10679 bp, 7 predicted proteins | sample HubBroMetageWRM4_FD_188346 | JGI IMG/M metagenome (GOLD analysis project Ga0209169, IMG submission 188346) | Warmed soil microbial communities from the Hubbard Brook experimental Forest, New Hampshire - Hubbard Brook CCASE Soil Metagenome WRM 4... | ecosystem: Environmental > Terrestrial > Soil...
TTGTTCGTTACGACCGCAAGGGAAGCTCTTCGTGCACATTTTCGCGCCCCGCACCCTGATGTATCCCTTCGAGACCGCAGGCCGTGACAACTGGATGGGCCGCCATTTCTTCACGGGCGGCCTGATGCCGGCGACGGATACCCTGCTGTGGTTCCAGCGCGACTTACAGGTCGAGCAGCACTGGCAGCTCGAGGGCACCCATTACGAGCGCACCGCGAATCACTGGCTGAAAAATCAGGATAACCACCGCGAAGCGGTGCTGGAGGTGCTAACTGGGTTCTACGGCGCTCGCAACGCTGCGTTGTGGTTCCAGCGCTGGAGAATGTTTTGGATGGCTTGCGCGGAAACCTTCGGCTATGACGGGGGGCGCGAATGGCTCGTGGCGCACTACCGGCTGACGCAGCGGGAGTAACCTTCGCGGGCGGGCGCCATCGAGCGGGTCGAGCGCCCGTGTCGGACTATTCGGGCTTGAGTTTCTTATGACAGAACTTCGTGACTCTTTTGACCGCGTCCGGCGCCAGGCCTTCGTTCTTGAACATGTCGAGGGCGTAGGCGTCCTTTAGCGTGAGCCCCTCGGTTTCGATGAGGGCCCGCTTGATCACCATGTTGGCGTACCAGGAGTTCGCCAGGATGTCGGCGCAGAGCGCGCCCAGCTCGGCATCGAAGCTGGCATCGGGGAAGCAGAAGTTTGCGAGGTGCATCGCCTGCGCCTCGCGGCCGCTATAGAAGCGCGACGTGAGCATCATCTCGCTCGCCTTCGCTGTGCCGATCCGGTGCGGCAGCCGCAGGGTGAGTCCCCAGACCGGGGTGAGTCCCCACTTTGCATATACGTCGCAGAACTTCGCCGACTCGTTCGCGACAATCAGGTCCGCTGCCAGGGCCAGCTCCAGCGCGCCGGTCGAACAATGGCCTTCGATGGCGGAAATCACCGGCTGCGGCAGGTTGGCGAGCTTGTCGATGACTTCCGAGTGATAGTGCGGCTTGGCGCCCGCCTTCACGTAGTCGAGGACCTCGTTCATGTCGTAGCCGGAGGAGAAGTTTCCCTGGGCGCCCCGCAGTACGACCACACCGACGGTTTTGGTCTGGCGCCCGATGGCGTGAATATGCTCTTCCAACGCCTCGAACACGTCTTTCGAGAGCGCGTTCAGCTTTTCCGGGCGGTTGAGCGTCAATGTGGCCACCCCATCGTGGTCCTCACGCAGCACGAGGCTACTCATAAACTGCTTCCTTTGGGACGATTCCACCAGCCACCACCGAGTGCCTGGAACAGGCCGGCGGTGTCTGAATACCGGTTGGCCTGGGCCTGCACGAGTGCCAGCTCAGCCTGTAGGTAGGTAGCTTCCGCGTTCAACACGACGACGAGGCTTATCGTTCCCAGGTCGCGCTGCTTCCGAGCTAGGTCGAACGAGGCTTTGGCGGCGCGCTCCGCTTCGGCGTCCGCCTTGAGCGCGTCAGCGTCAGCCTGCAATGCCCGGAGTGTGTCGGCCACATTCTGACACGCTAAAATTACGGCGGCCCGGTATTGCGCCCCAGCCTGGTCCAGGGCGGCGTCCGCGGCGCGATGTTTGTGTAGCAGTGCGCCCGCGTCGAACAGCGTCTGGGTGAGCGAGGCGCCGATATCCCAGAAGCCGGTGCCGGTTTTGAACAGGTCGCCCGCTGACAGGGCGGTCGATCCCCAGGTACCGGTGATCGCGAATTGCGGCAGCATATCGGCGATGGCGACGCCAGCCTCCGCCGATGCGAAATGCAGGTTTTCCTCGGCCTGGCGGACATCCGGCCGCTGCTCCACCAGCTTCGAGGGCAGGGTCACCGGCAGATCGCCAGGCAAGGTCAGCTCGTCGAGCTGAAACGTCTCGGCCGGCTCCTCGGAGGGGAGGCGACCCATCAACGCGGTGAGCTCATCGCGTGTCTGCCCCAACTGCTTTTGCAGAGGAGGCAGGCTGGCCGCGGTTTGCGCTTCCAACGCCTGCTGCGTCAGCAGGTCGAGCGTGCTCGCCGTGCCGATGGCCTGTTGCTGTTTTACCTTTTCGGTCAGTTGGTGTTGCAGCTCCAGCAAGCGTTGTGTGGAGGTGACCTGCCCGCGCAGGCTGGCTTCCGTGATCGCGGTTACCACCACGTTACTGCTCAATGTCAGGTAGGTCGCTTCGAGCTGGAATCGCGTGCTGTCGTCCTGCGCCTTGGCGGCTTCGACCGCACGCCGGGTGGCACCAAAGATGTCCGGCATGTAGCTCACACTGAGCTGTGCGGTATAAAGGTTGTAGTAGGGATTCGCCTGCGGCAGGGACGTTGGATTGGAAATCGTGCCGATCGCGTTCTTGGCGCGCTGGCCGTCGAAGCTGCCCTGCGCGGTCGGCCAGAAAGTCGTCCGTTGTGCAAGATAGAGCTCGTGCGCCTGTCGCAAGGCTGCCTTGGCGGCCGTGACGTCCGGGTTTGCCTTCATGGCCTGCTCGACCAAACCGTCGAGCTTGGGAGATTGGAACACCGTCCACCACTGTGCCGGGATATCCATAGCGGCCACGAAACGCTGCGGGTTGCCGCCCGTCCCGGGGCTCGACGCGGTCTCGTCCTGCGCTGAAGCGCTGCCATAGCCGGGTGCTGGAGGCGGGGTGGGCCGCTTGAAGTTCGGTCCCACGGCGCAGTCCGAGAGGCTCGCGACCAGTGCGAGGGCGGTAAGGCCGACGACGGCCGGATGGGTGAACCTTCTCATTGCGTGTGCCAGGCGGTGCGGCCGTGACGTGCCTCGGCCCAGTGCTCGAGTACATGATACATCGAAGGCAACACGAACAATGTCAGTACCGTGGCGACCGCGAGACCGCCGACCACGACAGTCGCGATTCCACGCTGTACATCGCTGCCGACGCCGGTGTGCAGGGCGGCGGGCAGCATGCCCAATGTCGCCACGGTCGCCGTCATCAGCACCGGCCGTAAGCGCTCGGTGGCACCCTTCATCACCGCCTCGTGCAGGTCGAAACCCGCTTTGCGCATGCGATTCAAGTTCGCGACCATGATGATGCCGTTCTGAACCGCCACACCGAACAGCGCAATGAAGCCGACGCCGCTGGCGACATTCAGGGTCTGGCCCGTCAGGTGCAGCGAGATCAAGCCACCCAACGTGGCCAGCGGTACGACACCTAGAATGAGCGCGGCCTGGCGAAACGAGTGGGTTCCCACGGTGAGCAGGATCAACATCAGCCCCATGACCATGCCCAGAATCACCAGCAAGCGGGATTCGGCGCGCTTCTGGTTCTCGAACTGGCCACCCCATTCGAGTCGCACCCGGTCGGGATCGAAGTGCACCTTCTCGGCGATGCGCGCCTGCGCGACTTTGAGGTACGAGGTGAGGTCGGGATCGCGGTTGTCGATCCGGATCGTGAGATTTCGCTCGCCGTTCTCGCGAGTGACCGTGCTCTCACCCTGGCGCACGCGGATGGCCGCGATCTGCGAGAGCGGCACTTGCACGCCGCTGCTGGTGTTGACGAGCAGGTTGCCGAGCGCGCTCGGATCGTTGCGGGTGTTGGCGGTATATCGGACTGTCAGGGGATAGGTTCGCTCGCCGACGTAGACGGTCGACACGGGCGACTGACCGACACCGGTCTGGATGACGTTCTGGACATCCGTCATGTTGATCCCATAGCGCGCCGCCTTCTCGTGATCGAGCTTGATTTCGATCTGCGGAATCGGCGGCTCCTGGAAGAGGGAGGCGCTGGAAGTGCCCGGAATCGAGTAGAGGACCGCGACGATCTGGCGCCCGATGTCCCGTAGCATCGGCAGGTCATCTCCGTAGACCTTGATCACCAACGGGCTGTGCGCCCCGCCGATCAGATCGTTCACCCCGTCAATGATCGGTTGGCTGATGCCGATATCGTAGCCCGGCATGTCTTTCGCAAGGTTGGTGGATAGTTTGTCGACGAAAGCCTTTTTGCTTTCACCGCCCGGCCACGTGTCATAGGGTCGCAGGCCCACGGGAGCCTCGATGTGCGACATGGTCCACGGATCGGTGCCGTCGTCGTTGCGGCCGACCTGGGTGACCATGAAGGAGACTTCCGGATATTTCAGCACGGCCCGGCGCAGGTCGCTCGCCATGTCGCTGGCCTGGTCCAGGGACAGGCCGGTGGGCATCTGGACCTGCAGCCACAGTGAGCCTTCATCCAGGTCGGGCAGAAATTCCCGACCCACGGTCCCGCCGAGTGCGATCACGGCTAACAGGGCGAATAGGGTGACGCCGTAGATGATTCGCGGTTGCTCCATGCAGGCGGCGAGCGCTCGCTCATAACCATGTGTCAGTCGCTCCAGCCAGCGGTTGTGATACACATGGCCGGGTTTGCGGAAGGCGTAGAAGGCGAGGCCGGGCACGAGCGCCAGGGTCGTCAATAGCGCGCCGAACAGCGCGTAAGCCATGGTGTACGCCATGGGTGTAAACAGTTTGGCTTCCGCGCGCTCGAAGGAGAACAGCGGCAGGTAAGTCGTGATGATGATGAGGCTCGCGAAGAAGATGGGGCGGGTCACCTGTACCGCCGCCGCTTTCACCTCGCTCTCGCTCAGTTCCTCGTCGGGTGTCGCTTCACGCCGGCGCAGAATGGCCTCGGTCACGACGATCGCCCCGTCGACCAGTATCCCGAAATCGATAGCCCCCAGGGACAACAGGTTGGCCGAGACCTTGGTGACGTTCAGGAACACAAACACCGACACCAGGGCCATCGGAATGGAGACTGCGACCACGAAAGCGCTGCGCGGGCTGCCCAGGAAAATAATCAACACCAGGAACACCAGGCCGATACCTTCGGCGATGGTGCGACCGACCTTGCTCACCGTCGAGTGAACCAGGTCGTCGCGATCGATGTAGGGCACGATCCGCACGTCCTGCTTGGCGAGTTGCCGGTTGAGCTCGGCCACCTTGGCGTGCACACCGGCGAGCGTGCGCGAGGGGTTCTGGTACTTGAGCATCAGGACGATGCCCTCGATCGTGTCCGGATTCGCATCCTTGCCGACAATGCCCTCGCGTTCCTGGTGGCTGAGGGTGGTGCGGCCCAGGTCGCGTACCAGCACCGGGGTACCGTTCACCTGGGTCACGACGATCGAGCCGATCTCCTCGAGGTTGTGGATCAAGCCCACGCCGCGGATCACGTAGCTCTGGTCACCGCGCGAGACGCGCCCACCGCCCGCATTGGTGTTGTTGTTGTTGATCGCGTTGATGACGTCGGTGATGCCGAGGCCGTAGTGCACGAGCTGCTTCGGATCCAGATCGAGCTGGTATTCCGTGGTGAAGCCGCCGAAGTTCGTGTCATCGACCACGCCGGGCACCGATTTTAACGCCGGGATGACCTTCCAGCGCTGAATCTCCGACAGCTCCTGCAGGTTACGGGTATCGGATTCGAGTGTGTAACGGAAGATCTCTCCGCCCGGCCCGGCTACCGGGTCGAGGGAGGGCGCGGCACCCGGCGGCAGCGTCGTCTGGTTGATGCGCTCGAGCAGTCGCTGGCGCACCCAGTAATCCTCATAGCCGTCCCGAAACAACACCGTGATGAGAGACAGCCCGAAGGTGCTGGAGGAGCGCATCAGGAAGAGGCCGGGCGTGCCGTTGATCTGGCGCTCCAGCGGCACCGTAATGAGCTGCTCGACTTCCTCCGCGGCGAGGCCCGGCACCTGCGTCGTTACCTGTGCCGCGACATCGCCGAGCTCGGGATACGCTTCGACCGAGAGGGTCTCCCAGGCGTAAACCCCGAATCCCAACAGCAAGGCAGCCAGGACGATCACCGCCACCCTGCGGTGGAGGCAGAAGCCGACGAGTTGATCAATCATTGAGGAGGATTCCGCCCTTGACCACGACCTGCTCGCCGTCCTTCACGCCGGAACCGAGCGCCACCGTCGGGCCTTCCTCGAGCTGCGCATCGACGGTGCGGCGCTCGAATGTCCAGGGCTCGGTGGCCACGAACACCGTGGTTCGGTCGTTGTTCATGAGAAGCGCGGATGTGGGCACGATCACGCGCGACTCTTTTGGCCCCACGAGCGTGACCGTCGCGAACATGTTGGGCTTCAGGCTGACGTCGGCATTCGCGAATGCGATGCGCAGCTTGTCGCGCCGTGAATCGGGCTCGATGATGTCACTGACGAACAACACCTTCCCGTGCAGCACTTTCCCCGGGTACGCAGACAGGGAGACCTCGGCGTCCTGGTCCTTCGCCACCACCGCGACGTCTTTCTCCGGGACCAACGCGGTGACCCAGACTGTGCTGAGGTCGGCGACCGTCATGATCGGCTGAGTCGGATCGTTGATCATGTTGCCGCGTGCGATCGTGAGCGCGGTGACGCTTCCAGACACCGGGGCCAACACCGACAGCAGCGTGGAGTGCTGTTGCCTCTCCGTAGGCATGCCAAGGGTCTTCAGGCGCGCCTGCGTCCGGGCATGTTCGGCGGCGGCCTGGGCGTTGTCACTGCGCGCCTGGTCGAGATCGCGGGTCGAGGCCGTGCCGAGCTTGAGTTGCTCTTCCTGGCGGGTGAGATTCTTTTGAGTGAGCTGGAAGGTGTCGGCGGCCTTGTCGTAGTCGTCATACGCCTGGCCCAGGTCGGGCGAGTCGATCACCGCCAACACCTGTCCCTGGCGGACCCGGTCCCCGAGAGCCACTTTGATCTCGAGTACGCGGCCCCCGAGCGGTGTCAGAACGGCGGCGGTGCGCGCCGGGTCGGACTCCACGACCGCCGGCAATACGAGCCTCGCGCTGACAGCCTCGGCGTGGGCCGCCGTGACAGTGAGGCGCTTGCGCAAGGGGGAGCTCTCGGGAATGACGATCTTGTCCCCCTGGCGCGTCAGCATGGCGGGCCCGGTGTCCGTTGCAGGGCCGTTGCCCAGGAGCCCGAAGCCGTGCGTCAGGAATACCGCTACCAGCAGCAGACCGAGCAGGATGCCGCCCCAAAGAAAAGAACGGCCCAAGGCGTTTGGGGCATGGTCGTGGATCTGCATGACAATCCTGTTACAGGCGCTCAGCGCCTGGTGATGTTCAAACTCGTTGGCCTATGGCTTACGTGGGCATGGCTCGACTGGACCTACGTGCGGCGATGTTGGCCCAGATCTGCCTGCATTGGTAGCGCGCCAGCGTATAGTTAAAACCTTGCAGTAACTTTAAGGTCAAGCGTGTGAGTGTGCAGCTGAAAATTGGCGATCTCGCCAAGCGGGCGCAATGTCCCGCCGAGACGATCCGTTACTACGAGCGCGAGGGGCTGTTGCCGGAGCCCACCCGGACCGCCGGCAACTACCGGCTCTACAGCCGCGCACACCTCGAGCGACTCGCTTTTATCCGTAATTGCCGCTCGCTCGACATGACGCTGGAGGAGATCCGGCAGCTACTGCGGGTCCGCGATGTACCGGGAGAGAATTGCGATGCGGCCCATCAGCTTCTGGATGAGCACATCGCGCATGTCGCGACGCGGGTGACGGAGCTGCAGCAGCTCGAAAGGCAGTTGAAAGCTTTGCGCCGGCAGTGCGCCCCGGCGCGACTCGAGAAGAACTGCGCCATCCTGGATGGACTGGGTCGCCGCGCAACGGCAGGCACGCAGAAGAAGTCTGGCCTGCACGTGCGGGGCACGCATCGCGGCTAGTGACCCGCAGCGCACCGACTTTGCGCGCTTGCACTGAGCCTAACCGGTCCCCTCGATCACACTGCCGTCCTTGGTGCGGAATTCATTCGGGCGCTCGTCCGTGATGGGGTGCTTGGCGGCGAGTGCCTCGTCGACCTCGATTCCCCAGCCCGGCTTCTCGCTGATCCAGGCGTAGCCGTCCTTGATCTGCAGGGCGCCATGGAAAATGTCCTCGACCAGCGGCGAGTAGTCGATGTGCTCGTGTATCCCGAAATTCTCGTTCGTGAGGTCGAGCGTGAGGTTGGTCATGCTACCGACCGGGGAGTTGGGGGCCCCGTGCCAGGCAAACTTCACTTCGTAGTTTTCGGCGAAGGCGGCGATCTTGCGGGCGGCGGTGAAGCCGCCGATGTGCGCGACGTGATGGCGGATATAGTCGATCTGGCGCTCTTCCACGAGCGGCTGCCATTCGTGTGGATTGTTCCACAGCTCGCCGATGGCCAGCGGGGTACTGCATTGCTGCCGCAGGATCTTGTAGTGGCCGGCCTCTTCGGGAGAGAAGAGGTCCTCACAATAGAACAGCCTGAAAGGCTCGACGTCCTTGCCGAACTGCAGGCCCCGGATGGGATCGAGGAGTGAGTGCACATCGACGCCCAGCCCGATTTCCGCTGGCATCTCCTTGCGGAAGGTCTCGAACGCCGCCAGCACTTTCCGGGTCAGCTTATCGCGGTCGAAGGCGACCGAGCCGTCCTCGAACTTCGGCTGCCCATACAGGTTGTTGACCGTACTGTCGCGCTGAAACATGGCGACCAACAGGTTGTGACAGCCCTTCTCGACCAGCTTCATCGAGTTCTCGACGAGTTGTTTACCCGGGTCCTGCGATCCCATGTTGACATGCAGGTAGACATCGGCGGCCTCGCGGCACTTGCCACCGACGAGCTGGTACACCGGCATGCCGGCCTGGCGGCCCTTGATGTCCCAGAGCGCATCGCACACGCCGCCGATGGCACAGTTCAGGACGGTGTCGTTCTTGTAGTAGGAGCTCATGTAGCACAGCTGCCAGATCTGCTCGATCCGGTCGGTGGTGCGGCCGACCACCAGGGGCTTGAGGTACTCGGTGACCGCGGCGGCCACGAGTTTGGCGCGCCCGCCCGGGAACGTGGCCGTCGCGCACCCGTAACCGTAGAGGCCGGCCTGGTCGGTGGTGACTTTCACGACTGTCGAGTCGTTGATCCCGTTACTGCCGACCTGGATGACGCTCACATCCTTGATACGGGGTGCGGGCATGCCGCGGGTCGCGCGCTCGAAGGCTTCTTGCGCGTGGCTTTCTTTCGGGGTCGGTGCGGCGGCGTAAGCGAGCGGACCGGCAAAGAGACGGGCGAGCGCCGCCCCTCCGCCCAACATCGCCCACTTCAGCAGGGTGCGACGATCAGTCTTGCGCGGGTCGGTTGTGTGGCGGTCTCGTATAAGGGTCATACTTTTGTCTCGCCTGTGATGAGCCGCGCGCATCGTATGCCGGCCCTCCGGCGCGACACAATCAAAGCGGACCGCGACGTCCGAAATTGACGGGCCGCCGGACCTTGACAGGTGCCGACGGCGCTGCCTACCTTTGGCAGACGCGCTCGACGCGCGATACACCCAATGCTCTATCACGGCATTCTCATCGGCATCATCGGCGGGTTGATGTCGGGCACGTTGGGCGTCAGTAGTGGCGGTGCTCTCGTGCCTTTATCCGTCCTGCTTCTCGGAGCGGATCAGCGGGTTGCGCAAGCTATTTCGCTGGTAGCCCAGATATTTCCGACCAGTCTCTCCGGCTTGCGCCATTACGCGCGCAGTGGCCACGGTGTGACTTGGCGCTCGCTGGCATTTATCGGCAGCGGATTCGTGGGTGGAGGGATCGCCGGTGCGTTTCTGGCTAGCGGTGTCGCCGAGAGAAGCCTGCGTTGGGGGTTCGTAGGCTACCTGGTGTTGCTGGAAGTCCTGTTGATTGTGAGGCCACCGCGCCCGCAGCCCCACGTAGCGGCCGATGAGCCGCCGGCGCGTTTGAATGGCGGTGGCCTCATCGCTGTTGGTTTTGTTGCCGGGATGTCCTCGGGGCTACTCGGCATCGGCGGTGGTCTTGCCATCACCGCGCTCGGCGGCGCCATCCTGAAGCTGCGCCAACACCAGGCGCAGGCATTGAGCCTGGCGACGACCGCGCTGCCGCTGACATTGCCGGCGGCCTGGTCCTACGTTCACCAAGGCACGCCAGTACCGGCACTGGCGATTACCGGGATCGTCGCGGGCCTGTGGGTTGGAACGATTGTGGGATCCCGTATCGCGAACGGGCTGAGCGCCAAAACGCTACGCTATACGCTCGTCGCGCTGGTGGCCGCCATGGCGTTGTTCATGGCATGGAAGGCTGCTACCACGGCCGCGGGGCAGGTCGATCAGGCCACGGCAGCCGAAGATATCGGCGCTTTCGCGGCGACCCGGTCGGTCAACTGTCGCATCCACTCCGTGATCTTCGCGGCGTCGCAGCCCAACTCCGTGAGGACCGCGGCGGCGGTATGCGAGCCGTGGGGATTGCCCCGCTCGACGACCGCCTTGACGCCGATGTTGTGAAATTTCTCCGCCTGCACTTCATCGGCCGCGGCGGCAATGCGCTTCAGATGCGGATACTGGGCCGCAGCTAACGGGCTGTTGTCGCTGACGACTTCGAACCGGGGTGCGGTGAGCACACTGATCTGGCGGCTTTGCATCTCGATCGACTGCCACATCCGGATGTCGCCGGCGTCACCGAAGGAGGCGCTGTAGCCGTCGGCGATCGCTTCGCGCAGGCGCCGTTGGTCGAACTCGATGCCAACATAACCGATCTCGAATCCGATCAACGCGTCCGCGACCGTGCGGCCGATTCTTCCCATGCCGACGATGACCACCGGAGCAGTGATGGCCCGTGGAACGAGTTCGGGATCGACGGCCTTCTGCTGACGGCGGCGCATGCTCCCGGCGAGTGAGCGTCCCGCTTCGGCGAGATTCGGCGTCGCGGCCATGCTCAGTGCCACCGCCGCCACCAGGACGGAGGCGCGCGATTCGCCGACGAGAGCTCGTACTGCCGGGAGGCTGAGGAT
>Ga0209169_10002670_pt1 | contig 10678 bp, 8 predicted proteins | sample HubBroMetageWRM4_FD_188346 | JGI IMG/M metagenome (GOLD analysis project Ga0209169, IMG submission 188346) | Warmed soil microbial communities from the Hubbard Brook experimental Forest, New Hampshire - Hubbard Brook CCASE Soil Metagenome WRM 4... | ecosystem: Environmental > Terrestrial > Soil...
TTTATGGCGTCGGGAGAAAAGGCAGGGGCCGCGAGAACTTCTACGAACTGGCGATCGATGATCGCAGCCGCCGTCGTCACATCCAACTCGCGGTTAAAAGCAATGATGCCGCCGAATGCCGAGGTCGGGTCGGTGCGATACGCGCGGTCGTAAGCTTCCAACGGCGAGGCGGCCACGGCCACACCGCACGGATTGGCATGCTTCACGATCACGCAGGCGGCTTCGTTGAATTGCCTCACGCACTCGATCGCCGAGTCCGCATCGGCAATGTTGTTGAACGACAGATCCTTGCCCTGCAGAACGGTCGCCGTGGCAACGCTCGCGCCCCGCGGGGCGGGACTGCGATAGAACGCTGCGTTCTGATGTGGGTTTTCGCCATAGCGCAGATCCTGCACCTTGTCGAAAACGAGCGGCAGTGTTGTCGGAAAGCGCTCCGTTTCGACGGGATGGCGTTCCGCCAGGTAGCTCGCGACCATCGTGTCATAGCGCGCCGTGTGCGCGAACACTTTCGCGGCCAGTCTGGAGCGAAGCGTCAACGTGGTTTGGCCGGCGTGTGCCTGCAACTCTTCCAACAGGGGAGCATAGTCCGCAGGATCCACGACTACCGACACGGAGTCGTGATTCTTTGCCGCCGCGCGCAGCATGGCGGGGCCGCCGATGTCGATGTGCTCGATCGCCTCAGCGTAGCCGCAGTTCGGGCGTGCAACGGTTTCGGCGAATGGATAAAGATTGACCACCAGGAGGTCGATGGGCGCAATCTGATGAAGCGCCATCACCGCATCGTCCACACCGCGGCGCCCGAGCAGGCCGCCGTGAATTTTCGGATGTAGCGTTTTGACGCGCCCATCCATAATTTCCGGAAAGCCTGTGTAGCTGGAGACCTCGCGCACCGTCAGTCCCGCGCCCAGCAGCAGCCGTGCGGTGCCGCCGGTCGAGAGGATCTCCACGTTGTGGCTTGCGAGCCAGCGCGCCAGCTCAACCAGTCCCGTCTTGTCGGAGACGGACAGTAAGGCACGGCGTACGGGCAACAACATGACGGGTGGAGGCCGGTAGCCTCAGCCTCCGAGGCCGAACTGTTTCAACTTCTTACGCAAGGTACCGCGATTGATTCCGAGGATTCCAGCCGCACGGCTTTGATTTCCCTCTGCATAGTCCAGCACTACGCGAAACAATGGCTCTTCAACCTCGCGCAACACCAGGTCATACAGGTGCGCCGGACGATGGCCGTTCAGGCTCGTGAAATAATCGCTCAGCGCACGCTCGGCATGACCGCGTAGCGGCAGCTCGCGGCCGTTGAGTCTCGCAACGGCGCTTTCGCGAGCCCGGCTGCTCTTCTTTTTTGCTGTCATGAGAAAGCCCCCAAAAAAATCGTCTCGTCAGGCCGCCTGTGCGGCCTCGCCTGCCCACTCGTCGAAATGTTTGCCCGCCAACGCGAACTGCGCAGCCGTGCTTGCAGCTCCCATGAGATCGCGGCGGACCTGCGCCGAATCCCGAAAGCACTGTTCACAATACCAGCCGAGATGTTTGCGCGCGATCCGGACTCCGGTTCCCTCGCCGTAGAAAGCGTATAGGGAGTCGAGATGCGCGAGGATAATATCACGCACCTCCATGCGCGAGAGTGTGGTCTGTACATTTCCCTTATCCGGATTGGCGCCGCTCAGAAACGCGTTGACAGCGCCGAAGATCCATGGCGCGCCGTGGCTCGCGCGGCCGATCATTACTCCGTCGGCACCGGTGAAATCAAGTACCTCACGCGCCTTTTGCGGCGCGTTGATATCTCCGTTCGCGAAGACTGGAATTTTGATGGCGGATTTGATAGCACGAATGGTCTCGTACTCGGCGGCGCCCTCATAAAAATCCGCGCGCGTGCGCCCATGTACGGCAAGTGCTTGAATTCCGCTGCTCTCCGCAATCCGCGCAATGCTCACACCATTGCGGTGCTCCCGATCCCAACCGGTGCGGATCTTGAGCGTTACGGGCACGCTCACGGCGCCAACAACGGTCTCGAGAATGCGTGCGACGAGTGACTCGTCCTGCAGCAGCGCCGAGCCACAAAGTTTGCCGCACACTTTTTTCGCCGGACAGCCCATGTTCAGATCGATGATCTGCGCGCCCTGATCCACATTCAGACGCGCCGCTTCCGCGAGCACGTCTGGATCGGCGCCAGCGAGTTGGACTACGCGCGGCTCCGGCTCGCCTTCGTGACTCATGCGGAACCGCGACTTAGGCGTGTTCCACAGACGTGTGTCCGACGTCAACATCTCCGACGCTGCAAGTCCCGCGCCTAATTTGCGGCACAAAATACGGAACGGCCGATCCGTGACGCCTGCCATCGGAGCGAGCACAGCAGAGGAGGGGAGGACGTAAGGTCCGATAGTGATCATGAAAATGCTACAGCGCCGCGCGCCGGTAAGAATGGTTCTTCACTAGCGCGCTACGGGGTCGTTCGCGCAGGCGATCCCGCCGGCGGGTGCGGGAAGGCAGGCGTCTATTTCGAAGCCTACGGCGTTGGAGCCTGGGTCCACGAAAGCCATCTCGGCGTCGATGCGTTGTCCTGCTGGCAAAAAAGCGGTGTCGGCAGTGGCGCGCGGGAGATAACTTCCGGGCGGCACATCGCGAGCGGCGATTCGGTTGCCGAAGCGATCTTGCAAGGTGACTCGCAGCAGCGGCATGGGTTGCGGTTGATGTGCGCCATTTTTGACACTTGCCCGGACCATGATCTGACCGGCACTCGCCGAGTCAACAGAGGCTCCGAGTTGGCGCACATCGTAGGCGTGCAGATCCCATCGTGGCGTGAGATGCACACCGAGTGCTGCGTAAAGTGCAGTGATGGGCTTGTTGAATTGCGCGGTGGCGGCGATGTCGTTGCGATAATGGTTCACGATCTGCGCCGCAAGAAGAATGACCAGGGCACCTGAGCCTGCGCTCCACAGTGTTGCCAGGTTCGGCAGCAGGCGTGTCGGCGGTGGTGCAGTTTCCAACTCGACAGCACCGGGAGCAACCCGGGCGCGAGCCAGTACAGCGAGTCGCTCGGGCGGTGGCTCCCCTACGGAATCGAGACCGAAGGCTTTGATGGCGGCCGTGCGAGTCGGCGGTCGGGAGGAAACAACTTGCGGCTCGAAGAAGGTTTCCGCATCGAGCGGCGCCGTCGGCGGCGGCTTGAGCGCCTGTCGCGATTGCGTTTCCGCCGCGGATGAGCGCGCGGGCGCTGCTGCGTCCGATGGCGCGGAGCGTGGATGCGACTGGGCCGGCGCATCAGGGAGCGGTCCCCGTGGCGCCAATCTCGCCGAGGGCGGCACTGGCGGTTGAGCCGGAGCAGCCGGCTGCGAGCCGAGTGTGTTCGGCTTGGCGGCGCCCGTGCTCGTGCCCGCGCCCGCATCCAGGTCGCCCAAGCCGGTCTTGAGCTTCCGCATCTCGGCAGTGGCGGATAAAAAGTCCGGGTCGAGCTCAAACTCATCCTCACCGAAGGAGCTGCTCAGTCCGACGGAACTCGTGCCCAACGGCGGGGGCTCCGGGGCACTGAGATCCAGCGAGTCGAAGGTCGGTGACTCTTGGCTGGCGGAACTCGCGCCCATCGGGCCCCGGCTCGTTGAGCCAGACCGATTCGCCACATTAGTCGCCGTCGGTTGGCCCGGCGCTGGCATCGGGTTGGGCGCCGACGGGGCCAGCCCGTGGATCGCTTCCTCGCTCTTCAGGACGATCGCCTTGAAGGTCCCGGTCGCCGCCGTCCATTCCGGATTCGGCGGCGGCTCTACGAACACCTGGCTGACGTCTGCGTCCGCATTGAACTCCAACGCGTCTTCCGGGATGGCGTCGTCATCGTCCAATTCCAACGGCGGTGGCGGTGCGAGCCGTGATGGAGCAGCGGCGGGCGGCGTAGCGGCGGACGGCGACGGTGCAGCCTGTTGTGGCCACATAGGTCCGCCCGACGCCTGTTGGGGCCGTGGAGGCGTCCCCGCTGACTGTTGGGGTCGGGTGAGTGGCGCCGTAGGCGGTGGCGAGGACCGCGCTGCCGCCGCATTAGTGTCCGACGGCTGAGCAGCCGATCCAGCCCCCTGTGCCGGCCGTGGGGTGGCTGTCTGCTGTGGCGCGCGCGCTGTTGGCGCGGGCGTTTCCGGCAGGCGATTGAAAGTGAACGAAGAGGACGGTCCGGCCGCCGGCTGTGGCCGCGCAGGCGTCGGAGACGGTTGGGATGCGGGCGAAGGAACCGCGGTGGGCTGCGGCCGGGGATGCACGCCCGTCGACGACGGCGGCACGCCTTGGGATGCGGCCGCTGCGGCGGCGGCATTGCGGTCCTCAGACAGTCGCGCGAGCGCGTTAAAGACGTTAGAGCAGCGCCCGCAGCGGACATAGCCCTGCGCCACGCGCAGGTCCGCCGCGGTCACGACTAGCGTCAAGGCGCACTTTGGGCAGACCGTAAACATGGTTTCTAGGAGCCTGTCTGGCTAATGATCGCCGTATCGAGGGCGCCCCAGATCGAGTCGATTGCCGCGATCGTTTCCGGCACATAGTAGATGCTATGTAACGGAAAGGATCGCGGCAAGCGGCCGATCTGGGGCGACCGCAGTAGGTGAGCATTAGTCAGACAGGCTCCCAAGCCGCCACCGTTAGTGGCGCCGTCCGGAAAGGCCGACCCAACCCTCGCGCTGTCCGAATGGGCGTATATCAAACCATGCGTCGTAAGCGTGTGTCACGTCGGAAACCTCGTGTTCCATGAGGCCGGCCAGGACCAAGTCCCCGCCGGGGCGCACGAGGGTCGCGAAGTATGGCGCCAGCTCGCAGAGCGGCCCCGAAAGGATGTTCGACAGGAGGACGTCCACTCCCCCCGGTAGCGAATCCGCCGAGTTGTGAAGCAGGACCTGGCTGGCCACCCCGTTGGATTCCGCATTGTCCCGCGTCGCGATGAGCGCCTGCGGGTCAATATCGAAACAATGGGCCTCGGTGGCGCCCAACTTCACGCTAGCCACCGCCAGCACCCCCGACCCACAGCCATAATCGATGCTCCGTGCTCCCGCCATGGGCCTTCTGTCGAGCCATTCGAGGCATAGCGCCGTTGTTGGATGGGTGCCGGTGCCGAAAGCGAGACCCGGGTCCATCCTCACGACGACGGCGTTGGGATCCGCCACCTGCTCATGGTGTGGACAGATCCAAAGGCGCTCGCCGAAGCGCATGGCGTGAAAGTCCTTCAGCCACTCGCGCTCCCAGACCCGGTCCTCGACCACGCGAGCGCGGATGAGAGCCGCCGGGATGCCGAGAGCGTGGCTCAAAAGCTCAGCCGTGGGAGCGCCGCCCTCGTCGTCCTCGCGACCCACAAACAGCGCCTGCATGCGCGTGGCCGGCCACAGCCGAAATTCACCCGGCAGCGGCTCGAGAATCGGGTCGTCCTTCGAGTCGACGAAGGTCACGGCCGTCGCTCCGCACTCGAAGCACGCCGCTTCCGCCGCTTCCGGGTCGAGCGGGCCCAACTCGAATGAAAGCTCGACTAATGAAGTCACTCGGATTCCCCGCAGTAACCCCGCCCTTCCGATTTACCGCAATCCCAGCCGCCGCTCCAGGTAGTGGATGTCCGTGCCACCTTTCTGGAAGGCCGCGTGATTGAAGATCTCCTGGTGAAGCGCGACGTTCGTGCGGATGCCTTCGATCACCATCTCCGCCAGGGCGTTCTTCATGCGCGCGATCGCCGTTTCCCGGGTGTCACCGTGCGCGATGATCTTCCCGATGAGCGAGTCATAGTTCGGCGGCACGTTGTAGCCCGAGTAGACGTGGCTGTCGACGCGTACTCCCGGGCCGCCAGGCGCATGCCAGAGGCGGATAGGACCCGGTGAGGGCATGAACGTCTTCGCGTCTTCGGCGTTGATGCGGCATTCGATCGCGTGACCGCGAATCTGCACGTCGCTTTGCACGTAGGGGAGGCGCTCACCGCTGGCAATGAGCAGTTGGGCCTTCACGAGATCGATCCCCGTGATGAGCTCCGTAACCGGGTGTTCAACCTGGATGCGGGTGTTCATCTCGATGAAGTAGAACTCGTTGTCCTGGTAGAGAAACTCCAGTGTGCCGGCGCTGCGATAACCCACTGCGCGGCAGGCTTCGATGCAGCGATCGCCCATGATCCGGCGCTGGCGCGCGGTGATTCCCGGAGCGGGAGCTTCTTCGATGACCTTCTGGTGGCGGCGCTGCATGGAGCAGTCGCGCTCGCCGAGATGGATCACGTTGCCCTGGCCGTCGGCGAGCACCTGGAACTCAATGTGCCGCGGCCGCTCGAGAAACTTCTCCATGTAGACGGCATCGTTGCCGAACGCCGCACGCGCTTCGGCCTTTGTAATGCCGATCGCGTTTAAAAGTGACGCCTCGCTATGTACGACCCGCATACCGCGGCCGCCACCGCCGCCCGATGCCTTAATAATGATGGGGTAACCGATGTCGCGTGCGATACGCAGATTCTCGTCGGGATCCTCACCTAACGGACCATCGGATCCGGGCACGCATGGCACGCCGTGAGATTTCATCACGCGGATGGCCGAGACTTTGTCGCCCATCGTGCGGATGGTTTCCGCCTTCGGGCCTACAAACACAAAGCCACTCTTCTCCACGCGCTCCGCGAAGTCCGCATTTTCCGAGAGGAAGCCATACCCCGGGTGGATAGCAACCGAGTCGGTGACTTCCGCGGCGCTGATGATCGCCGGCATGTTGAGATAGCTGCCCGCTGACGGGGGCGGCCCGATGCAGACGGACTCGTCCGCGAGCAACACGTGTTTCAGGCTGTAGTCGGCCGTGGAGTGCACGGCAACGGTTTTGATTCCCAACTCGCGGCAGGCGCGCAGAATTCGCAGCGCGATCTCGCCGCGGTTGGCGATAACGACCTTCTCGAGCATGGCCAAGGCGCTTATTCGACTACGAACAGCGGCTGGCCGAATTCGACCGGATCGCCGTTGCGGGCCATGATCGAGGTGACCTTGCCGGCCTTGTCGGCTTCGATCTGGTTCATCATTTTCATGGCTTCAATGATGCACAGAACCTGGCCGAGCTTGATCTCGTCGCCGATCTCGATGAACGCCTTAGCGCCTGGGGACGGCGATGCGTAGAACGTGCCGACCATCGGGGCTGTGATCACGTGCTCGTTGGGTTTCGGCTTGGCGGCCGGTCCCTCCACCGCGGGGGCGGCGGCCTTCGCGGGCGCTTCGAGCTGTTGCGGAGCCATGGCCATCGGCAGGCTCGCCATGTGGTACTGCGGATAAGCCGGAGCGCTGCCCGGGGCGGGCATGCGGCTGATACGGACTGCCTCTTCCCCTTCTTTGATCTCGATCTCAGCGATGCCGGACTCCTCCAGCAGCTCGATCAGTTTCTTGATTTTACGAATATCCATGCCGGAGGAACTCCCCTCAAAAGGTTCGAAGAATAGGGTTTAAGGACGTGCTGCGAGATAGCGCGCCGCTGCGCGCACCGCCATCTCGTAGCCGAAGGCGCCAAAGCCAGCGATAACGCCGACTGCGATGTCCGAGAAATAGGATTGCCGCCGGAACGACTCACGCGCGTGAGTATTCGACAGGTGCACTTCTATGAACGGCAGCCGTACGGCTGCAATAGCGTCTCGCAGCGCCACGCTCGTGTGCGTGAAAGCTGCGGGATTCAGAATGAGAAAGCCCACGCCGTCGGCGGGCGCCCGGTGGATGCGGTCGATGAGCTCGTGCTCCGCGTTGCTCTGGAACGCGCTCAAGTCATGCCCAACCTCGCGAGCCACTTCCGCGGCGCGCTTCTCGATGGCCTCGAGCGTCTCGATTCCGTAGATGCCGGGCTCGCGACTTCCGAGCAGGTTCAGATTTGGGCCGTTCAGCAACAGCACTCGAGCCATTGGGTCATTCCGCATGCCGGTCGGCGCCGCAGGGGGCGCGGGGAAAACGGTCGCGAATGTAACCTAATTCGAGGGGATTGGGATACTTATTGACGCGATATGCGTGGATCGCTCAAGAACGTGGTGCGAGTCCCGAGGCGGCTGCCGTGCTCTCTTTGGAGTTCTTTGCGGCATTGAGCTGTGCCAGCTCGGTCGCTATCCGCTGTCGTGCAGCACTGATGTCGGCACGGCCCGTATCGACGTCCCTAAGGCCGTCGAGAATGACCTTTGCTTCGTCACGGCTCAATTCGCCCACCTTCACGGTGAAGATCCGCCCCTGGGTGTCCGCGAACACCGTGAAGGGGAAAACGGTGTCCAACCCGAAGGCGTCGATGGCCGCCGTTCCGTCCTTTTCGCCGATCAGCACAGGATAATCGATGCCGATCTTGCGAGTGTAATCCAGGACGGCATCTTTGAAATCGACCGCGATGCCGATGACCTCCAGCGACTCACCCGAGCGCTCCTGGCGCAGACTCTTCAGCAGCGGTATCTCGCGGCGACAGGGGTCGCACCAGGTCGCCCAGAAATTCACCATCAGCGGCCGGCCCTTCCACTCGGAGAGCTTGTGCACCGTGCCGTTGCCATCCGGCATGGCGACGTCGGGCAGCACTTCGGGGATCTTCTTCGCGGTCGGGGGCGCGGACTCGTCCGATTCGCCCGCAGCCGGCCGAGAGCGCACGGTGCCGGGATACTGCACCGGAGTCAGGGTCGAGGCGTGCGGTGTCGACAGACGATAGGCGACGAAGCCACCCGCTCCCGCAGCGATCAGCAGGCATAAGGCAAGGGCGACTTTTGCTATCGCAGGAGCGCTTTTCTCGGTCTGAGGGGTGTTCGGGTCCGATGTCATCCGCCGAGAGCTTCCCGGGCGTGCGACGCGAATGCGTCAGCCTTCATAAAGCCCACGACGCGATAGTTCGCGCGCTCTTCGCCGTTAACACCGTAGAAGGCGATGGTCGGCGGCCCGATAATTCCCATGTGCTTCAGCAGCGCCTGGTCCTCGGCGTCGTTATCGGTGACGTCCGCGCGCAGTAGCACCGTGCGATCGAGGGCGGTTTTCACCGCCGTGTCGGTGAACGTGTACTTCTCCATCTCCTTGCAGGAGACGCACCATTTAGCGGAGAAGTCGACCAGCACTGTCTTTCCTTCCGACTTGGCCTGCGTGATTTCGCGCTGCAAGTCCGCTACAGACTTGATCGTGCGGAAAGGCAGTTCGTGTTGGTGGGCCATGCGCGACCCGAACGGCGCGAGCGGGTCGGTGCTGCCTAATGCGGACCCTGTGATCAGCGCGAGACCGTAGACGCCAGCGGCCGCGCCGACGAAGCGCACCACCCAGGTCGCGGCGGAACGCTTCCTAACCTCCGTGATGAGCAGCCAGGCGCAGACGAGGGCGGGTATCGCCCACAGGACCAGCGCCAGCCTCTCGGGGATGATACGAGCCAACATCCAAGCGGCTACTGCTAGCATCATGACGCCGAAGAGCTTCTTTACCGTGTCCATCCACGCGCCTGCCTTCGGGAGGAGTTTTCCCGCGGAAGCGCCAACGATGAGCAGCGGCGTACCCATTCCAATGCTCATCGCAAAAAGCGCCGCAGCGCCGCGCGCGATCTGGCCGGTCTGGCCGATCACAATGAGGGCCCCGACGAGCGCCGGTCCGACGCAGGTGGTCACGATGAGCGCGGAAAGGATGCCCATCAGCGCCACGCCGCCAAAAGTGCCGGCCGACTGCTGATTGCTGACGTTCGCGACCCTGGTCTGGATCGCTGCCGGCATCTGGATCGTGAACAGGCCGAACATCGACAACGCCAGGGCGACGAACAGCGCGGCAAACAGCGCGAGAATCCAGGGCTGTTGGAAGACCGTTTGCACCTGTTTGCCCGCGGCAGCGCAGAGTGCGCCGGCGATGGTGTAGGTGAAGGCCATTCCCAACACATAGGTCAGCGACAGCGCGAAGGCGCGGCCCGTGGTTACGTTCTTACCCTGGCCAGCGATGATGCCGGAGAGAATGGGGACCATCGGGAGGACGCAGGGCGTGAAGGCGAGCACCAAGCCGGCAAGGAAGAAGCCGCCCAGCATCAGGAAGGTGTTGCCTGACTTGATCAAGGTGGCGAACCGGTCCTGCTCGGAGACGTAGGCGCCGGTCGCAGAGCTCGCGTCGCTGGAGCCGGCTGAGCCGGATACACCGGTCGCCGCGCCTCCGGCGGCGCTCGTCAGTCCGCTGACGCTGCCCCCACTGCTAGCCGCGCTTGCGCCACTGGCGCTGCTGAAGTTGCCCGCTCCGGCGCCAGCGGCACTACCTGCCGCACCCCCGCCATTGCCGGACGGCATGCTCACCGTGATCTCTTTAGTAATCGGCGGGTAGCACAAGCCCGCAGTAGCGCATCCCTGGTAGGTCACCTGCAGGGGGACCTCGACCGCACCACCTGCCGTGCGGGCCACCGGCACGGTGGCCACGAGCTCGTGGTGGTAGACCTCCTGGCGGCCGAAGTACTCGTCATTCTTCACCTGGCCGGCGGGAAACTGCGGGGCGCCGAGCTGCACGTTGGCCGCACTGGTGCCGACCTTGATGCGCGCCCGGTAGAGGTAGTAGCCGTCGGCGATCTCCCAGTTGAGGCGCACCCGGTCACTGCCCTCGGCGAGCGCATCGAAGCGGAACGCCTGGTCGGGAGGCAGGAAGTTGTCGCCATCGGACTTGGGGGGCTTCAGGGCCGCGTCGAGTCCGCTCGCGGGGTGCCCGGGGGCACCCTCGGGGGTTGCCGCCGGGCTCGCCCATGCAGCCTGTGCCTGGAGCGC
>Ga0209169_10002672_pt1 | contig 10668 bp, 7 predicted proteins | sample HubBroMetageWRM4_FD_188346 | JGI IMG/M metagenome (GOLD analysis project Ga0209169, IMG submission 188346) | Warmed soil microbial communities from the Hubbard Brook experimental Forest, New Hampshire - Hubbard Brook CCASE Soil Metagenome WRM 4... | ecosystem: Environmental > Terrestrial > Soil...
TCACCCAAACCGTTTTTGGCCGTCATCCAGAGGAGCGCCTTCCGCGACGAAGGATCTCTCTTCGATCCAATCTTCTTGCCCCACGCTCTCCGTGCCCTCCGCTTTTCTCTGTGTTAAATCTTTTGACTCTCATTTCGACGCTAAAATGTCACTCCACCCCATTTCAGCTACAATCACCAAAGATGCCCCCGCCGTCCCAATCCGTCCTCCCACCGCAAATCAATCCGTTACTCATCGACTCCCTAAATCCCGCCACCAACGAAATCAACGCGACCTTCGACTCCACCCAACCCTCCCAACTCCCAAAAATCTTCGAATCCGCCCGCGCCGCGCACAAAACGTGGTCCGCCCGGCCTCTCGCGGCCCGCGCCGCCGTGCTGAAAAATCTTCGCGACGCCATCTTCAAAAATCGCGACAAAATCGCCGACGTCATCTCCCGCGAAACCGGCAAGCCCCGCGTCGAAGCCATCTTCGCCGAAGTTCTGCTGGCGCTCGACACCGCCGACTTCGTCGCCAAACGCGCCCCGCAATGGCTGAGGCCCGAAAAAGTTCCGCACCACAATCTCGCCATGAAGGCCAAATCCGGCTGGCTCGAATTCAACCCGCTCGGCGTCGTCGCCATCATTTCTCCCTGGAATTATCCGTTCTCGATTCCGATGGCCCAGGTCATCCCGGCTCTCGCCGCCGGTAATGCCGTAATCCTGAAGCCTTCCGAACTGACCCCGTGGTCCGGCGCGCTCATCGGTGAATTGTTCGCCGAACTCTGCGCCCAGTCCAAACTTCCCCAAGATCTCGTACAGGTCGTCCAGGGCCGCGGCGATCTCGGCGCCGCCCTCATCGCCTCCGGCCCCGACAAAGTTTTTTTCACCGGCAGCGTCGCCACCGGCCAGCGCATCGCCGAAGCCTGCGCCAAAAAGCTGATTCCTTCCTCGCTCGAACTCGGCGGCAAAGATCCCATGATCGTTCTCGCCGACGCCGATCTGAACGTCGCCTCCAGCGCCGCGGTCTGGGGCAGCTTCATGAATTGCGGCCAGACCTGTATCTCGGTCGAGCGTATTTATGCCGAAGCGCCCATCGTCGACCAGTTCACCAAACTCTGCGTCGAAAAAACCAATCGACTCCGCCTCGGGCCGCCATCCGATCCCGACGCGGAAATCGGCCCGCTGATTCGCCCGCGCCAGCTCGAAAAAGTCGAGCAGCAAATCGCCGAAGCAAAAAAACGCGGCGCGCGCGTGCTCACCGGCGGCGATCGCCGCCCCGACCTCGGCCCGAATTTTCTCGACCCCGCCGTCGTCACTCAAGTCGATCACTCCATGGACCTGATGCGCGAAGAAACCTTCGGCCCGGTCCTCGCGATTCAATTGGTGAAAAACGCCGACGAAGCCGTCGCGCTCGCCAACGATTCACGCTTTGCCCTCAGCGCGAGTATCTGGACCGCCAGCAGAAGCCGCGGCCGCGAACTCGCCTCGCGCCTCAACGCCGGCTCGGTCATGATCAACGACGTCGCCAGTTATTACGGCATCGCCGAAGCGCCGCACGGCGGCTCCGGCGATAGCGGCTGGGGCCGTAGCCACTCGCGTCTCGGACTGCTCGAAATGGTTCAAGTAAAATACGTGGATGAAGATCGTCTGCCGCGCGTCCCAAAATCTTGGTGGTTCGGCTACACCGCGGAACTGGCCGCTTCCGGAGCGGCTCTCGTCGAATCACTGTTCGCGCCGAGCTGGTCCCAGCGCCTTCACGCCGCGATGAAGAAAGACGGCGTCCGCGCCATAATTTTCCGCCGCAACCGAATCTAGCTTGCGGGTTTAGACGACCCTCTTCTCCTAGCCTTCCAGTCCTACCACCCAAACCGCCCTTGGCCGTCATCCAGAGGAGCGCCTTCCGCGACGAAGGATCTCTCTTCGATGTCCTCTTCTTGCCACGATCCCCACTCGCGTCGCGCCTTTCGTCAGGCGCGACTTCAGCCGCTGGCGCAAATTCCAAGTTCCCATCAACCCCACAAAGTGCAAAAATTAACCTCGACTCATGAATACCGATCTCATCCACGATTGGAACATTTTCACCGGCGCCGAAATCGCCGCCCACCGCCGGGTCGCGCTCAACGATGAAACCCTCCGCGACGGCCTGCAAAATCCCTCAGTCCACGATCCCTCGATCGCCGAAAAAATCGAAATCCTCCACCTCATGGAATCGCTCGGCATCGACACCGTGAATATCGGCCTGCCCGGCGCCGGCCCCCGCGCCTACGCCGACACCGAAGCCCTCGCCCGCGAAATCGTTTCCGCGAAAATGAAAATTCGTCCTAACGCCGCCGCCCGCACCCACCAAAACGACATCAAGCCCATCATCGAAATTTCCGAAAAAATCGGCAGGCCCATCGAGGCCGCCACCTTCCTCGGCTCCAGCCCGATTCGCCGCCTGGTCGAAGATTGGACCGTCGATCATCTGCAACGCACCACCGCAGACGCCGTGAAATTCGCCGTCGACGCCGGCCTGCCGGTCATGTACGTCACCGAAGACACCATGCGCACCGACCCCGCGACCATCGCAACCTTATATAGCACCGCGATTCGCGCCGGCGCCCGCGCCGCCGTGCTCTGCGACACCGTCGGCCACGCCACGCCGGCCGGCGCGTTCAACCTGGTTAAATTCGTGATCGACGAAGTGGTTAAGCCCTCCGGCGAAAAAATTCGCGTCGACTGGCATGGCCACAACGATCGCGGCCTGGCCATCGCCAATTCTCTAGCCGCCGTCGCCGCTGGCGCCGATCAAGTCCACGCCGCCGCGCTAGCTCTGGGCGAACGCGTCGGCAATACGCCCATGGAATTGATGCTGGTCAATTTGAAACTCTTCGGCCTGATCGATCACGATCTCTCGCAGCTGCAAAAGTATTCCGAAGCCGTCTCCAAGGCCACCCACACTCCGATCCCGCCGAATTATCCAGTCGTCGGTCGCGACGCCTTCCGCACCGCCACGGGCGTCCACGCCGCCGCCATCGTTAAAGCCTACAAAAAAGGCGATCGCGAGCTGGCCAACGCCATTTACAGCGGCGTCCCCTCGCATCTCTTCGGCCTCGAACAAATTATCGAAATCGGCCCGCTCAGCGGCCGCTCCAACGTCATCTACTGGCTCGAAAAGCGTAAAATTCCCGCCACCGACGAACTCGTCGATCGCCTCTTCGCCGCCGCCAAAAAATCCGAGCGCGTCATGTCCGACCTCGAAATCCTGGAACTCGTCCGCGCCACCGTCTAAGCCATCCGTCACACCAAACAGCGCCGGAGGCGCGGCATAGGTTAGCCCGGCCCGTAAGGGCCGGGAAAAGGAACCAACGAATTTCCGAGCACCGGAGGTGCGGCACGCCCCCGCCCCATCATCGCCAAATAAAAACGCGGCTTCAGCCCCGCGTCAAAAGCATCCACGGTGTGTCGCACTCACTTGACGGTGACGATTGCTGCGACGGCCATCCAGCCCCGCACTTGGCCGTCATCCAGAGGAGCGTCTTTCGCGACGAAGGATCTCTCTTCGATTTCTCCTTCTTGCCACAACCTTCAATCGTTCCACCCCTGGTTTACGCCCGCCAAGCACCGGAGGCGCGGCACGCCGCAATTGAACCCGTGCCACTCCGCATTCCGCGCTAAAATCAAACCCAGAAACCCGTGAAACTCCTCCACATCTGCGGTATCGTTCTTGTGATGGCCACCGTTTCTTCGCGCGCCGCCACCGACTCCGTCGAGAAAATCGCGGACGATTCCACCTGCGCCCAAGCCCTGGCCTGGATCGACAAAAACACCGCCTGGGTCACCGAGCAGCAAATCGCCCTCAGCGAAATTCCCGCGCCGGAATTTACCGAAGCGAAACGCGCCGCCTATTTCCAGAAAATCCTCGAACCCTTCGGCCTGAAAGTCAGTATCGACAAAACCGGAAACGTGATCGCCGAGCGTCCCGGCGCCGATCCCAACGGCATCATTCTTCTCGCCGCGCATCTCGACACCGTTTTCCCGGCCGGCACCGAAGTGCGCGTCAAGAAAAACGGCAATCGTCTCGTTGGCCCCGGCATCGCCGATAACGGCGCGGGTCTCGCCGCCCTCCTCGGCGTCGCTCGCGCGCTTTCCGAAGGCCGCGTGCGCACCAACAAAACTATTATTTTCGCCGGCGACGTCGGCGAAGAAGGCGAAGGCAATCTCCGCGGCATCCGCGCCCTGATCGACGCCTATCGTCCGCGCCTCGCCGCCGTCATCGCCGTCGACGGCGCCTCCACCGAGCACATCACCACTCAGGGCATCGCCTCGCACCGTTTTGAAGTCACCATCACCGGCCCCGGCGGCCACAGTTGGTCCGATTTTGGCGCCCCCAATCCCATCACCGCCCTCGCCCGCGGCATCGTCAAATTTTCCAGCCTGGCCGTCCCCGAAGATCCCCGCAGCTCTTTCAATTTCGGCGTGGTCGAAGGCGGCACCTCGGTCAATTCCATTCCTGCTCGCGCCGTGGTCAAAGTCGACCTGCGCTCCGAAGAAGAAGCCGAAGTTGTCAAAATGGAAGCTTCGCTGCGCGACGCCATGCAAGCCGGAATCAAGGAAGAAATGGCCGCCGCCGCGCGCGATTCCGGCGCGCCGCTCGAAGTGAATTTCCGCTCGCTCGGCCTGCGCCCTGCCGGCAAACTTCCCGAAAATTCTCCGCTGCTCGATTCGATCCGCAGTGTCGACCGCTTTCTCGGCACCCGTTCGCGCCTCGAACGCAGCTCCACCGACGCCAATATTCCGCTGTCGCTCGGCATCCCCGCTATCTCCCTCGGCGGTGGCGGCAAGGCCAGCGGCTCGCACACCCTCGACGAATGGTATGACCCCACCGGCAGGGAACTCGGCCTGAAGCGCCTCTTCCTCACCACCGTCCTGCTCGCCGGTTTGCAGCAATAAAATGATTCGTCCTTCGGCGCTGATCTTGGCCGCGGTCGTGCTCCTCGTCGGAGTTTTTATCGGCGTCCGCCTTGCCACTAAAAATCTTCCCGCCAAGAATCTCGATCGCGCCGCGCACCCTTCCGCCTCTACAGCCGACGGTCCCGCGGATCTGATTCTCACCAACGCCAATATCGAAACCATGGACGACGGTGACCACGCCGCGGCCTCTGCGGTCGCCATCCGCGGTGAAAAAATCGTCGCCGTTTCGTATGGAACTTCGCCCGGCGGCGCCGCCTCTCCGGATATTCAAAAATGGAAAGGTCCCAACACCCGCATCCTCGATCTCCACGGCCAGTTCGTCATGCCCGGTTTCAACGACGCTCACCTGCACCTCGCCAGCGCCGCCTACGTCCAGCTCCACGTAAATGCCGAAGGCGCAAAATCTCTCGCCGAATTTCAGCAGCGCATCCGCGATCGCCTGCAGGACTACCAGCCCGGTGAATGGATCGTCGTCGATGGCTGGGACCACACCCTCTGGACCGTGAAAAAATTTCCCACGCGTCAGGATCTCGACGCGGTCTCCACCAAAAATCCGATCATCGCCAGCCGCATTGACGGCCACGTCGCCGTCGTCAACTCCCTCGCGCTCCAGATGGCCGGCCTCACCGCAAAAACTCCCGATCCTCCCGGCGGCCGCATCGAGCGTGATCCTAAAACCAGCGAACCTACCGGCATGCTCGATGAAGATGCCGCCATGAATCTCGTTTCCAAATTGGTTCCCGACTACTCCGAAGCCCAGCGCGCCGCGGCCTTCGAAAAACTTTTCAACTACATCCCCCAGTTCGGCGTCACCTCCGTGCAGGATAATTCCGTCATCGTCGCCAAGGATTCCGACAATTTCGGCTGGGAAAATTTTCTGGTCTACCGCGAATTGCAGCGCGCCGGAAAATTAAATCTCCGCATCACCGAATGGCTGCCCTTCGAAGTCGATCTCGCGCGCCTGCAGCAAATGCGGCGGGATGGCGGCACCACCGACCCCTGGCTCAAAACCGGCTCGCTGAAAGAAGTTCTCGACGGCTCGCTCGGCGCTCGCACCGCCGCGATGCTCGCCCCTTATTCCGACGACCCCAACGCCACCGGCATCATGCGCATACCGTCCGACAAACTGAAAGCCTTCGCCATCGAGCGCGACCGTGACGGCTTCCAACTCGCCTTTCACGCCATCGGCGACCGCGCCAATCACATCGCCCTCGATACTTTCGCCGCCGTCATCGCGGCCAATGGCCAACGCGACCGCCGCGATCGCGTTGAACACGCCCAAATCGTCGCGCCCGACGATTTCGCCCAATTCGCCAGGATGAATATCATCGCCTCGATGCAGCCCGCGCATCTGCTTACCGACCAGCGCTGGGCCACCGACCGCATCGGCCCGCGCCGCATTCTCGGCGCTTACGCCTGGCGCAGCATGGAACGCGCCGGCGTGCATCTCGCCTTCGGCACCGATTTTCCGGTCGAAGCCATCAACCCGCTGCGCGGAATTTATTCCTGCGTCACCCGCGAACTTCCCCAAGGCGGTCCCGGCCACGGCTGGCAGCCTGAGGAAAAACTCAACATGCACGATTGTCTCAGCGACTACACGGTAGGTTCCGCCTACGCGGAATTCGAAGAAAAAACCAAAGGAAAGATTGCCGTGGGAATGTTGGCCGACCTCGTCGTCTTTCCCGAAGACCTAAACAAAATTCCGCCGCAACAACTCCTCACCCTCCCGGTCACCATGACCATCGCCGGCGGCCGCATCGTCTACCAAAACCCAAACGCCCCGTCGCTACCGTAATCCCCAACCCGTCTCGCAAATTCTCCGTGGCCCCGAGCCTTTCTCGGTGCCCGCTATTGTTCAATCTTTGGCCTCGCCACGCGACCACCCCAACCCAAAATTACTGCGGATTCGTCAGCCGCACTTTCACCAGTTCACCTGAATTCGGTTTCTCGTCGTCCGGCTTGTACTCCACGCCGATCTTCTTTCCCGGAAGCACGCTACACAGGTTGAACTCTCCCTGCATCGGCGGCGCATCGGCCTCGACCTTTGTCTGGCCGCCCGGCCTGACCCGCAATTGCAACGTTCCCGAATCGGTTTTCAATTCCATGTGCAGGCCGTTGGAACAGTCGACCTTGCTCACCAACCCAGTCGCCTCCCGGACGTTCGTCGCGGGCATCGTCGCCGTCGTTGCGCCGTCTGCTTTGGCTCCAGCCGATCCCGCCGCCGGCACGGTTCCGGCCGTTTCCGCCCCACCAGACCTATTTTCCTCCGCGTTGGCGGAATTGCCGATCGTGTCCAGACTCTGCAGGAACTGCTCCGCCTGCCGCCGCTGCCCCGGATATATTGCATTCTTCCGCGCCGCCGTGGCCACGGTCCGCGCATCGGCAATTCGATTCATCACCAGTAAAACCTCCGCCATATCAAACTGATAGGTGGAATTGCCAGGTTCTAGATTCGTAGCTTTCTTCGCCAGGCTCAGCGCCTCCGGCAGATTTTCCCGGTTTTCCGCCATGTACACCGCGAGCATTCCGTAAGCCGGAGCAAAATTGGGATCCGCCGCAATCGCCGCCCGCAAATCCGTGGTGATTTTGTCCTGATCGCCGCCGTTCATGGCGTACAGCTGCGCCCGCGCGAACCGGGTGATCGCGTTGTTCGGGTCCAGCTCGATCGCTCGCGAAAAATCGGCCAAAGCTTCGTCGTGCTTTCCGGTCTGACGCTCCGCGTATCCCAGATATTGATAGCCCAGGGCCAGCTTCGGATCGCCCTTCACCGCCTGCTCCAGAATGGGGACCGCGTCCTTGCCGTCGCCCCGGATCGTCGCAAACCCTCCGCGATAGACGTCCATTTCCGCGTCGGACAACTCGCGAACTTTCAGATCGGATTGCGGAATTTCCGGCGGCGCCCCGCCTTTCAGAATATAAAACGAGTTGCTCCGAATGTACGTCTCCAGCGCCGATTGCAATCGTTTCAGGTCGCCAAATCCCTTGGCCGCGGCTTCCTCCGGCGTCGCGCCTTGCGAAATGGCGTCCAGATACGTCGCCAGCATCGCCCGGTGCGAAGCTTTATCCCCGATCATCAAATAGTGGGTCAGCGCCCAGGACTCCGCGTAGAATATCGACGATTTTTCCTGCTCGTTGTAATACGGCGAGCTGTGGTCCACCTTGAACAGCACCTCCAGCGGAATCAGCGAGCTTTGCCGCAATTCCACCACCAGACTTTCGTCCGGCTTGCCCATTTGCACGTCCGAACTGTTTACGTCGGTGTTGCCCCAGAAATCCGCCAGGCCTTCCGCCACCCACAGCGGCAGGTTCGGGTAGTAGGGCAGCGTCAGCGAGTGGTAATACTCGTGAAAAATCGTGTGGTAGGGATTCGCGCCTTCGGTGTTCAGCTGTACCGCCGCGAAATACATATTGTCGCGCTCAAAGAAAATGCCCGCCGGATGCATGTGATTTTTCGTCCAGTATTCCGGCAACAGCGATTTCATCGTGCCTTCGTCTTTCGCTGCCACGATCGTAATCAGCGGCGAAGCATGCTGTCCGGCCACCGCCAGCGAACGTCGAAACACCGCCCGAATCTGCTCGAAATGAACCGCCGTCTTCCGCGCTTCCTTCTCCCCCGCATTACTCACCACGATAAAATTCGGGCTGCGCACCTCCACCCACTTCTGTTCCGCGCCTGTCGGTTGCAGGGGAATTAAAATCGAAACCAAAAGCAGGGTAACTAGAAGCACAGTTAATGGTCGGGTCATAGGTGAGACTTATGTACTATTTTCCTTAGCCCCGGTCAATCGGCCTGCCCTTTGTGTTTTCCAGAATGTTTGCTGGTCGTTCCGTCCAGCACCGAGCAACGTGTACTCGAAAAGGGGCATTAGCCCCGGAAGCCATCCTTCGTCTTGTCAGCACTCCGCCCGCCGCATAAACTCATGCGCTCATGCCCGGCAAAATATTCAGCAAACGCCTGCAAGCCGACTTGGCCCTGGGCCTCGCCGCGCTCATTTGGGGCGCCACCTTCGTCGTAGTTAAGGACGCGCTCGCCGACGTCTCCGTCTTCGTCTACATAGCGGTCCGTTTCGCCCTGGCCGCCGCGGTCATGGCCCTCTTCTTCTGGCGCTCCCTGCGCGGCCTGACCCTCTCTTCTATCTGGGCCGGCGCGCAAATCGGATTTTTCATGTTCGCCGGCTACGCCTTCCAGACCACTGGCCTGAGATTCACTACTCCTTCGAAAGCCGCCTTCATCACCGGCTCCAGCGTCGTCATCGTGCCGCTGCTCCTCGCGCTCTTCGGCAAACGTCGCGTCAATCCCTGGATCTGGTCCGGCGCAATCGCTGCGCTCGCCGGATTATATTTCCTGACCGTGCCACCGGAAGGCCTCGGCGGCCTCAATCGCGGCGACCCTATCGTCTTCGGCTGCGCCGTTGCTTTCGCGCTGCACATGATCGTCATCAGCCGTTACGTCGAACATCACTCCGTCGGCGCCTTAGCCGTCATTCAAGTCGCCACCACCGCCGTCCTCGCCACCATCGCGATTCCATTCCTCTCCCTCGCCGGCCTTGAACACCCCCACTGGCATTCCAGCCCCACGCTGATCGTCGCCGTGCTCGTCACCGCCCTCGGTTCCACCGCATTTGGCTTTTCCGCCCAAACCTGGTCGCAGCAATACACCTCGGCCAGCCACACCGCCATCATCATCAGCCTCGAACCAGTCTTTGCCGCCATCACCTCCTGGCTCGTCGCCAGGGAACACCTCGGCCCCCGCATCCTCCTCGGCGCAGCATTAATTTTTGCCGGAATTTTGCTAGCAGAACTAAAAGGCGCCACGCCCATCGCCCCCGAATCCCCGGAGCCGGAAGTCCGCCCCCAAGCAGATTGATCCCCGCGCGTATTCGGTGCTGTGCTCGACAGAAGGGAATTCCATGTTGGAGTTGAACGACGGTTTGGAATCCATGGAAGGGAATGGAGGGAGGGAGTTGACGAAGAGATTCAACGCCTTGCGAACAGACCGCGAATCCATTCAGCGCGATCGACCATGCCGGCCACCCGCATTTGGCCGTCATCCAGAGGAGCGTCTTTCGCGACGAAGGATTCGCAGACGATCCGCTTCTCCTAGCCCCACCGTGCAAGCATCGAACCGTTTTTGGCCGTCATCCAGAGGAGCGTCTTTGGCGACGAAGGATCTCTCTTCGATGTCAGCAAGCCCGGCCGCCCACCGTCACTTCTGCCGCGCCTGCCGCTAATCGTGCCGCGCCGCCATCGGCCTTTCCGAAGAAGTCCATCCCGCCTACGTTCCCGAGCGCGAAGCGCTGACGCATACCATCGCCCTACCTCCAACTCAGCCCCGGAGGGGCGGCATAAGTTAGCCCGGGCCGTAAGGCCCGGGAAACAAAAACGCCTTTCGTCCAACTTCCTTTCGCGCGGCCTTCTCGCGCGAGCCTTCGTAACGTCCAAGCACAATCGCTCGCGCGAAGCGCCTCCGTTCGATTGCAGACACACTGAGTTTGAAACGTAAGGCAGGAATGTATCCAAACGCTATGTCGTGAGGAGGGCCGCGCCATCACGCGCGACCCCAACAAGAAGAAACGTCCGAAAACCTAGTTGTGCCGCGCCGCCGTCGGCGTCTCCGAATGAAACTTCACATCCACGGCCTCATACATCACCGGATGCCGATGATTCTTCTCTTCAAACGCCGAAATCTTCGCCTCATGCACCAGCGTGAGCCCAATATCATCCAGCCCCTTCA
>Ga0209169_10002673_pt1 | contig 10667 bp, 8 predicted proteins | sample HubBroMetageWRM4_FD_188346 | JGI IMG/M metagenome (GOLD analysis project Ga0209169, IMG submission 188346) | Warmed soil microbial communities from the Hubbard Brook experimental Forest, New Hampshire - Hubbard Brook CCASE Soil Metagenome WRM 4... | ecosystem: Environmental > Terrestrial > Soil...
CTCAGGCTCACCGCGCTCGCTGGCCTTCAGCCCGGATTGCCGGACACTCGCCAGCGCCGCCGAGATCGTCCAGCTGTGGGATGTGGCGGGCGGCACTCCGATCGTCGCCTACGAGGAGCAGCACAGCACTTCCGGCATCGGCGGCGTGTCGTTCAATCACGCCGGGACACTGCTCGCCAGCACTGACCTGGATACCGACGTCATCCTGCTGCGGGATGTCGCATCCGGCCGGATCCTCGCCAGCCTCACCGGGGCGGGCACTGGCAGCGACCAGCTCGCGTTCAGTCCTGATGACTCGCTCCTCGCCGCGTACACGCCAACAATGGCAGGCGTCTGGGAGGTGGCAACAGGCCGCCTGGTCGCGGCGGAGCCGGTAGCAGAGCTCGGCTCCCTCGCCTTCAGCCCTGACGGGAGGCTCCTCGCCGTAGGGGACGGGGATCGGGTAATGCTGCGGGAGGTAGATCACCCCGGGAATGCCCGGCGCACCGATCTCCCGGATCTCACGGTGAACATACGACAGGCATCCAACTGGGGTGTCGCGTTCAGCCCGGACGGAACGCTCCTCGCCGCAGCGGTAAGCAAGCACGGACGGACTGGCTCCGTGCACCTGTGGAGCGTGCCCGATTTCCGGCCGCTCACAAAGTACGCCACCCACAAGGGCCTTGTCGGCCTAGCCATCAGCCCGGCCGGGGACGTCATCGCCACCGTCGAGGACCTCAAATCCGTCAAGCTCTGGGCAGTCGGCTCAGGCCTGCGCGCGGGAACCGTGAACAGCCCTGCCACCTGCCTGACGTTCAGCCCGGACGGCAGCTACCTGGCCGCAGGCTGCACCGACGAGATCCACGTCTGGACGTCCCGGTAGCCCTGAGGGCCCGGCGAGCCGTTCGATTTGAACCAGCGCACATCCGCAGGAACTGGTCAGCGAACCGCATTTGAACCGCCGATCGGTATGCAGATGGCAGGTTCGGTCTTGATAGTAGGTGCCGCACAGATAAGCCCATTCTGTATCAGGACCGTTGGCTTTGACGCGGCCGGGTGCAGCGGCCGGGCAGACGGAAGAGGGCCCGTCAACGGCGCCGAGGCTGGCATGGTGGCCGACGAGAGCGCAGGTCAGCAAGGTTGGTCAACGTCGTTCGCCTGCTTCCGGGCTCTGCAGATGTCGTGTCCCATGGACTCAGGCGCGCGGCAGTGTGATCGCCTTCGCCTGAAGCTATGATCGTGGCGGGGTAGGTCGTGAGTGGCTAAGAGTTTCGAGTTCGGCAGAAACGCCGGCGGCCTCGGCTGCGCCTATCCGCTGGAATATCCCCAGTGCCTGCCGCAGCAGGACCTCGGCCTGCGTGGCGTGGCCGGCCGCCAGAGCGCAGCGGCCCAGGCCGGCCAGTGCGTGAGCCTCGTCCCAGGGGCTGCCGATCTGGCGGGCCAGTTCCAGGGCCGGCTGGTGGCACTCCTCAGCCTGCGCGAGTTCACCGCTGACCCGGTGTAGCTTCCCTCTCTCGTTGAGTGCCTCGGCCACGCCGTCCCGGTTGCCGAGGTCACGGTAGATGCTCAGGGCCTGCTCCAGGGCCTGGGCCGCGGCCGGGTACTCACCCGTCGCCCGCCGCACGCCCCCGAGGTAGCTGAGGGCGTTGGCCTGGCTGAGCCGGTCGCCGAGGTCACGGTAGATGCTCAGGGCCTGCTCCAGGGCCTGGGCCGCGGCCGGGTACTCACCCGTCAGCCGCCGCAGGCCCCCCAGGTCGCGGAGGGCGTTGGCCTGGCCGAGCCGGTCGCCGAGGTCGCGGGAGATGCTCAGGGCCTGCTCCAGGGCCTGAGCTGCGGCCGGGTACTCACCCGTCAGCCGCCGCATGTCCCCCAGGCAGTGGAGTGCCCTGGCCTGGCCGAGCCGGTCGCCGAGGTCGCGGGAGATGCCCAGGGCCTGCTCCAGGGCCTGAGCTGCGGCCGGGTACTCACCCGTCAGCCGCCGCATGTCCCCCAGGTACCTGAGGGCGTCGGCCTGGCCGGGCCGGTCGCCGAGGTCGCCGGAAATGCTCAGAGCCTGCTCCAGGGCCTGGGCCGCGCCCAGGTAATCACCTCTCAGCCAGCGCACGGCCCCGAGCTCGCGGAGGGCATTGGCCTGGCCGAGCCGGTCGCCGAGGTCGCGGTAGATGCTTAGCGCCTGCTCCAGGGCCTGAGCCGCGCCCGGATAGTCATCCGTCAGCCGCCGCACGACCCCGAGGTCGCTGAGAGCATCGGCTTGGCCGAGCCGGTCGCCGAGGTCGCCCGAGATGCCCAGGGCCTGCTCCAGGGCCTGGGCCGCGCCCGGGTAATCATCCGTCAGCCGCCGCACGACCCCGAGGTCGCTGAGAGCACCGGCCTGGCCTCGACGGTCACCGAGATACTGGGCGGCCTGGATCGCGGCTGTGTGCCGGGTGATGGCGTCGGCCCACGGGCCGTCGTGACGGAGCAGCCCGGCGAGGGCGGCGGTGAGGGCGATGACCCGGGCGTGCTGGCCGGTGCCGGTGGCGTGGTCCAGGCAGGCGAGCAGGCTGGCGCGCTCGGCGCGGGCCCAGGCCAGCGCCTGCTCACGGTCGGCCAGAGCGGGAACCGCGGCCGGAATCGCACCGACCGCGGCGGCCGGGGCGGGGCGGGTCTGGCGGGCGATGAGGGCGTTGGCGCGGGCGGCGGTGTGCTGGTAGTAGTCCAGCAGCCGGGCGGCGGCACCGTCCCGGTCACGGTCCGGGTCAAGACGACCGGCCAGGACCCGGGCGTGCTCGCGGATCAGGTCGTGCAGCCGGTACCGGCCCTGGGCCGGCTCGGCGATCAGGTACTGGTCGTACAGGGCCTCCAGGCCGCGGCGGGCGGCACCCAAGTCCGTGCCGTCCAGGGCGGCGGCGGTGTAGCCATCGATGTCGGCGGCGGGGTGCAGCCCCAGCCGCCGGAACAGCCGCTGCTGATCCCCGGTCAGGTCGGCGTACGACAGGTTGAACGCGGCGGCCACCGACAGGTTCTCGGTGGCCATCAGCTCCAGCCGGTCCACCGCCTCCGCAAGCTCGGCGGCCCGCCCGGCCGCGGTCCAGGCCGGGTGGTGGTGCAGCTGGCGGGCCACCATCCCGATCGCCAGCGGCAGGAACCCGCATAGCTGGGTGAGCTCGGCCACCGGCGGATCGTCCGGGCGCAGCCCGGCCCGCCCCGCCAGCCGGACCAGCAGGGCGGCGGCCTCGCCTGGCGGCAGGGTGTCCAGACTGACCGCTGTGGCGTCCTCCAGCGCGGACAGGTGACGGCGGCTGGTGACCAGTACCAGGCTCCCGCCCGCGCCGGGCAGTAGCGGCCGGACCTGCTCGCTGCTGGCCGCGTCGTCCAGGATCAGCAGCAACTGCCGTTCGGCCAGCCGGTCCCGCCACAGCGCCATTCGCGCCTCCACCCCGGCCGGGATCTGCCCGGCAGGGACCCCGAGGGTCAGCAGCAGGCCGGCCAGCGCGTCGGCCGGGTCGACCGGCTGCCGCCCGGGGGTGTGCCCGTGCAGCGGCAGGAAGATCTGCCCGCCGGGGAACCGGTCCGCGAGCCGGTGCGCGGCGTGCACCGCGAACGCGGTCTTGCCGACCCCGGCCATCCCGCCGATCGCGTGGATGCCCACCACCCTGCCCGTACCGGCCGCGGCGTCCGCCAGCTGCTGGAGTTCCTGCTGCCGCCCGGTGAACGAGGCGATGTCCCGCGGCAGCGTCCGGGTGGCCGCTGCAGCGGCGCCAGCGCCGGCCCCGCCGGGGTCGCGGCCTCGCGCGACCGCTTCGAACTGTGTCCGGGCCGGGCCGGTCAGGTGCAGCGCATCGGCCAGCAGCCGCGCGGTTTCCTTGTGGGTGGTCCGGTTGATCCCCCGCTCCAGGGCACTGACTGTCCGCGAGCTCAAGCCCGCCGTCTCAGCCAGCTCCTCCTGGGTCAGCTGCGCCGCCACGCGCAATTCCCGCAACAGCCCGGCGAATTCCAGCTCAGGCTGGTCGGTCACGGCCCCACCATCCCCTCAGACCCTCCGGCCGCGCTGCAGGCCCGGGGCAGTACCGGATGGCCCGCACCCAGCGTAACGCCGCGCCAGAAACCGTGACCATCGCCTCACACAGGTCAGCCGGCCAGACCACCCCCACGGACACGCACCGGTCCGGTGCGGTCGCGGGCGGGGAGGGTACGCACGCCCGCGACCGGCGGTCCCCCGGCGCCGAGGGCAGGCCGCCAGGCATGCCTGCGGCGGGCTGGCCTGGCGCCTATCCAGCCGTAAATCTGTGGCTCGTTATGTGAGTCCTTTCTTGTGGTGACGTCTCCAGCTGTTACCTAGCGTCGGCAGCAGACGCCCTTTTGGAAAGGAGCATGACGATGACGCAAAAGGGAATGGCAGATGCGGCCACAAGGACAATCCGCTACTTCGTACTCGCTTCCGCGGCCTCGGTCCTGGCGGTGGGGACGCTCGCGGCGTGCGGGAGCAGCGGCGGCAGTAGTGGTGACGGCGGCGGCAGCAGCAGCGGCTCGGTCACCGGGACCGTCACCTGGCCGGACGGGCATCCGGCGGCGAACGCGTCGGTCTATTTCTACAACTACGATCCGGGGTTCAGCGCCAGCGGCTGGTACGACGGCAAGTACGGGGTACAGCAGCTCCCCGCCGACGGGTCCTACTCGCTGGGCGGCTGTCCGTGCAAGGACCTGACCGCCTACCTCTATATCCCGGCTACATCAGGCGGCCAGGCCTGCTGGATCATCATGCAGGACGACAGCGGAACCTACTCGGGGCGCTCAGCCAACCCGGGCGACGACATCGCCTGGCAGGCGCTTGACCAGCCGTGCTCGCCTACCTGGTACACGTCAGACCCGGCGACCGTGCAGTCGGAGCGCACGACGGTACTCCCGCAACTCAATTCCGGTAGCTGGCAGGCTGCGGAAGCCAGTACCAGCGGCAGCGGATCCGGCGGCTAGCACGCTGCGCCGGCATTCCCGCCGATCCCCCGGAAAATGCGCCGACCATCTCCCGCATCCCTCACTATCTGCACGCGACTTTACTTAGACAGGAGACATCATCATGCTGCACCGGCTTTCCAGGCTCACACTCGCCGCAGGGGCGGCTGCCGCCGCAATAGCCGCATCGGCAGTAACGCTGGGCGCTGTTCCCGCCCAGGCCAGCACCAGCAGCAACCTGTTCGCCAGCGTGAATCTCAACGGCACGCTGGCGCACGGCAACGGCGTCACCGGCGTGACCCACATCGGCACCGGCCAGTACGAGGTCACCTTCTCTGCCGATATCCAGCAATGCGCGTATGTGGCGACCACGATCAACGCCTATTCCCAGGCGCTGCAGGTGTTCACCGCGGGAGGCCCGGTCGCTGTATCCGGCGGCCACCTCAGCGCGGACAGCGTGTACGTGCAGACCAAGAACCAGGGCGGTGGGCTGACCGACGGGCCATTCAACCTGGTCGTCGACTGCGGCCTGCCCGGCTGGTCCTACGCGGTCATCGGGTACAGTGCCAACCTGGTGCGCTCCACCCCGGGCGCGACCCTCACCAGCCCGGGTGCCGGCCGCTACGACGTGACCTTCCCCGCCGACATCAGCCGGTGCGCCTACCTCGCCACGGTCGGCGATCCCGGTAACGGCGTGGTGTTCAACCCCGGCGGGGTCTACACCGGATCGGGCACTAACCCCGGCACGGTCTACGTCGAGACCAAGAACCCCGGCGGCGGGCTGAGCGCAGGCATCCCGTTCCACCTGGCAGTGATCTGCCCGGCCGCAGCCGACGTTAAGGTCGCGGTCGTCGCCGCGAACGGGCGCATCTCCCGCGGATCACGCCACACCTGGTCCTTCAGCCCGGCACCAGGCCAGTACACGCTCATCACCAACCGTCCGCTATCCGGATGCGCGGCAGTCGCGACCCGGGGCTCAGCCGGCACCGCCGTGCCGTTCGACCCGGCCACCGTGGAGATCATCCCCGGCGCGGCCCGCCACACCGTCGGCATCCAGGTCCGCCAGCTCCTGTTCTCCGGCGGGAACCCGGCCAGCGAGTCCTTCCACGCCGCCCTGGTCTGCTGAACCCCGCAACCAGCCGCGTGCGTCCACCGCCCCGTACCGCAAACCCGCGGCCGGGGCAGTGGCCGTCCAGGCACCCGCCGGGACCGCTCAGACGCACCGAACAGGGCAATCTGTCCCCTCATGTACAGCCACGAAAAGCCATCTACCCTGCGCACGGAATCGGCGATCAGGCCGGTGTCGATCCCGGTGCGTGGTCCTGTCACCGTGGCAACCCGCACGCGTACCCGCCGTAGTAATTCCAGCCCGTTTCGGGTGTCCTTGCTGTAACCGCCGCAGGTCCCGGGCTTCGGCGAGGACACGTTATCTGCAGTGGTGTCTCCGCTGTGGCTGATGTGAAGGGCGCCGGGCTGAATCGCTGCGTGATCCCGGTTACCGCGACCCCCGAGTTAGCTGCTCGCAAGATGCCGTTACCGTCATCCTGGCCCGGGCAGCAGCGTCCGGACATCGGCTGTCACTTCCGCGTCCGGCAGCTAGCGCATTGCTTGTGGCCAGCGCAAGGCAGCCACGGCATCACCGTGCGGATACCGGACCAGATCCTTCACCGGCTCCAGCAGTTCCGGCTCCTCGCCGCTTACCCGAAGATTCCTCCCGTTAAGGTGCCGTAGGACCGGGCAGGTAATCAACGTCGGCTCGCAGGCAGCCGGCAGCGGAGGCAATAATGAGCCAGAACACGGCAAGGCGCGACCCGCATGCGAAGCCCGAAGATGCAGACGTCACCGACCCCCGGACCCGCCAGGCAGAACACAAGCAAGTCGTGCGGCCACGCCGGCCCGTCGCTCAGCCGGCCGGCGATGGCGACGTGAGTCCAGATGAGCCGGACGCGGATGAGTTCGAGCTGATCGGGGGCATCGATGACCTGGGCGCCGCTGATCTCGGCCCCATCGCCCCGGACGCCCACGATCCGGACGCCGAGTCGGGGCAGCCCAGGAAGTAATCCCTGGAGAGAGGGCGCGATACCGGAATAGGGCACGAATAGCGCACACGCCGGGAGAGCTCACGTAAAGGTCCCCGATGCTCATTGGCGCAAGTACTTCAGCGTTGGCGGGCTGTCGTATGGCAGATCGCCCGGAAGGAAGTGCAGGAGCTGGAGGCGCAGGCGATGGCATCTTGCGGCGGAGGTCCTGACCTGGCAAACCCACGAGCCGGACACGACTGATAACCATCTGGACCAGAGCCAGGCTGACCGAGCTACGCCCAGATCAGTGTGATCTGTGTCTGCCACGATCAGAAATTTTCCGGGTATCGCAATGGTAAATAATCAGCGATCTGAAATTGTTCGGGCCAGAGACAATTTGTTCGCTTATAGCGGTGCGTGACCGCGAGGAGGGCTAGCCGGGCCTGGTCTGGCCATGTGGATCGAGGTCGATGTCGACCTGCGGGGTTACAAGACGGCATGTGCGCCAGGGAGCATGGCAGGAAAGTCGCTGAGACGGGGCAGGCGGCAGGCGCCAGGTCACCGCCGACCCGCTGCCCCGGCGCGCGACGGAGCAGCCGTCGGCTCTGATCATCACCGATCTCACCTACCCGCGGCCGTTCTGTCACCGGCCCGGTCTCGGTGATCAGCACCCGCGACGAGTGCCCGGCCGGGGCAAACCCGGTCTGCTACGCCGCTAGCTTGTCAGTGCCCGCGAGGCGGCACGGCGGTAGTCTTCGACCAGGCCAGGCAGCACCCGGAGAATGACGAGCGTGCCGCGAGTGGGAGCAGGCTCGATCCCGGTCACCTCGCACATCGCGGCGGCATGCTCCCTGCCTGCGACGACCAGGGCGCCGATCTGTATCTGGCTGGGATCGCGGGCCTCATCCAGGAGAGCCCAGATCTCGCCGCTGCCGTCATCGTCGTTGAGGTCAGCGGTGATGTCCACGACGTACGGCATCTCGTCCCGCTCTCTCCGGTCGTCAGCTAACTTCACGGTACTCCGGGTTCAGGATCGGGGCCCCCAGGAGTGGCAGTATGAGCTGCGACCGGTCGCAGATGAGAAGATCTGTTCACAGCCTTGTGAGCCTTTTCGAGGCTGTCACCCACTGCGGCAACGGAATCGGCAGGACTCGGTCAAGACCGGATTCGCAGCCGCATCACCCACCGCCACTTCGCTATCTTCCGATCCCGCTCGAAGCCGAACTCCTCGAACAGGTCGGCCGGGCCGGTATGGAAATAGGCACCGCGCTGCGGGGCGCGCCCCTCGACTTGCTCGGGGTAGGCCTCGACGAGCCCACCTCCAGCATCGTGGATGGCGGCCAGCGCGGCGCCGAGAGCCGCCCGCGCAACCCCACTGCGCCGGTGCCCGCTTCCAGTGAAGATGCAACCGATCCGCCAGTCGGGCATCTCGCCCAGGCCCTTGGCATAGGCTTTCGGGTTGTTGATGTTCGGTAGCTCGACCGGCGGCCCGTACTGGCACCAGCCGACGCATTCATCACCGTCGTAAACGAGAATCTGGTGCACCGTTCCGTTGCGAACGTGGGCTTGCTTTGCCAGACGGTTCCCAGAAACGGTATGGCCCTTGCCGACGCCCTCTGGGTGGAAACCCATGCACCAGCAGCCGCCCCAGACCCCGTTGTTAGCCTCCACCAGACGGGCAAAATCGTCCCAGGTGTCAGGACTGAGCGGCCGCGTCACATAGGAGCTCACCGGTGCCATCCATCCATTATGTCCAGCAGCAGCCTCGCAATGGCGACCGGCTCCGTTGTGCGGGCGCACATGCGACCGTGGCTGTCGTCGGAGTAAAGCCGCTATATCATCTGATCTGCATCGCTGTCCCCCCGGCGAGAAGGTGACGCCCAGCGCACGCCGACTCGGCGTTATGTTTCTTTCGATGTCGAGGTGTCGCGAGCAGTAAGCGACACGCTTGCGATCGCCAGCTGAGAGGACGCGACGCCGGCGCGCCGCGCTACGGCGCGGGTCACGGCAGCGTTTGCCCGGCCGTCGGCGGGCGGCTCGCGGACCCGCTGCCGGAGCGCCGGGCCGTTCCACTCCGGGCGCTCGGTACGTGCCCTCGCGCGGACGTGCGCGGTCAGCCGCTTCCGCGTACACCCGCTCACCGCGTGCTGGCCGCAGCGTGCCGCAGGGTGCGGAACGTCATCGACCACCGCTCCTGCGTAACCGGAGGGATGTGGTGCTGCCATTGTGCCCGCGCCGGGCCGGACAAGACGTAGGCGGAGCGGGCCTCGAGGGTGAGTTCGGCCGTCTCCCAGGCGCGGGGCCGGCCGCGGCGGAACCGCATCCGGCAGGCGGTCAGCAGCGAGACGCCGCTGACCTCGCCGAACTGCGGTGCATCGCGGTGCCAGCCGATGCCCGCGCCGGGCGGGTAGCGCGTCACGAGCAGGTCGGCCAGGTCCCCGGGTTCGCGTCCCATCAGCCCGGCGCAGCGCTCCCGGAGCCACTCCAGCCCGGCGGGGATCGGCGTCGCCGGGCCGGCGTCGTAGGCGCCGGCGACCAGGGTGAGGCCGAAGCTTCGCACCAGCCGCCGCGATGGCGTGTCGTGCAGCACATAAGGATGCAGCTCGAACGCCGCCAGCACCGCCAGCACGTCACGCTCCTCGGCCTCGGTGAGGAAGCCGGGTGCGTACCTCAGGCCCTCAGGCAGCGTCACCGCGTGACCGGGCCGGCTCGCCGCCGTGCGGGCGTGGCCGAAGGTCGTGCGGTCACGGTGCCCATACCCGGTAAATCCCCGCGACGCCGATGACCTACACGGGGTAATCCGGTCGCTCCGCGGCCATCAGGCAAGAAGGCCGCTGTCCGGACATCCTCATCCGCTGCCTGAAGCGTGACCCGTGCGATTAGCCGCCTTGGTTCCAGAGGTAGACGGTGCATATTGTGCGGCCGGTGATCATGAGCTCCAGGTAGTCGGGAGGCACTGGGGTGCCCTGATAGGTCTGGGCGTCGTAGTACCAGCGGGCCAGCGGGTCTGCTGAATGCCATCCCTGTTCCTGCGCGAAAGACCCGACGTCAACGTCCTCGGAGGGCGCGGCTGTGAGCATCGGCCCGGTGCCTGCGTACTGCAGGTGACTGTCCTTGATGAACCTGCTGGTCTCAGCGCAGGGAACGGCGAACGTTGCTTCGAACGGGTACAGGACCGGACCGTCGTATCCCGTCGAGTTGGCCGCGTACCTCAGGTCGCGGATATGAGGTGGCGGGACGATGCCGTGATCATGAAACGCCTGGGCGGCGCTGACGGTGGCCGGGAAGCCGCCCAGCGCATCGGTCCCGAACAGGCCCGGGAAATCGTACTGGCCGGAGAAGTCATGCGGCGGCCGGGCTGGCGCCGCGTAGGCGATGACCGCGAGAGTAAGCGCAGCGATCAGGGCGGTACCGGTGAGAATGCGCACCCGGCGTGAGCCCAGCCTTGCGATCATCTGCCAGCTCTTCGCGTTCCGAATCGGCACGGAGACCGTTTCCTTGGACTCTAGCTTCGCGTCTTCAGGGTGACACCCGGGAGGGAAGCGCTCTTTAGTCAACGGGACCAAGGTAGGTCCAATGCCTGCCTTGCCGGATGAACCTGCTCGTCTCCGCGAGGACGCCACGCTGCCCTTGCCGGACGTACATAGCACGGAACTGGACCGTGCCGGTGGCGTCGAAGAGTCCGCCGTCGCGCGTTTCCAGGACGGCGAGGCGGGTCCACCGCAGTGCCGGGTC
>Ga0209169_10002674_pt1 | contig 10665 bp, 5 predicted proteins | sample HubBroMetageWRM4_FD_188346 | JGI IMG/M metagenome (GOLD analysis project Ga0209169, IMG submission 188346) | Warmed soil microbial communities from the Hubbard Brook experimental Forest, New Hampshire - Hubbard Brook CCASE Soil Metagenome WRM 4... | ecosystem: Environmental > Terrestrial > Soil...
CCGGGCACCCGGTACACCGCCCGGGTGTCCACGCCGAGCTCGGTCACCAGCCGGTCCAGCACGTCGCTGGACATCGACTCTTCGACCTCGAGCCGGACCGCCTGCTCGAACCGGCGCCGGGTGAGCTCGCGCTCCATGGACTTCAGCAGGTCCTCGGTCACGTCCTCGTCGATCTCGAGGTCGCGGATCCTGGTCACCCGGAACACGTGATGCTCGAGGACGTCGAGGCCGGCGAACAGCTCGGGAAGGTGCGCGGCGATCACGTCCTCGAGCGGCACGAACCGGTACGGCGCCACGGTCAGGAACCTGGGCAGCAGCGGGGGCACCTTCACCCGGGCGAACATCGTGGTGCCGGTTTCCGGGTCGGCGATCATCACGGCCAGGCTGAGGGAGAGGCCGGATATGTACGGGAACGGGTGCGCCGGGTCGACGACCAGCGGGGTGAGCACCGGGTAGATCCGCTCGCGGAACAGCTTCTGCAGCTGCTCCTGCTCGGACTGCTCGAGCTCCTTCCACCGCAGGATCTCGATGCCCTCCCGGCCCAGGGCGGGCAGCACCGAGTCGCTGAAGCACTCGGCGTGCCTGCGGGTCAGCTCGCCGGCGAAGTCCAGGGTGTTCTCCAGGATCTGCGCAGCTGACTTCCCGCTGGCCCGCTCCACCGGCAGCCCGGCCAGCATCCGCCGCATCCGCCCGGCCACCCGCACCATGAAGAACTCGTCGAGGTTGCTCGCGAAGATGGACAGGAACCGCACCCGCTCGAGCAAGGCGAGCGACTCGTCCTCGGCCAGCTCCAGCACCCGCTGGTTGAACCGCAGCCAGCTGTCTTCGCGGTCCAGGTACCGGTCTTTCGGCAGCTCGCCGGCACCGTCGGCCTGGTCGGGACGGTCCGCTGACACCAGTGCGCCCTCCGTGGCAACCTCCAAGCCCTCGCCGGAACCGAGCGTGAGCTCGGGGGCCCGGCCTTCCTCATCCAGCCGTTTATGGGCAGCGCCAGGCGTCTTGTCCGGGTTCTTCTTTGCCGCGCCGCGTTCGGATGTCGCCTGACCAGAGCCCATGTACCTATTGTCCCCAGTCTTACAAGAAGGCAAAGACCCCGGGGCCGACAGGCTGCAAACTCCAGATGATGTCCACGCGACGGGCGGCTATCCCGGGGCCGGATCGGCACCACATGACCGCCGGGCCGGACCCGGCGCTTGCGGGCGCGCACCTTGCGGGAGCCGGGCGGCGAGCGGCAAGATCGGGACCCCGGAGCGAACGGAGATCACGCATGCGCATCGGCACCCTTCAGGACGAGCCGGCCGGTCCCGAGGCCCTGAACCGTCTCCGCGATCAGCTGCAGCGCGCCGCCGACGACGGCCTCGCGTCCGCCTGGATCTCGAACATCTTCGGCCTGGACGCGCTGACGGCCCTGGCGGTCGCCGGGAGCCAGGTGCCGGGGATCGAGCTGGGCACGGCGGTGGTGCCGACCTACCCGCGGCACCCGGCGGTGCTGGCGCAACAGGCGCTGACCGTGGCCACGGCCCTGCAGGGGCGGCTGACGCTGGGCATCGGCCTGTCGCACAAGATCGTCATTGACGACATGTACGGCTACAGCTTCGACCGGCCGGCCCGCCACATGCGGGAGTACCTGTCGGTGCTGCTGCCGCTGCTCGACGGGCAGCAGGCCGCGTTCGAGGGCGAGACCATGCGGGCCGCGATCGGGCTGACCACGCCGCGCCCGGGGCGGGTGCCGGTGCTGCTCGCAGCGCTCGCGCCGCAGATGCTGCGCCTGGCCGGGCAGCGCACTGACGGCACCGTGCTGTGGATGACCGGGCCGGCCACGGTGCGGGACTACGTCGTCCCGGCGATCAGGGAGGCGGCGCAGGCAGCCGGCCGGCCGAGCCCTCGCGTGGTCTGCGCGCTGCCGGTCTGCGTCACCGACGACCCGGACGGCGCGCGGGCCAGGGCGAACCGGGTCTTCGCGATCTACGGGCAGCTGCCGTCCTACCGCGCAATGCTCGACAAGGAGGGCGCCGGGCAGCCCGGTGACATCGCGCTGACCGGGGATGAGAACGCCGTCGCCGCACAGATCACCGCTCTGGCGGAAGCCGGCGTGACCGACTTCGTCGCGGCCGAGTACTCGCGCGGCGACGACGCGGAACGCACCCGCGCGCTGCTGAAGTCGCTGCTCGGCTGAGGCTCAGCGGCGGCTCGGCTGAGGCTCGGCTGAGACTCAGCGGCTGCTCGGCTCAGGCTCAGCGGCTGCTCGGCTCAGGCTCAGCGCAGGCCCGGCCGGTTGGCCAGGTCGGCGAGCAGCGCCGTGAGCTGCCGGTCCTCTGTCACGGCCCGGCCGCTGGCGTGCATCAGCTCGGCCAGCCGGGGATCCCACGGGCTCTCGGCGGGCTGGCCCTTGACCGACTCGGTGCTCGCGGGCAGCGCGGCGCGGTAGTCGTCCGCGCCCATCAGCCACGGTGCCGCGTCCAGCCGGCGGATCGCCGCCGCCGTGCTCCGCAGCCCCGGCCAGTCGAAGTTGCTGTGCCAGTGGATCCGGGTTCCGGTCGACAGGGCGGACCGCAGCAGCCGGTAGCAGGCCACGGATGGCTCCCCCTCGGTGCATACCAGCGGTGCGCTGTCGGCACCGAGCTGGGCCGCGGCGGCACGCAGCACAGCCGGGTTAGCGCAGACGCGCAGGTCGATCGCGAGCGGCATGACCGGCATCGCGGTCAGCTGATGCAGGGTGACCCGGAACGGCTCGCCGGCTTCGGCCGCCCCGGTCAGCCAGTCACCAAGGCCATCGCCGACCGCGCGGACGTTGAGCACGAGCACCTGGCTGGCGAGGTCGTCGGAGACCACGCCCGCCGTCGCCCACAGCGCGCGCTCGGCGCCCGGCCCGGCCGGGTCGCGCAGCGCCAGCGCCCGCAGTACCAGCGCGGACAGCGCGGTGCCGTCCAGCGCCTTCGGGTCACCGGTCACGGCCTCGGCCAGGGCCGGCAACAGCACGGCCGACTCGTCCGGCCCGGCAGGCAGCCGCTCGAGCACCGCCGTGGCCTGGGCCAGCAGGTGGCCCTGCCCCTGCCGGACCAGCCGGGTGAGCGTGCCGTCCCTGCTGATCTCCTCCAGCCAGGCGAGATGCCACGGCGCCGCGGCCAGCGGGCTGCGCCGGGCCCCGTCGAGGACGTCCTGGAACTGGCGGATCTCGGTGGACCGCTCGGCCGCCCGGTCCCGGACCGGGCCGGTCAGCGACTCGACGGCGGAGCGCAGCCCCGACGAGATCCCGGCCCGCCGCAGCGCGGCGTCCACCTCGGGCAGCGGGACACTGAGCGAGGTGCCGCGCCCGATCCCGTGGCCGAGCAGCCGCGCCGCCGCCCGGCGCTGCTCGGCTGTGGCGCCGACCAGAGTCACGGTGCCGTCGACCGGCTCGCCGCGCTCCAGGCGGATCCGGATCCGGTCGATCAGCCAGCCCAGCTCCGGCTCCCCGAGCACCCGCCGCAGCCGCTGCTGGTCGCTGGCCCCTGCCCCGCCGGCCGGGCCGCCGGAGTCCCCGGGTCCTTCTCCGGCCAGGGAGAATCGCGCATCCATCACCGGACAGCAGTATGCCGTGAGCCGCAGGCCGTCCCGGGCCGGGCGCGCCGGCTGCGCTGCCTATAACACGGCACCAACCTGGCCATCTGCTGCCCAATCCCGCCGGAGGACACCGTTCCAGCTCTCAGTGTCCGTTTTCACCGGTCCAGACGCAACGCTGGCGCTAGCGATCACTTGCAGCGGCGGTCCCGGAACGGCATGGTTCATGATCGTGGCGAGTTTTGGCTGTTACGCCGTAAAAAGTCACCACGATCATGGGCGGGGGCGCCCACGCCGGGGCCACGGTTAGGAGCGGGCGGTGAAGCCGCAGGCCCTGTGCAGGTCGGCGCGGCTCGGCAGCTTCACCCGGGCGCCGCGGCCGAGCGAACTGGCGAGCTCCCGCTCGGCGGACTCGATCTGCAGCCAGTCGGCGTAGCTGACCGGCCGGATCCCGCGGGCGGCCAGCAGCTCGTCAAAGCGCGACGCGGCGTCGGCCGCGGCCTCGGGCACGGCCTCCGGATAGCGCAGCATCCCGGCCCGCGGCAACTCGACGTCGTCCGGGCCGGGCCCGCCGGCCAGGTCGGCGAGCAGCGCCCGGACGGTCTCGGCGGCGTCGGACTTGTTGGTCCCGATCACGCCGCTCGGGCCGCGCTTGAGCCAGCCGGCTACGTACTCGCCGGGCAGTGCGGCGCCGTCCGGGCCGGTGACGCGGCCGCCGGTGTTCGGCACGGTCGACGAGCGGTCATCGAACGGCACACCGAGCAGCGGCACGCTCTGGTATCCCACGCTGCGCAGGACCAGCTGCGCGTCGAGCGTCTCGTAGCTGCCGGTCCCGACGAACTTGCCGTTCTCGTCGAGCCGGGTGCGCTCAACGGTGAGGCCAGACACCTGGCTCGGCCCGTGCAGCTCGGTCGGCCGCAGCCAGAACCTGATGAACAGCCGGCGCCGGTTGCCGGTGGGCCGCCGGTCGGCAAAGTCTTTGATCACCGTGTAGTTGCCGCGCACGTGCCGGTCCTCCGCGGCCAGCCGCGCGCTCTCGCCGGTCGGGTCGAACGCGTCCAGATCGGCCTCGCCGCCGTAGACCACCACGTCCACGCCGTTCAGCTCACCGAGCTCGCGAAGCTCCTTGGTGGTGAACTTGGCCTGCGCCGGGCCGCGCCGCCCGATCATGTGCACTTCGCGGACCTTGCTGGACATCAGCGTCTCCAGCACCGGCTGCGAGATGTCGGTCTCGCGCAGGTCGTCGGGGTCCCTGATCAGGATCCTGGCGACATCTACCGCCACGTTGCCGACGCCGATGACCGCGACCGACTCGGCGTCCAGGGTGTACTTGCCGGGGTCGATGTCGGGGTGGCCGGAGTACCAGTTGACGAAGTCGGTGGCCGCGACGCTCCCCGGCAGGTCCTCGCCGGGGATGCCCATGCGCCGGTCCCGCATCGCGCCGGTCGCGTAGACCACGGCGTCGTAGCTGGCCAGCAGCTCGTCCCTGGTGACGTCGTCGCCGAGGTGCACCCCTCCGACGAAGTTGACGTTGTCGTGCTCGAGCACCCTGCGCAGTACCTCGGCGATCGACTTGATCGACTTGTGGTCAGGCGCGACACCGTACCTGACCAGCCCATACGGGGTGGGCAGCCGGTCCAGGACGTCGACTTTCACCTGATGCGCGGGGTCAAGCGCGGCCGCCTGCTTGATCAGCGCCTCGGCGGTGTACAGGCCGGCCGGGCCGGAGCCCACCACAGCGACCCGAAGTGTTCTCATAGTCCGCGATTCTGCATTACGCGTGCTGCTCGTGCGCGAAATCCAGGGTTCTCTGAGCAACGGCCTCGGTGATCGCCCTGGCGAGGTGCTGCGGGGCCAGGCCCAGGTCCTCCAGAATCTGGGAGCGTTCGCCGTGGTCAAGAAATTCCTGCGGCAGGCCGAACGTCCGCGCCGGGGTGTCCACGTCGTGATCGCGCAGCAGCCGGCACACCGCGTCGCCGAAGCCGCCCACGCGCCCGTTGTCTTCCACGGTCACGACCAGCCGGTGCGCACGCGCCGCGTCCAGCAGCGCCTCGTCCAGCGGCTTGACCCAGCGCGGGTCGATGACCGTGACGCCGATGCCCTGGTCGGCCAAGCGCTCGGCGGTCGCCACGCCGACCCCGGCCATCGTGCCAGCCCCGATCAGCAGCACGTCCTGCGATGCCCCGGCGGCGGGCCGGGCCAGCACATCCATGCTGCCGAGCTTGCCTATCGCGTCGACCTCGGCGCCGACGGCTCCCTTCGGGTAGCGGAGCACGGTGGGGCCGTCGCTCACCGCCACGGCCTCGTTGAGCAGCTCGGCGATCCGGGTCGCGTCGCGCGGCGCGGCCACTCTCAGCCCGGGTACCAGCTGCAGGATCGAGCCGTCCCACATGCCGTGGTGGCTGGCGCCGTCCGGGCCGGTCACCCCGGCCCGGTCGAGCGCGACCGTCACCGGCAGCCGGTGCAGCGCCACGTCCATCAGCAGCTGGTCAAAGGCCCGGTTCAGGAACGTCGCATAGATCGCGACCACCGGGTGCAGGCCGCCCATGGCCAGGCCGGCCGCGCTGGTCATCGCGTGCTGCTCGGCGATGCCGACGTCGAAAACCCGGTCGGGAAACGCCCGCGAGAACGCGCCGAGGCCGGTCGGGTGCAGCATCGCCGCGGTGATCGCGACGACGTCGGGCCGGCGGGCGCCGATCGCGGCCAGTTCCTCGCCGAACACCTCGGACCAGGAGGGACGCGGCACTACCGGGCCGACCGGCGCCACCGCAGCCGCGGGCACCTGGTGCAGGCAGTCCTCCTCGTTCTGCTCGGCCAGCGCGTAGCCGAACCCCTTCCTGGTGATCGCGTGCACGATCACGGGCCCGCCGAAGTCGCTGGCCCGGCGCAGCGCGAGCTCGAGGACCTGCTCGTCGTGGCCGTCGATGGGACCCACGTACTTCAGGCCGAGGTCCTCGAACAGCACCTGCGGCTGCAGCACGTCCTTGATGCCCTTCTTGATCCCGTGCAGCGTCTCGTACAGCGGCGGGCCGAGCACCGGCGCGCGGGACAGCGTGGTCTTGATGTAGTCGAGCACGTGCTCATAGCGCTGGGAGACCCGCACCGCCGAGAGGTGGTCGGCGAGCCCGCCGATCGTCGGCTGGTAGGACCGGCCGTTGTCGTTGACGACGATCACGATCCGGCTGTCCTTGTTCACCGCGATGTTGTTCAGCGCCTCCCAGGCCATGCCGCCGGTCAGCGCGCCGTCGCCGATGACGACGACCGCGGTCCGGTCCGTCTCGCCGCGCAGCCGGTAGGCCTTGGCCAGCCCGTCGGCATAGCACAGGCCCGTAGAGGCGTGCGAGTTCTCGACCAGGTCATGCTCGGACTCGGCCCGGCTCGGGTACCCGGAAATGCCGCCGGCCTGCCGCAGCGTGCCGAACTGCGCTTGCCGCCCGGTGAGCAGCTTGTGCACGTACGCCTGGTGGCCGACGTCGAATACGATCCGGTCGACCGGCGAGTCGAACACCCGGTGCAGCGCGATCGTCAGCTCGACGACGCCGAGGTTCGGGCCCAGGTGGCCACTGGTCCTCGATACGGTCTCGATCAGGACATCCCGGATTTCGCTGGCCAACCGGGGCAGCTGGTCCGCGCTGAGCGCCTTGACGTCTCGCGGACTCGAGATGGTCTCCAGCAGCGTCACTGGCCCCGCTCCTTTGTGGTCGTCGGGCCTGAACGGTCAGCCGGCCGGCCGGTCCCCGGTAGCGCAGGGCCGTCGTCCGCGCGTCCACAGGAGTCTAGTTCCGCTCCCTCCGGCTGCGAACCGCGCCGTTGACGTTCGCGTCAGCCGCCGGGCAGGGTCACCTCCCGGCCGGCCAGCAGCCCGGCCCATAGCTGCAGGCAGAGCGCGCCGAGCAGCGCCAGCACCGGGACCGTCCAGCCGCCGGTCGCGGTGTGCAGGAACCCGACGGCCAGCGGTCCGGCCGCCGCGATCAGGTAACCGGTGCTCTGGGCGAACCCGGAGAGCGAGGCGGCGATGACCGGGTCCGGGGCCCGGGCCATGGTGAAAAAGATCGCCAGGCCGAGCGACGCGCCCTGCCCGAAGCCGAGCAGCAGCACCCACGCCACGGCGGATCCGGTCGGTGCGTACTGCGACCCGAGCAGGCCGGCGGCCATGGCCATTGCCGTCACGGCGATGATCAGGCGCTGGTCCCGTACCCGGTGTGCGACCGTCGGCGCCACCATGGCGGTAAGCGCGTTGCCGAGGTTCATGAGGGCGAGCAGGCCGCCCGCTGCCGCGGCGCTCACCCCGCGGTCCCGGAACAGGGTGGGCAGCCAGGACAGCGTCGCGTAGTAGCTCAGGCTCTGCAGCCCCATGAACATGCCGACCTGCCAGGCGAGCGCGTGCCGGTGCACGCCGGCCACGGCCGGGCGCAGCACCCGCTCCGGCCTGGTGTGGTACCGGACCTGCGGCAGCCACAGCACCGCGGCCGCCACGGCCGGCACCACCCACAGGCCAAGCGTGAGCGACACCGGCCAGCCGGGCCCGTTGCCGGCCGCCTTGAACACCGGCACCGCGATCAGCGAGGCGACCACGGCACCCACGCCGAGCATGAGCAGGTAGGCGCCGATCAGCAGGCCCGCGTGCTCTGGGTTGCGGCGCTTCACCAGGCTGGGCAGCAGCACGTTCATCAGCGCGATCGCGCCGCCAGCGACCACCGTGCCGGGGAAGAGCATCGAACCCGGCAGCGCGCCGCGCAGCAGCAGCCCCGCCGCCAGCAGCAGCAGCGCGGCCAGCAGCACCCGTTCCTCGCCGAAGCTGCGGCTCAGCGGGCCGCCCAGGCCGGAGAACAGCCCGAAACAGATCACCGGAACCGCGGCCAGAACGGTGATCGAGCCGTTGGACAGGTGCAGGGCGGTGGACAGCTCGGGGAAGACCGGTGGCAGGCTGGTGATCGCGGCGCGCAGGTTGACCGCGAGCACCATGATCCCGGCCATGAGCAGCACCGCGGCGGTCCGGCCCGCCGGGGGCATCCGGCCTGGCCGCCGCCCGGCCTCGGCGGGATCCCCGGCCGTGCCCGGGGATTCTGAGTGGCGCACGCAAAGACGCTACCGTTGCCCGGGTGAGGGGAGACACAGTGAGCAACGAGCAGCCGGACATCGCCGACCTGCGGCAGGGCCTCGACGAGGTGGACAGCGGCATCGTCCGCCTGATCGCGCAGCGCCGCGACCTGATCGCCACGCTCGCGAAGGTCAAGGAGCACTCCGACGACGGGATCCAGGACCCGGACCGGGAACGGCGGGTGCTGGACGGCGTGGTGGCCGTAGCCACCGACCTGGGCGTCTCGGCCAGCCTGGTGCGCACGATCTTCCGCGAGCTGATCAGCGACTCGGTCGCGCAGCAGGCGCGGCACCTGAACGGGGACGCCGGCGGGCGGGTCCGGGTCGCATTCCAGGGCACCGCGCACTCCTACAGCGACGCCGCAGCGCAGAAGTACCTGGCGGGCCGCGGCCTGACCGGCGACCTTGCCGGCTACCGCACGTTCCGCCAGGCCGCCGACGCGCTGCTGGCCGGCGACGCCGATCTCGCGGTGCTGCCGATCGAGAACACCACGGCCGGGAGCATCAACGAGGTCTACGCCGTGCTGCGCTCACACGAGCTGTTCATCGTGGGCGAGGAGACCTGGAAGGTCGACCACTGCCTGGCCGCCACCGCCGACGTCCCGCTGTCCTCGCTGAGCCGGATCCTGTCGCATCCCCAGGGGCTCGAACAGTGCTCACAGTTCCTGCAGTCGCTCTCGAACGTGACCCCCACCACCTATTTCGACACCGCAGGCGCGATGCAGGCCGTGGCGGCGTCGGGTGACCCCACCGTCGCGGCGATCGCGTCCCCCGAGGCCGCCGCCGCGTACGGGCTCGTCGTGCTGCGCCGGGGAATCAACGACAGCGACGACAACTTCACCAGGTTCGTGGCGCTGGCGGCGAAGCCGGCCACCGTCGACCTGCGGGTTCCCTGCAAGACGAGCCTGATCCTGGTGACCGGGCACGAGGAGGGCGACCTGCTGCGCTGCCTCGAGGTGCTGTCCGGCAGCGGCCACTCGATGACAAAGCTGGAGTCCCGGCCGCGGCCCGGCCGCCCGTGGGAGTACATGTTCTTCCTCGACTTCGAGGGCAACGCCGCCGACCCGCGGACCGCGGCGGCACTCGACGAGCTGCGGTCGGCGGCGCTGTTCGTCAAGGTGCTCGGCAGCTACCCGGCCAAGGCGCTGCGGTCCGTGGCCAGGCCGGGCGGCCTGCCCGGCCAGCCGCCCGCCGGGGACGTGGCCGCCAGGCCCGAGACCGAGCCGTCCGGAGGCGACCCGGCGGAGATGCTGGAAGCCGTGGCGGCACGGCCCGCCGCCCCCCGGTCCCGCCACTACAAGCTGGTCGACCGGGAGGCGCGCCAGGCGGACACGGTCATCCGGGTCGGCGACGTGCTGGTCGGCGGCGATGGCTTCGTGGTCATGGCGGGCCCGTGCTCGGTCGAGAGCCGCGACCAGATCGAGGCCACCGCCCGGTTCGTCAGGGACCACGGCGCGCACGTGCTGCGCGGTGGCGTGTTCAAGCCGCGGACCTCGCCGTATTCCTTCCAGGGGCTGGGCTGGGACGGGCTCGACCTGCTGGTCGCGGCCGGGCGCGAGGCCGGCCTGCCGGTGGTCACCGAGGTGATGGCGGTCGACCAGGTGCAGCGGATGGCCAAGGAGGCCGGCATCCTCCAGGTCGGCGCGCGCAACATGCAGAACTTCGACCTGCTGCGTGAGCTGGGCAAGGTGGACCGGCCGGTGCTGCTCAAGCGCGGGCTGTCCAGCACGATCGAGGAATGGCTGGCGGCCGCCGAGTACATCGTCGCCCAGGGCAACCAGCAGGTGATCCTCTGCGAGCGCGGCATCCGGACCTTCGAGAGCGCCACCCGGAACACCCTCGACCTGTCCGCGGTGGCCGTGGTCCGCGAGCGCTCGCACCTGCCGATCATCGTGGACCCGAGTCACGGCACCGGTCAGCGGAGCTACGTCGCCCCGATGGCCTGGGCGGCCCGCGCCGCCGGTGCCCACGGCCTGCTGATCGAGGTCCACCCGGACCCCGACAAGGCACTGTCAGATTCCGACC
>Ga0209169_10002675_pt1 | contig 10661 bp, 10 predicted proteins | sample HubBroMetageWRM4_FD_188346 | JGI IMG/M metagenome (GOLD analysis project Ga0209169, IMG submission 188346) | Warmed soil microbial communities from the Hubbard Brook experimental Forest, New Hampshire - Hubbard Brook CCASE Soil Metagenome WRM 4... | ecosystem: Environmental > Terrestrial > Soil...
TACGATAATTTCATCTAACGTCCGCTCACCCGAGATCACGTGCGCGAGGGTGTAGCGGGGCGACAGGCCAAGAAACACATCGGCGTTAGCCAATCCGAGATCGCCATCCAGCAGCACCACGCGCTTGCCGCTCGCTGCGAGGGCCGTGGCGAGATTCACGGAGACGCTGGTTTTACCGACGCCGCCCTTACCGCCGGTGACGGCGATGACCTGTACCGGCTGCGCCAGTCCGCTCAGGTTCGCGTTGTTGATGAGGTTGAGATCAGGTAATGGCATTTGCGGTCTTTCCAAATCGTCGGCGCAGAAGATCTTCGTCAGCGGCGGCACCGCTCGCCTTCGCGAGCCGTACGGCCGTGGACACCAATTCGAGCGCACGCGCGGGGCGGAGGTCTTCCGGCACGCGTTGTCCTTCACTCAGGTACGAAACCGGCAATCGCGCTTTGATCAGCACGGATAAGGCACCTCCGATGCTGGCGGCCTCGTCGAGCTTGGTGAGCACGCAGCAGGCGGGATTCGCCGGCGCGTAGCGCTTTACCGTTTCTTCCACCGAGCCGACCTGCGTGCTGGCCGCGAGGACCAGCGCGGTCTCCATCTGCGAGGCGCAGTTGGATAACACTCCGAGGCGGCTGGCGAGCTGTCCGTCGCGCAGGCTCGAGCCCGGGGTGTCGATGAGGATCATCCGATGCCGGTCACCGAGGCGTGACAACAGCGTAGGGAGGCTCTCGAAGTTTTCAGGGGTATAGACGGGGACGCCCAGCAACTGCCCGAGCGATTGGATCTGGTCTTGAGCCCCTATGCGCACGGTGTCCGAGCCTACTAGCGCAATGTCTCGGGGTCCGTGACGCAGGACCCAGCGTACTGCGAGCTTTGCGAGAGTCGTGGTTTTCCCGACGCCGGTTGCGCCGATGAAGGCCACGCGGCCGCCGTTTTCGAGCCAGCGATCACCCGTGACGAGGAGATATTGCGAGAGGCCCGCGATCGCGAACCGACGCGCAAAGCCCAGCTCCACCTTCTCGGGAAGCTGTTTGAGGATGTACTCCGAGAGTTCCTGCGAGATGCCGATCTCGGTGAGCTCGCGCAGGATTTCGACGTGCACCGGTGCGCGGCGTGTCAGATCGTTCCAGGCGAGTTGCGCGAGCTGGGTTTCCAGCATTCGGCGCAGGGTCTTCAGCTCCGTGCCCATGGCATCGCCCGACTGAGCGGCGGCGGCCGGTGTGGCGTGGAAATCCGCCAGCGTGTCCGCGGCCAGATCGCCGGTGTCGGATACCGTGATGTTTAGTGTGGGCTCGCGACGCGCGGAGGCATCGGGAGCGGGTGCTTTAGGAGCCTGTCTGACTGCTGGCGCTGTTGCGGTGGCACTGTCGGCGGGCGCGCCAGCGGGGGCTTGTGCCGGGGCGGGCGTGTGGGCGTAGGCGGAAATCAGCGCGTTTGCGGGCTGCGGCGAGCGCGCGGACGATGCGGTCACCGCCTGTGTTGGTTCTGGCCCCAGGATGTGCGCGAAAGGATGCGTGTCGGCTGCCGGCGAGACGGGGAAATAGTGTGACGTCGCCGCGTGGGAGTAGGCCGGGGCGGCGGCTTGCGCGGGTGAGCCTGCGGTACTCCACGCCTCGGCGCCGTAGGGCACACCAGGCACCGCGTGTATGACAGGCTGCGCGGCCTCGTGTTGCGATGCGGCAAGAGCGGCGGCTGCCTTTGTGGCGGCGGCGTGCGCGTACGCCCGCGCGGCGGACGAGCCCGGAGCGTGAGTGATAGGGGGCGCGGCTGCTGTGTGCTGGGGTGCCAGCGCGCGCGAGGCGGCAGCTGGTTGGGTGGGCAGCGGCGCGGCCGTCAGGGCCTCCGCCTGAGCGCCTGTCATGGTGGAGGTGTCGAAGTCGACGGCGGCCGTGACCTCCACTCCCTCGGGGACTTTTCGTGAGGACAGGATGACCGCGTCCTCGCCGAGCTGCTCGCGGATCGAGCGCATTGCCTGGCGCATGTCCGGAGCGATATGTCTTACTATTTTCATGACCTAGGCCTCATTTCCCGACCGCCGACACCAAGCGGACCTTCCGGTTGTCGGGAATCTCATTCCAGGCGAGCACGTGCAGGTTGGGCACGCTCGACCGTGTGAATCTCGCCAATGTGTGACGCAGTTGCGGGGGCACGAGCAATACAGCCGGCTCACCGGCGGTTTCTTGACGCCTCGCGGCCTCCGCCAGACGTTGTTGCAATCTCTCTGCCAAACCGGGCTCCAGCCCCGGGTTGGCCGCATTTCCTGCGAGCGAGGTCTGCAATAATTTCTCCAGGTCGGGCTCCAGGGTGATGACGGGCAGCTCGGCGCTGACGCCCGCGATGTCCTGAACGATCTGCCGACCCAGTGCCACGCGTACGTGACCCTGCAGCGCCGCTGCGTCCTGCGACTTCGGCGCATGCTCGGCGAGGGTTTCGATAATCGTCCGCATGTTGCGGATCGGCACCCGCTCGGCGAGCAAGCCCTGCATGACGCGAACCAGTGTCGACAGGGGCACCACGCGCGGGACAAAGTCCTCGACGAGCTTCGGTGCCGTCTTCGCCAGCGTGTTGAGGAGGTGTTGCACTTCTTCGTGGCCCAGGATCTCGTGGGCGTGCGCCTGGACGATGAAGCTGAGATGGGTCGCGATGACGGTGCTCGGATCGACGACCGTGTAGCCGAGCGTCTGCGCATGATCGCGCGCCGACGGCTCGATCCAGACGGCGTCCATTCCGAACGCGGGATCCTTGGTCGCGATGCCCTGGATGGCCCCGAACACGCGCCCCGGGTTGATCGCGAGCTCGCGATCCGGATAGATGATGCTCTCACCGACCGGCACGCCGCCCAGGTTGATTCGGTAAACGTTAGGCGCCAGATCGAGGTTGTCGCGGATGTGGACGGCCGGCACGAGGAAGCCAAGGTCCTGGGAGAGCTTGCGACGCACGCCACGGACGCGGGCGAGGAGGTCGCCGCTCTGACGCTTGTCGACGAGTGGCACGAGGCGGTAGCCGACTTCCAGACCGATGAGATCCACCGGTTTGACGTCGTCCCAGGAAAGCTCGCGTGTCTCGTTGTTGGCTGCCGCCTGTTTGGCCGCCGGCGCCACGACTTCCGCTGCGGGCTGTGCCCGACGCTTGGCGACGGCATAGGCGGTCGCGCCGCACGCCGCTGCCATGAATAGGAACGCCAGGTTAGGCATCCCGGGCACCAGGCCCATCACGCCGAGCAGACCGCCTGCGACGCCGAGCGCCTTCGGGTGGCCGAATAGCTGTTTGGTGAGCTCGCCGCCCATGTCTTGCGCCCGGGACATGCGGGTCACGATGAGGGCGACCGCGGTCGACAAGAGCAGCGCCGGGATCTGGGTGACCAGGCCGTCGCCGATGGTTAGCAGCGTGTAGGTCTTCCCGGCCTCTGCGATCGGCAAGCCGTGACCGATCGTGCCGATGGCGAGGCCACCGAGGATGTTGATTAAAAGAATCAGGATGCCCGCGACCGCGTCGCCGCGGACGAACTTGCTGGCACCGTCCATGGAGCCGTAGAAGTCCGCTTCCGCCCTAACGTCGGCGCGGCGCGCGCGAGCCTCGTCCTGGGTGATGAGGCCGGCGTTCAGATCGGCGTCGATCGCCATCTGCTTGCCGGGCATGGAGTCGAGGGTAAAACGGGCGCTGACTTCCGAGATACGGCCCGAGCCCTTGGTCACGACCACGAAGTTGATGATGGTCAGAATGATGAACACGACCACGCCGACCGCGAAGTTGCCGCCGATCACGAACTCGCCGAACGCCTGAATGACGCGTCCGGCGGCTCCCGGCCCGGTGTGTCCGTTCAGGAGGACGACGCGCGTGGAAGCGACGTTCAGCGCGAGGCGCAGCAGGGTGGCGACCAGCAACACCGTCGGAAACACACCGAACTCGACGGGCCGCGAAACATAGAACACCGTCATCATGATCACGACGGACAACGCGATGTTGAACGTGAAGAGGATGTCGAGCGCCATCGGCGGCAACGGCAACACGATCATCGCGAGAACGGCGAGCACACCGATGGGCACGCCGACGCCGGTGCGGAGCATGTCGCGCAGCGTCGGCATGGTTGCGGTAGTGGTGGCGGGAGTCGTTGCCATGAGTTAGTCCGTTAGACCTCAGTGCCGGGTCAGGTCGGGATCGAGTCCCGGATCGATGGAGGGGCGCTGGGGCCAGACCGCCCCATAGTTCCGCGCCGCCTTCACCTGGTAGATGTAGGTGAGTACCTGCGCAACCGCTACATACAAGTTGCTCGGGATTTCACCGCCGAGGTCGACGTGCCGGTGCAGGGCGCGTGCGAGCGGCGGAGCTTCGAAAATCGGGACGTTGTTTTCGGTGGCGACAGCGCGGATGCGGGCCGCGATCTCGTCGGCGCCCTTCGCCACCACGATGGGCGCGCGCATGCGTTTTTCGTCGTATCGGAGTGCGACCGCGAAGTGCGTCGGGTTGGTCACGACGACGTTCGCTTTCGGGACTTCCTGCATCATGCGGCGGCGTGCAAGCTCCTGCTGCGCGCGACGGATGCGACCCTTCATTTCCGGCGAGCCGTCGCTTTCCTTCGCTTCTTCCTTGATCTCCTGGCGGCTCATCTTCAGCTTCTGGTTGTGCTGCCAGAGCTGCAAGGGGACGTCGATGGCGGCGATGAGCCCCATCGTGCCGGCCAACACCAGAAACGCGTGGCCGGTGAGCGATGCGGCGTGCGAGAGCGCACTGTCGACCGGCTCGGAGCTGAGGCCCATGAGCTCGGCCGAGTGACTCCACAACAACCACGCCGCGACCACGGCGATGAACAGGAACTTCGCGAACGCCTTGGCCAGCTCGACAATGCTGCGCGAGGAGAACATCCGCTGGAAACCGTTGACCGGATTGAGTTTGTCAAAATTCGGGGCCAGGGCCTGGAAGCTGATGTTCCAGCCGCCGATGGCGATGGGGGCGAGGAATGCTGCCACCAACGTGAGGCCGAGAAGCGGGGCGCAGACCAGGAGTGCGTGCATCAGCTCGTTAGCGAAGATCCCCAGAGCCCGCGACTCGTCGACGGAGTCTTCACGCGAGAGTGACAGGCCGGCGCGCATGAGATCGTGGAGCTGCGTACCGAGACGGCCGCCCATGAAATGCAGGCCGCCGCCGGCGAGCAACATGACGGCGGCGGCGCTGAGCTCGATGGAGCGGGGAACCTGCCCCTGCTCGCGGGCTTGCTCCAACCGCTTACTGGTAGGTTGTTCGGTCTTTTCCTGGCCATTTTCGCCTTCTTCCGCCATGACTTCAGCCCCCGGTCAACATGCGGACCAGCATGAGGGCTTCCTGCAGCAGACGCGCGAAGCCCGACTGCACGGTCGGCAGGCCCATGAGGATGATGACGAGGCCGAAGACCAGCGAAACCGGCAGGCCAACAGCAAACAGGTTCAGGGTCGGCGCGGCGCGGCTCATGACGCCGAACGCGATATTCACGATGAGCAGCGCGGTCACACCGGGCAGCGCGATACTCAGTGCGCCGGAGAACAACGTCGAGCCCCACTGCACGACCGTCCACAAGCCGTCCGGGCCGAGACCGCTCGTGCCGACCGGCAGAGTGCGGAAGCCATCGACGAGAATCTCTATCAGCCGCAGGTGGCCGTTCAGGGCCAGGAAAGTCATCGTTACCAGCAGCGTGTAGAACTGCCCCACTACCGGGGTCTGCGCGCCGTGCAGCGGGTCGAGGTTGTAGGCGAATGACAGGCCCATGCTGTTGGCGAGAAGCTGGCCGCCAAGGGTCACGGCGTCGAACACCAACTGCATGCAGAAACCCAGCGCTACGCCGATGACCGCCTGCTGTACGGTGACGACGAGCCCCGGGGCCGAGAATGGCGCGATACCGGCGGGCGAGGCCACCAGCGGCGCGATGATCAGCGCCACGCCACCCGCGATGACGAGACGGATCCGCGGCGGCACATAACTCGCACCGAACGCGGGGGCGACCATGAAGCAGGAGCCCACACGCACAAAAGGCCAGAAAATCTGGGCGAGCCAGAGTTCGAGCTGTCCTGTGGTGAGAGTGAACATGGAGTGATGAGGATGAGGTCGATCAGTTGATGAGCGACGGGATGCTCTCGATCAACTCGCGGGTATAGCTGACGAGAACCTTCAGCATCCAGGGGCCCGCGAACATCAGCGTGGCCGAGATCGCCACCAGCTTCGGAATGAACGACAGGGTCTGCTCGTTGATCGAGGTCGCGGCCTGGAAGGCGCCGACAATGAGGCCGGTGACGAGGCCGACGAGCAGCAGCGGAGCGGCGAGCATCAAGGTGATCTCGAGTGCGCGGCCGCCGACGGTCATGATGGTTTCAGGGTTCATAGTGGGTCAGGAGTAGAAGCTGGAGGCCAGCGTGCCCATGACGAGCGCCCAGCCGTCGACGAGCACGAACAACATGAGTTTGAACGGCAGTGAAATGAGTACGGGCGAGAGCATCATCATGCCCATGGACATGAGTACGCTCGCGACCACCAGATCGATGATCACGAACGGAATGAAGAGCAGAAATCCGATGAGAAAGGAGGTCTTCAGCTCGCTCGTGACGAAGGACGGCACGAGGATCATGAGCGGCACGTCCTGTGGGGTCGCGTAGCCTTTGCCTCCGGAGATCCGCACGAAGGTGGCGATGTCGCTCTCGCGGGTCTGGTCGAGCATGAACTTCTTGAGCGGCACCACCGCCCGGTCCATGGCCACCGTCGCGTCGATCGTGCCGGCTGCGTAAGGCTTATAGGCGTCCTCGTTGATGCGCTCCACGACCGGGGACATGACGAACAGCGTCAAAAACAAGGCCAATCCAATCAGGACCTGGTTGGGCGGCGTGTTACCCGCGCCGATCGCCTGGCGCAGGATCCCCAGCACGATCACGATGCGGGTGAATGCCGTCATCATGAGAAGAATCGCCGGCAGCATGGTGACTGCCGTCATCAACAGCAGGACCTGGATCGTGAGCGAATAGGTCTGGCCGCCCCCGGCTGCGCTTTGTACCGTCAGCGCGGGCAGGCCGGGCTCGGCCGAGGCAGCGGCTGGAAATAGCGCGACAGCCGCAAGCAGCGCTGCGCAAACCAGCAAAGTCCGTCGCAAGGCGCGTGTCACTTACCGAGACTCCGCAGGAGAATCGTGCGGAACGCGTTGCCGGATTCTCCGGAAGCTCCCACCGGAGGCTTCGTCAGCTCCAATGGCTCGGTGAGGACGTGGAGTGTGTTCACCTGTCCGGGTGCAACACCAATCAATATCTGGGTCGTACCGACTTTCAACAGGACCGCACGCTCTTTCTGCCCGAGCTGCACGTTCGCGAGCACGTCGATGGCACCGCCAACCCGGTTGCCCACGATCCGCATGCGGCGCACGAGCCATGCGACCAGGAATATCGCGGCCAACACGACGATCAGGGCGAAGGCGACTTCGCCGAGTCCGCCGATGCCGGTCACGTGGGGAGCCGGGGTTGTCTGGGGAGCGGCGAACATTGCTTACTTGAGCTTGCGGATGCGCTCGGCGGGACTGATCACGTCCGTGAGCCGGATACCGAACTTCTCGTTCACGACGACGACTTCGCCATGTGCCACGAGCGTGCCGTTCACGAACACATCGAGCGGCTCGCCGGCGGCGCGGTCGAGCTCGACGACCGAGCCCTGGTTGAGTTGCAACAGGTTCCGGATCGGGATGCGGGTGCGGCCGACTTCCATCGACAGGGTGACCGGAACATCGAGAATGACTTCCAGGTTGACGTCCTGGGTGCCTTTCTGAGCCTCATCCTGGAGGTTGTCGAATTCGGCGGCGCGTGCCTCTACGTTGGCATTCATGGTGCGTCTCAGCTTCTCTTGACGGGCAGGTGGTCGATGACAGGGGGGTTGCGGCGGACCCGCTCTTCGAACTTGATGGCCTGCTGGCCCCGTGACAAGCCGAAGCTGCCGCGGAACATGGGCACTTCCTCGGCGAGCACCAGCACTTTGCCGGTGAAGTCGCAGGAGAGGATGTCGCCGGGCTTCAGGTTCACGAGCTCCGCGAGGGTGATGGAGGTGCGGCCGAGCAGGGTCGACAGTTCCACTTCCGCGTCCTCGATCTCCTCGCGCAGACAGACGTTCCAGCGATCGTCCTTCTCGACCCGATCGCTTGCCATGCCGGAGTCGAGCACTTCGCGCAACGGCTCGATCATCGCGTACGGCATCGTGACGTGAAGTTCGCCCCCACCGCCGTCGAGCTCGATATGAAAGCTGGTGATGACGACGATCTCGGACGGCGAGACGATGTTGGCGAAGTGCGGGTTGATCTCGGATTGCAGGTATTCGACTTCGATGGGCGCGACGTGCGACCAGGCCTCGTGGAGGTCGGCAAACACGTTACGCAGCATCATGTGGATGATGCGCTGCTCGGTGGCGGTGAATTCGCGACCTTCGATCTTGGCGTGCCGGCCGGTGCCGCCGAAGAAGTTGTCGACCACCGCGAACACCAACTTCGGATCGAGCACGATCAGCGCGGTGCCGCGGAAGGGGTTGATCTTCACGAGGTTGAGGTTCGTCGGCACGTGCAGGGTGTGGACGTACTCGCTGAACTTCTTGATCGCGACGGGAGTGATGGAGATTTCCGGGGATCGGCGCAGCAGGTTGTAGAGGCTCACGCGGAACAGGCGTGCAAAGCGCTCGTTGATCATCTCGAGCGTGGGCATGCGCCCGCGCACGATGCGCATCTGGTTCTGAAAGTCGTAGGGGCGGGCTTCGCCGGGGAGAGCGACGGGTTCGGTGCTGACGGCGCCGCTATCGACACCGTGGATGAGGGCGTCGATCTCGGCCTGATCTAAAATCTTCTCTGAGCTCACTTCAGGCGCTCCGTGCTATTGCATGACGAAGCTGGTGAAGTAGACGGCTTCGAGCTTCTCGGGTTTGCCGCCGGCGTTCGCGACGATCTTGCGGACCGCGGCGAGGGTCTGTGTGCGCAGCGCCTCTTTGCCTTCGCGGGTGGAGACCACCGAGTATTTCTGGCCGCCGAACAACATGAGCAGGTCGTTGCGCACGACCGGGTCGTTGGTCTTCAGCAGCTCGATGGTGGCCGGGTCGCGCGACATGAGCTGCGCGGTCACCTGGAGGAAGCGCACCTGCTGGTCGGCTTCGAAGTTCACGACGAAGGGCGGGTCGAGCGCGACATACAGCGCCGGCGCCGGAGGCTCCTGCTTCGCCACCTTGGGTTTCTTGCCGTGCGGCGCGAAGGCGAACCAGGCGCCCACGCCACCCCCTGCCAGCAGTACAACTGCCAACACGAGCACCATGATCAGGGTCTTCTTGCTTTTGCCTGCCGGGGCGGCTTCGGCCGCCGGGGCAAGAACGGGTACGTCAGCCATCGCTCGGGTCACTCCTGCATCCGTCACACTCAACCGTAAAGAGTTAAGTGCAATGGGTATGCCACGAGTGTCGCGACGCGTTTAAGTCACTGTACTATAAGGCTTTAGGGGTGTTTTGAAGAGTGTGAAACACGTCGCATGAGACCTCATGCGACGGATTCTTGGCGCTCTGGAGCCTGTCGGGCTTAGGGGCGCCGCAGCAGGCGAACCTATGCCCGACAGGCTCCTAGGCGTAGGTGTCGACGAGGCCCAGGCGGGCGCTGCTCACCGTGGTGATGGAGGAAGTCGAGTTGTCTTCCGTGCTCGCTCCACCGATGGCGCCGATGGCCGCGACAGCCTGCTTCTGTGATTGCCCACGCGGGGACTGTTGCGACACGCTGGCGTCAGAAAGTGTGAGCCCTTGTGTTGCAAACATCTCGCGCAGTCGCGGGAGCGCCTGTTCCAGCGCGGCGCGCGTGTCGGCGTGGTTGGCGCTGAAAGCGACGCTGGTCGCGCCGTTCTGCATCGAGATGCGAACCTCGACCGGACCCATGTGTTCCGGTGTGACCTGGAGGGAGGCGGATTGCACCCCTTGGTTGGCCATCCAGGTGACTTTTCCCCCGACCTCGTCGTTGAACGCGGTCGAGCCGACGGGCGAGTTGACCTTGTCGTTGGTCGTCTGAGTGTTCGCCGACGTCGGTATCTGAAAGTGTGAGCTAACTCCCATTTGCGCCTGGAAGGCGCTCGTGCCGGAAGCGCTGCCATCCGGCGCATTCGCGCCCGTGGCCGAATTAGCGGTCTTGGCGTCGCTTGCGGCAGTCGTGGCGTCTTCCAACTCGTCCGCAGTGCCCTTCGTCAGGTTCGCCACCACGCTCTGGATGGTCGAGCCGCTCGCGAGGGATACCCCATCGGTGGAGTCGCCGGTCGACGTCGCCGGTCCTGCTGCGCTGGGCTGTGGTCCTCCCGCCATGGCCGCTACGAGCGACTGCGACAAGAAGCCGAAGGACGCGGCCGTTGGATCCGTGCTGTCGTCCTTGGCACCCTTGGCCTTTCCGCCCGTAACGTCTTCCGGCGACACATCCGCCGTGACGGTGGTGGCCGCAGTCGCGCTGTCTGCGGCGCTCGCCTGCGATTGCGCCAGCGCCTCTATGAAACTGGGTCCGGTAGCAGCCGTGCCGGGTTGAGTCGCGCCGTTCTTGGCGTTCGACGCCGAGCCCGCCGCCGTGGACTGGGTCTGGCTGGACGAGGTGTTCTGATTCGCCTGGGAGCTCGCGGCGGCGTTTTTTCCCTGCGTAGTGGATGTTGCGCCGCGATTGGAAGCGCTGGTGT
>Ga0209169_10002676_pt1 | contig 10659 bp, 8 predicted proteins | sample HubBroMetageWRM4_FD_188346 | JGI IMG/M metagenome (GOLD analysis project Ga0209169, IMG submission 188346) | Warmed soil microbial communities from the Hubbard Brook experimental Forest, New Hampshire - Hubbard Brook CCASE Soil Metagenome WRM 4... | ecosystem: Environmental > Terrestrial > Soil...
CACGTGCGGCCGTTGGTGCCGGCCCTGCTCGTGTTCCCACGCGACGTGCGCCGCGCCACCGACAAGCAGCAGGTCCAGGCCTCCGCCAAAGCGAAGCCCTGGCACTCTGGGTATCCGGCGAAGCACCACGGTTCACCTGCCCATCGATAAGGCGGCGCGATCGGAGCCGATCGCGCAGCAAGCGGCCAAGTCCAGTGTGACACCGCCAGGCCGGGCTAAAGTACAGGACCAGCCGGCGCTCTTAGGCTAGCCTCGCCGAGCCGCTGCTATCGGATGGGGATCTGTGACGGAGCACGGGGCGGGGCTTGCGCAAGGCCGCCGAGCTGCGGCGGAACCCAAGCGTCTGGCACACGCCGAACAGGTGGCCATCCGGCCGGGATGGCAGGCTGAGCCGGGGTAAGTTCCACACCTTCCGCGTCGAGCCGGCCGAGGTCACCGGCGACCAGTACGTGACCCGCTCTCCAGCCGGTGCCGAGATCGACGGGCGCGGCACCTCCGCTGCCTGCCAAGGATCTTCCGAAGCCCGGCCTGTTTCAGCCATAGAGCGGCAGCGGGGCGGGCTGATACACCGAGAGCCAGGATCGATCACCGACCGGCCACGGACGGCGCCTGGTGTCCGGGGTGACTGGCCGCGGACAAGCACGTTCCCGGAAAGGGAGGCGGGCCGCGGCAGGTAGCCCGTGCGCGGCCCGCCCTAGGATCTCCGTCAGTCCCCGAGGTCGCTCAGGAACCTGTCGGTGTACTCCAGTGCTGTCGTGCCGGAAATCGAGTTGCAGGTGGGGGACGCATACGTATCGGCGCAGGGCGTGTCCCGGTCCAGTGACCAGAAGTGCAGCCCGGCCAGGCCGTTGTCGACCGCGTATGTGGTCAGCGTGTCCACGTCAGCGGTAGTGAAGGTCTCGCTGGTGGTGTCGTTCATGCCGATCATCGGGGTGACGGCGATCTTGCTCGCCGGGATTCCGTAGGTGTGCTCGAGGTTCTCTACCGCCTGGATCGCCGACTGCGCCATCTCGCAGCTGCCGGAGACAACGACGCAGACGCTGCTGGACGCGCTGCCGTAGTCCATGGTCATCAGGTTGATGACGTAATTCTTCAGACCAGAGCCGAGCACCGCCTCGACGACCTCGTTGCCGAGCGAGTTCACTCCGCCATAGCTGCCATCGGATGCCCCCAGCGTGGCGAGCGTGAACGAGAACTGCAGGTCCGGGTACTGCGACTGCGCTCCCGCCGCCGCGTCGACCAGATCTTGGATCTGAGACTCGGTCTGGCCGCCTTCGATGTCGAAGTCAATGCCGACCAGGTGCGGGCTGGCATAGGTAGCGATGAACGCTTCCATGCCAGCCGCCGAGTCGCAGCTGAAGGTCCCAGCCTCACCGCCGGTCGAGACAACGTAATCCAGGCCGGCGTCCTGGAGTTGCGGAATGTTCTCGGCAGCCCAGTCGGCACCCGAGACACCACCCCAGGTCTCGCTGCCGCAGGTTCCGGTAGCGAACGCGAGCGTGATCGCAGGCAGCTTCGGGATGTACTGCGACACCAGGCTGCCGGAGCCCACCACCGGCAGGTCGCTCCCTTCGACGGCCGACTGCATCTGGTAGGTGTTCCAGTTCATGTTGATGGTGACGTCCTTGTACGGGCTGAAGAGCAGGCCGCTGACTGAGCCCGTGCCGGACCCCGACCCCGAGCCCGATCCCGACCCCGAGCCCGATCCCGAGCCGCCGGTGCAGGAGCCGTCGGATGTCCACGGCTCTCCCGAGCCGCTGCCGCCGTTGTTGGTCGCCGGGTCGTTGCCCTGAGTCCACCAGTTGGCGGTGTAATTGATTCCGTCCTCGCTGGCCTGATCGCCGGCGGTGTAGACAGTGCTGGAACTCCACGCCGCAGCGCATGTGGTGGACGCCTGCGCGGCGGCCCCGGAGGCCAGCGCGAGGACCGAGGCGCCGGCGGTTAACCCGAGCGCCGAGCCAGCGATGAGAGCTGTGCGCAGAATCCGTCTTCTGACCTGCATGGACCCTCCAGGGGTGAGAGTGGCCGAGGCGATCTGGCGCCTCGCCTGAACTGGTGATCTGGTCACTTGGCATGTCCGGAGAGTCAGGCAGTCAAGACTTATCTGTAAAGAATCTTTCTAGTTATTCTAGAACTAGCATCGTCCTCTGTAAAGAACCTTTCCAGTTAATTCAGGACCGTCGGCGCAGGGGATCCTGCGATTACCGGAACAGGCCATGTCCCGGTCTCACCGGGCGCCGGCGCGTCAGCGGGCTCCGCGGCGGCCTGGTGCCCGCCGCGTCCACGTCGCGGACGGCAACAGCGACGGCTACCTCCAGCATGAACGAACCAGTTCGCGGAGACAGACGAGCGGTTGGCCGGGCCGCCCTCGAACCGCGCACGGCGATCCCAGCCCTTCCACGCGCGCCTGGTCCGTGCTCAGCCGCCGTAGCGGCGATCTGTGACGCTGATCCCCGCACTGCTGCGTGAGCACGGTGTCGAAGCTCAAGTCAGAGCCTCGTTCGGCACGGAGAGCAGCCCTCCGGGGATGCGGGCGGTAGTCGGGCACAAGCTGCCCGCTTAGTGTCAGCCACGCGCACGTTCTCGACCTCGACGTCGATCAGGTCGCTCGCGACGGCGGCAAACGTGGCCCCGGCAGCTTCGTACGGTTGCGGGCGTGGCGGCCCCAGGGTCGGTCGGCGGCGTTACCGGTGTCTATGCGCTTGGCGAGGAGGGAGATCTGGCTCGAGAGCCCGTCCAACGGCGGGAGGGTGCGGTCTAGGACGGCGCCTGCGTTGCGGTTGCCGGTGGCTGGCAAGCCCAGCGGGACGTCACGTCGCGTCGCTCGGCCGTTGGGTTGCTGGGCGTCGCCGACGAACCGCGTGAGGGTGCCGATGCATCGCCGCAGCGCCTCTACGTTGCCCGTGCTCGCATGGCCGGATATCGATATGTCGTGGGCGATGTTGTGTACCTCGCCGGTGGCCGAGCGGAGTATGTCGATCAGTGCCTTCGCTCGGCGACGCCGACGTGCTGCGCGGCCATTAGTGTGAACCGACAACGGCGGCAGCAGGAGCGACTCGGCGTCCTTGATCTGGAACAGTGCGTGGTCAACTGCTCGGACATCCGACCTGATCCGCACGTTCGGGTCGGTCAGGTGCTGGCCGAGGTCGGCCACGAATGTGCTGAGGCGTTCCAGGTAGCCATGCAGACCGGTGCGGATAACGCTGTAGGTCGGGACAGGCAGGAAGACGGTGGCGACGATTACTGCGATCACTGCGCCGGTACCGTTTTCGGCGAGCCGGTAGAGCAGCGTGGTGCTCAGGTCCCCGCCCGCGAGTGCATACACCTGTGCGAGGCTGATCACCAGGCAGGCGACGAACACTGCGTAGCTCGCCTTGATGGCATAGGCCCCGATGGTGAGCGCGGCGACGACGATGATTGCGATCGTCCACCAGGCAGGATCGGGGCCGATGAGGTCGTGAATGACGACACCGATCACTCCGCCAATGGCTGTCCCGGCAACTCGTCTCATGAGCTTGCGTCCCCGATGATCGGGGGTGCTCGTTCCGCCCAAGACGACCACGACGCCGACGACTCCCCAATAGAACCGCGGTCCGTTGAGCGCATAGGCGATGGGCAGCACGATCGCGGCCGCCACGGCGGCTTGAATGGCGGTGATAGTCGACAGCTTCGGGCTGTGTCGCCAGCGGCGGGCGTGGGCCTGGGACGCCGCGGTGCGGTGGGCGAGCGGCCTGGCTCCAGCGGGAAGGGCGCCATCGAGGGCGACGACGCCCGTGAAGGACGCACCTTCCCCGGTGGCAAGGGCCGTCTCCCGCTCGAGTGCCCTCAGGCTGCTTCGGTAGGAGTCAAGCGCCTCCGCGATCGACATCAGTGATGACCGCTCGCGCGCCCGCAGCGCGACCCCGCCGGTCCCCGTAGCAGCGCACCTGATGGCCGCAGCGTCGCTCTCGCGGCCGGCGGCGATCGAGCGGAGCTGCCCGGTGATCAGGTACAGGACCTCTGACGGGGGATGCTTCGCGGCAAATCGGCGGCTCGCTGACGCGAGAGTGACGAGCGCATGTTCGTGGTCGAAGGCCGAGCGGCGCAAGTCCTCGGCGACGCAGCCGTCAATGAGAGGGCTGGCCAGGCGCCCATCGAAGGCAAGCGCGACGGTGTTGACGTGGTCGAGCGCACGATCCAGACGCCGGCCGCTGCGCGGTGTGCAACCGGACTCGAGGTACTGCGCAAGACGGGCTGCGGCACGTCGGGACGCAGCGCGGTATGCCCGGCCCGTCTGGCATATATCGCGGGCCGGGTTGTGCCAGCACAGCAGCGCCCGGCCAATGATGCAGGCACTCGCGCTGGCCGCGCCGATAATGACGAGGTCCGCATAGGCACGCAGTCCGGGGGGCTGATACAAAAATCCGAGGAGGTACGAGGCGAACAGCATCACGCCGAACAAATGACCGTAGGGCCCGAATCGGTCAAGATAGAACTGCAGGAAGATCACCAGCACGATCACAGTCAGCCCGAGCGGCCGATCCGCGCCCAAGAACAGCCCGAGACCAACACCGGCCGCGTACGGAACCACATGCCAGCCGACCCGGGCCGCCATTTGCGCAACTGGCACATCGCCCACCATGAAGCTGCTGATCAGGCCAAGCACTCCCCCGCCAGCCATGCCCAGCAGGATGGGCTGGCCCAGCCTGCCCGCCAGGTAGTACGACGTGGCGAGGGCGACGATCAGGGAGACCAGCATCCGCCACGCCATCCGCGCCCGTCCCCACCCGGGGTCGCTGGCCACGAAACGATCCCGCACCGACCGCGCCCACCGCCCGCTCAACCGCGCACCGCCGCTTCTGCCAGCGCAGCCTCGAGCTCGCCGACCAGATTATGCAGATGGGTCGCCGTCGCCTCGATCAGCGCATCAGCATCCGGCGTCCGATCGGCCAGCAGCGTCCGCAGCGATTCGGAGATCCGGCGACGTCGCTCGCGAGCCACCTCGATGCCGCGCGGGGTCAGCTCCAACACGGCGGCGCGGCCATCATCCGGGTCGGCCGTGCGCCGCAACAGCCCGCGATCCACCAAAGAACCGACAACGGTTGTGATCCTCGGCTGTGTCAAGTTCAGCACCTGCGACAACTCCGTAATACGTCGCGGATGCTGCGCCACGGCGCTCAACACGCCGGCCTCGCTCCGAGGCATATCTTGGCCCGCGAACTGCGACATCAGCCGATGCAGACGACCCGCATCGTAGACAAGCTCCATCGAATCCATAACAAAATTATATATTTAAATTATGTAGTCTGCCAACCGGCTGATGGCAGAGGCCGCAGCCGGCGCCGCGCCGCCGGCGGGTACGAGCGGGCTGGGAGACTCGGTACATTCATGCGGCCGGGAAGGGCGGTGAGCAGTGATGTCCGGGTTCGTGCTGGATCCCCACGAGGGCCCTGCCTACCAATTCCACGGGGCCACTGTCGTGATCAAAGCGTCGGGTGAGCACACGCTCGGACAGCTCGGCGTCATGGAGTCGGCCTATCCGCCGGGGTTGGTGGTGCCCGGGCACGTGCATGCCGGCGAGGACGAAATGTTCTACCTGCTCTCGGGTGAGCTCACCGGCTTCTGCGAGGACGACAGCTGGACTGCGACGCCGGGCAGCTTCGTCTTCGTGCCCCGCGATCGGCGGCACGGCTTCACGGTCAGCAGCACTGGGCCGGCTACCGCGCTGGTGATCACTGGCCCATCGCAGCTCGACCGGCAGATAGCGGCATTGGGTGAACCACCCCCGGCCGTAGATCGCTGAGAACGCGCCAGGCCCATACTTCATGCGGTATGTGAGTGCGTTTGTAATCGTGTCAGAAGCGGATGCTCCTGGGCAATGGGAATGATTAACTGGTGAACTTCGGTACCTTCTTGCAGTACTTAAGGGCGAGACAAGGCGCACGGCGATCCGGATACCTGCCTGACGGACCCTGGAACGTGATATTGCGGCGGCGGTTTAGGCTCGTGCCCGCACTGCGTACCTTTTTACGATATCTCCTGAGCTAGCCACCATGGCGGACTATCCACTCATACCGGGCTTCGGAAAGCCAAAGTGGCCGCTGCCGCAAGCAATCATCTGCGGCAAAGGATGTCCCGCGCTAGACTCGACCACCCTCCTGTTAAAAGGAGAGCCGTCTGGGAATCGGATTTAAGCATGTAAGCGAAAGGAAAGCAGATGTGGTCACTTCGTCTGGTCGGCTTGACTGCCGCTGTTACCTTGACAATGCAGATTACCGCGATGCCCGGTAACGCCGCTACCTCTTACTCTGCCACCGCCTTATCTCACTGCCCAGCTTATTGGACTGGGACAAGCTTGCCCGTCCCTCCCGCGCCCACCGCAATCTCGGGACGGATTCAATCAGTTGCAGTCCTGTCACCATCAGATATATGGATGCTCGTTCTAACTGGCTCACCCTATGTCTACCACTTCAACGGTACAATATGGCAAGGTCCCACGAGCCCGGGAGGCGGAGCATCTTTCATCGCCAAGTCGCTTGTGGCTAGCTCCGACTCAAATGTTTGGGTGGTCGGGGTATCTGATGCTGGCACCCCTCTAGCCTGGAACTATAATGGACAATCATGGATAAACCAATCACCCAGCCTCTCCGCCTATGCGGGGCTCACGGCAGCTGCGATTGCAAGCAATGGAACCCTTTACGTGGCCGGGAGCAGAAACAATGTGTCAGGCAATGCCGGCCTGATATGGAGCTATAGCGGCGGTCAGTGGACAAATATTACCCCCAGTAACCCTGCTCAGTCGTATAATGCGCTGGCGGTATCTGAAGACGGAACCCTGATCGCTGGAGGAAACTCCGGGGCCTTGCAGGAGATGTCCGGCGATGCGTGGACGACTATCTCTATTCCCCCAGACGTTGGTATCTCGGACATCACGAGCACCTCGTCCGGTACCATATACGCGGTCGGCGGGGACACGAGCGGCCCCATCCTTATCCAGCAGGAACCTGGCAGCGCGTCAGCCACCGTACGGAGCGTGCCCGCGCCCTTCCACGCCGACGTTTACGAAATGGGCGTTACTGCCAGTGGGCCCGGAGATGTATGGCTGTTCGGCCAGTACATCACACCATCGCAGCCCTACCGGCCCTGGATCACCCATTTTGACGGCCAAGCGTTCACAGTCGCATCAACACCTAGCTTCAGCAGCGGCGACTATGCCATTGCAGGTGGCGCGTTGCTTGGCAACATGGTGCTCGCCTACGGCAGCGAAGACACAGCCAGCGGCTTACCCGCGACAAAGCTGCTCGCGGTATGCCCGATACAGGTTACTAGTGCCTCGATTACGCCATCCTCCACAAGACTGCGCCCCGCCGACCAGACGTTCTGGTCCGTCCCAACGTCTGAGAACGTCAATCACGACCTGATGTCGCCAGGGCTTTTCAACACCGGACTCATCGGGCCTGGCGGCTCCTTCGAATATACGTTTTTCGCAGCAGCCGATTACTCGGTTCGAGACACCACTACGGGATCGAGAAGCACTGTAGAAGTCGTTCCCGGCGTCACGCCTTCTGCCGGAGAGGTCGACACTGTCTTCACGATCACGGCCGCCAACATAGAAGCGCCAGTAGGCTATAAGTATAGAGTCCTCATTAAGAGACCCCACTCGACGCGCTATGTCTTACTGACCACGACAACACAGCCAACGGTAAATTTCATTCCTGGTACCTTGGCCGGAACTTACAGCTTTGAGTGCGAGCTCAAAACACCATCTGGTGTTACCTCTCCGTCTCCTGCGGTAAATGTTTCTGTATCGTGACAGGAGGCGCAGGTTATGCAAATCGGCCGTGACGACATACAAAGCGACTCGTGTTGCGGTGTCACGTCAGGGCGGCGAACGCCGCCGCAAGCTTCTTGCGCTCCGCAAGTGACACCGAGATCGGCCGCCCGGCGGTAATGCCGCCGTCGACGGCGATGCTCGCTGGATCCGTTCGTATGCGAACAGTCGGTGGGCGGCGCTTCCCGTTCTCATGGCCGGGACGTTCATGATCGTCATGGGCTTCTTCATCGTCAACGTGGCGTTCCCCTCAATTCAGGCGGACCTGCACGCGAGCGGCAGTGCCATCGAATGGGTGGTCGCCGGATACGGACTCACCTACGCCAGCTTCCAGATCACGGCGGGGCGCATCGGCGACCACATCGGACGGCGCCGCCTTCTGGCCATCGGCCTGCTGCTGTTCGTGCTTTCCTCGGTCGCGTGCGGCGTGGCCCCAGGCCCAGCCCCACTGGTTACCGCCCGCCTCGTGCAGGGACTGGCCGCCGCCATGATCAGCTCCAGCGCGCTCTCCAACCTTGGCGCCATCTACACGGGTCAGGATCGCGTCCGGGCGATCAGCGTCTACGGGATGACCCCCGGGCTGGCCGCCGCCGGGGCCGCAATTGCCGCGGGTGCCGGATCCGCCGTTCGATGGTGGTGTCACGGACCGAGCTGCCGGTAGCCCGGGTGGACGCCCTCAGTGAGCTCCTGCTGGGCGGTGATCCGGGTGAGCAGGTCGTGCAGCTTCTCCCGCTCGGCGCCGGTGAGCCCGGCGCAGATGTCGTCGTCGTGCGCAGCTCCGGCCGGCCCGAGTTCGTTCCGCATGAACGCGGTCCCCTTGTCGGTCAGGTAAAGGGCATGGTGACGGCGGTCGTCGGGGTTGCGCCGGCGCTCAACCAGGCCGCGCCCTTCGAGATCGTCGATGAGGAGCACGAGCCGGCTGGGCGGGGTGCCCAGCCGGCGGGCGATGACCTGCTGGCTCTGCCCAGGCTGCACGCCCACCAGGCGGAGCAGCCCTGCCTGGGGAGGCGTGAGATCGAGGCCTGCGATCCGCTGGGCGAAGCGCGTCGCGGCGTGCGCGCCGATCTGGGCCAGGAGAAAAGCGGTGGTGGGGCGCTGCCAGGGAACGCGGCGGTCCAAGTCGTTCATAAGAATTATGATACCAGCTTGACAATCATATACACAGCATAACTATTATGTTCTGTGTATCAACGAGCCTGCCGAGGGAGTTCACCACCATGACCACTGACACCTTCCGGAGCCGCCCTGGCGGCTCGACGCCGCTAACACCGCCATCGCCGACCCGCCTTCCCGCACAGGCGCCTCCCGCACGGACCGCACGGATCACCGGCCGCCAGGTCGCGCTTGGCGTCGGCATCGGGGCCGCGCTCGCCGCGGCAGGGTCGGCGGCGACCACCGTGCTCGCCCGCACCCTGGCGCCCGGCTGGGCGCACACCGAAGGACCCGCCGTCCTGATCGTCGCCGAGGTCTACCTCGCGGTCATCGCCGGGCTGATCATGGCCGCCGGCGGTCCGCGCGATGCCGCACGGCTCCTCGCGCTGCGCAAGCCGAGCGCCCGCCAGGTCGGCTCGGCGCTCGCGTGGGCGGTCGCCGCGGCTGTCGCCGGACTGGCGGTCTCGCTCGTGTTCAGCCCGCTGACCGGGGGGCCCGCCGCCACCCTCGAGGCGATCGTGCGGGACGCCAGCGACGAGTCCAGGATGCCCGCCGCGACGCCGCTTGTGTGGGCGCTGATCGTGATCCGGCTGGTCGCGCTGACCGGCACGGCCGAGGAGTTGCTCTTCCGCGGCGCGCTTTACAGCTGGCTGCGCGGGCGGCTCTCAGTGCCGATGGTCATCGCTGTGACCACCGCGCTGTTCGCCCTAGAGCACGGCTACTACCCGGTCCTGATCCCCGTCGTCGCCGCCTTCGGCCTGGCCGCGGGCTGGGTCCGGCACCGCACCCACTCCACCGCCGCTACCATCCCCATGCACGTGGCCATCGACCTCGCCATGTTCCTCGCTGCCGTCTGGCTAGCGTGAGCCCACCCGCTACCGCGCCGCCGGCAAGCCCGCCTGGGCTTGCCGGCGGCGCCGGGCCGTTCCCGCGCGGCTGAATGGCAGGATTAGCCCCGAAATCCCGATTAGTCCCAGCGGCCGGAGCCTGGATGACTGAACCGTCTGCCGAGCAGTTCGGCGGCGTGCTGGCGGCCCCGATGCCGCGCCAGCGGCGCGGTGACATCGCCGCGATGGTCGGCGCCGCGCTGGCAGTCGCGCTGGCCGCGGTCGCCCTGACGATAGCGATCTACCGGGCGCCTCCTCGCGGCCTGATCGCCACCTTGTCCGGCCCTGGCGGTCAGGCCACGTGCTCGGCAGCGTTCAGCCCGGACGGCACGACGCTGGCCGTCGCCGGCTGCGACAACAGCGTCTATTTGTGGGATGTAACCACGCGGCGCTGGATTGCCACGCTGGCCAGCCCCGGCTGCCCCGATGGCGGGCAAGTCGTGTTCAGCCCGGACGGGGCGACACTGGCCCTGTTCAGCGGGCGCGACCCGACGACGTGCCTGTGGGAGGTGGCCGCACGGTCGGAGACCACGCTGACCGACCCGGGCCCCCGGGCCCAGCTTTACTACGACGGGACCCAGGGTGCGTTCAGCCCCAGCGGTATGACGCTGGCCGTTGCCGACTCCAACGGGAACATCTACTTGTGGGATCTCGCCACCAGGCGAGTGACCACCACGGTGCCCGCATCCGCTGGGCCCGTCGCGTTCAGCCCGGACGGCACGATGCTGGCCGTGGGTGACTCTGAGGGCAGCGCTGACCACGTCACCCTCTGGGACCTGGCTGCCAGGCGGCGGACCGCCACGTTCACCG
>Ga0209169_10002681_pt1 | contig 10639 bp, 7 predicted proteins | sample HubBroMetageWRM4_FD_188346 | JGI IMG/M metagenome (GOLD analysis project Ga0209169, IMG submission 188346) | Warmed soil microbial communities from the Hubbard Brook experimental Forest, New Hampshire - Hubbard Brook CCASE Soil Metagenome WRM 4... | ecosystem: Environmental > Terrestrial > Soil...
CATTCTGGTAGTCACCATCGGAATGACCGGCAAGCAATACGTTCTGAACCAGATCCAGTCGATCGGGGCCAACCTGATCGATGCTGAATACCAGGGTGGCGCGCAGCGCAATGTAACTCCCGACCTGCTGACCATTGACGACATGTATGCGGTCCTGCAGCAGGTGCCCGGCATTGTGGCCGCTTCCCCCGTGGTTCCTCTGGATGACCGCATTCCCATTGGCGGAGGCAAGGAGCGCGATTTGCGCACGCTGGGCGTGTTCCCGGAATACACCGCGGTACGCAACCTGGTCGTGCTTTCGGGAAGGTTCTTCGATGCCCAGGACGAACAGGCACGCAACAAAGTCGGCGTAATGCAGCAGAAGATTGCCGAGGAGATTTACGGGTCGGTGGAAGATGCGGTTGGCAAAACCGTGAAAGTGAACGGCCTTCCCTTCACCGTTATTGGGACCTTTCGCGAGCGGGTGGACACCTTTGGGCAATCGGAAGTGACCGACAATTCCATGCTGATCCCCTATACCGTGGCCCGCTTCTTCACCGACACGGCCGATGTACGGCAGCTTTACTTTTCAGCGGCTGAGCCTTCCATGGTGGTTCCCGTCACGCAACAGGTGAGGAGAGTTATTCAGTCCCGGCATCGTCCGGAGTCGGTATACACGGTGCAGAATCTTACCGAGTTGGTTGCAGTGGCCGACCGAACTGCCAATGCTCTGACCTTGGTGCTTCTGCTGGTTGCGACCATTACGCTGCTGGTGAGCGGGATCGGGATCATGAATATCATGCTGGCGACAGTCAGCTCGCGGATTCGCGAAATTGGCATCCGCAAAGCCATCGGCGCAACCAACCGTTCGATTCGTTACCAGTTTTTGTCGGAAGCGATCTTAATCTCTTTGATTGGCGGGTTTGCGGGAGTGGTGATTGGCCTGGCACTGCCGTTTTCGGTGCGCTTTCTTACCGAATATCGCATACCGATTTCGGGGCTTTCGGCGATTGTGGCCATCCTGGTTTCATCGCTGGTGGGGATATTGTTTGGGACGGTGCCAGCATCGCGCGCAGCCAAGCTGGATCCGGTGGAGAGTTTGAGGTACGAGTAGCTTCTAGCTACTAGGTGAGCTAGCAGCTAGAAGCTCCCACAAAAAAGAAGGCCGGGCTGGTTCGCCCGGCTCGTCTACTGCATCACCTTCAGGGAGCAACTTGGTTCCGAAGTCCCTGCAGATTCTTTTTGGTCCCGCTTACATCACCAATGCCAAATTCTCCAGTTCGTGCTGTAACACCGGAATCGAGCAGCCCGACATCTCAACCCTCCCGGCGGCATCAAATGCCGCCTGCGGGGAGACGCCGTAACCCCTACCCATCAGGAACACCTGCAACAGTTCCGCTGCTTCCCTGGAATCGATCAGACCGCCTTGCAAGAGGTCGCTGCGCAACGCGTTTAGTTCCACCGTCGTAAATCGTTCTCTCATCGCCATCACCTCCGACCCGACCCCCTTTAACCAATTAGACGCTGCCGATGCCGCAAAAGTTACTTGCAATTTCATTGCCGGATGCAGATGCTCTATCGGATTTCGGGCACGTGATCCTTGCTCCTCTATTAAACCCATGGCAGCACAATTAGTTACGCTCCGACGGAAGCGTAATTTGCATCAGTGGCGGGTTCCGGCGAGGGGCGAAGGATGCGCAAAGACCTGACACACAGTGTCGTCCAGGAACCAGATTGGGAGATTTCCGGCTGCCTGTTGGATCAAATTGCGCCGCTGTGAGACGACGTTGCTCAGCTGGGGTCGCTTGACGCTTCATCAACGAGCAGTATGGGAATGTTGTCCCGGATCGGATAGACCCTTCGGCAGGAACTGCACTTCAAGCTCTCACCGCCTTTTAGCGCGAGAGGCTTTCTGCACGCCGGGCAGACCAGGATGTCAAGCAGGTCTTTAGGGATCATCGATTCCATTCTATACAACCGCGGGCATCCGAGAATGAGCGGGGACTTTCGCCAGCTCCGTTGCCATGTCACGCAATTGACTTCCACATCGCCAGACGAGTAAATTCCATCCACGCTAGTTTTTGTTCTTTTCCAAAACACTTGGTTCGCGCACCCTCGTCAGGAATGATGAGGAGGGAAGCGGGTGAGAATCCCGCGCTGCCGCGCAACTGTAAGCGAGGAAATGGCAGCCAGTCACTGGGGAATCCCTGGGAAGGCTGGTTGCGATCGCCGGATGGAACTGTCTGGCGGGCGAAAGGCCCGTCGCACATAGTGCCATCCTAACTCGCTAAGCCAGGAGATCGGCGCGAACCGCCAACACCAACCCCTTTCGCGTGACAAAGGAGGAGTGCATGCGGTTCCATCGGGTTTTTGTCAGCATTCTGGTCTTGGTCCTTTTCCTGGTGGTGGATGCTTCTGCCGCCGAAATCAAAGTAAGAGTTGTTGATCCGCAAGCGGCCGTCGTCGCTGGCGCGCAAGTGACGTTGTTTGCTGGCAGCGGTTCCACACCGCTCGCGGTAGAGGATTCTTCGCCCGAAGGCACGGTGGTATTTCGCAGTGCTGGTTCAGGCCCGTACCGTCTACAAGTTCTGGCGCCCGGCTTCGCCGCTCAAACCCTCGATGTCGCATCGTCCGCCGAAACCGTCACCGTAAATCTGAAGCTCGCACCAGCTGCCGAAACCGTGGTCGTCACCGCGACCCGCACGCCGGTGGAGGCCGAGAACTCGGGTGCCGATGTCGCGACCCTCAACGGCGACCAACTCAATCTTCTGCAGCCTGTGGCCGCCAATGATGCACTGCGTTTTCTGCCCGGCGCCATCGTGAACACCGCCGGACAGAGAGGCGGGTTGGGTTCGCTGTTCGTACGAGGCGGCGATTCTACGTACAACAAAGTCATTGTGGATGGGGTCACGATCAACCAACCCGGAGGCACGTTCGACTTCGGCACTCTACCCTTGGGGCAGGCGGATCACTTGGAATTTCTGCGCGGGGCGCAAAGCACGTTGTATGGAACGGATGCCATGACGAGCGTGGTACAGGTCTGGACGAGCACCGGAACCACGGCCACTCCACAGCTCACTCTGGGCGCGGATGGTGGGAACTTCGGCACGGCGAACGGATATCTTTCGCTGAGTGGGGCTCGCGGGCGTTTCGATTACAACGTTTTCGGAAGCGAATTTGCGACGAACGGCGAAGGGGTCAACAATCACTATTCCGACGCGTTGCAGGGAGGCAACCTGGGAGCCAAACTTGACGATCACATGTCGCTACGGGTGCGCCTTCGCCACTCCAACAGCTATGCGGGCGAGCCGGGAAGCTGGAATTTCAACGGCGACCCCCTCGAGCCGCCCGATCCTCACGAATGGAGCCATTACAATACGCTCCTTGGCAGCGTCGAACTCAGCATCAACGAACCGTCCGGCTGGCAACACCGCTTTACCGGGTTCGATTACACCCAGCGCTACGCGGATGTGAACCTCACCGGAGACCCCGCTCGATTCAGTGACTTTCCCGCAGACTCGATCATCAACATCAATCGCGCCGGCTTCGAATATCAGGGCGATTACATAGAACGAAGCTGGGCGCACACCACGTTCGGGTACCGCTTCGAGGACGAGAATGGATTCTTCGGGGACCTCTTGTTCCCGCCACTCATCCATGGCCTGCGGCTGAACGACGATATTTACGGACAGCAGCAGATTATTTGGAAGCGCATTTCTGTGATCGCAGGGGCCCGTTTCGTGCACAACGGAGCCTTCGGCAACACTGGAGTACCACGTGTGGCGGTCACCTTTCTCGCCCTGCGTGGCGGCCAGATGTTCTCAGGGACGCGGCTCCGCTTTTCCTATTCCGGAGGTTTCAAAGAGCCGGGGCTGGATCAGAGTTACGCGAGCCTCCCCGATTATGTACCCAACCCGGGGCTGAAACCGGAACGCACCCGGGCCTTCGAGGCGGGATTTCTGCAGGGCTTACTCAGCAATCGTTACGCCTTCACCGCTACCTATTTCAACAACCTCTTTTACAACCGCATCGATTTCATAAATAACCCAGCCGGCGTCGCGCCCTACGGGCAGTTCGTGAATGTGGACAAGTCTTTCGCGCAAGGAGTTGAGGCTGGCATTCAAGGAACAATCCGGCCAAGACTGCTGTTGAATGCGGCTTACACATACACCTCGACCGAAATACTGGCAGCTCCAGTCTGCACCCCGGCGAATTTTTGCGATCCGACCATACTGGGCGTAGGCAGGCCGCTGCTGCGACGCCCCAAGCATTCAGCCACCACACTTCTGAGTTATCTGGGGAACCGCTGGAGCGGAAACCTCGGCGCGAGTTTCGTGGGCCGCCGCTTTGATAGCGACTTTGATGGCTTCGGAATCTATCATGCTGCCGGATACGTGCGAGTGGATATTGGTGGATCGTACAAAGTGAACTCCCGCATGACCGCCTATATGAACGTGGGGAACATTCTCGACAAGCACTACAACGAAGTTGTCGGATATCCGGCACTGGGGACAAACTTCCGGGCGGGAATGCGCTTCCGTATCGGCGGAGAAAAATGATCTAGTTCTTGGCTCGCGCCCGGCCGCGGAAAGCAGTTTCCGGTGGGTCTGCATCTTCCAGCCTCGGCGCTGGCGAACGCTCCATACGGCCGCGATGTTCGGCCGCGGCCAACCCGCAGGCCAGGGGCATGGGGGCGAGAGAGTGCGATCCCCGGTACTTGCCGCGGGCGAGCAGGAGCTTTTCGAGGTCCTGGCCTTCGAGCGGCTGCTGGCGTCCCAGCAGGTGGGTGACCAGCGCGATCTGGGCAAAGTGCTCCACCGTCTCCATCTTCATGTAGGCGTTGTGGACGGTGTCGGCGTAAGCGACCACGCCGTGATTCGACATCAGGATCGCGTCGTATTGAGGAATGAGCGGTTCCAGTGTCTCGCTCAGTTCCGGGGTCCCCGGCGTGCCATAGCGAGCCAGGGGAATCGATCCCAGACCGATTACGACTTCGCATACCAAGGGCTGATTGAGTGCCATTCCCGCCGCGGCGAATCCCGTGGCCGTCGGGGGATGCGCGTGCACGATGCCGTGGATATCAGGACGCAGTTTGTAGATCAGCAGGTGCATGGCGATTTCGCTCGAAACATTGTGACGGCCGGCGAGCAGGTGGCCTTGATAGTCGACGATCACCATGTCCGCGGGCCGCAGGAAGCCCTTGCTCATGGACGTGGGAGTGGCCAGAATGCGTTCATCATCCAGGCGCACGGAGAGGTTGCCGTCCATGGCCGCCACGTAGCCACGGTCGTAGAGCATCTTGCCGAACATGGCTATCTCGCGTCGGTGTTGGCGTTCGCTAGGCATAAGTCGAGAGCAACCGGGGGGCGGCGACTGGCGTATGGTACCGCAGTCGCTTGGGCCGTGACAATGCGTTTGTTTGCCGAGGGCTGACCCTATAATGATCAAGCGTGCAGGTCGCTGAATTCAATTACTTTCTTCCCCCCGAGCTGATTGCCCAGGAATCACTTCCCGACCGGGCGGCTTCCCGATTGCTGTGCCTGGAGCGAGGTTCGGGCGTTGTCCAGGACCGCTGGTTTCGCGAGTTTCCGGAACTGTTGCGGGCAGGCGATTTGGTCGTTTTCAATAACACCAAGGTATTTCCGGCGAGGCTTTTCGGACAGCGGAGCGGAGAAAAAGCACAGCCTGTCAGTGTTCAGAACCCGGCGGCGAAGGACTTTCTGAAGGGCCGGGTGGAAGTGCTGCTGACCCGGCAAGTTTCGCAGGAACCGAATGAATGGGAATGCTTGGTGCGGCCGGGGCGGAAAATCGGGGTCGGAGAGAAGCTTTTCTTCGGAGAAAACAACGAACTTCAAGCCGAGGTCGTCGAGCGAGCGAGCTTCGGCGAACGGCGGATACGCTTTGATGTAGGGGTTGATTTCTGGAAAGCAATCGACCGCTTGGGGCACGTGCCGTTGCCACCCTACATCGACCGCGCGGATCGTCCGGGTGATCGCGAACGCTATCAGACCGTCTATGCCCGGGAACGCGGATCAGTGGCTGCGCCCACGGCAGGTCTTCACTTCACACCAGAGATACTCACCCGGATGCGGGAGCGAGGCATTGAAACCGCGGAGATCACCTTGCATGTTGGCTTGGGAACATTTCAGCCGGTACGCGTGGATCGGGTGAAAGATCACCGGCTGCACCGCGAGTCCTACGTGATTCCAACCGAGGCAGCGGAGAAAATCAATCGCGCGCTGGAGGCCAACCGGAGGATCGTGGCGATAGGAACAACCACCGTGCGAACGCTGGAGCATTCGGCGGCCCAGTCCAGCGCAGGAAAACTCGAGGCGGGCAGCGGCGAGGCGGACATTTTCATCTATCCTGGATACAAGTTTCGTGTGGTCGGAGCGCTGTTGACCAATTTCCACTTGCCGCAATCGACCTTGCTCATGCTGGTATGCGCCTTCGGGGGTAAAGACCGGGTGCTGGCCGCTTACCAGCACGCGGTCGCGGAGAAGTACCGCTTTTACTCCTACGGGGATTGCATGTTTGCGGAATGACCGCCGGGCGCGGCTCTCCTCTGTCCAGGGGCGATATACTAGATGCGAGGTCAGAGATGAGTACACAAACAGTGTTAAAGCAGGTCCCAATCGAAGATTTCGTTGCCGGATTGCGCAAGTTCTCCGAGCCGATGTTCCGCGGGACGGAGCAGATCTATCAGTTCCTTGAAAGGACTCCCGTGGTTCCGGACACGTTGGAGCGTTATCTGACCTGGGACCGTCAGCATTACACTCGGAACCTGATCGATAAGACCCCACTCTACGAGCTGATGGCGATTTGCTGGGACATCGGGCAGGTAAGTTCAGTACACAATCATCGCGACCAGAATTGCTGGATGGCGGTGCCCATCGGCAGGCTGCTGGTGGAGAATTACAAGGTGATTTCGCAGGATCTCGACAAGGGAACCAGTCATCTGGAGGCGACAGATACATTAGAGATGAATCCGGCTCATCCCTGCGCAGTCGATCCGCTGGAACCGGTGCACCGGGTGCTTAATCCCAAAGAGTTCAATCAGCGGGCGGTCAGCCTGCACGTCTACTCGCGGCCTTACGACAGTTGCGTGGTCTATTCGCCGGAGCAAGGCACCTGCGGGGAGATCAAGCTGCATTACACAACGGAGTACGGGAAGAAGTAGCTTTCAGCTGTCAGCTCATGGCCTCTGTCCGCCGGGGCGCGCCTCGGCTGATAAACTTACGGTTGTGCCCCCCCGAAAAAAAACTACGGCGAGTGAACCGACAGCGCCGTCTCCTTCCGGTACCAAAGCCCCAGCCGATCCCAATCGCATTTTTCTGATCGATGCCATGTCGTTCATTTTCCGCGCCTATCACGCCATGGCACGGCAGCGCGGGATGTCCACCAAATCCGGCGTGCCCACGGCAGCGGTTTACGTTTTCGTGAACATGCTGCGCAAGTTGCGGGATGACTTCTCACCGCAATACCTGGCGGCAGTGTTTGACGTGGCTGCGCCCACGTTTCGCGATCAGCAGGCCGAAGCCTTTACCACGGTGCGGAAGTTCGATCTCAAAAGCCAGACCTTTCAGGAAGTGGAGTATCACGGCTACAAAGCCAACCGGAGCGAAATGCCGGGCGATCTGGCGCAGCAGATTCCGTACATCCGGCGGGCGCTGCGGGCTTATGGCATTCCGATTCTTGAGATGCCGGGTTACGAGGCGGACGATGTGATCGGGACGCTGGCGCGCAAGGCTGCGGAGAAGTCGCATCCGGTGTATGTGGTCTCGAGCGATAAGGACATGCTGCAACTGGTGAACGACCGGGTGCAGGTTCTCAATCCGCCCAAAGACAATTTGATCTGCGACGCGCAGAAGGTAGAAGAGATTCTGGGCGTTCCGCCAGAGCGAGTCGTGGATGTCATGGCCCTGCGCGGCGACTCTATCGACAACATTCCGGGGGCTCCGGGGATTGGCGACAAAGGCTCGGTGGACCTAATTCAGCGCTTTGGGACGGTGGAACAGGCGCTGCAGCGCGCGGCGGAGGTCGAAAAAAAGACCTATCGCGAGTCACTGCAAAACAACCGCGAGAATATTTTGCTGAGCAAGCAACTGGTGACCATCGATCGCAACGCTCCGGTGGATCTGGATGAAGAAGCGATGAAGATGGGAGAGCCGGACAGAGAGGCGCTGCGAGAGCTGTTTACCGAGCTGGAATTTACCTCTTTGTTGAAAGATCTGCTGCCGGTTGCCGAGGTCGGCGAGGCCCATTACAGCGAAGCAAAATCCGCAGCCGATGTAGAGGCGATGCTGCAAGCTGTGCCTGCTGGCGGCGCCCTGGCGGTCGTGATCGAGGCCGAATCAGAAATCGCGGCTGAAGAGGAAGATGAGCTCGATGAATCCGAAACCGGGATGCTGCCGTTGTCAGCAGAAGCGCCGTCAGCGGCGCGGGCGCGCAGCATCGCTATTTCCTCCGTGCCAGGAGTGGCGATGACGGTGCCCGCTGAGGCGGAAGCAGCGGTCTTGAAGCTCAGGGAAGCCTTGGCTGACGCCAGTCTGCCGAAGGCTATTCATGACTGGAAGTCGGCCGCTCATGCGGTTGCAGCAATAGGGATTGAAATGCGCGGCATACAGCACGATTCAACGTTGTATTCCTATTTGCTCGACCCGACGTATCCGTCGCACCGGCTGGCTGATGTGGCCCTGCGACGATTCAATATGAAGCTTAGTGGGAGTTTGCCCGAGGCTGCGGACGTTACGGGCAGGCTGGCGACCACGCTGCGCGCCGAAGTGGAACAAACGGGGCTGCTGAAGCTCTACGAAGAGATAGACCTGCCCCTGGTGCCGGTCCTGACGCGGATGGAGCAGGCCGGAGTCAAGATTGACCGCAAGAACCTGGGAGAGATGTCGTCGCGGCTGGAGTTGGAGATTGCCGCAAAAGCGAAAGAGATTTATGAGTCAGCCGGGCACGAGTTCAATATCAGTTCGCCGAAGCAGTTGGGCGATGTTCTGTTCAACAAGCTGAACCTGCCCAAGCCGGTGAAATATGGCAAAGGGAAAACCATCTCGACTGCGGTTGATGTGCTCGAAGGGTTGGCAGAAGACCATGCCGTTCCACGCATGGTGCTGGAGTACCGGCAACTCACCAAACTGAAATCAACCTACGTGGACGCGTTGCCGGCGCTGCTGAACCCGGCGACCGGGCGCTTGCATACCACTTTCGGCCAGACTGGAACCGCGACCGGCAGGCTGTCTTCGGCCAATCCGAATTTGCAGAACATCCCCATTCGCACCGAACTGGGCCGTGAGATCCGAGCGGCGTTCACGGCGGAACCGGGATACGTGTTGCTCGCAGCGGACTATTCGCAGATTGAGTTACGCCTGCTGGCTCACTTTTCGCAAGACCCGTTGCTGGTTGAGGCCTATCGCCGTGGCGACGACATTCACACCCTGACGGCGTCACAAGTGTTTGGCGTTCCACCGCTGATGGTGACGCCGGACCATCGGCGGCAGGCGAAGGTGGTGAATTTTGGGATTGTGTACGGACTTTCGGCGTTCGGGCTGTCGCAGAGCCTGGGGATTGAGCCGGCGGAAGCGCGACGCTTCATCGACGCGTACTTCGAAAAGTATGCAGGAGTGCGAAAATTCAGGGAGAAGATTCTCGAAGAGGCTCGTCGCACGCAGCGGGTGACAACACTTTTCGGACGAGTGCGGCCGATCCCCGACATCAACAGCAAGAACGCCAACCTGCGCGGCTTTGCCGAGCGCACGGCGGTGAATACACCGCTACAAGGCACGGCGGCAGACCTGATCAAAATTGCCATGATCCGCATTGATAAGGCATTACTCGAAAATGGCGTGAAGTCTCGGATGACGCTGCAAGTACATGACGAATTGGTGTTCGAGGTGCCAGAGGCGGAGGTCGATGTTATGCGATCGCTAGTAAAGGGACACATGGAACGGGTACATGCGTTGACCGTGCCTCTACTTGTGGAAATGGGAGTGGGGACGAATTGGCGGGACATGGAGTAAACGCGGCCACGGATTTACACGGATTCTCACAGATCACTGAAATCAATCTTTACCCGACTCCCGTTCGGCGGCTTCGCGCAACATTCTGCGGTCGCGGGCGCCGGCGATTCTTCTCTTCCGTACCAGGCGGCGGAAAACAAATCCGTAAAGAAAGCCCAGAAGGGTTCCGATCACCAACAGGAACAAGAGCAGGTTCCACAGGGCTGCGGCATTGGACAGAAGTGAAGTCACATCAAACCCCGAGCGCGTTCTGGATGGCGCTGGCGATGGTGTGAGTCAAAGTTCGCATCTTTTCTTCGGATTCCGCCTCGACCATGACTCGGGCCAGGGCTTCAGTTCCCGAGTAGCGGACGACGACGCGTCCGTTGCCGTCGAGTTCGGTTTGTGCGGCGTCGATTGCTCTCTGGATTTGCGGGACCTCTGCGAATGGAGTTTTCTCGCGCACTCGTATGTTTTGAATGGTTTGTGGAAAGACTTTCAGGTCGCCAACCAGCTCTCCCAAAGGCTTCCCGGTGCGCGCCAGAATGTCCATCACCCTTAACGCGGTGAGCAGGCCGTCGCCGGTGGTAGCGTCGCCATCGCGAAAGATAATATGGCCCGACTGCTCGCCGCCGAGCGTCGCACCGGTTTTTTGC
>Ga0209169_10002683_pt1 | contig 10635 bp, 11 predicted proteins | sample HubBroMetageWRM4_FD_188346 | JGI IMG/M metagenome (GOLD analysis project Ga0209169, IMG submission 188346) | Warmed soil microbial communities from the Hubbard Brook experimental Forest, New Hampshire - Hubbard Brook CCASE Soil Metagenome WRM 4... | ecosystem: Environmental > Terrestrial > Soil...
CTCATCGGCCACATAGGGGTTGTGGGGCGCAACCCCCAAGGATCGGTGCGCGACGCTCGGGATCGCCCTCGGCCGTGAGTACACCGGTCGTGGCTACGGCTCGGACGCGATGCGGGTCATTGTCGACTACGCGTTCCGCGAGCTGGGCCTGCACCACCTTCAGCTCAGCGTCGCCCCATTCAACCAGGCCGGGATCCGTGCCTACGAGAAGGCCGGGTTCGTCGAGGAGGGCCGCCACCGCGAATCCGTGCTGCACGACGGCCACTGGCACGACGACGTGCTGATGTCCCTTCTCGACCACGAGTGGGCAGCCGGCCGATCATCTGGCCAGTGAGCCCCAGGACGGCCGAAGGGGCGGAAGATCAGCGAGCCCTGAATCCGCCGGCTGAGGTGACTCGCCGTCGTCGCCGTCCCACCGGCGGCGGTACTGGTCGGGAATGTCGCCCCAGCCCCAGTACGGCAGCGGCTGGTCTGGCACGATGCCAAGCACCTCGACCGGGTCGATCCGCTGGGTGCCGACCGTGCACAGGTGTGCCCAGTCGTCCCCCAGGTCGAAGACGTAAACAAACTGTTCACCCGGCCGCAGCCGCGACAGCTTGACGCGCTGGTAGTCCTCGGTGATTTCGCCCTCGATCTCCCAGTCCGGGTCCGGCTGGCACAGGCGGACCTGGCCGGCGAGGGTGAACTCCTGCAGGTGGGATCGATCCCATCGGGCGAATGCGTCGTCGATAGCGTCGGCGAGTTGCCTGAAGCTGTGACTGCGCGCCGCCGCGAAGATCCGCCCGGGTCGCGGCCAGTACTGATCACCGTGACCCTCGACCAGGTCCACCCGGATCGACAACCAGGTCCGTGCCATGGTCCACCTCCAGTCCCGTCAGCTGCGGGCCTGCGCGTTTGCCAGTTCCTGGCATACCTGGCGTACCGGCACGCCCGCCCGGCTGGCGGCGGCGCGGATATAACCAACCGCCGCGTACAGGGCGTACTGCCAGAAGTCGTCGGTCTGCCACCAGGCGACCTCGTCGAGCAGATCGGGCTCGGCTCCGCCATGCAGCGCCGCCGCCGCCAGGACAGCGAACTGAAGCTTCTTGTTCTGCCGGCCGCGGAACGCGCATTCCGGCAGGAACCGCTCCGGCATCCCTTCCAAGGCCAGCGGGTCGGCGCGGCTGGCACCTCGCCAGTCCAGCGCGTCGGCGGCAATCTGAAGGAGGACCTCGCCGGGGAATGTATCGTCGCGCGGATGCAGCGGCGCTAGCCCGCCGGCCAACTCCGACACCTCGCTGTCCCGGGCCATACCGTCGAGCAGGATCCCGCGGGCGGTGACCGCGTCCTGGGGCGTGGGCCGCTTCCTGGAAGGCATGCCTAGACCGTAGAGCAGAACGGTCCGGGGCATGGGCAACGCGGACAACGGCGGTGGACGGCATGACTGCGAGAGGTAAGCACGCATTGTCGCACTCGAGCGGAGCCGGGAAGATCGCTGCATGACCCGCCACCAGCTCGACCCGTCACCGTCGACGACTGCAGACGTGTTCTGCCGCGATCTGCCGCCGGTACTGACTGTCGATCCGGGTGACACGATCGTGCTGCGCTCGCTTAACGCGTCCGGGCACCTGCGCCCGCAGACGTTCCCTGGCGAGAAGGTGCCGACTATGGCCAGCAAGGGGCGCAGCGGCCATTGCCTGACGGGGCCGATCGCTGTTCGCGGTGCGGTGCCAGGCGAGGTGCTTGCGGTGTGCTTCGTATCGCTTCGGCCCGACACGTGGGGCTTCACCGTCGCCGCGAGCCGGGACACCCCGCTGACGAGGCGGCTCGGCCTGCACGAGGGGCCGCCTGCCTGGCTGCTGTGGCAGATCGACGCGGACGCGGGCGTAGCTACCAGCGACCGGGGGCACACGGTGCGGATAGCCCCGTTCCACGGCGTAACGGGTGTCGCCTGGGACGAGCCCGGTGAGCACTCCACCATCCCGCCCAGGGCGGTCGGCGGCGGCAACATCGACTGCAAGGAGCTGGTCGCCGGATCGGTCCTGTACCTGCCGGTTGCCATGCCTGGTGCGCTGCTGAGCATCGGCGACGGCCACGCGGCCCAGGGCGACGGAGAGGTGGCGGGTACCGCCATCGAGTGCGGTATGACGACCGAGCTTCGGCTCGAGCTGGTCACGGAGCGTCCGGTTCCAGGAGTGCACGCGGAGACGCCCGCGGGCCAGATCACCTTTGGCTTCAGCCCGGATCTCAACACGGCAATGGGCGATGCCCTCGACGCGATGCTGACCTGGCTGCAGGCAATCTACGAAGTTGACAAGGCAACCGCGCTGGCGCTGGCCAGCCCGGTGCTCGACCTGAGGGTCACGCAGGTGGCAAACCAGTCCTGGGGCGTTCATGCGCTGCTTCCGGCGGGCGCGATCAGCTGACCGGAAAGGTCGTTCGGCACGGAACTGCCAGCCGGGCCACCACGAGGCCCGCTACTACTTGAGGACCCGGTAGGTCAGGTGCGTCACGCCGGGAGCATCGATGACCTGCACGATCTCAAGCGCGGCGCTGTCGGCATCCAGGCCGTCTAGCAGGCGGACGCCCCGGCCCAGGATCTTGGGCACCAGACTGATGATGAGTTCATCGAGCAGCCGTCCCGATCACGCCCGCTCGTCCTCTCCCAACCGCTCAGCCCAGGCTTCCTGCCCCATATGACGAAGGAGAGCCCCGGAAATCATCGGAACAGACCCGCAAGCGAAATGGGGAAGATCTGAAGCTTTCCGGTTGCCCGGGTTCAGGTGAGAGCCAGCACCGCGTAGACGGCCAGCCAGTGTTCGACCATGTAGTCATCGCCGATCACGTGCGGCAGCGCTGCGTCCAGGTGGGTGCGGGCCGCAGCCAGCGCTGGCCCGATCCTCGCGTCGCCGTCCGGGAGGCTCTCAGCGATCCGTCGCCAGCAGTAGGCCCGGCTCGCGTTCAGGCCATGCAGGTGGGCGATCTGCCCGTCGCTGGCGTCGGAGACGACGGCGGGAGTGAACAGCGTAACTGGGTCACCGTCGGCGATGCCCGGCAGGAACGCCGCCAGCCAGTCGGCGAACTCCGGCTGCGCGAGCAGCCTGCTCATCAGCTCTGCCTCGGTCAGCGCGGGAGACAGAAAGTCGTGGCCTGACGGCTCGTAGCTGCCCGGATAGTCGGCGTCGTCCGCGAACCAGCCGAGCGCCCTGGTCTCGATCGCCGCGGCCAGGTCCGGTCTGCCTGCCTGCGCCTGCCGGGCCGCGAACGGCAAAGCGGCGGACAGGCCGAATGCGCTGTTGGCGTGCACGCCGTGCCGGACCGGATAGGTGGCCTTGGGCAGCCAGTCCAGGAAGCCTCTGGTCAGCACGTCGGCGAGCGGCGTGATCGCGGTCAGCCAGCGGCCCGCCTGAGCATCACCGAGGCTGGCGATCTCGTGCACCAGCGCGAGCGCCCAGGCCCAGCCGTACGGCCGCTCGTGCCGCCCGTCGGCGCTCGCCACGAAACTGGCCTCCACCGCCAGCTTGTCCGCGGTGAACTGCGCGTCCAGCAGTTCCCTGATCTGGGCGGCCGGCACGACGCCGCCAGCCAGCCGCAGCAACCGGACCAGCAGCCAGTGCATCTCCACGCACGAGTGCCAATCCAGGCTGCCGTAGAACACCGGCGTCCGCTCGGCAGGCCGGGCAGGGAAGTCCCCCGGCTCCGACATCAGGTGGATCAGCAGAGAAGGAAACTCCCTGCCGATGTTGGCCACCGCCACCTCGGCGTAGGCGACCGCCTGCTCCTGGAGGATGTCCAGACACTCCGCGGCCGCAACACCGGCCGGGCCGATCTGACTGTCACGCACCGCAGCAGCCTACGCGCTCCGCTGCCGCCGTTGCCGCGACAGTTTCTCGCTGGCCGGTGAGCCGTACTAGTACTAGTCGGCTCACCGGCCACGAGCCCGGGATGGGTAACGCCGCAGGTGTCGTCGGAACCCTTCGACCCTGACCCGCTTGGGCGCGGCGAGGCGGCGAGGATTCTCAGGGTCTGATGGTCAGGGCGCCCTCCACGTAGCTACTCGCGTCGATCAAGCGCATCAACCGTTCGTCCGCCACCGGGATGGCCTCGCGATACCAGCCACCCGGTGGTCGTCTACTTCAGCGACTGGCGGAGCGCGATCACCCGGTTGACGCTGGCCAGGAACGCCGGGCCGTTGAGAGTTCCGTTGCTGTAGGCGGCAACCAGCTCGCCGCTGGCCTGCTGCCCTTGGGTGACGTTTTGCGCCGCGCAGAGAATCAGGTCCATGCCGGCCAGCGCTGCGCGCAGCGTGCGGTGCTGGGTTGAGCCGTAGGACTTGAGCGCACCGGCCTCCAGGGCATCGGTGATCGTGACTCCGGTGAAGTGGAGCCGGTCCCGCAACTCGCCTTGCACGACATTGGGTGACAGCCCGGCGGGCCGGGCCCCGAGCGCCGGGTAGACCGCCCAGGACACCATGACCAACTTGACCCCGGCCGCGATCGCGGCCCGGAACGGGACCTCGTCGATGCTGCGGATCGTGGCCGCCGACAGATTGAGGGTGACCGGACCAACGTCAGTGTTCTGATTCGCTGCGGCTGCCCCGAGGCCGGGGAAGTGCTTGGCGGTGGCCGCCACCCCGCCGCCCTGCTGCGCTTTGATCATGTTGCTGCCCAGGACGGACACAACGTGCGGGTCCTTGCTGTAGGAGCGGCCGAATTGGTCGTCGAAGTCTCCGGCCTGCCGGTACACGTCCAGCACCGGGGCGAGGTTGACGTTCATGCCCACGCCGCGCAGGTTGGCCGCCGCGCCCTGGCCCGCTTGGGTGGCCAGGGTTTCCGCCTGCGGTAGCGGATTGGCGCCGATCTGCTTCTCCGACAGGTAGGGACGGCCCGGCAGGCGGCGGACCTGCCCGCCCTCCTGGTCAGTCATCAGCAGCAGCGGCGCCTGGACGGGGTTCAGCGAGCTGGCGTCAGCTTGGTCAAGCTGCTTGATGACGCCCGCGATCTGCGCCTTGCTGGAGATGTTCTGCCCGAAGAAGATCACCCCGGCGGCTTCGCCGTGCTCGATCAGCGAGATAAGGCTGGCCGGCGGAGTCAGGCCCGAGTAACTGTAGATCACCCGCTGGCCGGCCAGCTGCTGCGGCGACAGGACCGCCAGCGCGGCTGGCGATGCCAGCCGGGACGCGGCAGAACCGATCGCAGCCACCCGGGCCGCCGCGTGACCGCCGGCAGCCGCTCCGGCGGGTGCCGTTGCCGTCGCCATCGCCAGCACCGTAGTGGCGAGCGCCAGGGCCAGGCCGCCAGCTACCAGCCAGTTGTGTTGGGTTCGCATTGGGGAGCCACCTTTGCCCGAAGGAGCCATGCAACGCATGCTCTGCCGTCCAGCAAACACCGCCGATCGCAGTCCCACCATGGACATCCGGATACATCCTTCGCCGGCCGGGAGTGCCGCCAGCGCCGCGCCCCGGGCACCGCGTGCGCGCACTGGATCGCCGTCTATTTATTGGTCAGTTCCAGGGTGAGCGGATCAGCTCGATCGGCGCGGCGCGGCGTCCTTCGACAGCGCGCATTCCCAGCCGGGAATCAGCTGTGCCCGTGCCGTCCAGCCAGCGCGGGCTGGTTCAGGACTGGCCAGCATCCCAATGCCCTGGCGTCGCTCGGCCCAGGGCCTCGCGGCACTGCTGCCAGCCCGCTCGCGGCCAGCGCTAGCTGCGAGCCGCCTGGTCGTGCAGGACCCGGTCGATGGCCGTGATGATCACCTTGGCGGATCCGTCGACTGCCTGGGCGACCGGGCTCGATGGGTTTCTGAGCTGGCTGGCGATCTGTGCTGCGGACAGGCCAGCGAGCACCTGCGGGTCGTACTGCGCCCCGGCCAGGATGTAGTGATTGGCGATGTCGAGGAACGGCACGGCCCCGGACTGGTCGACGCTGTTGACGTAGGGGGGCACGTCGTAGGTGCCGATGAGCTTGGTGTCCAGCGGGGTCTGGGCCTGCAGAGGGCGCCCGGCGTTGTCCGCGAGCTCGGTCGTCCGCAGCGTGAGCTCAGCGCTGCGGTATTGCGCCGTGCGGAACGAGAGCGTGGCTGTGTTCGGGTAAATGTCGGCGGCCGATGATCTTGTGGAGCCGAGCTGGCTCCAGGTGCCGAAGTGGGCCAGCGCGACGGTCAGCGGCCAGCGTTCGGCCGCGCAGAACGGGCACGACTCTTCGCTGACGAAGACGATCGCTGGCTTGCCGCCGATGGTCAGCAGCGGCCCAGGCGCTTGCACTGTCTGCAAAGGGGTGGCCGCCTGGCCCTGGTTCACCCGCGTGAGCACAGCGGCTGGAACGGCGGTGACCTGCCTGACGACGGCGGAAGAGGCCGGCGACTCGCTGGCGATCGCGGCGGTCGCGGGAGCTGAGCTCAGCTTGACAGCGAACAGCGCCCCGACGACAGCCAAGACGGCGGTGACCGCTGCGATCGGCACCAGGAACTTCCGGCGTGCCTCGGCGCGCTTCTGAGCGGCTCGCTCGGCGGCGATCCGCTCGCGGGCCCGCATCGTGGCCTGAGAGCTTCGCGGCCGGGTTGACTTGCCTCGCCCATGGCCATGACGGGTGTTCTGCACCTGATCTTCCTTCCTCCGGCTGGCTGGCGCTGGGTCAGCCGGAACGTCGGCCCCGATGTACTAACACGGGTAGGACTCGTCCGTTGTTCAAGCGGCCGGGCTGCCCTTCTCTGCCACTGCGGCCAGGAACGCCACAATCGCATCGGCCACCTCATCGGGGGCGCGCCGGGGCAGGTGATGACCCGCGCCTTGGACGAGCTGCAGGCGAGCGTCCGGGAGTGTCTGCGCGAGCCTGCGGGCGGTGCCGACGGGAACCTGGGTGTCGTCAGGGTCGGCAAGCAGGAGCACCGGCGCCTGGATCGCCGGGATGGCGGACTCCAGCTCTCCCAGCTCGCGCAGCAGGGCGCGCTGCTCGGTCAGGAACGTGCGCCAGAGCGGGCGGTACTCCCGGCCTGTGCCGCCCCAGACTTGCCAGTTGACGTGCTCGTCCGGGCGGATCGGGCGGCCGCGCCGACGCCTGATCCGGGCAAGCCGGGCCCGGGCTATCCATGGTGTCAGCCGCCAGGCGACCAGGGCGCACAGCTGCCCCGCGCCGGGCGCGGCCATCAGCCGGTCCCAGCCGTTCACGCACCCCGGGCCGACGCTCGCCAGCAGGACCACCGCCGCCACGCGCTCCGGCGCCAGACTCGCCGCCGACAAGGCCACCCCGCCGCCGTAGGAGTGCCCCACCAGCACCGCGCGCTTGACACCACGCGAGTCCAGGTCAGCCAGCATCGCGCGCGCGTTCGCGGCGAACCCGGCGGCGGCCTGCCGGCTGGAGCCGTATCCCGGCCGGTCCGCCGCGACGGCGTGGAAGTGGGCCGGCAGCCGTCCGGCCAGCGGCACCCAGTCGGCGGGCGAGCCTGGCTGCCCGTGCAGCAGCACCAGCTCGTGAGTGCCCAGCGTGGCCGGCGTGTGAATCGTGACGATGTCAGCGGCCATGGCGTTGTCCTGTTCCACGGGCGGTCGCGTGCGCAATGATTCCGGTGCCACGGCGGGCACGTTTGCGGTGTTGCAGCGAGAGGAGGACCAGCCATCCGGCCAAGGCCACCAGCCAGAAACTGGCCAGGCGGTAGAGCAGTACGGCGGCTAGCGCCTGGTTGGCGTGCAAACCGGTGGCGATCAGGGCCAGGCCGAGGGTTCCCTCGGTGACGCCGAGCCCGCCCGGCGTGATGTTGAGGCTTTGCGCGGCGATTCCCGAGCCGTAGACCAGCAGGAGGGCGTGCCAGGGCACCGCCGCGCCGGCGGCGTGGATGCTCACGGCGAGGACCGCTGCGTCGGCGAGCCAGTTGGCCAGGGCCAGGCCGGTCACCATCATCCAGCCGGACGCCGGAAGCTGGAGCGAGCCCAGCCGGGTAGCCCAGGCCCGGACGGTCTGGCGGGGATCGCCGGCGGGCCGGCGGGCCAGCCGGGACCCGTGCCGCAGCGCCCAGGCGGCGGGCCGTTCGAGTGCGCCGCGCAGCCGCGGCCGGCGCGTGGCAGCGGCCACTCCGATGAGGACGGCCAGCGCGAGCACGCCGCCCGGAACACCGGCCGCCGTGGCCAGGATGTTCCCTGACGCCAGTCCGCCTCCGCCCACGACCAGGACGCCGGCGGCGGCGGAGACCACCCCGCCGACCAAAAGCGACCAGCCGGCCAGCGGCGCATCAGCGCCCTGCCGGGTGAAGCGCCGGAAGGTGAAGGCTGTGGCGAGCTCGGGTCCGGCCAGGGGGACTGAGACCGACACCGCGTTGGCTGCATAGGCGGTGGCCAGCATGGGACGGATGCCTACGCTGGCGGCGCCGGCGGCGAGCAGCCGGCGCAGCATGATCGCGAACGCCGCCATGGACGCCGATTCGAGCACGATAGCGGCTGGGATCCAGAGCCAGTGCAGATGACCCAGCACCGCGAACGATGCTGCCACCGCGGCCCGCTCGGTCACCCCGGCGGCCGCCAGCGCCGCCACCGCGACCACTGCGGCCGCGACGCGGGCCACGCGCCTGCCCCTCTGGGACTCAGGAGCCGCCGGGGCGCGGGGGGTTGCCGGGGGTGCGGGGGGCTGCCGGCGTACCGGGGCTGCCGAGGTGTTGGGGGCTGCTGCGGTGGCCGCGCGGCATCGCCGGGCCAGCCGTGGCCCGGCCCGGTGCCTGCCGGCGGGTGCGGGTCTGGTGACTGTCATGTCCGCCTGTCTGAGGCCGTGCGGCCCAGTGGGCCGCGGCCCTGCTGGGGGCCCGCATGGCGCGGGCCTGTGCGATTTACTGCTGCGATGAAGATGACCCGGAGGCCCGGCCATGGCCGCTCCCCTGCCCGCTGGCCTCCGCCGAAGGTTCGGAGGCCAGCGGATCGGGTCAGCTGGCAGCGTCAGTAGCTGATGCCGCCGGAGGGGGCGGCGGGGGCCGTTCCCGAGCTGGAGGACGTGCTTATCGCGGCCAGGCCAGGGGTGGCCACGAAGAAGTCCTCGACGCCCTGACCGGTCACTTGGTCGACGTGGTCGTCAGCGAAGGTGTACAGCGGGTGGCCGTTGTAGGTGACCTGGCCGCCGTGGGAGTCCATGAGCAGAGCGACCTTGCCGCTCAGTCCGGCGGCGGCGGGTGCGGCCGAGGTCAGCGGTGGCCATAGCTGGGCCAGGGCGCCGCTGACCAGTGATTTGGTTGCGGTATCGGGCTTGTAGAAGTACAACGGCAGGCCGTGGCCGTTGACCAGGATGGTCTCGGTCTTGCCCCCGACGGTGGCTGATGCGGTGCGCACGGTCGCTGCGCCGCTGTGGCTGGCCGGGGGGGAGCTGGCTGCCGAGGCGGCGGTGATGCCGCCCACGGCGGCCACGGCGGCCAGGGCGATGCCGGAGATGATGATCTTGGGGTGTCGCATGGTTCACTCCTGTTGATATATGGACTGCCTGTACTACTAACACGGATAGTAGAAGCGCACGGTTCATCCGCCAGGCGGGATCTTCCGGCGGTTGAGTGTCATGACCGCCTGGTTGCAGCGGGCGCGGGAGCGGGCAAGGATCCGGCCGGGAGGGATGCAGGCGTGCGGGTCCGCAGAGGAGCGGGGCTGGCAGCCTGGGCGAGGGCGCGGACCTGATCGCCGCTAACGGTTTCCTGCTCGAGCAGCGCAGCGGTGAGCTGGGTGAGGGCCTCTCTGTGCTCGGTGAGCAGGTCGCGGGCCCGGGTTTCCGCGCCGGTCAGCAGGTCGGCGACTTCCTGGTCGACGAGCCACTGGGTGTGCTCGGAGTAGCCGCGCTGGCCGAGGGCGGGGTGCCCGGCGGACTGGCCGGTGTAACTGACCGGTCCGAGCTTGTCGCTGAGGCCGTATTCGCGGACCATCTGGGTGGCCAGTGCCGTGGCGGAAGCGAGATCGTCGGAAGCGCCGGTGGATGCCTCACCGCGGATCAGGCGCTCGGCGGCCCGGCCGCCGAGGCGGACGGCGAGGGTGTCGGCCAGGTAACTCTCCCCGTACAGCCGCCGGTCGTCGGCGGGCAGCGTCTCGGTGTAGCCGAGGGCCTGCCCGGCGCCCAGGACGGTGACCCGCGTGACGGGGTCGGCGTGCGGGGACAAAGCGGCGACCAGGGCGTGGCCGGCCTCGTGGACGGCGACGGTGGCGAGCTCGCCGGGCGCAAGCGGGCTGGTGTGCCGGGTGCCGAGTAGCACGCGGTCGCGGGCACTGGCGAAATCGGCGGCGGTGAGGGTGGTGCGGCCGGCCCGGACCGCGGTGACCGCCGCCTCGTTGATCAGGTTGGCCAGGTCCGCGCCGGAGAATCCGGGGGTGGCGGCGGCGACCTGTTCGAGGTCGCTGTCTGCGCTGAGGGTCTTGCCGCGGGCGTGGGCGGCCAGGATGGCGCGCCGCTCGGCCCGGTTTGGCAGCGGGACGACGACCTCGCGGTCGAACCGGCCGGGCCGGCGCAGCGCGGGGTCCAGGACGTCCGGGCGGTTGGTGGCGGCCAGCACCACGACCCCGCCTGAGTCCTCGAAGCCGTCCATCTCGGCGAGCAGCTGGTTGAGCGTCTGCTCCCGCTCATCGCTGCCGGCGAAGCCGCCGTGGTCGCGGCGGGCGCCGAGAGCATCGATCTCGTCGATGAACACGATCGCCGGGCCGCGGGT
>Ga0209169_10002684_pt1 | contig 10632 bp, 9 predicted proteins | sample HubBroMetageWRM4_FD_188346 | JGI IMG/M metagenome (GOLD analysis project Ga0209169, IMG submission 188346) | Warmed soil microbial communities from the Hubbard Brook experimental Forest, New Hampshire - Hubbard Brook CCASE Soil Metagenome WRM 4... | ecosystem: Environmental > Terrestrial > Soil...
AATACCTGGAGCGTGGTAAGCAGGAACCCGAACAAGAAGCCGACAAACACGGCGGTGTTAGTGAACTGCCCGGACGTGTCCGTCCCGCGCCGCTTCAGCCACCACGCCCCAAGCCATGCGAGCGCGATGATGCCCCAGAGGATCAGAACGTATATCAGGGTAGTGAGCATGCTTAGGCCGACGGGATGCTCTGCTCGTACTGGAAGACGCCCCGACGCCCGACCGAGCCCTCGGCGCCCTGGGCCGGTACCGTCACCGCAACCCCCCGTATCCTGATGTGCATTTCTATAACGGGGGGATCGACTGATCCTGGTGCATGCGTAAGACATTGTCAAGGCCATGCCGGCTGACACTAAGTTAGCGGACGTTACAGCCATTCCATGCGAATTCGCTGGCAATTATGAAATGGTCACCCTGGCTTGGGGCTCTGGGCGGCCAGGCACCAGAAATCGCCCGTAAGACGTTACAGGGCAGTGTGCTCAGATAGCCGTTCCCGGTTAGCTTGGGTCGGCGCTGGCCGATGCGGACGTCCACCGCAGCGGGCGGGTCATGACCATCATCGGAACACCCGGAACGTCGTAGTCCTCGACCTGCCTGACGTCGAAGCCGAGCCGCCGGTGGAAGCCGACGGACCCGGTGTTGGTCACGCTGGTGATCGCCTTCAGCCGGTCCGCCCCGTACTCGGCCACCGCCGTGGCGAACGCCCGGTACAGGGCATGCCCGCAGCCAGTTCCGCGGGCCTCGTCCCGCACCGCGACCGCGTGGATGTAGCCGAGGCGCCGCGGCGCCGGGAACCCGATCAGGTAGCCGGCGATCCGGCCGTCCGGGCCGCGCGCGGCCAGGCAGGTGTCGCCGAACTCCTGCACGAACACCTTCTGGTGCAGGAAGCGCATGTCACGGCCACCCCAGAACCGGTCGAGCTCGGCCAGCACCGCGGCCATATCGGACAGCCTCATCGGCTCGATCGCGATCTTCATGGCTGACCATCCTGCGGCCGCCGTCGGCCAGCCACAACTCCGGGTGGCGCAGACGGCTCTGCGAGAATCGGAGGGCCACGCCGGGCCGATCGAGGGAGACGGGCATGTCGTACGCGATGAGCGTTGCCGAGCGGGAGCAGTTCCTTGCCGGGCTGCACGTCGGGGTGCTGAGCGTGGCGGAAGGTGAGGGCCGGGCACCGCTCGCCGCGCCGGTCTGGTACGACTACCAGCCCGGCGGCCTGGTCAGCGTCATCACCGCCCGCGGCTCGCGCAAGGGCGTGGCGCTAGCAGCCGCGGGCCGGATGAGCCTGTGCGCACAGGACGAGAACCCGCCGTACCGCTACGTCACCGTCGAGGGGCCGGTCGAGATCGAGGAGCTCGATCTCGATGAGCGGCTGGCCATGGCGCGCCGCTACCTCGGCCCGGAGGGCGGCGACCGGTACGTGGCCAGCAACCCCGACGCGGCCGGAGAGAACGTGATGATCCGGATGCGCCCGGAGCACTGGCTGACCGTCGACTACGGAAAGCGCTCAGGCTGAGTTACCTCAAGGCCCGGGATCAGGGATCTTTGCGCAGCAGCGTGAGGATCGTTTGAAGGCCGACCTCGACCCGCCCGACTGCGCCTTCCAGCTTCCGCTGACCGCCTTCCAGGCGCTGCTGACCGTCTTCCAGGCGGGTAAGCCGTCTGGTGTGCTCGCTCTGGGTTATGGCCAGGGCTCGCAGCAGGTTGTCCTGGGCATCAAACCGCGCGGTCAGAGCGGCCTGGTCAAGGTCCATCATGGCCCGCAAACCGGCCTCTGAGTCCATCCGGTTTTCCAGCGCGTCCAGGCGCCGCCGGATCTCGTCCAGCTCGTCAGGCATGGGCTTCCTCCTAACTATTCAGAAGCCTAGCTGGGGAGTCTGACAGTTGGGAGTGCGATTGCGCGCACGTCCAGTCAGGTCACTTTCGGTCTGCCGGGGCAGGGGTGAGGGTGGGCGCGGGAGGGAGGGTCGGCGCGGGGAAAGTAACCGTCTTCGGCTCGGTGAACGTGTCCATGGGGTAGGCGCCGCCGACCCGGCCCCGGCCGCTGATGCTGCCGGCCCGCCCGCCGAACGGCAGATGCGACTCCCACAGGTTTGTCGAGGCGTTGATGTTGACCCAGCCGGCCCTGGCCCGCTCGGCGAACGCCAGGCCGCGCTCCAGGTTCCCGGTGAACACCGCGGCAGTCAGCCCGAACGGTGAGGCGTTGGTGAGCTCCAGGGCCTCGGCCGCCGACCGCACCTCGACCACGGGCACGACCGGCCCGAACGTCTCCTCCCGCTCGATAGCCATGCCCGGGGTGACCCCGTCGAGCACGGTCGGCTCGGCGTATAGCTGGGTGGGGAAGCCGGCCGCCCGGCGGCCGCCGCAGCAGATCCGCGCGCCGCCCGCGACCGCGCCGGCGATGTGCCGGTCGAACTTGGCGGCGGTGGCCTCGTTGTTCAGCGGGCCCATCGTGGTCCGGGGGTCGAACGGGTCACCGAGCCGCACGCTCGACTTGGTCGCGGCCACCACCCGCTCGGTGAACTCGGCCCGGACCGCGGCGTGTACCAGGAACCGCTCCCCCGCTGTGCAGCTCTGGCCCGCGCACAGGTACGCGGCCTCGAGGGCCGCGGCCGTGGCGAGCTCCAGGTCGGCGTCCTCGAGTATCACCATCGGCCCGTTGCCCCCGAGCTCGAGCAGTTGCGCCTTGCCCGCGGCCCGCACCGCCACCTGGTTGCCGGTCTCGACCGAGCCGACGAAGCCTACCCCGGCCACACCGGGGTGCCCGACCAGGGCGTCGCCGACCACCGGGCCGGGCCCCGGCACGAAGTTGAAGACCCCGGCCGGCATGCCCGTGTGGGCGATCACCTCGGCCAGGACCGCGCAGCACGCGGTCGTCGACGGCGCCGGTACCCAGACCACGGTGTTGCCGGCCGCGATCGCGGGCGCGAACACCTCGGCGCCCATCGTGTACGGCCAGTTCCACGGGCTCACCACCCCGATCACTCCGAGCGGCACCCGCAGCGTGAGGATCCGCCGGTCGGCCGAGACCGAGGCGGGCAGCGCCCCGGCGCGCCGCTTGGCATCCTCCGCGGCCATCCTGAAGTACTCGGCGAGCTCGTCGACTTCGTCAAATGCCTCGGCCAGCGGCTTGCCCTGGTCGAGGGTCAGGGTGCGGGCGAGCTCCTCCCGCCGGGCCCCGATGCCCGCGATGACCTTGCCGAACCAGCCGGCCCGCTCGAACGCGGACACGCCCGCCCACGCTGGCCAGGCGGCCGAAGCCGCGCTGACGGCGTCGTCGACGTCGACCGGGCTGGCGACGGCCACGGTGGCGAACGTCTCACCCGACGACGGGCTGACCGCCGCCGCCGATCCGGCACCGCCCAAACGCCAGGCACCGTCGATGTACAGCAGGTACTCCTGCATGCCGGGGCTCCCCTTGTCTAGTTCCCGTTACGCTTCGGCGCACAGTCGGCCAAGCTTGTCCAGCGACTCGGGCTGCATCCGGAACGCGGGCCCGGACACCGACAGCGCGGCGATGCAGGCTCCGGTACCGCCGAAGACCGGCGACGCTGCGGCGACCAGCCCCTCCTCGAGTTCGGCGACCGCGGTGGCGTAGCCGTTCTGGCGGACCGCTGCGAGCTCGGCGTTCAGCGCGTCGTGGTCGGTGATGGTGCTGGCCGTGTACCGCTCCAGGTGCTCCGGCACGCCGAGCGCGCCGTACGCCATCAGTACCTTGCCGTCGGCGACCGCGTGCGGCATGATGCGCCGCCCGATCCAGCCGCCGGAGCTGTTCAGCAGGAACCTGCTCGAGACCTCGGCGACGTTGAGGACGTACTCCCCGTCCGGCACTGCCAGGTTCACGGTCTCGCCGGTCTGCTGGGACAGCCTTTCCATGGCCGGCTGCATCCAGGCCACGAAGTCGGTGCTGCGCATGGCCAGCGTGCCGAGCCTGATGACCTCGAGGCCGAGCCGGAACCTGCGCCCCGAGCGGGTGAGCAGGCCCGCCCGTTCCAGCGCCCCGGCGAGGCGTGAGGCCGTTGACTTATGGACCCCGAGCGACGCGGCCATCTCGGTGACGCTGAGCTCGACCCGGGTGTCGTCGAAGCTGGTCAGGAGCGCAAGGACGCGCTCCGCCGATTGGTAGGTTGCGCCAGCAGCAACCTCAGCCCGTGACACGCAACCAGGATGGCCATGCGGCCGGGGCCCCGTCAACGCCGCGGAAAGAGGCCATTATCCGGCGTCGGCGGTATTGTGCCGGTGACGTGCCCGTCATCCCAGCGTGAGGAGGGGAGCCGTGGCAAGCGAGAACAGTCCGCAGCCCACCCAGCCCGGCCCCGCAGACGACCCGCTGCCCGAGGCGATCGCGCTGGCCCAGGGAGCCGCGGACGCGGGCCTCGGCCTGAAGCTGCTCGGCGGCCTGGCGGTGCGCGTGCTGTGCCCGGACTTTCCGCCGCGGCTGCGTATCGGGCAGGACATGGACTTCGCGTGCATGTCCAAGGGCCGCAAGAACGTGGTCGCCTACCTGGAGAAGAGCGGCTGCCAGCCGGACCGGCGGTTCAACAACCTGAACGGCGACCGCCAGATGTACTTCACGGCCCCGTCCGGGCGCCCGATCGACGTCATGGTCGACCGGCTGACCATGTGCCACACGCTCGACTTCCGGCCCGCGTTCGGCAAGCTGCCGCTGACGGTCGACGCGGTGGACGTGCTCCTCTCGAAGCTGCAGATCGTCGAGCTCAACGAGAAGGACGCGCGCGACACCCTGCATCTGCTCAGCGGCGTGCCGGTGAGCGGGAGCGGCGCGGCAGGCACCGGGAGCGGTGCGTCGATCGACAGCGACCGCTTCGGCAAGCTGCTCGGCGCCGACTGGGGCTGGTGGCGGACGGTCACCGGCAGCCTGAAGAAGCTGCCCACGCTGGCCGCCGAGCACCCCGAGCTGCTGCCGCCCGATCCGCCCTACGACGCGGTCGCGCAGTCCGGTTACCTGCTCGAGCTGGCCGAGTCGGCGCCGAAGGGCGTCAAGTGGAAGCTGCGGGCGAACGTCGGCGACCGCGTCCGCTGGTACGAGCTGCCCGAAGAGGTAGATCACTGACTCGCGGGGGCTCCGCCCCCGCGTTCCCCCGAACTCTCACGGATACCGGGCGTCTTCGGCCCGAATTGTCGGCATCCCCGAAACCCGCCCCGGGTCCCGGCTGCACTCCCCGCCCGGCACCATTTGCCCAGTTGGCCGGGCCTTTGCAAGGCCCGGACTCTTGACGCCAAGTTGCGTGGAATGCTACACCGTTGCACAGGAAGCGCATCAATAGGTGTGGTGGTGCTATGAAGATCTTCTTTGCCACCGATATTCACGGTTCCGAGGTTTGCTGGCGGAAATTCCTGAATTCCGCCGCGTTCTACAAGGCCGACATGGTGATCCTCGGCGGTGATGTCACCGGCAAAGTCATGGTGCCGATCGTTGATCAGGGCGGACGCTGGAAGGTCACGGTGCGTGGCCAGGAGTACACGCTGGAGACGGCCGAAGAACTCGACAACATCAAGAAGCAGATCCGCAACGCCGGGTCTTACCCCGCCGTCGTCAGCCCGGACGAGCTCAAGCACCTGAGCCAGGAGGAGGGGGCGGTCGACCGCAGGTTCACGGTCGAGATGACCGAGAGCCTCGACCGGTGGCTGGACATGGCCGACGGCAAGCTGCGCGGCGGCGAGATCCCGTGCATCCTGAACGGCGGCAACGACGACATCTGGGAAATCGACGACATCATCGAGCAGTCGCCGTGCGTGAGCTTCGCCGAAGGCAAGCTGCTCGACCTGGATGGCTTCTCGCTCGTCTCCATGGGGTGGACCAATCCGACCCCGTGGGACACGTTCCGGGAGGCACCCGAACCCGAGCTCGCGGCCAAGATCGAGGCGATGGCCAGCCAAGTGCCGGACATGGGCCGGGCGATCTTCAACTTCCACGCGCCGCCGTACGGCACCGGGCTCGACGAGGCTCCCGCCCTCGACTCCACGCTGCGGCCGATCCACGGCGGGGCGGTGATGAAGCCGGTCGGATCGAAGGCGGTCAGAGACGCGATCATGCAGCATCAGCCGATGCTGTCGGTGCACGGCCACATCCACGAGAGCCGCGCGGTGAAGAAGATGGGCCGGACGCTCGCAATGAACCCCGGCAGCGTGTACGGCGACGGTGTGCTGCAGGGAGCGGTCATCGACCTCAACGCCAAGAAAGGAAAAGTCCAGAGGTACTTGCTCGTCAACGGCTGATAGCCGAGATAGCTACTGATTGTCATTTACCGGGTTGGCCGGGCCGCGAAGAGCCCGTGACTTGGAGGCAGCTATGGCCACAGAGGCTGTCGGCGGCGAGGCCCCGACACTCTTTTTGCGCAAGGCGACAGGTTTGGTCCGGGGCTGGTCGGTCCGGGACTCGCTGATCTATGCGTGCCTGGCGACGAACTTCGTCACGCTGGGAATCTACGAATTCACCTTTGCCGGCCCGGCGTTCCCCAAGGGCCAGCTGCTCACGTCGGTGGTCATATCCGGGATCTGGGTGTCGTTCCTGGTGATCGCGTACGCCGGCCTGATTGTCACGATCCCCAGGGCCGGCGGCGACTACGTCTGGCAGACCAGGATCCTTGGCAGCGGCATCGGCTTCGTCATGGCCGCCACCGGGTGGTGGTTCATCCTCTGGCTGTGGGCGCCGATCTACGGCAACATCCTCTCGGTTCAGTTCTTCCAGCCGATCTGGGCCACGCTCAAGTGGACCTGGCCGGGCGGCGGCTACGCCTGGTTCGGCACGAAGAACGGGGTCTTCATCGTCACGGTGCTCACGATCGTGATAGCGGGCTTCCTGGTCTCGCTGGGCATGGGCGGCTACGCACGGATCCAGAAGTGGTGCTTCATCGGCGGCCTGATCGGGTTCGCGGTCGTGGTCGGGCTGCTGCTGTTCAACTCGCACGCCAGCTTCATCAGCTCGTTCAACTACGAGGCGCAGCACATGTTCGGCGTCAAGAACGCCTACGCAGCCACGAACGCGGCGGCCGTCAAGGCGGGCTACAGCACCACGCCGTTCGGGTTCGGCCCGCTGGGGCCGACCATGCTCCTGGTTCCCGCGATGATGTTCTTCATCCTGTGGCCGAACTGGGGTGCGACGCTCTACGGCGAGATCCGCGGCGCGAGCGACTTCCGGCGCGTGTTCAGCGGCATGTTCATCGGCCTGTGGATCACCGTGATCCTGACCGTGATCTTCTTCCTGGTGATGGCCAAGACCGTCGGCTGGGGCTTCTACCAGAACCTGAACTCGCTGGACTACAACGCGACGCCGCAGTTCGGCATCTGGCCGTACCCGTTCCTGTTCGCGGGCTGGCTGGTGCACAACACCGCGTTCCAGGTCATCCTGCTGCTGGTGCTGAGCCTGTGGTTCTTCGGCTGGGTAGGCACGCTGTTCCTGTCCTCCACGCGGGTCATCTTCGCCGCCGCTTTCGACCGGGTGCTGCCGGACCGGGCGGCCGAGGTATCCGAGAAGCGGAAGGTGCCGTTCTACTCGCTGGTCCTGATGCTCGCGCCGGCCGTGATCCTGGGCGCGATCTACGCGTACTCGGCTACGTTCCGGACCTACACACTCGACGCAACCCTCGTCATCGCGGTGACCTACCTGTTCAGCGCGATCGCCGTTGTGCTCCTGCCGTTCATCAAGAAAGACCTGTGGCGGGCCTCTCCGGCCAGCCGGATCAAGCTCTTCGGCGTGCCGATCGTGCCGGTGGCAGGCTGGATCACGATCGCGCTGCTCGTGTACAACCTGGTCTTGTGGCTGTGGAAGGACCAGTACTTCGTCAACAGCCACGATTCGCTGCTCTACATGGCCGCGATGTACGTCCTGGCGATCGTCATCTTCGTGGTGGCCCGGATCGTGCGCAGGCGGCAGGGGATCGACCTCGGCCTGATCAACAAGGAGATCCCGGTCGAATAGGCAGCGTCATCAACCGACAGACATAGCCGGCTCCGCTTGCCCGGTTCGGGTGAGCGGAGCCGGCGCGATTTGACCCGCAGAACCTCGAAGGGCGTGAATGAGCACCATGAGCGACACCCCGAATAGGGCAAGCGCCGTGATCATCGGGGCCGGCATCGTCGGTAACAGCCTCGCGTATCACCTCGCCCGCCTGGGCTGGCGCGAGCTCGTGCTGGTCGACAAGGGCCCGATGCCGAACCCGGGCGGGTCGACCGGCCACGCGTCGAACTTCATCTTCCCGATCGAGTACTCGAAGATGATGATGGAGCTCACCGCCGACAGCACCGAGCAGTACGAGGAACTCGGCGTGTTCACTCAGAGCGGCGGGATCGAGGTCGCCCGGACCGAGGCCCGCATGCAGGAGCTGCGCAGGCGGTGCACGCAGGCCAAGGCCTGGCAGATACCCGCGCAGATGATCTCCCCGGCCGAGGTGGCCAAGCTGGTCCCTTACCTCGACGAGTCCGTCATCCTCGGCGGCGCCCACTTCCCCACGGTGGGCGTCGTCGACTCGCTGCGCGCCGGGACGCTGATGCGGGAGAGCGCCATGCAGCTCGACGCGCTCACGGTGCTGGCCGGGGCCGAGGTGCTCGGCATCGACACCGACGACGCCGGGCGCGTCAGCGCGGTCCGGACCACCAAGGGTGACATCGAGACCAGCGTCTGCGCGATCTGCTGCGGGGTCTGGGCGCCGCGGATCGCGCGGATGGCCGGGGCCCGGATCCCGCTCACCCCGATCGTGCACCAGATGATCAGCGTCGGCCCGATCCCGCTGTTCGCGGACACCCCCGGCGAGATCAGCTACCCGATCGTCAGGGACGTCGACACGAACATGTACGAGCGCCAGCACGGCGGCGACATGGAGGTCGGCTCGTACGCGCACCGGCCGATCATCGTGGCACCCGACGACATCCCCTCGATCGAGGAGGCGGCGCTCTCCCCGACCGAGATGCCGTTCACCCAGGACGACTTCGACCCGCAGCTGATGCAGGCCCTGGAGCTGATGCCGGACCTGCTCGGCGACGAGCGGGTGGGCATCCGCTACGCGATCAACGGGCTGATCTCGATGACGCCGGACGGGCACCCGCTGATCGGCGAGACGCCCGAGGTGCCCGGGCTCTGGTCGGTCGCGGCAAGCTGGATCAAGGAAGGGCCCGGGATCGGCCGTGCCGCCGCCGAGTGGATGAGCGGCGGCGCGCCGGAGATCGACATCCACGAGGCTGACATCTCCCGGTTCTACGGGCACCAGCGCACCACCGCGCACGTGATCGCGCGGGCCCGCGAGGGCTTCAACAAGATGTACGGGATCGTGCACCCTGCCGAGCAGTGGGAGTCGGGGCGCCCGGTCAGGCTGAGCCCGGTCTACGACCGCGAGCGAGACCTCGGCGCCGTGTTCATCGAGACCGCGGGGTGGGAGCGGCCGAACTGGTACGCCTCCAACGACGTCCTCCTTGAACGCTACGCGGGGCGGCTGATGGAGCGCGAGGCCGAGTGGGAGAGCCGCTGGTGGTCACCGATCATCAACGCCGAGCACCTCGCGATGCGTGACGCGTGCGGGCTCGTCGACCTGTCCGCGTTCGCGGTGTTCGACATCGTCGGGCCTGGCGCGCTCGCCGCCGTGCAGTCGGTCGCGGTTGCTCAGCTGGACGTGCGGGTGGGACGGGTCATCTACACCTCGCTGCTCGACGAGCGCGGCGGCTTCCGCGGCGACCTGACGATCATGCGCCTGGGGCCGCAACGGTTCCGCGTGGTCACCGGCGGCGCGACCGGGATGATGGACGTGAAGTGGTTCGCCGACCATCTGTCGGAGGGCGGGCCGGGTGGGGGTCAAGCAGCACTGATCGCCGACCAGACGTCGGCCTGGACCACACTGGGCCTGTGGGGGCCCCGGGCCAGGGACGTGCTGTCGTCGGTGACCCCGGCCGACATGTCGCACGACGGGTTCAAGTTCGGCACCTGCCGCGAGATCGAGCTCGGCGGCGTGACCGTGCTCGCGTCGCGGATCTCCTACGTCGGCGAGCTTGGCTGGGAGCTGTACGCGCCGATCGAGGAGGGCCGCCGGGTCTGGGACACGGTCTGGGAGGCCGGGCAGCCGCACGGGCTGGTGCCGGTCGGCATCGGCGTCTACGGCACCACGGGCAGGCTGGAGAAGGGGTACCGCGCGTACGGCGCCGAGCTCGACGGCTCCTACGACCTAGTCGAGGCCGGGATGACCCGGCCCAAGGTCAAGGAGCAGGAATTTCTCGGCAAGGACGCCTACCTGGCGCAGCGGTCGTCGCCGCCATGCGCGCTGCTGTGCACGCTGACCGTTGACGACCACCGCTCCGCGTCCGGCCAGCTTCGCTACATGCTCGGCGGTGAGCCGATCCTGACCGCTGCCGGCGAAGCGCTGGTCGACGCCAAGGGCCGCCCGTCGTACGTGACCAGCGCGGGATCCGGGCCCTCGGTAGGCAAGCACCTGCTGATGGCCTACCTGCCCGCCGAGCACGCGGTGGAAGGCAACCGGCTGGCCGTCGAGTACCTGGGCGAGCAGTACCCGGTCACGGTCGCGGTCGCGGGTTCCGCGCCGTTGTTCGACCCGGAGAACGATCGGGTCAGGAGCTGAGGAGCGGGAGGCACAGTCGTGGAGATCGCCGTCTGCGTCAAGCGCGTTC
>Ga0209169_10002685_pt1 | contig 10628 bp, 7 predicted proteins | sample HubBroMetageWRM4_FD_188346 | JGI IMG/M metagenome (GOLD analysis project Ga0209169, IMG submission 188346) | Warmed soil microbial communities from the Hubbard Brook experimental Forest, New Hampshire - Hubbard Brook CCASE Soil Metagenome WRM 4... | ecosystem: Environmental > Terrestrial > Soil...
TGTGTCGATAACCTGCAGTCGCGAAGTGCCGTCCAGATGCAAAACAGCTGGGATCCGCTCAGCCCACGTCCGGCGCGGGCGGTGCTCGAAGAGCATGTAGCGATCGTAGCCTCCCGGCGTGAAGACCTGTGCGGCGCGTGACGCCAGGCAGATAGGGGCCACCGGACGGTATTCAGCCCTGCCCTTTATCGCGTTCAGCCGATCCTTCATGCCTGGGTCTGTGGCAGGCGCGAGGATGCTGCGATTGCCTAGCGCCCGCGGGCCGATCTCGGCCCTACCCGACAGCACGACTACTGGTTCCTGCTCGGTATGCAGCAATTCGGCCAACTGCCATTCACTAAAAGGCTGAACCCGCCAGTCGCGCGGCACATCGCCGAGGCCCAGCCTCGGACCGCTGTAGACGTCCCAATCTAGAGCCAGTTGGCCTCCCTGGCGGAACATCTCGCAGCTCGCAGTGCCGATGGCCGCCCCAGAGTCGTTAGGAAACGGCGGAATCCATACTTCTTCAAAGAGGCCACTCCCCCGAAACATGCTGTTCCACTTAATGTTCAGCGCACACCCGCCGGCCAGAACCAAGTTTGGGCGGAATGAAGAATCGCGCCGGGTCGATGACGACAATCGCCGTATCGGAAACCCTCGTTGCAGCAGCGCCGAAAAGCTCCGAAGCAGGATATCACCAAGATAAGCCTGGAAGGTGGCAATAAGATCCGCAGTCGACAATCCCGGCAGCAACTCGTCACGGTGGATAGCGACCCTCTCACTGAAAAGCTTAGAGTTCTCTGGTGACGCAGCCGGGAAATCGTCTTCAATCTTGTCAAAAATTGAAAAAGCGGACTCCTCGACCTTGCCCAGCGCGGCGTAGGCCATCGCTTTCCCGGCGACGGAAAGGTGATGCCGCATAATCTCGTCGGCCGAGAATCCGTCAGTACTCTTTAGAAATGGATCGAAATGCGAACTGAATTCGCCGAAACTGTCGCCAGTTATCGACAACAACGCTGCCACTGGTGTAATTGTGCGCGTCTTGGCTTCCACGTCATAGAGTCGTGGGACCGACCCTCCGTCCCAGACCAGGACGAGAGCATCTTCGCCGCGGGCGGCGAACGGGCTAGAGCAGTAGCCACCTACGAGATGGTTGCTCACATGGTGATAGCTGACGTAACCGTCGGCCGGTGGGCTGAAGGAGTAATCCTGAAATGAGTAGCGCGTAAGCGGGCCTCCAGAGCCCGGGCGGTCCTGGTAGGGGGCCACCCGGATGTCTAGACGACGCCCGCCGCGAGCCGAAATCATCGAGCGGTCTCTTACTTCGGTGTCATCAACGCCTTCCATGAACCATCCATCTACTACGAACTGGTCCACGTCTGACGGCTTCAGCCCTTCAGAAAGTAGGATCTGCGATACCTGCTCAAGACTCTCAAGGGAACTGTAACGAAGTCCGTTCTCAAGCTTCTCGATTTCAATACTGAAGAGCAGACGATTATCTTCGACCACGGCAATCCCGCCATCATGCGAAGCCTTGATGCCGCATATGATCATACCTCGGTATTCCTTTCTGGGGCCTTTCCTGCCCGGTAACAGCCCCAGATGTGGTAGTCAAGCGGCCGGCCTCCGGCGGCGAGATTGCTTCCCGTCGGCCCCGAGCCTGCTGGAGGGCGCAGCAGTCCAGCGTGAACAACATCGTTGACCCGCTCCAGCGCATACAGTCTGCCCCTGCGCACACTCAAGTACTGTAACCGCCGGTCTCTGGCTACGCTAGACGAGCTATGCCTGTGGGTGTCGAATACGATGTCACCTCATGCGACCTCGGCGTATTCGTGGACCAGGCCGCCGAGATCGCCGGTCGGGGTCCGGCGCGGACGACAGATGAGCCACCGTGGCTGGTCGGCGGCCGGATCGATGGTGAGCACTGGTCGGTGGTGGTGACCTACCGCGCACAGCGGGTAAGGATCATCTCCGCGCGCCGGTCCCGGAAGGAGCAGGTGGCACTGCCCCCGCAAGCGAGTCTCGTTGCGAGGGTCGCCGGTGACGCGACAGCCAACCGCGTGCGGCCTTCTGGTGCACAGAACGGGGCTACGCCGCACCAGTCTCCACAGATTCCAGGCAGCGGCGATTTTCTACCCAACTTTCTACCCAGACAGGCTGCGCAGCGGAGGGCAAGTCCGCCCTGAGAATTACCTGGCCGCCAGTCCCAAGGTGCACGATCGTGCATGTAGCTTCTTGGCATCGCCTAAAACAGCCGCGCTTGGCGTCTGAATGCACGATCGTGCATATGGTCCGGATTGACTTAGGCCGTGTCGAGGCCCGACAGAGTAGGCAGGGCCGGCGCCGACCAGGGCCGATCATTCATGTCGCGTCTCCGCCGCCTGGCATTACGTTCTTCCTAGAAAATAGCCACCGGGTTCCACGGCGAACCTGTGCCGCCAGGTAGCCAAAGCGGCAAGCCGACGACCATGAATTCGAACTGGCCTTCCTCCTCGCAAGCCCGGGCCACATCCTCAAGCTGGAGGCTGTCGGCGGCGAGCATCCCCATAGCGGTGATCTGGAGCGGGTGGATCGGGTACGGCACGCCTTCCACGTTGCTTGGCACGGTTTCCCCGTCACCGTCGGGCAGGAACGCAGCGATCCGCCGTTCGTGCATCCAGCCGATGGTGTCCACATGCAGGCCGGCCTTGCCCTGGCCTGCGGGCGGGTACTTGTTGCTCCAGGGACCGAGCTCGAGCCGGCGGCGGTGATGGCCGGTGCGGAACACCAGGACGTCGCCCTCGCCGAGCCGGACGCCCTCGGCCACCTCGATCGCCTCCAGTTCGGCGCGCGTCACCGCCTCGCCCGGCTCCAGCCACTTCACCCCGCGGTGGCGCGGCACGTCAAGCAGCACACCCCGGCCGACCAGCCCATCCCGGTAGGTGGTCACGTCCAGCGCCGTTGCGCCGCGGGAGGTCATCACCTCCTGGGCTGGCCGCCCGTTGTAAACCTGGCCCTGGTAGGCGATGTGGCAGAGCGCGTCCATATGGGTGTGGCGGTCCCCGTGGAACGCCAGCCCGACGAAGTCCGTGGCGAAGGTCACGCCACTCGAACCGGCGCCTACGTCGTGTCCTTGCACCACGTGGTGGATCACCGGGCTCGGGTTGTCCGGCCCGGCCGTGGTGCTCATCGGGATCGACATCGTCGCCCGACGACCGGACCGGACCAGGCCGGCCGCCGCCCGTACCGTCTGCGGCGTGATGTAGTTCATGGTGCCGAGCTGGTCATCCTCGCCCCAGCGGCCCCAGTTCTTCACCGACTGGAAGATCTGGTCGAACTCGCGCATCGTCACCGGCGCGGGCGGGGTCAGCCGAGCTTCCCCGTTACTCACAGTTCTACCTCTCGAACGAATCAAGTGGTTGACCGGTCGCCAAGTTGGAGTCTAGCATCCGAGTTGGCGACGCGGGCCAGTTCAAGGCGGCACTCCCCGCGGTCTTCGCTAAAACGCTCAGCGGGAGGAGACCGCCGTGGCAGATACACAGGATGTAGCCGCTGGCAGCAGCGGGTCCGGGTCAGCCGCCGTAACGACCGACCTGAAGCAGAACGCGATCGGCCTGGTCGGTTCGCTCATGCAGGCGATCACCGGCATGGGCCCGATATTCGCCGCCCTCTTCTTCACGCAGGAGGTCGTGGGCATCGCCGGTGTCACCGCGCCGCTCGCCTACCTGTTTGGCGTGATCGTCGTCGTCATGCTGGGCAGCACGCTCGTCCAGTTCACCAAGCACATGCCGTCGGCGGGCAGCTACTACACCTTCGTCAGCCGCGGCCTGAACGCCCGCCTGGGGTTCCTGACCGCCTGGATGAATTTCGTCTACATGCCGGTCGTCCAGGGCCCGATCATGGGTTACTTCGGTGCGGTGCTCGCCAGCGAGCTGAAGGCGAACTATTCGGTCAACCTTCCCTGGCTGTGGTGGGTAGCGATCCTGGTTGGCGCGCCGCTCATCGCCATCCTGGCCAGGTACGGGATCGCTCTCTCCGTCCGCATCATGGTCATACTCGGACTTGCCGAGCTCTTGCTGGTATGGACGCTGGGCATCTGGGGCCTTGCCTCACCGGGGCGGGGCGGCTTCAATTTCTCGAGTTTCAACCCCGCCCACATCGGCACGGCGAGCGCATTCGCGCTGGCGATCGCCTTCTCGTTCCAGGGCATGGACGGCTGGGAGTTCGCCGCGCCGCTTGCCGAAGAGACCAGCAACCCGCGGCGGAACGTACCGCGGGCCACGATGATAGCCATCCTGGGGCTTGGCGTCTTCCTGGTCGTCACCTACTGGGGCCAGGTCGTTGGATGGGGCACCGCCAACCTCGCCGCGCTGCCCAAGTCGGCTGAGGTCCCCGGACTCGTGCTCGCGCACCGCTACTGGGGTTACGGCTGGATAGCGGTGATGATCGCGTTTTTGTCCTCGACGTTCGCCGTCAGCCAGTCGCTCAACAACGTCTCCACCCGGATCTGGTACCGCATGGCCGCGGGCGGCGCGGCGCCGGCCTGGCTGGCCAAGGTGCATCCGACCCGGCGAACCCCGGCCAACGCAATCTGGCTGCAGATGGTGCTCAGCATCGTGATCGGGATCGGGGCTGGCCTGGGGCTGGGACCGGACAACTCGTTCTTCCTGATCGTGGGCCTCGTGGTCGTGCTGGCCGTGGTCTACATCTACATCATGGGCAATGCCGCGGTCGCCGCGTACTACTGGCGGCAGCGCCGGGCCGAGTTCAACCCGCTCCTGCACTTCGCCATCCCGCTGTTCACAACCGCCGCGCTGATCTACGTCGGCGTGGAGACGTTCAACCCCCTGCCTGCCTACCCGCTGAACCTCGCGCCGTACATCGCCGGGGGCTGGCTCGTCCTAGGGATCGTTATCCTCTTGATCATGCGGGCGCGAGGGGACGACCGGTGGCTCGCCAACGCGGGTGCGTCGCTCGGTGAGTCGATCGGCGAAGGCAGGGTAGATGAAGCGTCCCACCCGACGGTCGGAGGCTGACGCAGTGACGGAGCGGCAACCGGAGAACGGGAGCGGGGCGGCGGATATTCAGCGGGGCAAGCTGGCTGGGCGGGCCGGGCTGCTCACCGGGATGGCCAGCGGCATCGGCCGCGCCGGCGCCGAGCTGTTCGCACGTGAGGGAGCGGCCATCGTCGCCATGGACGTCGACGCCGCAGCGGGCGAGAAGACCGTCTCCGATATCACCCAGCGTGGCGGTAGAGCGGTCTTCCACCACGGCGACGCCGCGGATGCCGCCGACGTGCGCGCCGCTGTCGCCCTGGCCGTCGACACCTTCGGCCATCTCGATCTGGTCTGGGCCAACGCCGGTGTCAACGTCTTCAAGAACATCGTCGACACCACCGAAGACGAGTGGGACCGGCTCATCGATGTCAACCTGAAAGGTTGCTTCCTGGCCGCCAAGTACGCGATACCCGAACTGATCCGCGCGGGGGGCGGAACGGTCCTGTTCACTGGCTCGGTGAACTCGTTCGTCGGCGATCCCGGCGCACCTGCCTACTGCGCCAGCAAGGGCGGCATCCTGATGCTCGCCCGGGCGGTCGCGCTGGAGTACGCCGACCACCATATCCGGGTCAACTGCCTATGCCCCGGATCGACGGACACCCCGTTCCAGGAGGCGGCGCTGCGGGCGATCCCTGACTCGGTCTACGAGGACCTAGTCCAGCAGGAGCACGCCGCGATCCCGCTGGGGCGGTACGCCACCCCGGCCGAAGTGGCGAAGGCCGCCCTCTTTCTCACCAGCGACGACTCCAGCTTCATCACCGGCTCCGCATTGATGGTGGACGGGGGCTACACCACGAAATGACGCGGAGCTCCCAGGCCGACGAGCCTGCCGGCGCCGGCGCCGCCTGGACGGCTGACAGGTTCCTGGACCAGTGGGGCCTGCAGGCCAGCCAGGAGGGCGCGCTTCCGTCGTCGGCCAAGCGCTTCCCCGACGGGGCCCAGTACCGGATCGAGATACCGAGTACCGAAGGCACGGCATGCCTGGATGCCGTGCTCGGTGCTGCCCGCGACTTCGGCGTCCCTGTGCACCGCGTCTCTCAGGGCAGCGGGGTCTTCATGCTTACCGACGCCGAACTGGGGCGCATCGCCGACACCGCCGCTGCGGCGAGGGTCGAGGTAAGCCTGTTTGCCAGGCCGAATTCCGCGTGGGTGAACTCAACTATGGCCGCATCGCCGGCCGGCCTGGTCGCGGGATCGCTGACCCGCGGCCGCGAACAGCTGCGCCAGGTGCTCGACGACGTGGTGCGCGCGGCCGAGTACGGTATCCGCTCGGTGCTCATCGCTGACATCGGCGTGCTGGCCGCGTTCTCGGCAATGCGGGACAAGGGGATCATCCCGGCGGACATGCAGGCCAAGATCTCGGTGATGATGCCGGCCGCAAACCCTGCCTCGGCCAGGCTGCTGCAGGACCTGGGCGCCAGCACGCTGAACCTGCCCACCGACGTCGATCTTGCGGACCTCGCAGCCATCCGGGCCGCCGTGGACATCCCTATCGACCTGTACGTGGAATCGCCCGACAACCTTGGCGGGCTGGTGCGTCATCACGAGATCCCCCAGTTCGTCCGGGTAGGAGCGCCGGTCTACCTGAAGTTCGGACTGCGTAACGCCCCCGACCTCTACCCGGTGGGCATGCACCTTGAATCGGTTGCCACGGCGATGAGCCGCGAACGGGTCCGGCGAGCCCGGCTCGGCCTGGAACTGCTGGCGCGGTCTGGATACACGCCGGTGATCTCCGAGCTTGGCGCGGCAGGCCTCGCCGTTCCCTCGCCCGGGACCAGGTCTGGACCCGCTGGCGGGGACGCGCAATGAAGATCACGCGAGTCGAGCCCCTGGTGCTTGGCACCGAGTGCGTCAGGCGGGGACGGCGAAGCAGCAGGACGCCGACGGGCCGAACGAGCCTGGCACTCATCGTTAGCGGGGTGGACGCGCATGCGGCTTGACAACAAGGCCTGCGTCGTGACCGGCGCCGGCTCGGGCATCGGCCGCGCGGTTGCGGTCAGGTTCGCCGCGGAGGGCGGGTCCGTACTCGTCGTGGACATCGACGGGGATACCGCTGCGGCCACGGCAAAGCAGATAACCCAGGCCGGCGGTCACGGGGTCGAGGTGCAGGCGGACATCACGCGGGCCGAGGACGCCGAACGTGCCGCAGCGGAGGCGGTGGGCCGGTTCGGGCGGATCGACGTCCTAGTCGCCAACGCGGGCATCAGCGCCGCCGGCGCCCTGCACGAGACGTCGGCGAGCACCTGGGACCGGGTATTCGAGGTCAACGTCCGCGGAACCTATCTCACCTGCAAAGCGGTCGTACCCCAGATGATCTCCCAGCAGAGGGGGACGATCATCATCATGTCGTCGGTGATCGCCTCGATAGGCCTGCCCAACCGGGCCGCCTATGCCGCTTCCAAGGGCGCGTTGCTCGCGCTGGCGAAATCGATGCAGGTGGACTACGGCAGGCTCGGCATCAGGGTCAACGCTCTCCAGCCGGGAACCATCTTCACTCCGCTGCTCGACAAGGTCCTCGGGGAGTCGCCCGGAGGCCTCGAGGACGCGCTCACGGTGATACGCGCCCGCCAGTTCACCGACGTCCTAGGCCAGCCGGACGACGTGGCGAAGGCAGCGGTATTCCTCGCCTCAGACGAATCATCGTTCGTGCTCGGCACCGGCCTCTTCGTCGACGGCGGATCATCAGGAGGCCGGTGAGGTTGCGGACCCCGGACGACTCCGTGCGCGACGAACCAGTCCCGCGCCCGAACAGATTCGACGTGGACCTCGCGGCGATCGCCCACAACGTGACGGCACTGCGGGGCGTGCTTCCCGGCGGGACCCGGATCTGCGCGGCGGTCAAGGCCGACGCGTACGGGTTCGGCCTGCTGCCGGTGGCCCGCACGCTCGCCGGCGCTGGTGTCGATCTGCTGGGCTTGGTGGACCTGCGCGACGCCTTGACGCTGCGGCGGGATGGTGTCGCCTGCCCGATCCTGCTCTACGGCGGCGGCAACCTGCCGGATGAGCGGATGATGCGGCAGGTCAAGGAGCACGACCTCATCGTCACGGTGGGCGATGACCGGACGCTGGCGGCGGCGGAGCGGTGCGGGCAGGCGGCCCCGACCCGTGTCTTCATTGAGGTAGACGTAGGGCTAGAACGCCTGGGCACCCCGGTCGGCAAAGCAGTCAGGCTTATCAAGGCCGCGGCGACTTCCACCGCGATATCGCTCGAGGGCGTCTATACGCACATGCACGTCCCGAAACAGGATAGCCCGCCGGGTCATTCCGGCGTGCCGCCGTATCTGGAATGGCAGTTCAGTCGCTTTGCGGATCTGGTCGATGGCCTCAAGCGCGAAGGATACGCCACCGGCATCGCCATGGCCGCAAGCACACCGGTGCTCATGCTAACGGCTTCGATGAGTATGGACGCCGTTGATGTCGGTCGCTACCTGTACGGGATCGTCCGGCCGGGCGCCGAGCCGAGCCTGGCCGAACTGGGCCTGCGGCCTGCTTTTGTGTCGCTGCGGTCGCAGATTACTTTCTGCAAGCAGGTCGAGCGAGCGGACTACCAGGATATGGCCCCGTTCCGTATTCGCCCGGGCACGCAGGTGGGCGTGGCGCCCATGGGCTTTGCGGACGGCCTGGCGCTGCTGAATTGCGGAGCCGCCTTGGTACGCGGGGTGCGGGCGCCGATACTCGGCAATCTCTCACTGGAGCACGTGAGCCTTGACGTCACCGGAATCCCCGGTGTCGAAGCCGGCGACGAGGTCGTTTTCATTGGCCGCCAGGGAACGGACGAGATCACGCAGGAAGAAGTCATCGCCAGGCAGCCTCAGGGCCTTCCTCCGGCCAGTCTCGCCACCTCCGTCAGGGAGACGGTGACCCGGGTATACCGGCCGGTAGCCTCGCCATCATCACCAGCACCCGGCCGACGTTACACTCCGCTTGTAGAATCGGCCAATGAGACGTTATACCTGCTGGTGCATTATGCCAGCATTTATTAATAGGGTGGTGATAGGCGATGGCGGAAAACAGGCAGGCCGCAACGACTGGCAAAGGTGAACCGGGTCACGAGCTTTTGCGCGTGGAAGCGCGCGAATCCGTATCGGCGGAGATAGCCAGAAAGCTATTGGATTACCTGCTCTCCGGGGTGCTGCTACCTGGCGACCGCCTGCCGTCCGAGCGCGAGCTTTCCCGCACGTTCGGCGTTGGGAGGTCGGCGGTGCGTGACGCGCTGAAGCCGCTGACGCTCCTCGGCATCATCGACGTCCGCCAGGGAGATGGCACGTACCTGCGGGCCACAGAGTCGGAAGTGCTGCCGAAGGCGGTCGAATGGGGATTGCTGCTTGGCGAGCGCCGTGCGGTTGATCTCGTCGAGGCTAGACGCCATATCGAGATCACGCTGGCCACCCTCGCGGCACAGCGGCGCAGCGAGGAAGATCTCCGCGACATGCGCAGACTGCTCCGCCAGATGCAGGACGCGGCCAGCGATGACGAGTTCATCGAGGCCGATATGGCGTTCCACCTGCGGCTGGCCGAGGCGGCACGGAACAGCGTGCTGTCCGGGATCCTCACCAACATCCGCTCCCTGATCCAGGTCTGGATCACGCGGGTCACCCTTGCCGCCGAAACATTGGCCCCCTCGTACCAGGAGCATGTGCCGATCATGGAGGCCGTGGAGGCCGGAGATCCTGCTGCCGCCGCGGCCGCCATGGGCGCCCACCTCGACTCGGCGGGGGCGAAGCTCGCCAAGACGCTGGAGGCCGAACGGGCCACCTCCGGCGAGCGCCCGCGGGAGGCGAAGATCGAGCCGTCCGCCCGGCGGCCGTGAGATGGGAGTCGGCATCTCGGCGGTGGTCGTCGGCACCGGCCGCATGGCCCCCGGCATCGCCTCAGCTCTGGCTCAGGCCGGCGCCCAGGTAACCGTGGCGGGACGCTCGACCGACAGGGCGATCCGGGCAGCGGGACTAGCGGGCGGGGACGTCGGCGCGTGCGCGCTCGAGCAGGCCGCCTTCCGCGACGCCCGTCTCGTGGTGGAGACGGTAACCGAAGACGCCCAGGTGAAGGCGGAGGTTTACGCGCTGCTGGCGCCCTGGCTCCGGCAGGACGCGGTGCTGGTCACCAACACGTCCGGGCTGTCGATCACCACGCTCGCACGCGGCGTGCCTCGCCCGGAATCCTTCGCCGGGCTGCACTTCCTCTACCCGGCAGAGGTCACCCCGATCGTGGAGATCATCGCGGGAGCGCGGACGGCCGCGGAGACCATCGACGTGCTCAGCGACCTAGCCGCGCAGATGGGCAAGGCACCCATCGTGGCCCGCCGCGACGTGCCAGGATTCGTGTGGAACCGGCTGCAGCACGCCCTGCTGCGCGAGGCCCTATGGCTGGTCGATCAGCGTGTAGCCGATATCGCCACGGTCGATGCGGCGGTCAGTGAAGGCCTTGCTCCGAGATGGCTGGCCGCAGGTCCGTTCGCAACGGTTGACCTCGGTGGCGGCGACACCTGGTCCCGGGTCGCCATGCAGCTCTTCCCGCACCTGGCGTCCGATCCCAGTCTCGCGGTCATCCTGCGAGAACGCAGCGAGGCCGGGGCCACGTTCTACGAGTGGCAGCCAGAGGCCCTTTCGGAGGTCG
>Ga0209169_10002687_pt1 | contig 10619 bp, 5 predicted proteins | sample HubBroMetageWRM4_FD_188346 | JGI IMG/M metagenome (GOLD analysis project Ga0209169, IMG submission 188346) | Warmed soil microbial communities from the Hubbard Brook experimental Forest, New Hampshire - Hubbard Brook CCASE Soil Metagenome WRM 4... | ecosystem: Environmental > Terrestrial > Soil...
CGAAGTTAGCCGTGCACTGGCACAGCTAACCCTCCGCAGAAGAACCACCTCCAGCCTCACTCGTTCAGCGACGAGGTTCCGCGCAAAAGATTTTTTCTATCTCCCCCCGCACGGCAGTACCCTTGTGCGCAAAGTAGCCCGCAAGTAAACACGTAATCCAACCCACGTCTCATCGGGTGTCCCATGTCCCTTCGCCGAGCCGTACCGCTCTCACTCTGTCTTCTCGCCTCACTTCTTCTGAACGGCTGCGGGTCGCGCGAACTCAAAATCGCCGAGTTGATAACCGGCGCCTCGCACCACAGCGGCAGCGTCCACGGCGGCCAGCAGCCCGTCGTCGGAGCCACCATTCAGCTCTACACCGTCGGCACCACCGCCGACGGCTCCGCCGCCACCCCGCTCCTCACCTCCACCGTCACCTCCGACGCCACCGGCAGCTTCACCATCACCGGCCTCTACTCCTGCACCAACGCCACGCAGGTCTACATTGTCGCCACCGGCGGCAACCCCGGCCTCAGCACCGTGAACCCCAACATCGCGCTCATGGCCGCGCTCGGCCCCTGCTCTTCACTCACCTCGTCCACCTTCATCAGCATCAACGAGCTCACCACCGTCGCAGCCGTCGCCGCGCTCGCACCCTACATGACATCGGCCACCGCCATCGGCTCCTCACCATCCAACGCGTCCTCCCTCGCGGCCGCCTTCACCCTCGCCAACGAGTACGTCAACACCACCACCGGCCTCTCCCCAGGCAACGTGCCCACGGGCTACACCGTTCCCACCGCCCAGCTCAACACCCTTGCCGACATCATCTCCGCCTGCATTAACTCCACCGGCGGCGCCGCCGGCGACGGCTCCCTCTGCGGCCAGCTCTTCTCCCTCGCCACCATCCCGCCCAACCCCGCGCCGACCAGCACCATCACCGCGCTGCTCAACATCATCCTCGACCCCACCCTCAACACCTCCGCCCTCTTCGCACTCGTTCCGCCCACGCCACCCTTCCAGCCCACCCTCACCTCCGCGCCGTCGAACTGGCAGATCCAACTGATTCCACCTCCCGGCACCGGCCCCGTCACCCTCACCTCCGCGCTCAACTTCACCATCCTCGGTGCGCTCCAGGACCTCACGCTCACCAATCAGGGCACCGCGCCGGTCAATATTGCCTCCATCCTCGAAAGCGACTCCGCCCAACCCCCCGCTACCCCCTACTTCACCATTGCGGTCAACAACTGCGGCACATCGCTCGCCGCGCAATCCTCTTGCACTATCTCCATCGATTCCTCCAACTCGCCGACTCCCGTAGTCCAACCCGTAACCGTCACGGGTGCCGTAACAGTCACCGACGACGCCGGCACGCAGACCGCCTCGCTCTCCTCCACAGACGTCTACGAGATCACCACCTCCGGCTTCCCCGCCTACATTCCGTCCACTGGCATCGTCTCCTTCACCCCAGAGCAGGTAGGGTCCACCGAGGCGGGCACGACCGCGACATCCTTCTACTACACTCCCTGGAACCGCTCATCGATCGCGCCCCCCATCCCGCTCACCCTCAGCGGCTCCAACCCCGGCGACTTCGCCGTCACCTCGAGCCCCTACCCTCCAGTCGCCGGCACCTTCTGCAGCAGCAACTTCGCCTACGGCGAGCAATGCCCGGTCACCGCCAGCTTCACACCCTCCGCCGCCGGCCAGCGCACCGCTAAGGTCTCGCTCGATCCCTCCTTCGGCACTCCCACCGGCCAATACATCCTGCTCCAGGGCACGGGAGTTGGCTCCGGTCCCTCCTTCAGCGTCAGCGCAAACTCAATCCCCCTCCAAAGCTATCTGCCCGGCAACATCGACCCCAGGAGCGCGGGATCCGCCACCCTCACCCTCACCAACATCGGCACCACCACCGTCGGTCTCGCCGCAAGTTTCACCGGTTCCGCCGCGCCCTACCTTGCCGCCTCTGTCTCCAACTGCTCCTCTGTTGCAGCCAACGCGACCTGCCAGTTCACCGTCAACTTCAATGCGCCCACCACCCCTGGCACACTCTCCGGCAATCTCGTTCTTAGCGACACGAACTCAACCTTCACGCTCACCGTTCCCGTCACCGGAACCACCGCATACTGGTCAGCCGTCTCGGCGCCCGGACTGCTGACCTTTACCAATCAGGCGCTCGGCACAACCAGCTCCGCGCAGAACTTCGTCATCGCTGACCCCAACGGTTACCCACTCGGGCACGCCTACACCGTCACGCTCCAACCCTCCAGCAACTTCATACTCACTCAGGGCTCAACCTGCCCGGCCAGCACCACGCAGACCTGCACTCTCGCCATCGCTTTCGCCCCGCAGGCCAACAGTATCGTCAGCGAAGTCGCAACCATCACCGACCAGACGACCAACCTGCAGTCTCAACTCGGCCTTTTCGGAAAAGGCGGTAGCATTCCGGCCTACACACTCTCCACCACCGCCATCACGTTCCCGGCGGAGGGTACGGGCACCACCAACGCTCCTCCTATCTCCGTCACGCTCACCAGCAACGGCACTCAGCCCGTCGCTATCTCCAACATCTCGATACCAGACGCCGTGAACAACAACTTCACGCAGACTAATAACTGCTCCACCATCGCGGTCAACGCCACCTGTACCGTCAACATCTCCTTCGCTCCGACCGCAGCCGGCAGCCAGTCCGCCACGCTTCAGATCGCGAGCAACGCCCCGAGCTCCCCCACCTCTGTCTCGCTCGCCGGTTCAGCCAGCACGACTACTGGGACCGCCCTGCAGATAAGCCCCTCGAGCCTGAGCTTTACAGTTGTGCCATCGACTCTTGGGCTGGCCTCGCCTCCCCAAAGCGTCACGGTAACCAACGTCGCCAGCTATCCGGTCTCGATCAACTCCACATCCATTTCAGGTGCGACCGGCGCGACGTTCAACATCTCATCCGCCAACAACTGCGTTCTCATCCTCAGCCCCGGCGGAAGCTGCACCATCTCTCTGACCGCCTACTCACAGACTGGAACTGGCAGCGGATCCCTGGTCATCAACTCGTCGACTCCAGCCTCGCCTCAGTCCGTTGTCCTATCCACCAGTGGAAGTGCCGGTGGCAGCACCGCCACTCTCACCCCCGCCTCGTTCACCTACACCATCTGGGGAGCGAACAAGGACTTCACCCTCAACAACACAGGAAGCGCGCCTCTCACCGTCGGCTCCATCGCCGGCTTCTCCACTGGTGGCCAGGAAAGTTCGCACCGCTTCTCCGTCAGCTACAACGGTTGCAGCACGCCGCTGGCAGGGGGCGCCAGTTGCACCTTCGGCATGGAATCTGACCTGACAATGCTCCCTTCCACCTACTTCTTCAACGGGAACGGGGGCCTCAGCGGCCTCACCGGCCAGATCGTTGTGGATGACGACGCCACCACAGGCACCGGTGTACAAACCGCCTCCACCATCAGCGGTGGCGCCTATCTCTTGTTCAACGGAGCCACGAGCGGAACCGTCACCTTCCCGGGCAATCAGGTCGGCTCCACTCAAACTGCAACCCTCCAACTCGTCAACGACGCTAGCAGCTCACCCGCAGCCTCGCTCACCATCGGCGGCGCCAATCCCGGCGACTTCTCGGTCTCCGCACTCGAACCCTCCGTCAGCGCCACACCATCGACCTCCTGTCCCGGCACCGGCACCGCGGCCTGCGCCATCACCATCACCTTCAAACCCACCGCTGTCGGCACTCGCACCGCCGAAATCTCGCTCGACTCCGGCAGCACCTCCACCGGCCAGTACATCTACGTCACCGGCACAGCCCTCAGTCCCGGCGCGTCCTTCTCCACCAGTCCCTCCGGCATCGTCTCTCTATTTAGCTATCTCCCCGCCACCACCGATCCCAAGAGCACCGGCCGGCAGACCATCACCGTCACCAACACCGGGACCACCACCCTCAACCTTGCCTCCAGCCTCACCGGCGCCAATCCCTCGAGCTTCACTGCAGACACCAGCCAGTGCCAGTCCATCGCTCCGCAGGCCACCTGCTCCGTCAATCTCACCTTCTCCGGCGCCGCCTTAGCCAACTACAGCGCCTCGCTCTTCCTCTACGACACCAGCTCCTCCGCCTCCGCGACGATTTCGTTGACCGGCCAAACCAATGTCTGGGACCCGGCCGGCTCGCTCTGGCCCCCGCTCAGTCAATCCGGCTACTATCAGTTCCCCAATCAGCAGGTGAATACCCTTAGCGCTCCAGTCACCTTCACCGTCACCAATCAGAACGGCCTCCCCTTAGGCGATCCGATCAGCATCACCGTCACCAGTGACCTCATCCTTCCCCAGGGCGGATATTGCCCCGCCAGCACCACTCAGCCCTGCACCGTCGTCGTCCAGTTCAACCCTCAGAAGACTGGAAACCTCGGCGACTCCATCAAATTCACGGACACAGTGACCGGAGCCATCAATATTGAGGAATTCCTGGGCACCGGGGTCCAGTAGCCACCGAAATCGTAACCGAGCCAATAACGCTCAAACCCGCACAAACATTGGCGAAAGATGGCCGCAGAGCCCAAAACAGCGGGTGCCCCATAGTGAAACCTATCTCGCTGATTCCAGATACTTTACAGAACACACCAATAGAATCAAGACTTTACACCTTAAGGTCCACCCCTAAGTCCTATCGCATGAAGACTTTGCGCAAAAAGTGACGGGAGGGGGATGCGTCAGGCGCATCATAGAAATGATGCAGACCTCGCACGTCGCAAATCCCGTGGAACAACTGCGCGAACAGGCCAAACGCCTCCAGGCCGCGCTGTCCGTTGGAGTTGCAAGCCCGACCGCCAAAGCCGTCCACGCGCTCCGCTCGTCCACCCGCCGCGTCGAGGCCCAGCTCGAACTCCTCACCACGCTCGAAGGCCTTCCCCCCTACCGCCCCATCGCGCAGAAAGTCCTCCGCCGCCTCGAAAAACTTCGACGCGTAGCCGGCCGCGTCCGCGACTGCGACGTGCAGGACAAGCTCCTGAAGGACGAAGACCACGCAATGAGTTCTGCGGTCGAAGCACCCTCCGACATCCAGAGCACCCAGGAGAAACTCCGCAAGAGAGTCGGCAAGGATCGCCAGCGCAACGAAAGCAAGCTCATCGCCGCCATCGAGAGGCAGCTCCCCAAGCTGGCACGCAACACCGAAGAGCTTCTCGCCGCGCTCAAGCCCGCCACGGAGCTTGAGGTCCCAGTGGACGAACTGCTCGCCACCATCGAGCACAACATGGAACGCATGCTCCGCTCGGACGAGAAGGGTGAAGAGCACCTGCACGACGTCCGCAAGGCCGCCAAGCGCGCCCGCTACCAGTGCGAAAGTATCCCGGGACCCCAAGCCTCATCAATGGCCAAGCGCCTTGAAGATCTCCAGGACGCCGGGGGTGCATGGCACGATCTCCTCGATCTCGCCACCGCAAGCCACGACGAGTTCGGCGCCGAACATCCCCTCTCGCGCGTCCTCGAGCAACTTCGCGATGAGCGGCTTGAAAGCTACCTCGCCGACCTCGAAAACTTTCGAAAGAAACTCGTTCACGCCGAGGACGTCGCTGCGATGCGCAAGCCACCACAGCGAGCGGTCGTAGCCAGCGAACCGAAAAGAAATCGCACGATACGATAACCACATGAGAGTCGGCCTCTTCGGCGGCAGCTTTGACCCACCGCATCGAGGCCATCTCGCCGTAGCAGAGGCGGTGCGTGACAAGTTCGCACTCGACCGCGTCCTTCTCGCACCAGCGGCAATCCAGCCCCTGAAACCCGACGGAGCCCATGCTACCTTCGCCGATCGCCTCCGCATGGTGGAACTGCTCTGCGATGGAGCCAAAGGAATCGAAGTGTCGACGATCGACGGCCCGCAGGCCAACGGCAGACCGAACTACACCATCGACACACTGCGTCGATTGCGCGCCGAACTGCAGCCGGGCACGGAAACCTTTGTCATCGTTGGGGCCGACGCGTTCCTCGGCATACGACAGTGGAAAGACCCTGAGGAACTCCTGCAGGAGGCGCGATGGATTGTCGTGAGCCGACCCGGCTTCGATCTTGATCAGTTGAAAACTCTCGGACTGACCGCAGAACAGAGAACACGCATCGAGACAGTCACCGACTTTGCGAATCCGGTCAGTGCCACCGAGATTCGCGAACGGTTGCACGACCACGCCACGGCGGCCGCATTTGTACCACCGAAGGTTCTGGAGTACATCCGCGCACACCATCTTTACGGAACTTGAACCAGAAGACGCTTGAATTCGCTACGCTAAAAGACGAGGACCCTGATGGCAACGAACGAGACGAACCGGATGCTTGCGGCAGCGGCGGCCGCCTGCGAAGACAAAAAAGCCGAAGACATTCGCATCCTGGCGTTGGATCCCGCGGAGAGCGGGCTCACTGATTACTTCCTGCTGTGTAACGGAACCAACGAGCGCCAGAACGTCGCAATCGCAGACGAGATTGAACTGCGCATGAAGCGCGAGTTCAACACACTGCCGAATTCTGTGGAGGGTCGCAGGCAGGCCGAATGGATTCTTCTCGATTACGTCGACTTCATCGTGCACATCTTCTCTCCGGAGAAGCGCGCATTTTATGGGCTGGAGCGACTGCGCAAGTCTGCGACGACACTAAGCGTCGATGACCTGAATGCTGAGATCAAGCAACACATTGCAAGTGCACGGCAGAAGAAGTCCGTGGCCGTGGCGAAAAAGGCGGTGAAAAAAGCTTCCGCGAAGAAGAGTGCGCCAGTCAAAAGGACTGCCGCGAAGAAAGCTCCCGCGAAGAAGACCGCTGTAAAGAAGGCTGCCGCAAAGAAGCCAGCGAAGAAAACTGCGAAAAAGCGGTGAAGCCAAGCTTAGGGCTTCGTTCCAGGTGAGTTGATCTTTGCCTGATCGACCTTTGCCTGCGCCTTGGCGGAGAGAGAGCGCTTCTGCTCATCCTGATCCGGACGCGGTGGGCCGTAGACGCTCCAATCGCCGACGGCAACGTCAGCGGGCACGATACGCAGCGTCATCGTTGAGAAGACCGGAGCGCTGCCCTCCTGCGTCGCACGGATGATCATGCGATAGTTGCCGGGCGCGATGGCGTCCGTTTGGAAGACATGGCCGGTGACGAAGTTGCCAGCGGCGTCGGCGTTGGCAGGATCAACGGTCTCGTCCGTCTCATCGATGGGCTTTCCGCCGCTGATGGGCGAGCCATAGAGGTAGTGCAGATGAATGGGCGCGGTATTCAGCTTTCCGCTCGCATCTTTGGGCACCCACAATTGAAAGATGAGCGGGATGCGATCGCCCCCGTGAATTGTGAGGGTGCCAACAGCACGTGGACTGAACCGCACGCTTGCGATGGAAAAGGGCAGCGTGGTGCCTTCATCATGAACGGGGCTGCCGCTGTAGACGAATGGCTCCGAGATGCCGAGCCCAGACTTAGAGGACTGCGGAACAACGACGGTCTCAATGGTGCGATGCGCGGCGAGCGTGAGATTGTTCGTCAATGTTGACTGAATAATGTAGCGGCCGGGGACGAGCGGGAAGCGATCCTCAGCGGCGAAGGGCTTCTTGCGACCGACGTCAGCCTGCGCCGCGTCCACGCCACCTGTGAGGCTCACGACGTCATCGTAGACCGAAGCGCCGGATTCAGTGGTGATGTGGTTCTGCAACGTGAGGTCGTACCCGAGTGTCTTGTCCTTGCGTTCGCCAATGAGCGTTGCATCAGGCTCCGGGAACTCGATGAGGTAGTGCACCATACTCTGGCCGCGCTCGTCGCGTGTGACCGTGTAACCCACGCGTGGATTGTTGCTCGTCATGACGATGCTTGCTGTGACCTTCTCCTGCTGACGGCGCAGAGCAAGCTGCTGTTTTTGATAAGAATTGTCGGCGAGTCCAAGAATGTTTGATATCAATGCATCTGATTGCATCGACGGTGAGAAGGACGTAAAGTCCACGGGCTCAGACGGAATGAGCGACACCGCGAGCCGCGCCACCTCATCGCCGAGAGACTTGCGAATCGTCTGCAGGCTCCGAGTCTGATCGTTCAGATCTTCCAGCCCGGTCACGAGGCGTGCCGGTCCATCCTGATACGGCGAGTAGATTGAGTAGAGTTCACCCGTGCTGCGCTTGTAGAACAGAACGTAGAAGTACGAAGGCAAGGCTGGCGTCGGAGTGCCGTAGAACCACGCAATCATGGGGCGCACGTTGCGCGCCGCAGGGTATGTCGTAATCGTCTGCGGCGCACCCAGAGTAATGTAGATGCGGCCCTCGTCCGTTCGCCAGCCGTTTTGCAGCTGCGCACTGCCGAAGTGCTCGTTGGCGTACTCCAGGCGGCGATAGTGCTCTGCCCTGTACGGATTGTCAGGGCCTGCGGTCGGGTTGCGGGCCTGCCAGAAGGCGCTGATGAAGCTGTCGCGCTCGGCGTTCGTGTGTAGAGCCAGAAACTGCGCACGCTCCTCGCTGTCGATGATGTAGGGAACCTCTTCATCGAGCCAGTGCCTGTATTCGGGAGGCAGCGCTTTTTCTGCCTTGTCAACAAAGGCGCCTGAAGCGGATAGAGGAGTTACGAAACCGGCGGAGGAGACGAGAAGCAAGAGAGCGAAGAGGCCTGAACGAAACAACGCGCACCCCTTGATACAACGAGGAGGAAGACCGTCGGCCTTCCTCCTCCAGTGTAGAAGATTCGATTACTGTCTAGAACTCAAACCGCACCGATCCACGGGCGTAGAACGGACCCTGGAACGCTGACGGACGACCGTAATCAAGATTCAGTGGCGGAATCGCACCGACACCAGGCGAAGCAAGCTGTGTGAACTGCACGCGTGCTGTTGTGAACTGGCTGTTGGTCACGTTGAACATGTCCATTGCCATCTTCAGGCTGTACTTCTCGCCGAAGTGCACGGGGTAGTCGAGGTGGAAGTCGAGCTGGCTCCCCGACGGTGTGCGACCGGCCGCGCCGCGTCCACCGATGGGGACCTCACCCTGATTCAGGTAAATCGGGTGATCGCCGAGGTAGCTGAGCGGAACGCCCGACTGACCACGCACGCCCATGCCGGCCGTGAGGCCCTTCAGCATATGGACGAGTGGGCTATCGGAGCCGATGTTGTAGCTGAGGAACAGATTGCCAATTACACGACGGTCCGTGCTGAGGAAGCCCGGCGTGAACTGATCGCCAAGCAGGCCGAGCTTGCCCGCGGTGAAGTCAAACAGCGAGCTGATGCCCGGGTCCGACTGGCCGTTGTCGTTGCGGAAGGCGCCCTCGTAGTTGCCCCAGAGGTTGCCCCACTTCAAGTTCACGAACGCAAGCCAGTGATGACTGAAGCGCTTGTCGAGCTCGAACTCGACCGCGTTGTAACGGCGTTCCGGATTCACGAAGCCGTCGGGAATGCCGTCGGGCGGAGGCGCGTCGGCCGTCGCGAGGTTGAGGAAGCACGCGCCACCTACCTGTTGGCTCTGGCCGTTGACGAAGAAGGTGCCGGCGCCGGAGGTCGTGGTGTCGTTCGCATAGGTGCAACCCGCAACCGGAGCCTTGTAGTTCGCTGGGGTCACGTTGCCCGGATTGACCGCCTTGAACTGCGCCGGAGTGTAGGTGACCTCCTGCTCGTTGACGGCGATGTCAGTCTTCGCGGTGGGATTGGTGATACCGCCGGTGTAGTTGGGAATAATGGTCGAGCCCTCAGGAGACTGCGAGCCGATGTCCTCGATGATGCGGTCCAGGCGACGATCCGTGTAGCGGGCCTTGATGACCATCGACTGGGAAAGATTGCGTTCGATACCGAAGACGTACTCGTCTTCATACTCCTGTTTCGTTCCCGGGAGAATGCCTTCACCCGTGGACGAGGCGAAGCTCGGCGCACCGAATTTCGTAATTGTGCCGTCTGAGCCGGTCAACTGCGGCACGCCATTCAGATTGTGTGCCGCGTCGGGTGTGATCGAGATCGTGCCGTCGGAAGCAACTACCGGAGCGAAGTAGTAGCTGGTATCGTCCTGCTCGTTGCCGAGTTGGCGGATCGCAGCGTCCAGAGGCATGGCCCAGTAGTTGCGGCCGAAGTTAAAGAAGATCTTCGTCTTCTGGTCGCCCGTGGGATCGAGGTTGACGCCCATGCGCGGCGACCAGCTCGGTCCAAAGTTGTAGCTCAGCAGATCGCCTGCAGTGCGCTGGTTCTCATACCGCACGCCGATGTCGAACGTGAGGTGACGGTTCATCTGGTACACGTCTTCGCCAAAGGCGGTGTGGTAGCGGCCGAACGCGCTCACGAAGAGGCCCTTATAGGTTCCGCGCGTGATGACCGCATAGGAATAAGCGCCATCGACCAACGGACACTGCGTGCAGGTGTGGTCTAACAGGTTGGCCGGGTTGGCTGGTGCGACAGAGAACAATGCGTTCGTCATCTGTCCGGTGGCTCCCGAGGGAATGTTGGAGAAGAGGCTGGTAAGGCTTTGGCCGGCTGCGTTCTGCGCCGGAATCGCGAACAGTGGTCCAGACCGCGCAGGCTCATCCAGGAAGTTGGTGTGGTCGTACTGGTAGCCGATGTTGAAGGTGTGCTGGCCCCAGAGCTTGATGATCTTCGAGGTGTTGGCCTCGATGCTCCAGGTGTTGTTCTTCGAGGGCTCGTACGCTCCATGGCCAGTCGAGATTGATCCGCCCGGGGTCGG